>Ga0099364_10001295_pt1 | contig 41683 bp, 33 predicted proteins | sample TergutTh196P3_FD_73070 | JGI IMG/M metagenome (GOLD analysis project Ga0099364, IMG submission 73070) | Microcerotermes parvus P3 segment gut microbial communities from Pointe-Noire, Republic of the Congo - Th196 P3 | ecosystem: Host-associated > Arthropoda: Insects > Digestive system > Gut ...
ATGAGCGTTCCCAAACCTCTACGAGTTGCCGTGCCGATGATGTCCAAATAGCCGCGAGTACCGGGCAAATTGCTGTTGCTGACCACCGAAACATAAAGTTTAGAGCCTTCTACGCCTACATAACTGCCGGTAATGTGCAGTTCTTGGATTTGGTTGCGCCGCGGCGAATGTTCGCCCAGAAACAGCTCGCCGGTTTCCAAATTCAGAAAATGACCATTGATTAACGCCGGTGGGTTAATCGGCTCATACACCAACCATTGTCCATCGTTGCGGGTGGTGTCTATTTGTGCCGACACCGCCTGATTTAGCCACATCAAAAAGGCTAAACCGAATAAAAGCCTGATGCTTTTGTGTGTGAATTGTTTCATACTTTGTTTTATTTTATTTTATTTTGTTAATATTTTGTGATTAATCGAAAGTTTTAAATCTGTAAATCTCTTGCGTCTTCTTCATTTCTCTTTTTAGGCGCTCTGCGCCTCGTGTTTTTTCGTTACCTGTTGTACATTTAGCCCTATCGGGCTAAGCGGTACACAAATAAAAAAGCGTGCAACCTTTTTTTATATTGGTTTACACGCTTTCTTTTAATTAAAAATTAAAAATTAAAAATTAAAAGAATAATTCATAATTGCTTTTTCCATTCTTCATTTATAATCCCGCTCTTTCCTAAAATCTGTTAGGTTAAAACAATTTCAAGTCAAAATACATTGCTCTTGTTGGATTTCCTTTGTCTTCTGCGGTGAGAAATTTGAAACCGTTTCTTTCGTAGAAATTCGTAACATTGGCATAAGCATCAACCGTTATAAAACGACAACCTGCCTGTTGTAAGTTATTGGCGTAAGTTTTTTTTATATAGTATAAAATATGCTTCCCAAAACCAAATCCTGCTAATGTTTTATCTACTGCCAAACGTCCTACCTTTACGGATGGATAACTCCTTTTTCGTTTTTCGTTTGCAACGCTTCTGCTGAGTTTGTTCCACTCCGTTTTATCTACGTCATATCTTGTAATCCTGTCGTTAGACAACGAAAAATAGGCAATAATTTTCGTTTCGGTTTTTATCAGGTAAGTTACAGCGAGTAATGACGCCAAATAGTTTTTAGCATCTTTGTTCAAAAAATCATTCAAATCATCATCGCCGCAATCAAAGCATTTAAGTTCGGTTTCTGTGGTGAGCCTTGTTACCGTGCAATCGAAATCTATTATTTTTTCGCTCATAATACAGGAAATGTGGCTCTCGCTTTAAACCATTCGTATGCTTCATTCATTTTGCGGCGTTCTTCTTCCGACATTGTTCGAGGAATAGCAATTTCCTGTTCAAAACGCCTTGCATCTTCGCCAAATAAAATAGGTGTATCTGCTATTGGACGTGCCATAGTTATTTCTTTTTTAGTTCTACCCTGCAAAGATACGGAAGAATTTACAATTAAAAATTAAAAATTAAAAATTAAAAGAATAAGTTCAAAGTTCAATGTTCAAAGTTCAATGTTTATAAAGAAGTTTCTGTCTTGTGTCTAATAGTCTTGTAACTTCTCCATTCTTCATTTAATTGCTTTCCTCTATTCTTAACTGTTAAAAATCAATGCCAAGCCGTGTTTCCTGTACTTTGGAAATTTGGTATCGCTGCTTATTACATGCATTTTTTCGGTCAATGCCTGTGCGATTATTAAGCGGTCGCTCGGGTCGGTGTGCCCTTCAACTACATCGAGTGCAGCAAGGCTGCGCAAATGCTCTTTGGTTACATATTTGACCTCAAAACTCAAGTTCTTTTCAATTAAATCGAATACATCAAGAGCGCGAAGGTTTTTTGTAAGGATAACTTTTCCGTTTTGTACCAAATGCACAAACTCTTTTACACTCTCGGAACTGACGTAAATAAGATTTTCGCAACTACTTATAATTTCTCGAATATCAGTGGAGATATAATCATCCATAACCAAATCGATGAAAATATTCGTATCAAGTAAATACCTCATAACTAATACCTCATTCGATTGATAGTCCGTCTGTCTTTTATGTAACCTATTCCGCCCGGATTGTCAAGCCTCCATTGCCCAAATTTCGAAAGTTTTTGCGCATCCTGCACTTGTGCATTTTTCTTTTCCGAAGTGTGTACTGTTGCATCCATGATAATCTGTTTTCTTTAGTTCAACCCTGCAAAGATTCGGATTAGTTTTTAGTTAGTAGTTTTTTTTTACAGGCGAAAGTCGCAGTAGCGCCTCAAAAAAAAAATAACCGAATTTAACCAAAAAATCACACATTTACCACTCATTTATTTTTTGTACTTTTGCACTTTGTTTCACTTTATCATTATAAATCTGTAAATCGCAAATATGTACTTACATTCCCTCTCCATAATTAATTATAAAAACATTGTGCAGGCAGATATTGATTTGTCGCCTAAAATAAACTGTTTTATCGGCGTCAATGGTGCAGGCAAAACGAATATTCTTGATGCAATTTACTATTTATCCTACTGCAAAAGCCACAGCAACAGCATTGATTCGCAAAATATTTTTCACGAAGCCGATTTTTTTGTGATACAAGGCAGTTATTTGCGAAACGAACAGGAAGAGCATATCTATTGCGGACTGAAACGCAGGCAAAAAAAACAATTCAAGCGGAATAAAAAAGAATACGAACGTCTTTCCGAACACATCGGTTTGCTGCCATTGGTAATGGTTTCGCCTTCCGACAACGAATTGATAAACGGAGGCAGCGACGAGCGGCGGCGGTTTATGGACAGCATTATTTCGCAATACGACCGTCCTTATCTTGAAGTGTTAATCCGTTACAACAATGCTTTGCAACAGCGCAACGCCCTTTTGAAAAGCAATACAACCGACGATTCGCTCTACGAAATTTGGGAAGAGCAAATGGCAATATACGGAAAAGAAATCTATCAAAAACGAATGATGTTTATTAATGAGTTTTTACCGATATTCCGGAAATACCACGAATTGCTTTCGTTAGGAAGCGAGGAGGTCGGATTGTGCTACGAATCGACTATGCAAAATGGCGATGCCGTCCAACAGCTTGCGGCGAGCCGCGAACGCGACCGCCTGCTTGGATTCAGCTCAAAAGGAACGCACAAAGACGATTTGGAAATGACGCTGGGCGATTATCCTATAAAAAGAGTAGGCTCGCAAGGGCAAAACAAAACCTGCCTTGTGGCGTTGAAACTTGCGCAATTCGATTTTTTGAAAAAACACGGAAAAATAACGCCTATTTTGCTTTTCGACGATATTTTTGACAAGTTAGATGCCTTTCGCGTAGAGCAAATTATCGCATTGGTAAGCGAAGAGCATTTCGGACAAATTTTTATTACTGATACCAATCGCAAACATTTAGACGAAATTTTATCAAAAATCTCACAACAAATACAGATATTTGTAGTCGAAAAAGGAGCAATTAAGACACAAAATACTTTATCATGAATATAATCAAACGCGACCCATGGCTACAGCCCTATGAAGAGGCTATTACCGCCCGGCACAACTATGTGCTACTGAAAGAAAAGCAACTCATCGGCGAGGGAAAAACACTTTCCGAATTTGCGTCAGGTCATCACTATTTCGGACTACATTTCTCCCCTCCTTTGCGGGGAGAAGATGGAAGCGGAGTTTGGGTTTTCAGAGAATATGCCCCCAACGCCACCGAACTTTATTTAATCGGCGATTTCAACAATTGGCAACAATGCCCCGAATACCAACTCCGGAATATTGGCGGCGGCGTATGGGAAATAGAATTGCCTGCAAAAGCCATTCGCCATGGCGACCATTACAAATTGATGATGCATTGGCACGGCGGATTTGGCGAACGCATTCCGGCTTGGGCACGCCGCGTAGTGCAAGACGATTACACAAAAATATTCAGCGCACAGGTGTGGGAACCGGAAGAAACTTATCAATTTAAAATTAAAAATTTTAAACCCGATACCTCGCCGTTGCTTATCTACGAATGCCATATCGGCATGTCGGGCGAAGAAGAAAAGGTTTCGAACTACAACGAATTCCGCACAAATGTGTTGCCTCGCGTGGCAAAAGCGGGATATAATTGCATTCAACTCATGGCGATACAGGAACATCCGTACTACGGTTCGTTTGGTTATCACGTGTCGAATTTTTTCGCCGCTTCTTCGCGCTTCGGAACGCCCGATGAACTGAAAGAATTGATTGACCAAGCACATAATTTAGGCATTTCCGTGATTATGGACATTGTGCATTCGCACGCTGTGAAAAACACAAAAGAAGGGCTTGGACTGTTCGACGGAACACCCTATTTGTATTTCCACGCAGGCGCACGCCGCGAGCATCCCGCTTGGGATTCGCTGTGCTTCGATTATGGAAAAAACAGCGTGTTGCACTTTTTGTTATCCAACTGCAAATTCTGGTTGGAAGAATACAAGTTCGATGGTTTCCGCTTCGACGGCGTAACTTCCATGCTCTACCGCAGTCATGGTTTGAACGAAAGTTTCAACAGCTACGCCGATTATTACAACGGCAACCAAGACGGCGACGCAATATGTTACCTCACGCTTGCCAACAAACTTATTCACGAAGTAAATCCGCAGGCAATCAGCATTGCCGAAGAAATGAGCGGAATGCCCGGATTAGCCGCCAAGTTTGAAGATGGCGGTATGGGTTTCGACTATCGTTTGGCAATGGGAATACCCGATTTTTGGATAAAAATTATCAAAGAGAAAAAAGACGATGATTGGGAAGCAGGGCACATCTTGTGGGAACTCACCAACCGCCGCAGCGACGAAAAAATGATAAGTTATGCCGAAAGCCACGACCAGGCATTGGTAGGCGACAAAACAATTGTTTTCCGCCTCATCGATGCCGATATGTATTGGCACATGTCGAAAATAACCGGCACAACGACCTATGCAATCGACAGAGGCATTGCTTTGCACAAAATGATTCGCCTTATCACGGCTTCGACCATAAACGGCGGCTACCTCAACTTTATGGGCAACGAATTTGGGCACCCCGAATGGATTGATTTTCCGCGCGAAGGAAACGGTTGGAGTTACAAACACGCCCGCCGTCAGTGGCATTTGCTCGACGACCACGACTTGAAATACCATTGGCTGGGCGATTTCGACCGCGAAATGACACATCTTATCAAAAACGAAAAGAATTTTCAAGACAGCTATGTAATTGGCATTTGGGATAAAAAAGACGACCAAATATTGGCTTATCAGCGCAACAATTTACTATTTGTATTCAATTTCAGTCCGGTAAATTCCTATACCGATTATGGCATTCTTGTACAAAAAGGCGCTTATAAAACTGTGTTAAATACCGACAGCAGTTCATTCGGCGGCTTCGGTCTTACCGACGACAGCATCGTTCACCATACTCAAAAAAGCGAATATAAAGACAAAGAATGGTTGAAATTGTATTTGCCTGCTCGCAGCGCGATAGTTTTGAAAAAACAGAAGTAAGATTTAAGGGATTAACCTTAAAAGTTGCGTATATTTGAGTGTTGTACGACATTTATGGTACCTGTTACTGCCAAAAGGTAGTGAAGTAGAAAAATACAAGTTGCATAGCGGAACTAAAATAGAGAAACGGCGATTGAGTGTGTCGGCGGAAAAGCGAAAACGAAAAGTGCCGCCGGGTAGTCAGATGAAACTTTTGCGGCAATAAATCGGTTGAATTGATGAAAGGAAGTGATATTAATGAAAATAGTTGAGTTGCGGAATGAAAATAAAACGGCGTACAACAAGCGGTTTGGCGAAATTGGGGTTAAAGTGATAACCCGAACTTCGGCGCGTCCTTTTAACCGTCAGTGACAACCCAAACGACGTGCAGTTGCGCCCCAACTTCGCCAAGCCGCGGCCTCGTTGTGTGCAAGTTGGGCGACAGTGCGTAGGATTTTGCAAGCGAGCTTTTGACTTTGTGAAATTTGACAACATAAAAAAATGAATTATAAAATCAATTAAAAACCTCGTCGATGTATTAGGTAATCGCAAGAAAAAAATGAAAAATGTAAATTTAATTTCAAAGAAAATACTTAGAATTTCATTAAGTATTTCAGCAGTATTGTTTTGTTTCTTATTAGTCTCTTGTGAGAAAGACCCAGACAATTTGACAGTTTTGCTTAATCAAAGTGGAACAGTGTCATTAAAAGTTACAGATGACAATCAAAATGGATTTAGTGGGGCAAAAATCAGTATTTATTCTTCGATTCCAGAAAGAGAAAGAATTTTTTACGGCTCAACTGATGTAAATGGAATATGTACTATTGGAAAAGTTTTACAAGGTCAATATATGTACTATATTTCTGCGGAGAATAATAAAAAAACCTATCAATCAAGTGAGTATTTTCAAGTTATAGCAGGAGAAGACAAAATTATTGAAGTCAATCCATTCCTAAATATAGGCGATGCAAGGATAAGGATTGTAAAAGGCTATGCGAATGAACCAATTGCCGACGTTAATGTGGCTTTAATTCCTCACCCTAACTATTCCAATGAAACTTATTATTTTCAAGAACTACTCGAAGAAGCATACGCCATTGGAAAAACCAATTCTGAGGGATGGGTGGAATTTCAAAATTTGCCTGCAGGTGCAGGAGGGTACAGTTTCGAATATAGCGTATTAGTTTACTTTGATAGTAGTACTTATGATTATCCTGTGTCCAATAATTATGTATACATAACAAGGGATGTCAAGCGAGATTTTACGATAAGGGTAAACTTCATTAGTGTCCCATTAAAAATTGGGACGATTTAAAAATTAAATAAATTTGGCTCATTAAGCCTCAATCGTTCTTTGTCATTTTGAAATTTAGTTTTATCAAACAGTTCTTTTAGATGTGTTTTGTCAGTCAAGGAGATGCTAAGGATTTGCAGCACTTCGTATGTGCTTCTGTCAAGTTGCATATCTTTTTGAATAATAGCAACCAAACAATAAGCACAAATTGCTGAATAAATTTGGATTTTCACAGCATTTTCAGTCGTTCCCCAAAATTTCTTGATTTTCAGATGCTGTTTCAACCACTTGAAAAACAGCTCTATTTGCCAGCGATTTTTATAAAGTTCTGCCACTTGAAGAGCCGAAATGTACGTTGCATTTGTCAAAAAAACAAACTCTCGCTTTTGTTCTTCGTCCCAAAATCTGACTAATCGCAATGTTTGCGGATAATATTGTCTGGGATAAAATCCCGTCAATTCGATTGTCAAATCCGAAAGCACATTTTTGGGCAATTTTCGTTTCCATTTGATGGTCTTGTATTGAAGATTATTCTTTGCTCTTACAACGAAAAAAGCCTCTATTTGATGGATTTTGTACAACATCTTGAAGTTGTTGTAGGCACGGTCAAATACATAGAAAGAGCCTGATTCATAAGGGACTTCAATCATCACTTTTGAATCGTGTACAGATGCAGGCGTGATATGGAAAAATGTTGGGATTTGCGTTTCAATATCGTACAAAGTATGCACTTTGATACCGCCTTTTTTCTTGCGAAACTTCGCCCACCAAAATACGGACAGGCACAAGTCAATCGTCGTTGAATCAAAGGCATAAATATTTCCATTGAGTTTGAAAATATTGGTGGCTCGTTTTTGCCTTGCCTCCTTTACGAGATAGTAAGCAAATTCTTCAAAAATGCGACAATCTCTATCTTGATTGGCTCTTGCCAAAGATGATTTTGAAACATTTTTGCCCATTCCAAGATGGTAGCATTTGGAGTGATGGGCATCAAGAGCGACAATCAAATCCCGCAGACTTTCACGATTAGAAAGTTGACCGAACATCAAAGCAAGTAGTTGATTCCAGCAAGTAAAATGTTTTACATATTTGTTGCCATCATACTTTGCAACAATGTGTCGAAATTTATCTTCATTCAGAAATGAAATCAATTGTGCAAAAACATATTTCTCTTTATTCATTGCAGTTTTTGTTATGAACGGCAAAGGTATAAATTGAAATCGTCGCACTCGAAATATCGCTGTAACTAACTAAATTTCAAATATTTCAAAGAACTTTTTTAGATTTTAATGGGACAACAGTGATTGAAAAATTTTTATGATTCATTTTAGATTTCCATTTCTAAAAACTCTTTCAAATTCAAACATTGCACACCTTTGTAATTATTTCCAATATGCATATCATTCAGCGTAACAATGTATTTTGCATAATTGTCTTGAACGAGCAATAAACTTCCAAATTCACGTTCTTGCGTTTTTTCTTCCATTATTGTTAACGAAACTTGAACATAAATTTTCACTCCGTCTTTTTCGCCCACAAAATCAATTTCTTTATCTCCAATTTTCCCTACAAAAACTTTATATCCACATTGTATAAGGTGCAAATACACAGCATTTTCTACTATTTTTGCAATGTCTTTTACGGCATTAAAACCGCTTACGACATTTCGCAACCCCAAATCTTCAAAGTAATATTTTTCTCCTATTTCAAAAATTTTCATTCCTGCCACATCGGAACGAACCACTTTATGCACAAAAAATGAATTTGCCAATGTGCGTAAATAGTTAATTACTATCTGCGTGGAAATATTAATTTGCTGACTTTTAAGATATTTACTGATATTTAAAGCCGAAAACAAACTGCCAACATTATCGGCAAGATAGGCGACCAAATTTTCTAAAAACGCAACATTGCGAATTTTTTCACGAGCAACGACATCTTTTAATAATATCGTAGAATACACATTTTTCAAATATTCAAACGGTTGATTTTCTGACAATTCTAAATTTCTCAAAAAAGGTAGTCCGCCAAAAGTGAGATATTTTTCAAGTGTTTGCTGTGTATTTTCTAAATTATGGAATAACTGAAATTCTTTGTAACTTAACGAGTGGATTTCAAAATTCACATATCTGCCCGAAAGCAAGGTTGCCAATTCGCCCGAAAGTAAATTAGCATTGCTTCCTGTGATAAAAATATCGCATTTTTGTTCGGCAAGCAAACTGCGAATAGCGTTTTGAAAGTCTGAAATTTCTTGAATTTCATCTACAAACAAATAGTTCAACGAGTTGTTTTCTACCAACTTACTATTTATATATTCGTATAAATCTTTTGAGGTTTTCAGGTGGCGAAATGCTTCTAATTCAAGATTTATATAAATAATATTTGCCCCGACAACCGATTTTTTAATCTCATCTATCAGTTGCAACAAAATGTAACTTTTCCCTACACGGCGTTGTCCTGTAAGCACTTTAATTACGTTTTTGCCGATAAATGTTCTTATCTTTTCAACGTATTTTTCTCTTGTAATAAAATTTTCACTCATAACAATAAGTTTAATTTGTGATTGAAACTTTTTGCAAAGATACAAAAAGTTTCAATTATAAGAGAAGTATTTTTTTGACAAATTACAGGAAATTTTTTGGATTACAAATATAAATCTCTCTCTCCTTGCCTGATACGCTCTAAGGTACTGTGGATTTGTGCCATCGCCGGTTCTTCCAATTCTTGCAGTTGCTTTTCTATCAACTGATAACCTTTTTGTTTTTGTGCTTCGGTGGCGTAATCTTCAAGGTATTCGGCTAAAGTAAAAATAGCATTGGGCGTACAAAAACGTTTAATGAAGCCCGGTACCGAAAATTCCATAAAATGCTCGCCTGTACGCCCTTTACGATAGCAAGCCGTGCAAAACGAAGGCAGGTAATCATCATCTAACAAGGCATCAATTACGTGATGCAAGGAGCGGGCGTCGTTCAATTGAAACTGTTCGCGTTTCAAGTCCTGCGGCACATTGATTTTTTCGGAATATGCGCCTATCTCCAATTTAGTGCCGCCGTCTATTTGCGACACGCCGTATTGCAATACTTCGCGCCGTACATTGGCATTTTCGCGTGCCGTACAAATCAAACCGGTGTAAGGAACAGCCAAACGCAAAATAGCTACCATGCGGGCAAAATCGGCATCATTTAATTCGTATTTCTTGTTGAATACCATGTTAGATGCCGTTTGTACGCGAGGAAAAGAAATGGTATGCGGTCCTACATTGTAGCAGGCTTCGAGGTGATTGGCATGACGCACCAGCGCCAAAGCTTCAAAACGCCAATCGTACAAGCCGAAAAGAGCCCCTATGCCCACATCGTCTAATCCTGCTTCCTGTGCGCGGTCGAGAGCTGTCAGCCGGTAGTTATAATCTTTTTTAGGTCCTGACGGGTGGTATAACTTATATGCTTCGGGGTGGTAGGTTTCCTGAAAAATCTGGTAAGTGCCTATTCCCGCTTCTTTCACCGTGCGGAAGCCTTCTATATCCAAAGGCGCAGCGTTGATGTTCACGCGGCGGATTTCGCCGTTGCCTTTCTTTACGCTGTAAACCGTACGCGCTGTTTCGGCAATAAATTCGGGTGAATACAACGTGTGCTCGCCAAAGACCAGTATCAACCTTTTTTGCCCTTCATCTTGCAAGGCTTCTACCTCATAAATTAACCGGTCGCGGTTCAATGTAGTGCGCACAGCCTCTTTATTTTTCATGCGGAAACCGCAGTACGCACAGTTATTTACGCAGTGATTGCCCACATACAAAGGAGCAAACAGGACAATACGATTCCCATAAACTGCTTTTTTCAAATCTTTGGCAGCTTGTTTGACGATTGAAATGCTTTCGGGGTCATCGGCTTTAATCAAGGTCGCTGTATCCTGCAAACTCAATCGTTGTTTGTTGAGCGATTTGGCGATTACTGCCTCCACTTCCTGCCTGCCGGGCTTTTTTCCGTCAAGAAATGCCTCAATTTCCGCGGCATCTATAAAAGGCATCATGGGAATATCGGGCAAACTATATTTTTCGGGTGTAAATTTCATCTTCACAAGTATTAAAATTTTTGTTTTTTCAACCACGCCCAATGTCTTGTTACCGCTCGCACATCATCGTGGGTATAGTCCTCGCCCAATTCCTGTATGATGAGGGTGGACGATTTGAGCTCGCCATTGATTACAGACGAGACGTAGGGTAAAATGGCTTTGACTTTTTCTTCAGAAACGAGGTCGAATACCGAAATTTCGCCGGTGGCAATAAACTGTTGCAGGTGTCCGGAAATAGTGCCGGTGGTCAAATTGCGCTCCTGCGCTATTTCGGCAAGATTGCTCCCGTTTTTGTACATTTCGAATGATGCACGTGCGCTGTCGCCTTTTACCGGCTTGGATTTTTTTTCTTTGTATGGATTTTTTTCAGATGCTTCAAACAGATTGCGGCGCAGCGGAACAATAAGCTCCGTTGCGTTTATCAACAACTCGTCGTTGTAGCGTATTTTTTTCAAGTCTTCTAAAAATATGACCATGTTTTCTTCCAGCGCGCACAGGTTTTTAAGGTAGGTTTTGGCTCTTTTTCCTCTGAAATTTAAAATATTTTCGCGTAGCGGCAACAACATTTTTTCTACAATATCTTTGAAAAAATATTCTACCGCTTTTTGGCAACGTCCGGCAAGCTCAACGGTACTACCGCTTTGTTCGGTTAGCGCCGTGAGTTGTTGCAACTGCAAGCGGAATTTCACCAGCATGTTTTCTTGTTCGCGAACGCAATCCTTCAAGTTGTAAAACAATTTGCGTGCATCGTCAAACTCTTCTCCAACTTTATCTTCCAACAGTTTTTGAAAATTGTACAACAGGCGGTGCAGCGGTTTCCAGTCAAAATACAACAGCAAACGCATAGCCCAAAACCGTTGTTTTTCTATTTTTAAAATTTCGTTGAGTTCTACCGCCGTTTTTTCCGACTGCGCAAAACGAATGGCATATTCGTCGGTTTGCACGCAGTCGGCGCGCACAGGCGATTGCAGCACAATTCCATCGAGCGTGGTGCAGCGGCTCAACGCCACGTATGCCTGTCCTGCGGCAAATGCACGGCTAATGTCAAGTTTGACCTTTTCAAAGGTCAAACCTTGACTTTTGTGCACGGTAATAGCCCAAGCCAACCGTATGGGGTACTGCGTAAACGTTCCAAGCACTTCTTCTTCCAGTTCGCCCGTTTCTTTGTTGAGCGAGTAGCGGTAGTTGCGCCAAGTATCTTTGCTTAATTCAATCTCGAATTGTCCGGATTGTACAAAAATTTTATCGTAGCTGATGCGCGAAACTGTAGCGATTTTTCCGTTGTAATAGCGGCGCGTTTCGCCCACATCGTTTTTTATAAACATGATTTGTGCGCCTTCTTTAAGTTGCATCAGCATGTCGGTAGGCAAAGCGTAGTCGGGAAAATCGCCTTCAATTCCACCTTTAAATTCATACAGTTTCCCGCTCAATTTTTGCAGTTCATCGGTGTTAATTTTGTCGGCTTGATAATTGTGTGTAGTGAGGGTTACGTAGTTTTCGCTTTGCGGCGGGTTGAAGTTGGGAATGTATCTTTTATTCAATTCATCAATATCCGATTGTTCCAAAATATTATTGCGCACACGGTTGAGTAAATCTACAAAAAACCGGTCGTGTTGGCGGTACACATTTTTCAGCTCCAAATACAACGGAAACTGTTGCGCAATACTCTTGGCATGGAAAAAAAACGATGTTTGATAATACTCTTTGAGCAGTTTCCATTCCTCGTTTTTTACTACCGGCGGCAGTTGAAACATATCGCCGATGTAGAGCATTTGTACACCGCCAAAGGGCGCGGAACTGCGGCGTATGCGGCGCAGCGTAGCATCAATGGCATCGAGCGTATCGGCGCGCAGCATGCTTACTTCGTCAATGATAAGCAATTCCATGCGCTGTATCACATCTAATTTGACTTTGGAAAAGTGCGTGTATTCTTCTTTTTTTATGCCATTGGGTAAAAAAGGTTCAAACGACAATTGAAAAAGCGAATGCAGCGTTACTCCTCCGGCATTGATGGCTGCCACACCTGTAGGCGCTGCCACAACCGCTTTTTTGTGAGTGGTTTTTACAATATGGCGAAGAAACGTGGTTTTTCCCGTACCTGCTTTTCCTGTCAAAAAAATATGTTGCGCACTTTGGTTGACAAACTCTTCTGCCAGACGGAATATAAAATTATGGCTATCTGAAACGGTCATAGATAGAATGTTTTCGCAAAATTATTGTTTTAAAGCACTTTTTTTGTGGTCGCAAATTCCATTACGCCGCCAAGATGGTTGTACATAATTTCTTCCGCCAATTCCACATTTTGCTCTTTGATGGCATCAATCAACCGGCGATGTTCTCCGACAGGTTTTGCAGGGTCGGTTTTGCATACGTTGTATTTTGCGTAATTAATCAAAATGTCGGGAGTAATGGTGAGCAAGAGCGATTTCAGGACAGGATTATGGCTTCCGTCTGCTATTTTGCTGTGAAAATTCAAGTCTTCTTCTACGGCAACATTATTTTTTTCAATGTCTTTTGATTTTCCGCAGTATATCTCAAACGCTTTTTCTATTTCTCTAATATCAGCTTCGGTGCGGCGTTCGGCACAAAGGCGAACCGCCGCCAACTCAAGTATCATACGGGTTTCGACTAACGAAAAAAAATCGTGATTATCCAATTTGAGCACATCGGCAATAAGCCCTTCGAGCGCCGATATTTCCAAACCTGCCACAATAGAGCCGCTTTGGGGAAGGGTTTTAAGAATGCCGTAAAATTCGAGTTTTTTTATTGAATCGCGTACATGTGTGCGACCTACGCCGAATTTTTCTGCCAATTTGCGTTCCGAAGGCAAGCGGTCGCCGGGTTTCAGTTGCCCCGAAGTAAGCAGGTATTTAATTTGTTTGATAATTACATCTACAGGCGTTTCCACCACTATTTCTTGAAAATTATCTAAAAGGTTCATGGTTTTGATTTGCAATTTACTATTTCAATGATTTACTATTTATTTTTGGATTTTTAGCGACCAATAATCGTGTCAAAGGTACAATATTATTTTATTATGCAGCATAAAAATATTTTTTTTGAAAAATATTTGGAAAAATGATTTTTTGTTCGTTACTTTGGCAGACCAATTTTGGCAAACCAATTTTTTATTAACAATTTTAATTTATACAATTATGAAAAAACTTTTTACATTAGCAGTTGCATTAGTAGCAACTTATGGAATGGCTTCGGCAGCGGTTATCTTTGATGAAAAATTTGATTACGAAGGCGTGGACATTAAAGATGTTACAGAATTTGTGACATCACAGAGTGTCGATGCAGATGTTTATACACCAGTCAGCACAGTAGAATGGGAAGTTCCTGTGGGCAGAACTTTTCCAAATCCTCAAACCCCATTAGTATATTCTGTGGGAGAGATGGCATTTATTAATTCGGGAGAAGGCAACAGGCTTATTTCCAATATTACAAGTTGCGGAACTTCTAATGCAGAAATTAGGACTAAGAAAAGTTTTGACGGAGGAACAAATGGTACCACATTATATCTTTCATTCCTTTGGTCGCCAATGGGTATTCCGCAAAACCAGTCGCAAACTAATATCGCAGCTATCAATAACGAAAATAGTTTTGCTGCTGTAGTTTGGGTTGGAAATCCAACCGGAACAGCTACTCCTGCTGGTGAAAATGCCACAGGTTTCCGTTTTGGCGTAACAAAAGGTTCAACCACCGGCGCTCATATTTCATGGGGAGAGGTATTTTCAACCGAAGATAATATAAACAAAACTTTCCTTATAGTGCTTAAATATGAAGTAGGCTCTACCGGAGCCGCTTATGATGCAAATCTCTCTAATGACCGTGAAGATGATTTGGCTCCGGCTGCGATTTATGTAAATCCTGTGTTAGGTTCTACGGAAGAACCGGCTGCATACAAAACAGGTTCAATCGGTGGTTCAAGCGCTGTAACGAGAACTTCAGTGAATAATTTGCATTTACGCGCAAATGGAAATAATCGTGCTTGTTTTGGAATGGGCGGCTTTCGTTTAAGTACAACTTGGGAAGATGCAGTAGAGGCTAAAGAAGCAGACCCAACCGGAGTAGGTGAAATTGTTGACAACGGCGCAGTTGTTTCCGTAAAATTCTATAACATACAAGGTATGGAAATCAGCGAACCTGCAAATGGTTTGTATATCGAAAAAACAGTTTTCGAAAATGGCGCTACCGAAGTAGTGAAAAAAATGAAAAAATAATTTGCTGCCATAGTAAAATTATGGGATAAAAGCTGCTTTTCAGAAAGCGGCTTTTATTTTTTTTTAAGAATAACGTTAAAAAAAATTGTTTATTCAATAATTATTCCTATTTTTGGCAGACCAAAATTGGCAGACCAATTTTGATTTAAAATATATATATTAACCAATAATTTAGTGTATACATGAAGAATTTTATTCCAAAAAAAATGAGATTAGGAGCAATCTTTCTACTGTTTGGCTTGGGGTGTTTTTCGTTGGCACAATCGCAAATTACCGTAAAAGGCATTGTGGTTGACGAGACGAAATTTCCGCTGCCAGGCGTGAATATTACGCTCAAAGGCGCAGTAAAAGGAACTCTATCCGATTTGAAAGGCGAATTTTCAATCGAAGCGCCCAACGAAGAAGCTGTGCTTTATTTTAGCTTTGACGGATATATTTCGAGAGAAATAGCCGTAGGCAATCAAACAAACTTGATTGTAACGCTTCAAGAAAGCTCCAAAGAATTGAATGAGGTGGTTGTGGTTGGCTATGGAACACAACGCAAATCGCATTTAACCGGTTCTATTTCAAAAATTAAGAGCGAAAGTTTTGCCGATGCGCCTGTTTCTTCGATAGAACACGCATTACAGGGACGCATTGCCGGAGTAAATATTCAAAATATTACTTCGGAAGTTGGCGTTGCTCCCGAAATCCGTGTGCGCGGCATGGGCTCTATCAGTGCAAGCAACGCGCCGTTGATAGTGATAGACGGTTATCCTGTTGTTGATGGATTGGAATTTGTAGATATGCAAGATGTGGAGAGTATTGAGGTGCTAAAAGATGCGGCTTCGGCAGCTATCTACGGTTCGCGAGGCGCTAATGGCGTTATCATCGTTACTACCAAAAGCGGTGATATAAAGAAACCGAAATATAGCGTAAAGGCATTTTCGGGATTCAAAACACCATACAAATTGCACGATATGATTTCAGCCAAAGAATATGTGAGTATGATACAAAATGAAATGAGGCTTGGAGAAGAATATTATGGAGCAGGTAATTATCTGTATAAATTGACTACTGCCGAAAGGTCCTGGGGCAGCATCGACAACTACACCGACTGGCAACGCGAAGGATTACGAAATGTAGCCCTCATCAACAATGTGCAATTAAGTATATCGGGCGGCACAAAAGAAGTGAAGTATTACTTGTCGGGAAGTTATACGGGAGATCAAGGAGTAATGATAAACAATAGTTTTCAAAAGTTTAATTTAAGAGCAAAAATGGACGCTACATTATCGAAATATGTGTCGGCAGGACTTAATATCGCTCCTTCTTATACTCAAAGAGAAACTCCATCAACCAATTTCATTGATTTCTATCGAACTTATTCGTGGTTGCCGGTTAAACATACCGAAGCCACATCGGAAATTACAGGGCAACCGGTTGGCAGTTATGCACACGGACGCCACTTTAACAACAAATATTATACAGACCCGGAAACAGGCGAAATATTTCAATCCAGCCCTTGGGGAACTGCAAATAACAACCCGCGTGCTGTAATGGATAATGAAAAACGTTTGCAAAACGACTATCGAACAACGGCAAATGCGTATTTAACCATCAATATTATAAAAGGTTTGGAATTTAAAACATCTAACGGTTTTTATATCCAGTATCAAGACAAAGACATATATCACAATGCGGACGCTAAAAGTGACGGCGATGCCAACTTTGCCACTTACAACAACAAATTATACTTGGATTTATTGAGCGAAAACACATTGAACTACAACACTATCATCGGAAAACACGAAATTTCGGCGTTACTTGGCTTCACGGCAAATATGACTACGATAAAAACAGTCGGCATAAAAGGTATTGGTTTCCCGACAGATTATGTGCCAACTATCAACGCTGCAACCGGTTTTGTTATCGAAGAAGCTAACAATTTAGGAGAAATAGAACGAAAAACTTTCACGCTCAAAGAAAAAGAGGCTTTGATTTCTGTGCTTGGTCGTGTGAACTACAGTTATGGGGATAGATACCTTTTTTCGGCAAGTTTGCGTACCGACGGCAGTTCGAAATTCGGTCCCGAAAACCAATTTGGCTGGTTTCCATCGGTAGCAGTAGGCTGGCGACCTTCTGAAGAAGCATTCTTGAAAGACGTAAATTGGATAAGTCAGTTGAAATTGAGAGCAAGCTACGGTGTAACAGGAAATAACGACATTGTAAACTATGCGGCATACGACAAATTAAGCCCTGCCAACTATGTATTCGGAACATCAGGAACACTTACTCCCGGATTGGCAAATACAAGCGATGTGCTTGGAAACAAAGCCATCTCTTGGGAGCAAACAGACGAATACAACTGCGGATTTGACTTCGGATTATTTAATGGACGCATCAATTTAACATTTGATTATTATTATGCAATCACAAAAAGTTTATTGTATTCAGAATCTGCCTTGGCAATTACCGGTTATAATAAATTTTGGAATAACATCGGCAAAGTTCGAAATCGTGGCGTAGAAATTGAACTAAATACAGTCAATATTAAAACCAAAAAATTCGAATGGCAAACATCAATTAATATTGCCCACAACAACAATCGATTGTTGGAACTTTCGAGCGGTCAATCAGAATTGATTAGCAAAGGCGAGCGAAACGAACAATATATTGCTATCGTAGGACAGCCGTCTATTCAATACTATGGATTTAAGACAACAGGAATTTGGCAAACGCAAGAAGAAATTGATGCCGGACCTGTTTATTTAGAAGGGAAAACAGTTGTTCCCGGAACGCTGAAAGTAGAAGATTACTACGAAGATGGCATGATAGACAACCTCGACCGTCAAGCGCTTGGCTCTCCATTTCCCGATTTCACGTGGGGTATGACCAACATATTCAAATATGCAGGCTTCGAACTGTCTATTTTGCTGCAAGGCTCACAAGGCGGCAAAATATTTAACGGAGATGGATATTATCAAGAAACAAAAAGAATAAATAAAGCATTTACCGAAAACAGGTGGATTAGCCCCGATTATCCGGGCGATGGAAAAACGCCGCACTATGCAAATGCAAATGGCATGCTTTGGGAATATACCGATTATTTATTGGAAGATGCATCGTATATGTCGCTTCGAGACGTGTCGTTGAGCTATAAATTTGACAGCAAAATTTTGCAAAAAATACGCATTTCATCACTCAGATTATATGCTTCGGGACAAAACCTGTTGTATGTAATGGGCAAAGGCTACAGAGGCATCAACCCCGAAGCCAGAAGAACATCGGAATGGTACCAAAACCCGCTTATAAGCGGCTATCAACGTGGTTCCTTCCCACTGCAACGAACCGTAACAATAGGATTAGAACTTAACTTTTAAATTATATACAGATGAAACTAATAAAATATTTTCCATTATTAATGGTAGTTTTTTTGACCGGCTGCTTGGAACAACAACCCATATCGGAAATTGGCGAAGGCAGTTTTTACGAAACCACAGAACAGATAAATGCCGCTGTGGTTGCTTGCTACAACGGTTTACAGGCGCCAATGAGAAACGAATGGATGCTGACCGAATTGCGTTCCGACAATGCACGTTTGAGAACAACAGCCACCTCGTCGGGCGATAATACGCTATTGATGGATTTAGACCAACAGGCTGCCAGTTCGTCAAACAAGCGGATTTATGAGTATTGGTTGGCTTCATACAATAATATTTCACGCTGTAATACCGTGCTTGGAAATTTAGATGTGGTAAATGATGCTGCAATACGCAATCAGTACGAAGGAGAAGCTTTGTTTATTCGCTCGTATCATTATTTTAATTTAGTGCGCCTTTTCGGACCATTATTTATTGTTACGGAACGCATTAGCGCTGCGGAAGCAAAAAAATACGACCGGAAATCCGTTGTTTTGGTATATACACAAATAATAGACGATTTGAACGCGATTATTGACGATAACAAACTGCCAACCGCTTATCCTTCCGACCAAAAAGGGCGAATTACCGTATGGGCTGCAAAAAGTTTATTGGCAAAAGTGTATATGACACGCCACGAAAGCGGCGACTACGATTTGGCAGAACTTTTATTGAAAGATGTCATTGATAATAGCGGGCATAGTTTGGTATTAACATCGTATGCCGATGTTTTCAGTATAACAAACGAGTTGAACAATGAAATTATCTTCACGGTAAGATACACATCGGGCGGATATGGTTTAGGCTGTCCTTTCGGCAATCTTTTTGCCCCTGATCAAAGCGGAAGTAATGTGATTAATGGTGATGGCAGCGCCAATAATTATCCTTCGTCTTCATTGGCTCAAGCATATACTGCAAACGACGCACGAAAAGATGCAACTATCGCATTAAACTACGAAAGCAAATTGCCGAACGGTGCGACAGAGATTGTTGACAGACGATATGTAACAAAATATTTGTCGCCGGTAGCAACCAGATACGATGGCGATAAGGATTGGCCTGTTATCCGTTTTGCCGATATTGTGTTGCTTTATGCCGAAGTGATAAATGAAAAAGAGGGTCCTGACGCAGCTTTGCCATTTATCAATCAGACCCGGACAAGAGCCGATCTTGTTGAAATTATTTCGGCAAATGTGCCTACAAAACATGCCATGCGTATGGAAATTGAAAAAGAGCGGCGTCTGGAATTAGCATACGAAAACCACCGATGGTTTGATTTGCTTCGCACCGGAAGAGCTATTTCGGTAATAAACAAACATTTACAATCAGACGAATTTGAAGAATATTACAGCAAGGTGCCGTTTTCTTTATTGAATGAAAACACAATTCTGTTGCCGATACCTCAAGATGAATTGAACATAAATCCGAATATTGCACAAAATCCCGGATATTAAATGATTTAAAAATTAAAACAGATGAAAACAATACTGAATATATTAAAAACATGCTTTATGAGCGCATTGGTCGCTCTGTGCATTAATTCGTGCGAAGACCCTTACGTGTATGTTCCGAAAGTAAATGCGCCAACCATTACCGATTTTAGTCCTAAAAGCGGTGCAGCAGGAACACTTATTACGATTACCGGCTCAGATTTACAACGAATAGACCAAGTAACTATCGGAGGAATTCCTGCGCTTATCAAATATCGTATAAGTGGAGAAGAAATGGTTGTTGAAGTATTGGGCAACTGCCTGTCAGGACAAGTCGTAGTGAAAAACGCAGAAGGAAGTTCTACCAGCGCCGCCGAATTCGTTATGATTTTTTTGGAACCAACCGTTACAGAATGGCCTGCCGAAGGAGTAATCAACTCGCAAATGGTAATAATAGGAGAAAACCTTCAAGTTGTCAACAAGATAATTGTGAACGGAGTTGAAGCCGAAATTATAGCAAAACGAGAAAACGAACTTGTATTTGTAGTTCCTTTTTCCGAAGAAGAAAACGTAACCTTGAAATTGGAATATTTTGATGGAGAAAATAATTTGACGCTCGAAAATGAATTTGTGGTATTACAGCCTACGCCAATAATTGACAATTGTCCGTCTTCTCTTACAAAATACATGCCGGTTATTATTACAGGCGAATTGTTGGATTTAATAGAAACAATATCTTTGGAAAATGTTAAACTTGACATTAAATCGAAATCCGAAACCGAAATTGTGATTGACATTCCAACTAATTATTTTGAAGCGTCCACAGTCGGCGATTTGGTAGCTTTATATTATAACGGCAACAAGCAAATTGTAATTAAATCCGGTTTTGAACTGATATGCGACCCGAATGAAGTGCGTTACTACAAATGGACAAATATTCTTTTAAGCGGACGTGTTCCGCCTAATGCCGGCGGAACTGAAAATGCTTTCTTCGATGCCGAAACAGGAATAGTTTACCACAGCTGCGATGCGTATGACCATCGTTTGGATATTGATTTTTATTTATATGACCAGGTAGGTTATGTTCAGTTTTACAGTCCGGCGAATGGAACAAGTACAGTGAAAAACTACAAATGTAATAATGTTTCTATTGATAACGGCTCTGTGTCCTGGTCTGATTTTTACGGTACGGGAGGCATTACTACGAATTTCAAAGTACTTAGCCCCGATTCGGCAAACCATCAAGCAGTTATCAACGCCTATGAAACAGGAACTATCGTAGAAATTAACGAATCCTTATTTGCCGGCATACCCAACCCCGGCGCTCAATCCCCAAGAGTTTATAAAGAACTGCCATTGAGCGATACAAACAGGGGCACATATCTTTCTGCGGACAAAAATCAGTGGGCATGGGTCATTAACCGCAAAACAGGAAAACAAGGAATCCTTAAGGTGATTAGCATGCCGCAAGAACCGCCTTATACAGGCGGTAGAATATCAGATGTAATAATTGATATTATTTGGCAAAAATAAGACGCCAAACAATAAGAGCCGCATTGCGGCTCTTATTGTTTTATCCATTCCACAATCCATTTTCCCACTTCGGAAGTTTTATACGCTTTTCCGCCTTTGGCAATATCTTCGGTTACGATGCCGGCTTCCATTGAGGCGTTTACGGTATCGCGTATAGCTTTGCCTTCTTCCATCAATCCGAATGCGTATTCGAACATCAGCGCAGCCGACAAAATTGTGGCTAACGGATTAGCAATGTCCTTGCCTGCCGCCTGCGGATACGAACCATGTATCGGCTCGAACACAGAGGTATGAATACCGATTGACGCCGAAGGCAACATGCCCAACGAACCGGTAATAACCGATGCTTCGTCGGTGAGAATGTCGCCAAACATATTTTCGGTTACCATCACATCAAAACTTTTCGGAAATTGCACGATACGCATCGCCGCATTGTCCACAAACATATATTCGGTTTCGATAGCGGGATATTGCGCTTGGATTTCCTGCCCGATTTGCCGCCACAACCGCGAAGTTGCCAGCACGTTGGCTTTATCCACAATAGTTACTTTTTTGCGGCGTTGCGCGGCATATTTGTAGGCTAAATGAAGTATGCGCTCGACCTCTTCGCGGGTGTAAATACAGGTGTCGTAAGCCGTGTTGCCGTCTTCGGAGCGACCCTGCGGACGACCAAAATACATACCGCCTGTCAATTCGCGGATACACATAAAATCGGCGCCGGCAACCAATTCTGTCCGAAGCGGCGACTTGTCGAGCAACGACGAGAATGTAGTTACAGGGCGAATATTTGCGTATAAACCCAATTTTTTACGCATCGCCAATAGTCCCTGTTCGGGACGCACTCGTGCCGAAGGGTCGTTGTCGAAGCGCGGGTCGCCGATTGCGCCAAACAGTACTGCATCTGACTGCATGCAGAGTTCGTGTGTTGCATCGGGATAGGGATTGCCTGTTTCGTCAATGGCGCAAGCGCCAACTATGGCATGCTTGTAAGTCAGTTCATGATTAAATTTTTCACATACGGCTTTGCTAACCTTTAAGGCTTGTGCCGTAATTTCGGGACCAATCCCGTCGCCGGGGAGTACTGCGATGTGTAGCTTCATTTTTTATTATATTTTTCAATTTTCACAAAAAAAACAATCCATTGAGGCTTGCAAAATTACAATATTTATTCCACAAATCGCAAAAAACACTAATGCAAAAGCATTTTCGCTGATTATCAAATATTTGCCTGCCTGCAAAAAGATTAAATACAATTAACTTCGTAGATTGCTTCGCAATTCGCAAATGATTTTTATCTTTGCAACTTGCTTAAAAAAACGCATGTCAAAACAGGGAAACATTATCATAAAAGGAGCGCGGGTACACAACTTGAAAAATATAGATGTGGAAATCCCGCGCGGACAATTTGTAGTTATTACGGGTTTGTCGGGTTCGGGAAAATCATCGCTTGCCTTCGACACGCTTTATGCCGAAGGGCAGCGGCGTTACGTGGAAAGCCTGTCGGCGTATGCGCGGCAGTTTTTGGGCAGAATGAGCAAGCCCGAAGTCGATTTTATCAAAGGCATACCGCCTGCCATTGCCATTGAACAAAAGGTAAACACGCGCAATCCGCGTTCTACGGTAGGCACATCAACCGAAATTTACGAATACGTGAAACTTCTGTATGCGCGTATCGGAAAAACCTATTCGCCTGTTTCGGGCGAAGAAGTGAAAAAACACTCGGCAGAAGATGTGGTAGATTATGCGCAAGGCTTGCCCGAAGGCACAAGAATTTTAGTGCTCGCTCCTGTCGTTATTCCAAGCGACAGAACTGTTTTTCAGCAGTTGGAAATGTATCTCCAGCAAGGTTTTAGCCGCGTACAGGTTACTTATCCTAACCCTTCCACAGGAGGAGAATTGGTAATACACCGACTTTCTGAATTAATCGACAATTTGCGCATCGCCAATTCTCCCCTTGTGGGGGAGTTAGAGGAGGCTTCGGTCTTTCTCGTCATCGACCGCCTCGAAATCGAACATAATCAGGAAGCCGTCAGCCGCCTCACTGACGCAGTCGAAACAGCATTTTACGAAGGAAAAGAGAATTGTTTTATCAGAATTTTTGAAGAAAAAACATTGGATAACGCAAGTTCTTCCCTCTCTTGTGGAGAGGGGTCGGGGGTGAGGTTAAAACATTTTTCAAAAAAATTTGAAGCCGACGGAATTGTGTTTGAAACGCCAAACGAACAGATGTTTGCTTTCAACAGTCCGTTGGGCGCGTGCCCTGTGTGCGAGGGTTTCGGGCGGATAATCGGCATTGACGAGGACTTGGTTGTGCCGAACAAATCGCTGTCGGTATACGAAGACGCCATTGCATGCTGGAAGGGCGAAACAATGGGCAAATGGAAACAAAAATTGATTTATAATGCCGGAAAATTCAAATTCCCAATTCATAAACCTTACTACGAACTTACCGAAGAACAGCGGCGGTTGCTTTGGACAGGAAATAAATATTTTGGCGGATTAAATGATTTTTTCAATTATTTGGAAAGCGAACAATACAAAATTCAGTACCGCGTAATGCTGGCGCGTTATCGCGGAAAAACGGTTTGTCCTGCCTGCGGCGGTTCGCGTTTGAAAAAAGAAGCATCGTATGTAAAAATCAATAAAAAATCAATTCACGAATTGGTAAATTTATCAATTATTGAAATAAAAGATTTTTTCGACAGCCTCAAAACGCCCATTTTAACCAAGCACGAAGAAGCCATCGCGAAACGCCTTTTGATAGAAATAAATTCGCGCATTCAATTTTTGCTTGATGTGGGTTTGGGTTATTTAACGCTCAATCGCTTGTCGAACACGCTTTCGGGCGGCGAAAGCCAGCGGATAAACTTGGCGACTTCGCTGGGCAGCAGTTTGGTCGGGTCGCTGTATATTCTCGACGAACCGAGCATAGGACTGCATCCGCGCGATACAAACCAACTAATCAGTGTATTACGCCAATTAAAAAAACTCGGAAATACGGTTGTTGTGGTAGAGCACGACGAAGAGATTATCCGTGCTGCCGACTATATTATCGACATCGGACCTCATGCCGGACGCTTGGGCGGCGAGGTGATGTTTCAGGGAACTTTGGAGAGGGGGGTGGGGGGTGAGGTTTCTTACACCTTGCGTTATCTTTCTGGCTTGGATAAAATCGAAATCCCTGCTACCCGCCGAAAATGGTCGAACTACATTGAAGCGCTGGGTGCACGCGAAAACAATTTAAAAGGCATCAATGTTAAATTTCCGTTAAATATTTTTACAGTGGTAACGGGCGTTAGCGGCTCGGGAAAATCGTCGCTTGTGCGCGACATTTTTTATCTCGGACTGAAAAAATCGCTGGGCGAAGGCACAGGCGAAAAGGTCGGAAATTTCAGTGAAATGAAAGGCAGCATTCATCTGGTGAAAAATGTGGAATTTGTTGACCAAAATCCGATAGGAAAATCCTCTCGTTCCAATCCGGTAACCTATATAAAGGCTTACGACGAAGTTCGCAAACTGTTTTCCGAACAGCAATTTGCCAAACAAATGGGCTTTTCGCCTGCGCATTTTTCGTTCAATGTCGAAGGCGGACGCTGCGAAGAATGTCAGGGAGAAGGCACAGTAACAGTCGAAATGCAATTTATGGCAGACCTTGTGCTGGAATGCGAAAGTTGCCGCGGAATGCGGTTTAAGCCCGATGTATTGGAGGTGATGTATCGCAATGTAAACATTTACAATGTGTTGGAAATGACCGTAAATCAAGCAATCGAATTTTTTGGAGAAGATAAAACAAACTCTACTGCAAAAAAAATAGTAAAACGCTTGAAACCTTTGCAAGATGTGGGAATTGGCTACATTAAACTTGGGCAATCGTCGAGCACTTTGTCGGGCGGCGAGAGCCAGCGCGTAAAACTTGCATCATTCCTTGCCAACGAGAAAAATGAACCGACCATTTTCATCTTCGACGAGCCAACCACAGGTTTGCATTTCCACGATATTAAAACACTCTTAGCCGCTTTCGGTGCACTTATTGCCAAAGGGCACACGATTATTACCATCGAACACAACCCCGATGTGATAAAATGCGCCGACCACATTATTGATTTGGGTCCCGAAGGCGGACAAGCCGGTGGTTATCTTGTGTTTGAGGGAACGCCCGAAAAGTTGTTGCAATGCGAAAAATCTTACACGGGGAAATATTTGAAATTGGAAAAATAGCAGTACATTGCTTCCATTAAAACAGAATGAAAAATTTTCCCTTTCTTATTTGTACAACAGAATATTTACAACGAAGAAACTATTTTTTCAACTATTTCGTCTTGTGATAATAATTCTGTGCTAATTTTTGTGTGATGATAGTTGGCAAATAACGTGTCGGTTTCGTTGGAATTAGTTCTCGTATGTTCTTCAAGAGCATTTATATTTTTTGTGGAGTATTCTATATCTTGCTTGGACGGTTTTGCTTTTAGGCGGTCTTCGTTTGTATTACGTTTAATTCGTTCTTCGTAAGAGGCTTCCAATTCGATGACATATACATCGTAGTTTTTCTTTTGAAACATGTCGAGAAATGATGTTATGAAATTATTGTAGAAATCGTTATTGAAAAGATGCACAAAGGTGGTTATTATGGATTGATTTGTGGTGTTATATTTTATGAAATCGGAAAATACTTCCAATCTCAATTTGAAATAATAAGTTATTCTTTCGCCGCAAACGTCATCAAATAAGGCTGTTGCTGTATCTAATAGTTGATGTTCGTGCAAAAAACGATATTTACATTTTTCGTTTAGCATTTTTCCGATAGTATATTTCCCTACTGCCGGAGGTCCGATGATGACAATCATTTTAGGGTTCATTTTATCATTTTGTTTTTTCAAATATTTTTGCTATTTTTCCAAATAATCGGTATAAAATTGATTTTTCTTTGGTAATGATGTGTCCTGTACCACGCAGTTCATGTATGAATTTTATTGTTTCGCCATGAGAGGTAATCAAAGCATTTGGCAAAGAGATAAACACTCTAATGATAGAATCGTTGTTTACTATGTTGATGTGATCTAATTTTCCTTCGATTGTACCATATTCAAAAGTTGTGTATCCTTCGAAATTGATAGTTACTTTTTGCCCTATTTCTATTTTAGACAGGCTTTTGGGACGAACAAAACCGTAACAAAAATATTCTTCGTTGTCAGGAATAATGGTTGCCACTTCATCGCCGGAGTTTACAAATTGATTGTTTCGCCATTCTTTTAGAAATATTAATTTTCCGTCTATATTTGAAGTCAGCAGATAGCGGGCTTTCCATTCTTCAATTCTGTTTAACAGATGATAGGCGCTTGATACAAACTCGTAGCGGTAGAGCAGTATTTTTCGCTCGTAATCAAGTTCTTCTTTGTTTAACGTGGCGCTGATGTTTGAAAGTTGTTCGGCAATGTTTTTAGCGCTGAAGCTTGCATTTTGTTCACTGCGTTGTTGATTTAAAAATCTGATTTTTTCCTGTAAATATTCTTCTTTAGTACTGGCGTTGTCATGATATGAATTTTGTGTATTTTGGTATAATTCGCTTTGCGTTTTGGTAATGGATTGTTCAATACCTAATTGTTTGTTTGAGATATTGAGTAAATCGTAAGCGATTAGTTGTTGTTGTTTCAAGCCTTCGATTGTTTTTGCGGCAACTTCGTTATATACTGTCATTTCAAGGTTTTTTTTCGTATTATAAAATGCCAGAAAATATTCTTTGAGCTCACCCAAACGATACGTAATTTTAAGATTTGCAGTATCAACCAATGCGGTATCCAAAATTTTTAATTGTGAGGTAACAATGCTGTCAATGATAAGCACATCTTTATAGTCGGCTGTGCTTTCGATAACTGCGATTGGCGTATTGGCGTGTACTTCCGTGCCTTCCGGCTGTAGGAAATGTATATTTCCTGCTGTACGCGCAATAAGATGTCCTCGCTGCACATTGGTTGTGAGCGTTATACTAACGGTTTCGGTATCGGGATACTGCACAACAGCTGCCAATAGCAGTACTACGCACATGGAAGAAAAAATGCTCCATGTGAGTTTTCGTATTCGTTTGGAAGGTATGTTTTCAATGTAGTTATTAGAAAACATTTCATCGTTTTCTAAATAATTTTCCATAGCGCTTCTTTATGAGTTTTAAGTAACGAGGCAATATAAGGAAGATTTTTTTTGAGCACTCCTAACGATGAGCATATTTCCTCCATTAGTCCGAGAACAGCGCTATCTTTTTCAATGGAATTTTCGGGCTGTTTACTAATAACTTTTACCACGTTTTTTTGTGTTTTTAAAATATATTTGTTAGTTTCTTCATGTTCAAAAAAGTTTGCTAACAAAGCTATATCATTGCTCATGGCTTCCACTTGCTTGATTAGTGATGCTGTGCGAAATTCTTTATTTTTAGAAAATTGGAAAACGTTTGTTGTGCTGTTGTCTTCGATTAAAAATACCAACCAATTTCTATACAATTTATCAATTTGTTCTGCACATTCGGATTCGTTTTTATAAAGTGTTTGTAAAATTTTAGAAATGACTATCAGGGCAACAGATAAGGCATAATCCTGTGTCCATTGGTTTTTCAAGGCAAGCATCAAATTGTGCAAATCATTATTTAGCGATAGTTTTATTTTTGAGTTATTCAGTTCAAATGCCCAAATATCAGGGTAGGAATCGGTTGTTTGTATTTTGAATGTGCTTTTGGATTTTTCTAAATATTTTTGCAAAACTGCCGCAAGCCGGTCGTACAGTTTTTCTCTTTCATTCTTATTGTTTGTAATTATTTCGAATATTATTTGTCCTGCTTTATCGTATTTGGCATATAATTTCGATTTAGTAGTCCGCTCAAAAGGTGTTTTTAAGTCGAAAATAATATCTTCGTAAAGATAACTTGTTTTGAGTATAATAAACAATTGTTTCGAAGGCTCAAAGTCTTTTGAGTTGTTTATTGATTGATAATAAGACAATACCGGACTTTGAGTTATGAGGCTTGCTACGGTTTTTTCAAGTTTTTGCGTATCGGTTCTATGAGTTAGATTTAGAAGTTTGTTGATGGCAAGAAATTGTGTTTGCTCTACTTCACAGTCGGAATTTTCAATTTGAAGTATTATTTTTTCTTTGTCGAAATAGAGGGTGTCATATAAATCGATAACTTTTTGTTTAATGACAGACAGATATATTTCTTTCAGTTTCGGATTTTGCAAAGAGTCATACTTTTGAATATTGTCGTCAATTACGGATAAATGTTTACGCACAAAAAGAAAATCAACATTTACTGATTTTTGTTGCAGCAAAAAATTGATATAATCCCGCAATTTGGCAATAAAATTGATATTGTCGAATAAAATTTTTCCGATTTTGATTTTATGAAACAATGATTTATTTTTTTCCGCTATATCATTTTTTATAATGGATGTTATCCGATAATACGGCAGAATACAGTACGTTTGGTATTCTTCTTCTGTACTTTTTTGATAGAATACCTTATCTGTTTCTTTCGAAAAAATAAAAAGTTCTTTTTTGTATTCCACTGCGCCAATGGCTTTAAATTGTAAGTAAATGTCGTAAATGTTTGGCATAGTTTTTTAGTTTTTTTTTAATGAAACATATTACTTTCGCGTTCGATAAGTTTCCACATTACAGAACTGTATTGCGGTTGTGTTATTCTTTCTTCTACATCGAAATATTCTATGGCTTCGGGTTTTATTTGTTTCCAAATTTCTTTGTCGGAAAGTTTATCCTTGTTCCGTTTTAGTGTATTATAATTTTCGATTAATTGATGTGTCTGCTTGTCAAACCACGTCTCAAAGTCGTGAAAATAGTAGTCGTATGGTATTCGACGAAACAGTTCGTTTTCGGATTTTCCACTTTGCAGATATTCCCAAATGGTTAGATTGGTTAATAAATTTTTGTTTATATTCATCAAATTATTGAATTTAGTACGTGCTTTTCGTGCTCTGATTGAATAATGAATAATATCGTTCATAGCTTCGTGCGCTTTGTCGAACCAAGGGAATTTTATTTTTATTTTTAAGCCCGATTCCAAATACGTGATAACAAAGCCTTCTAAATTGGGCATATTGAGGTTTTTTAATTCGTCAAAATTTTTGATATGCCCAAATTCTTGCGTGTAATCTTTGGCAGCAGGAAACCCTGTATTACGATGCAAGTGTGTTTCTTCTTTCCCGGTGGCTTTATCTATTACGCCGATTAATACCAAATCTTCGCGGTCGCCATAATCAACTAACACGCGGCTTTCAGGAAAAAGAACTTCAAAAATATAGGATTTGCTTCTGTCTAATTTATCAAATAAATGACTGTATTTGCTGTGTAATATTTGACTTGCCCATCGTGCATTGGTTGCTTTGAATGAGCGTTGCGTGGCAATATATGGCACATCGTTTACCCAATAAAGCAGACCCAAAGTGCCGTCCATTTTTTCAGAAATAGTATAATCTTCCTGTGGTAAACGCAAAGTGTTGCCTTCGCTTAATGCGATGACTTTCGGACTGATATAATTGCGGAAAGTAAAGAATTTTTTAAAACTCATGGCTTGCGCTTCGCCTTCGGCGTCAATAATCAGTCCACGCATGTTTATATTGGTATTATCCCAAATTATTCGGTGTTGTTTACGGTTGTCGTAACCATAAATGTATAAATCGGCATTGGGGTGTTTTTCGACACAAAACTGTGTTTCGCCTTGTAAATAATGGTCTAATATTCTTTTATCAAACTTCATTTTTTTGCTGTTTTATAATTGTCTAATGAAATATTGTTTTCAAAATCAAAAAATGTTTTCTTTATCAAATCGTATTTCAACACGTAAATATCACGCAAGGCGTTGTATTTTTCCGACAAAAAAGCTTGATTATCAGCATAAAGTTGATACAAGGCGATGTAATCGTTTTTGCCGTTTTCTATGTTTTTAAGCAAGATGCGTTCCAGTTCGCGTGAGGCTTCGAGATTTTTGTTTGCCAATTCTATTAAAGACAGTGATTGCCTGTATTTTACAATTATATCCTGCGCCCACAGGTCGGCTTCCTGTGTATTGTTTTCCTGTTCGCGCAGGTATATTTCTTTGTGCAACGAGGCTATTTTCTTCCTGTTTTTTTGAGAATACCAACCACTAATGGGTACTGTTAGCGTTAAAGCGATATTTTCTTTGTCGCTTGGTCGTCCTTCGGTCAGATTGTATATATAATCGTCGGCTTTGCTGTTAAGTCCTGCGCCCAAACTGACAGCAGCCGTAATACCTGTATTTCTTCGGCTTCGAGCAATTTCGCTGTCTAATTCAAACAGTTCTAAATCGGCGTTTTTCTGTAATGTGTATTTTAAATATCTTTCGGATAATACGCTTCGCGCTAAATTTAACGGCAAAGGATTTTCGCTAATATTTACCTCTAAATCCTTATCAATAATCGTTTTGTATTTTATTCTATTTTCGGCAAACTGTTTTTTTGCTTCGAGTTCTTCGTTTTTTACTTGGAGTTTGTTCAAAAGCAAATAGATATTCAAGGTATCGCTTGCTAATGCTTTGCCGTATTTTAATAAAGTTCGTTTCTTTTTTAACAACTCTTGATTTTTCTCTATGTTTTTGCTGTTTTCTGCCAACAACTGCCGATTGATATAATATTGAAAAACAAGCTCCACAAAATTTGTGATGTCTTCCGAGTTAAAATACAGCAATGTTTGTTTATCTTTTTCCTGTTGCAGTTTGATTTTCCGGAGTTCGTATTTGTATTCGTTAAAATCGAAAATATTTTGAACATATTGAAGATTAAACCAGTTTAAACCATACTGCCTGTTTCCGTTGATAAAATCGGCATATCCATTCAGGCTTGAAAAGAAAACCAAATCACCTCCCATGAATGCTACTCTTTGACGCAGCGATAGCCGAGCCAAAGGACTGATATAGTTTGTTTCTATCAATTTATTTGTTCCATCGGGTTGCATAACAGGGTCAATAGATTTGGTGTAAGGTATCGAAAACGAAAGGTCGGCTTGTAATTTATATTTGTTTCGGTTGTTAGCTTGATGCAATGAATCAATTTGATATTGAGCGTAATTGTTTTTTATATCATATCCATAATGAGTATATAAGGCTAACAAATCGTCTATCGAATAGGAGGTTTGCGCTTGGATAGAAAACCCAAACAACAAAAAAAATAATATGTAATTAAATCTATGCATTATGATTCTTTGGATAATTCCAATTGATTTTTAACTAAATGATAATAAGCGCCTTCGCGACTTAACAAATGTTCGTGATTACCGTATTCGACAATTTTCCCTTTTTTCAGCACATATATCATATCGGCATTGCGCACGGTGCTTAAGCGATGCGCTACGACTACTACCGTTTTTCCTATATAAAATTCATGGAGATTGTCTAATATTTGTTTTTCGTTTTGAGAATCCAATGCATTGGTCGCTTCGTCGAGAAAAAGTACGGGAGCGTTTTTATACATGGCACGCGCCATAAGGATACGCTGTTTTTGTCCTTGGCTAATTCCGGTTCCTTCTTTGCCGATTTTTGTATTGTAGCCGGCAGGCAAAGCTTCGATAAAACGGCGGATACAGGCTTTTTCGACCGCTTCGATCAAGCGCGTGTAATCCACCTTGTCGCTAAGGCAAATATTGTACAGTATGCTTTCTGAAAAAATATAACTGTCTTGCAATACTGCGCTACATTGCCTGTGCCACCAGTCGTCGTTGAGTTGATTAAGCATAAAACCGCCTACTTTTATTTGTCCGCCATACCAACCGTATAATTTAAGCATCAGTTTGAGCAAGGTTGATTTTCCGCTGCCGCTCTCGCCAACTATGGCGGTTACCTGACCGGCTTTAATATGCATGGTTACGTTGTTGATTACAAGTTCCTTGTTGTTTATGGGCGCATAAGAGAAACTTAAATTATAAATGTCAATATTTTTTTCTTCGGGCATTACGGGTAGCAGATTTTCGACAATTTGTTCTTCGTCCATTTGAAATATCTGCAACAGACGGTTTAGGCTTAAATTAGAGACCAAAAACTGTTGAAAAAAATCGACTAAACGATAGACAGGTACATTTAACTGTCCGATAACGTATTGTACGGCAACCATTTCTCCAAAAGAAATTTGACCGTTGACAACCGACACGGCTGCCAAATAAGACAGAATAATATTTTTGACTTCGTTAATAAAAAAAGCCCCTGCCGATTGTGTCTGAGAAAAAGTTAACATTTTGCGTTGCGACTTAAAAATTTCGACTTGCACTTTTTCCCACTCCCAACGCTTTTTCTGACTTAAATTGTTAAGTTTGATTTCCTGTGCGCTTTCTATCATCTCTATCAAACGGCTACGGCTTTCACCGTATTTTTCGAATATGGCAATATCTAATTTTTTACGCTGTTGCTGGAAAATAAGGATATAGATAATATAAATGATGCTGCCTGTAAAGAACACCAAAAACAGTTTCCAGTTGTAAATAAAAAGCACTATGCCAAAAATAAATAAAGTAACCATACCAAACAGCGTTTCGGTAAGTACGCCTGTAATAAAATTTTCAATGCGTTTATTATCATCTATACGTTGTAAAATATCGCCTACGCGGCGAGTACTAAAAAATATGATAGGTAGACGGAGTAGTTTCAATAAATAATTAGATACAGTACGCAAACTTACACGTATGCCAATGTGCATATACAACCAGTTGCGAATAAAGGAATTGATGAGCTGGCTTGCCTGAATAACCAATTGGGCTATAAGAATGATATTGATAAGTTGAATATTTTGCAAGTTGATGCCCTGGTCTATCATGGTCTGTGACAAGAAAGGAAGCATAAACTGCAATACAATTCCTGCAAAAAAAATAAATCCTACAAGAGTGTAATATTTTTTGAAAGTGCGGAAGTACGACAAATAATACTTTATATTATAGTTGCTTTCTTTGCTGTTAGGTCTTTTCTTTGGTTTTTCAAAAGTGGGTTCGAGCAGCAAAACGTAACCCTTTTTTTCTTCGGTTACAGCCCATTTTTGCTCAAATTCTTTGCGTGTATAGCGCAATCTACCTGCGGCAGGGTCTATTACATAAGCTGTGTCGTTTTTTATTCGCTCTATTACAATAAAATGATTTTGGTTCCACCATACAATAATAGGTAACGGAGCCTCATACAAGGCTTCGAATGGAATTTGTGTGATAATCGTGTTAAACTCGAATGCTTCGGCGGCTTTGCTAAGGTCGTAGATAGAAGTGCCTTGAGCGGTAAAGTCGCAGAGCTTGCGGATTTGCTCCAACTCTATATCCTTATTGTAGAGCAGGGCTACAATCTGAATGCAGGCGGGTCCACAATCTTGCGTATCGTACTGGCGGAGTTTGAACATAAATAACTTTCTTTTTTCCCTTTTTGTTTCATTCCGGTAACCGTATCACTTTAATATTATTTTTTTGCGAAAAAATATTGCGGGCATAGTCGCGAATTTCACTTGTAGTAATGGAATTGACGATATTCACATAATCCGTTACTTTATCCAACCCAATGTAATGATACTGCTGAACTGCACTCAACCAAAAACTATTTTCCGCCAAATTCTCATTATGCTTTTTGAGCATAAATTCCCGCACTTTCTGCCAGTTTTCTTCATTCGGACCTTCTGTTTGTAAACGGTCAAGTTCCGCATTGGCAATCGTCAACAAGGGTTCAACCAACGGCGCATCTGTATCGAAACGGAAATTGAAATTGAAACATTCATGCGGCGTTTTCGACAATTCGCCCCCCACACTCACACCGTAAGTTCCGCCCTTTTCTTCACGGATTTTTTCTTTGTAAACAAATCTCATAATGTCTATTACTGCGTTGTGCAAAACGAGATTGCGGAGTGTGTAAGGCACATCGCCACTCCAAAGGCTGTAAACGGTGGCTTTGGGCGTTTGCAGTTCTTTTGTAAATTCCACGCGGTACTCGCCTGTGCGGGTTTTCCGCCCGACATCGCGCCAAGATTTGTGTGTTTTTTTGGCTGGCAACGATGCTATATATTGTTCTATCAAGGGAAACAAAATTTTTTCGTCAATATTCCCGACAAAAGCAAAATGATAAGCCGCTGCATCAGAGGCAAAATTTTCTTGGTAAAGTTGCATAATGCGGTCGTAATCAGCCCGTTTCAAGTCGTTGAGCGTATAAGGCTGTGCGTAAGGATTATCGCCGTAGCGAGCCTTTGCGATAGTATCACTAAACACATTTGCCGGATTTTTCAGGCGATTGCGGATTTGATTTTTCCCGCTATTCAAAAAAGATTGATACGCATTTTCGTCTTGTCGTGGCGTGGTGAATGTAAGATACAACAACTGCAAAAGCGTTTCTGCATCCTTAACGGTAGAACTTCCACTGAAATATTGGTTGTAAAGATTGGCCGTAAATTTAACCGCTGCTCTTTTTCCTGCCAATTTCTTGCGTAAATCTATAGTGTTGAAATTACCCAACCCGCCAAGCGGAAGCACTTCATTTATAAGTTTGGCAGAAGGCAAATCTTCTACATCAATCGCGGACAAACCGCCCCTTGCAATGGCTGAAAACAAAATTTGGTCTTCCTTGAAATTGGTTTTTTTGAGCGACACGCGCACCCCGTTTGACAAAAGCAATTCTTTGGTTCCCCCAATAGCATTTTTATTAACAGAAACTATTTTGCCTTTTTTTGGAAGTATTGACATAAGCGGCTCGCCGCTCAAATTTTCCTCGTAAGGCGAGAGCGTTTTTTCCTTTACCCGTGCCATTGCCGCAAGAATTTCTGTTTCAGAAGGATATTTTAGATTTTCGTGACCCGTAATTATTACTATACGATTGCTATCCGAAATGATTTTTTTTATATAATTGTTGACATCTTCAACCGTCAGTAAATCAGCCATTTTCTTCGATAACTCATCTTCAAATTCAATATTAGGTGATGGCTCGCCGTCTGTAAAATGCTGCATATATTCATTTACAAAATTGCTGTTTTTTCTCGTGTTGCGTTCGTTGTATTGCACTTGCCATCTGCTAATAAATTCGGCTTTTGTACGGTCGTACTCATCAGGCGTAAAACCAAATAGCAACACACGTTCCATTTCCGTCAAAAGTTCCTCTATTACAGGGAGGATGCCCTCCTGACCCGGTGTAGCCGTCATTCGCCAAGCATTTTTGGTTTTGGCAAAAAAATATTTACCATCATACACAGACGTATAACTAAACGGCGAAGCGCTTGTTTGTGTTAATTCTTTCAGTCGCGCATTCATCATCGACACAGCCATAACGCTCATAAAAGATTGTTGATAATAATTTTCGGAATTTTTAAGTTCATCGGGTATAGGGTCGTATTTGAACAACAATTCCACCATTCTGCCTCCGCTTCTTTCGGGGTCGGTAACAATGGCAATAATCGGCTCGCTGTTGTCGGGCACGGAGGGATAAACGCGCTTGGGTGCATCGGGGGAGGTAGCGGGAATATTGGCAAATAGTTTCTTGATTTTTACCTCTGTTTCGTCCACATCAACTGCGCCAACAATGATAATTGCCTGCAAGTCAGGGCGATACCAGTGATGATAAAAATCGCGCAGTTCGGTAGGTTTAAAATTATCAATGACTTCAATCGTACCGAGTGGCGGATAACAATTAGCATAGCGACTACCTGCGAAAATTATCGGATACAGTTTTTCGTTAATACGGCGGGAGGCATTGCTGCGCGTGCGCCATTCTTCGCGTATAATGCTGCGCTCTTTTTCGGTATCTTCGTCAATGAGCAAAATTTCGCTTGACCAATCGTGTAAAATCAGCAGGCAACTGTCGATAATTCCCTCGCGGATTGTCGGCGCGTTGGGAAGCATATAAACTGTTCTGTCGAGTGAAGTAGAGGCGTTTGCATTTTTTACACCGATGTTTTCCAAATAATTGCGCAGGGAATTTTTAGGGAAATTTGTTGTGCCGTTGAACGCCGTATGCTCCAAGATATGCGCCAACCCGCGCTCGTTTTCTTCTTCGACCGTTGAGCCGACACGATGGACGAGATAAAAATCGGCACGCTCGGCGGGAAATTCATTGTGCCTAATATAATAGGTCAAACCGTTTTCAAGTTTGCCGAAACGGACACTTGGATCAAGCGGAATGATTTTGTCTTGAGCCGAAATATTAAATGTACTGACAATCAGCGCAATGAGTAAAAAAAACAAGTGTTTTTTCATGTGTATATGATAATTTATATGATATGTTCTGAATATTTCGTGTAAAATTAGGTAAATATTTTCGTTTTTACAATTTGTGTTGCCAAAATTGCTACTGAAAGAAAACAAAATGTAATTGAGGTGCAAAATAGTCTGTTCATAGTTTTTGTAATTGAAAGTGAGCAATTAAGAGACTGCCCGTTTATTTGCTTTGGGCAGTCTCATTGTTTTTTAACCATAAAATCCGTCTTCGGGTTTACCGTCGTCTGGTTTTTCGTCTTCGGGTTTTTCGTTTGGTTTTTCGTCTTCTGGTGGTGGGTCACATCTATGATCATCTTCGTTCCAATCACCGTAGCCGGCCTCGTGACAATCGTTATCCAAGATATCCGTCATATCTTGCGGTAAAGGTTCATCGAGAGGAAAACCATCCACTCCTCCTCCTACAATCTTCAATGCCGTTTCTTTTTTCATTTCCGGCAACACGGACACAAAGCTTTTTAGAGCAAATAACTCCAATGTTGATTTTTTAGTATTCATAGTTTTAAGTTTTTTGAAATTTGAAAGAAATAATTTATTTTTTGTCCGGTTGAAATTTGGTTGGCATACGTACAAAAAAAGCGGGGACAAAACTTCACGACATTCGTTTATTGAGGTTCTAGACTACCTAAGTTATCAAATGTTATGAGTAAAAGCCCACGCCGTAGCAGACGTGAGCGTTTACTTCCTCTACCCATAGATAACTTTTGAAATTGTCTAGATCTCAATAAACTATAAGATGTGAAAGAAAACGCCTTTCCTGTTATATGTACGTAATTAATATACTGTATTATTTCATAGGCAGAAAATTTTAACAGTTCGAGGACAAAGATTATATATTTTTTTGAAAAAACAAAATATTTTTCAGAAAAAGTGATAAAAAATGAAACGCTGTGGTTGAAATACAATTTTTTTTGTACATGGTCTTTGTTAGTTTTTGCTATTTCCCTTGCCGGTTTTCCAATGCGATTTCTACTGCCCGTTCCAACACTTCGTCTCGCCCTTCGGCAATACCTTGCGGAGTACCATTGTAATTAAGTATACAATCACAAATGAACGTATCATTGTGGCAACCGGAGTTATTGCAAGAGAAACCAAGCAGATAGAACTGTAATGGTGCGGATTTTGAGAATAAACGAAAATGTTATATCTTTGTACCGATTTGGTACAAATAAAAATTAATTATTATGTTGGTAATAAGCACAAGAGAATTCAGAGATAGACAAAGAAGTTATTTAGACAGAGTAGATGCCGGAGTAGAACTTCTTATCCAAAGAAGAAAAAATAAATCCTACAAAATTGTTCCAGTAACCGAAGATGACACTTTGATGAGCAAAGAAGAATATTTTGCAAAACTCGAAAGGGGTTTACAAAGCATCAAAGAAGGCATAGGAAAAAAAATGACAATCGAACAGGTTGATAAACTTCTCGGGATATGAAATACGAAATAATTTATTCTCCAGAAGCAGAAGAAGATTTGCGAAGGCATGCAAAAGCAGGAAACAAAATTCTTTTGAAGAAAATTTCAAGACTACTACACGAATTAGAAGAACACCCTGAAACAGGTACCGGTAAGCCGGAGAAACTAAAATACAAAAAAACGGAATATTGGTCAAGAAGAATTGACGAAAAACACAGAATGGAGTACATTATTGACAACTATGTTGTAAATGTATTTCTTATCTCTCTTTGGGGGCATTACGATGATTAAACAACATCATTTTTTTTCAATTTCTGCAAACAAACATCGAAACAAAAAAAGTTTCGTTTTTGCATTGCAATGTAGAAAAATTTGTATTTTTGTGCATTGTTTGAATTAAATAATTTACAATTATGATAGTTACTGCTGAAATTGATGTAACCCGCCCTGCCGGCAGGCGCATTGTAAAAGATTTGGAAAGTAAAAAGAGTGTAAAAATATCTTATCCACTTATTGGTAAATCTGAAAACACATACACAACTGAAGAAGTTTTTCGCAGTGCAGAAAAAATTGTAAATGACTATTTCGGCACAAGCCTTAAATTAAAAAACTTATGATGTGTGAAATAGAATATTCCCAACAAACAAAAGAGGATATTGACAATCTTGCTTATTGGATTTCCGAAGAAAAAGGAATGCCAAAAACTGCCATGAAATATGTAGATGATTTGTTGGCTGCAATTAAAGAAATAGCAAAGTACCCTACAGCCTATCCGATAGTGCGAAATGTTTCTATTATAATGCTCTTTGGCATGAATGTAAGAAGATTGAATTTTAAAAAGTACGCTATTTTATACACCTTTACAAGTGAAGAAAATACCGTGTATATACATCGTGTAGTAGCACAAAGCATGATAACCGGCATCTAACTTGCCACCTTGCCACTTTCTTGCTACGATGTTTTTTTATTCGTAGGTTGTGTTTTTTTCCAGCAAACATCGAAACAAAAAAAAGTCAGTTTTTGGCTACAACCTTGCTTGTGCAAGCAAGAAATTGTGTACCTTTGCGGTGTAAATTATCACAATAAATCACAATATTCGACGTTTACAAAAAAATAAATTCAACACAAATGAAACCATTTAATCTAAAAGAAATCCCCACAAAGCAATGGATAAAAGCCGCTGTTGCCTGTTTTACTTACATTCTGTTTATCGTGTGGGTGGGTAATTTTTGGTGGCTGCTACTGCTGCCTGTTATTTTCGATGTGTATATTACCAAAATGATACCTTGGACATGGTGGAAAAAAACAAAAAATCCTGCCGTGCATAAAGTGTTCGAATGGGTAGATGCAATTGTGTTTGCGCTGGTGGCGGTTTATTTTATCAACCTGTATCTTTTCCAAAATTACCGGATACCGACATCGTCGCTTGAAAAAACCTTGCTGGTTGGCGATTTTCTTTTCGTGAGCAAAGTGGCTTATGGTGCGCGAATACCCAATACGCCGCTTTCGTTTCCGTTGGTGCAAAACACTTTTCCTGTCATAAATACAAAGTCGTATCTCGAAAAACCGCAGTGGGAATACAAGCGCCTCAAAGGCTTTGGCAATGTAACACGAAACGACATCGTGGTGTTTAATTTCCCAGCCGGCGATACGGTTGCATTGCTGGCGCAAAACCCCGATTATTATACCTTATGTTATCTTTATGGACGTGAAAATATTCATAATAATCCGAATGTCGGAAAGATTGTTTATTTTCCGGTTGACAGAAGAGAAAATTACGTGAAACGTTGTGTCGGATTGCCCGGCGATACTCTGCAAATTATCGAAAACCAACTGTTTATAAACGGTTTTGCGCAGGAAGAAGTAAAAGGATTGCAATTTAATTATTCTGTGCAAGCCCAATTAACAAATCGCGACTTTGAAAAATTGGGAATAAGCAAAGATGACCGCAGATTATCCTTTACCAAACAAGGAAAATCATTGTATGATTTCCCGATGACAAAAGATGCATTGAGCACGTTAAAACAAATACACGCAACTGCCGAAGTGCAAATAGAAACAGACCCCGATATAGACAGAATTTATCCGCTTGGAAATACTTACGGCTGGACGCGCGACAACTACGGTCCGATTTGGATACCGAAAAAAGGAGCAACCATACAAATCTCTATCGACAACATCAATATTTACGAAAGATGCATTCGCAATTACGAGCGAAACGATTTGAAAATTTCGGGAGAAGAAATTTACATCAACGGACAATTGGCTACGGAATACACTTTCGGCATGGATTATTACTGGATGATGGGCGACAACCGCCACAATTCGGCTGATTCGCGCTGTTGGGGTTTTGTGCCCGAAGACCACGTAGTAGGGCAACCTGTGTTTGTATGGCTATCGTTGGATAAAGACAAAAAACTGTTCAACGGCGGTATTCGTTGGAGTCGATTCCTCCGCAATGCACGCAAGTAATTTTTCCACTCCAAAATCCCATAAAGGGGACTTTTTGGACAGTTACTGTCTCAATTCTCCCTCTTGTGGAAAGGGTTGGGGGGAGGTTCTTTACCTCGCTTCGGCATATTTGGCTCCGGTGCAATACTACACAAAATTGTTGCATTACCCCAAAATTGTAATCGACCGGCACGAACATTATGTAAAACAATCGTACCGCAACCGGTGCAATATCGCGGCGGCAAACGGCATACAGGCGTTAAGCATTCCAACAGACAAAGGCAGCGAGTTGAAGTGCGCCGTAAAAGACATGCGCATCGCTCCACATGCCGACTGGCAAAAAAACCACTGGAAATCAATCGAAGCAGCTTACAATTCGACGCCTTTTTTCGAGTATTACAAAGACGATTTTATTCCTTTTTACGAAAAAAAATGGGATTTCCTTTTCGATTTCAATACCGAACTGCAAGCGGTTATTCTTAATCTTTTGGATATAAATCCGAACATTGAATTTTCGAGTGAATACGAAACAACGTTTGGCATTAGTCAAAAAACACCCGCAGGCATTGATTTGAGGGAAGAAATTCATCCGAAAAAAAAGTCCGCAGATACTAATTTTTCACCTTTACCCTATTATCAGGTTTTTGATGAAAAATTCGGATTTATTCCCAATTTAAGCATTATTGATTTATTGTTTAATATGGGAAATGAAGCCTTACTTGTTTTATACAAAAGTTATTGCATATTCAAAAAAAAGCTCTAATGGATAAAATGGGACTCATTTTGACACATTTTTTCTATTTACAATACCAAAAAAAACTTTATATTTGCAGCCGAAAATACAAATTGTAAATCACTAACTAAAACCCTTACAAACAATGAAGCATTTTACAAAAAACAACGGCGACCGCCGCGTATCTCGCAACGCCTTCGCCTTCGCCTTTGCTTTCTTTTTTTCATTCGCGCTACAGGCGCAAACCCCGCCTGCGCCTGCGCCCGATAACATCGACTACGGTAGCAGCAAAACCATTCTCCAATGGAAAAACAACGGGTGGCAGTCCGAAAGAGTGGGACGCACGCAGCTGAACAGCGACAGAACGGCATGCCTTGATGAAGCCATTAACCCTGTGTACATCAGCGCAACCTATCCAATCTCTACCGCAGAGCTTACGGCAGGCGCATTTCCCGCAGGCGTTACCGGAACGCT
>Ga0099364_10001296_pt1 | contig 41657 bp, 25 predicted proteins | sample TergutTh196P3_FD_73070 | JGI IMG/M metagenome (GOLD analysis project Ga0099364, IMG submission 73070) | Microcerotermes parvus P3 segment gut microbial communities from Pointe-Noire, Republic of the Congo - Th196 P3 | ecosystem: Host-associated > Arthropoda: Insects > Digestive system > Gut ...
TATTTGATGAGCCGGCGGTGAGAGCGAACTGCGTGACAGCCGTGCCTGTCAATTCGTTCGTGGTGCAAGTGGCGTCCGCCCAATAGGTGACGGCTGCGCCATCGCTGACAGTCACCGTGATATTGACTTGTTCTGTCGCGTTTATTTCGGTCGAGGTAATCGTCATCCCGTTGATTGACGGCGTTGTAAGCCCGGGCACATCCGTTATAAATGCCAATGTGTTCAGAACCAATGGGAGGATATTGACCCCGAACGCCGCCGTGGTGAAGCTGACGGGGATTCTGCCGTTTGCAAGCGTGCCGGTGACAGCAAGGGTCAAGCCGGCCGCGCCGGTGTCGAAGCTGCCCTCAAAAGTTACCCTATTGCCGCTGAATGTATTGGCGGCAGCCGGCTGTGAGGGCGTGACGCCTGTGAGTGTGAAGCCGGCGGGAAAGGAAGCCACGACGCTGCCCTGATGGGGCGTCGGATCGTAGCTGTACGCTGCGCCGTTCGCTGTGTCCTTGGTGAGCGCGGGCGCGCCGTCGAGCTTGAACAGGCTGGTACCCCGAATGAATGTGTTGTCAGGCCCGCTCGTGAGGAACGCGGCCTCGTTTTCGCCGGTATAATACCCCCGCGGGTTGTTGGGGTAGGGGGCTGCTAAAATGCTTCCCGCGGCGATCGTACCGCCGGACACAAAGACGGTGGAATAGGTCAAAATGACATTGCCGGCGTTGCCGGTGTTTTCAATCGTGCCGCCAAGGATCATCAGGGCGGCGGTATTGTAAATCGTATAGGCATCTGAATTGTTTTTCACTGTACCGCTCTTGATAACCACCGTCGCATTATTGTCTATAACGATAGCGCGGTTGACAGTTTCAATATCTCCGCCGTCCACCGTGAGGGACGCGCTGTTGTTCAACATAAAACCATATGAGGTGCCCGAGTTCTTCACGGCGCCGCCCGCGCCGAGTATAACGGCGCAGGTATTGTTGACCGTCAGTGAAGGGACAGTTCCGGATCTGTTTATCACACCGCCGCCCGCTATCTCCAGCGTACCGCTGCCGCTGACGGTGAAGCGGGCGCTGCCTGTATAGTCCGCCTGCCACATCACCTTTCTTCCGAGAGGGATGCTGAACGAAAGATCCGACGCCGCGCCGGAGAGCGAACCGGTGACGGCGACATCTCCGGGTGTGGATGTAAAAGCGGTGGTGATGGCCGTTTGAATAGCCGAAACGTCTGTCATCGGCGCGCCGCCATTGACCGATATGCCGGGCGTTGCCCTCGTTATTGTCAAGGTATAGATATTAGTTGTTAAAGTATCCCCCGATACGACCTTAATATAAGCCACGTTGGAGCCTACGCTGAGGGGGAACTGCGTTACGCCCGTGCCTGTCAGCTGCGTCGTGTTACAGGCGGCGTCAGCCCAATAGGTCGCGGTTGCGCCGGCGATAACAGCCGCCGTAATATTAACCTGTGAAGTCTCGTTTATTTCAGTTGATGTAATTGTGCCCCCGTTCGCTGTGATACCGCTTATCAGCGGCGAGTTAAGCCCCGGTATCCCCGTTACAAACGCCCCCGTGTTCGGCGGCGCCTCTTTATACACCGTTACAGTCTGCGGGCTGTTTGTCACGGTGAACGTGCCGAAGTCCGTTATGCCGAAAGAAACATCCCCCTCAGTCGTCACGCTTGTAAGAGTAAGCGTCCTTGTATCACCCGACCCGCTGAGCGTACCCATAACCGCCGCGCCTGTGCCGGCGGCGACCGTTATGTTTGCCGCTGTCAAGTTCGTTACCGTTTGGCTGAACGTGAGGACAATGCCGGTGCTGTCCGCTATGCCGCTCACGCCCCCGGTCTGCACCGCGCTGAATGTTACAGGCGTTCTTACGTTCACCGTCGCTACTGTTGAGCGGACGGGCGTCGCGGAAGAAGCGGCGACTTCGCAGAAATAATAATATGTTCCGCTCGTCAGCGCTGCCGGTATCGAGAAACTCGCACCGTTCGCGCCCGTTATGGGAACAGCGTTCGGGCCGGACGTACTGTTTGCCGTATTGGAATACCACTGGTAACTGAGCGGTGCGGCGGGCGTCGCGCTTGCCGTCACGGAAAGGCTTTCCGATATGCTGCCCGCATGAACAGTCTGCGACGCGGCGGGCTGCCCTGTGATCGCAATGACGGGGGTCACGCCGGGTATGGAATAGCGCATGGGTATGGTTCCTGTCGAGTTGTTGGGGTAGGTTACTTCAATGTCAGCCCTGCCGCCGTTATTTACCCATTTCGCCGTTGCGCCGGTTACGTCTCTTCCCGCAGTCACCGTAAGATTGTTCGCAGTACCGATGTCGCTCCCCGCAACCGTTGTTTCCGTCAACGAAACCCTTACCGCCACTCCGTTATAGTGATTGGTAACTGCCCCGGAAACGGAACTGTTGCGGTATCCGAACAAACCGCCATTATTTACCGGTCCCGTAACCGTACCGCCGGACACAACCACAATATCGTTTGCCGTTGAAGTGAAAATCGCGTCACCTGTTCCGGTGTTTCTGACCGTGCCTCCGGTCATGCTAAAGCTCCGAGCCAGTATGGTTGCATTTGTTGTATTGGAAGTTATAGTTCCGCCCGCGATAATAAGGCTGCCGGCATTGTCGAAGACCGTTACTGCCCGATTGCCTGATGCGGACGTCATGGATATTTCCCCGCCCGTGATTCTGAGATTCCCGCCGGCTCCGGTACCGCCAAGGGCGACAGCCGAACCGGTGCCGCCGGTTTTCCGGATATAGCCGCCGGCCATGACAAATTCCCCCGCGCCTTGTATGTAGACTGAGTTATCGCCTCCCGTCCATGTTGCCTCAGCCGACCATTCAACCCGTACGCCGGAGTTGATGTTTATCGTGAGCCCCTGCGTGAGGTTTAAAGCTCCGCTATTCGTTACGGTGACGACATTGCCCGCCGTGTTGAGCGACGCGACCAAGTGACCTGACCCAGGACTATCCCCGTACCAATAGTTAAGCTGATTCACAAGCTGCTGCGCCGAATCCGCCCTTACCGTCTGCGGTGCGACGAAACCGCCGGGTATGAGCGTCAGCATCATAACCACGGTCAGCGCCGCCGCTAATAATTTTGAAAAACGTTTTTTTGTGTTCATTTTATTCATTCTGCTTCCTCCTTCAATTATGCGTATTAAAATCCCCCAAGATTGGAGGTGTCAATCTTCGCTATATACCGCGCAAGCCTTATAAGGTCGGCGATGTTTATTCTGCCGTCCCCGTTTACGTCCGCCGCTTCGAGCAGCAACGCGTCGCCGTCAAGGCTCTCAAGCCCAGCTATATGCCGCGCAAGCGCGACAACGCTGTCCGTGAGTACGCTGCCATTGCCTATAAGGTCGCCGTATACGATAACCGCGCGTTTGCTGCGGTTTGGCAGCGTGATAACCGCGCCTGTACCTACGCAATCCTCGGAAGTAAGTGTTTCGTTCTGCCTGTCTATTACTGTTGTTCCCGCGCCGTACTCGTCGGTTAAGTCTGAAACCGTCGTTTCAGGCCGCAATATTTTTATGGGCATCGCATCGTAGTATTCATACGCGCCTATGTCGATTGAATCACCACCGATGCGGGGGTTACCCGCCAAATCCGTCGAGTTGGCTGCATTGGGGAACAAGCTGCCGTCGCCCGCATTTATGGCGGGGCTGCTCAGCATAAGCGTCCCGTCGGCGTTCAAGCCCAAATTGGCAGTGCTGAGAATGTTGTCCGTGCTGTCGTCGTTGTCGCCGAGCGAAGCGGCGTTGGTCAGCGTGTTTTTGAATATCAAGTCGTCGATGGTTTGTTGGTAGTATGAGTTGCTTTCAATAGATATAAAGTCTTTATTATTATCATTATTTGCAAGTATACAGTTGAAAAACTGCGGCATTGTACCTCCGCTGGATATTTTGCCTTTTCCGTAAGAGAAGATATTGCCGTTTTCGGTCGCTGTATTGTCGTTTGCAAATGTGCAGTTAATAAACGTTATACCGCTGCCGTCGCTGAAATTTTCCTCGTCTGCATGAGATACCGCGCCGCCGTACCGAGCAGTATTGCCCGTGAAAAGGCAGTTGGCGAATGTGACGGTAGAGGTTTGGTTGGTGTGGTATGAATAAACCGCGCCGCCGCTAGATGAGGTACGCCCATCGGCAAAAATAATATCGTTCATCGTTACGCTGACGCGGTCAATATAGAATATCCTGTAAGTGTTATTCCCCGAAATGGTTATGCCGTTGCCGTTGATGGTGACGGCTCTGTTAATCTGCGGCAGCTCCGAAGTCAGCGTGATGGTTTCCCCTTCGAGCGACGTGTCAATGTTGATGATATCGCCGCCTTCGCTCGCTCGCACCTGATCGATAGCCCACCGCAGCGTGCCATCGCTTCCATCGTCGGCATCGGAAGTAACGTCGTAGACTTGTGGCACGTACGCTTCTCTCGTCGTAAACGTATATCCGCTTGTCACCGCGCTCATTACGTTGCCCGCCGCGTCTTTGAAGCCCGATATGTTTATCGTAAATGTTGTTTCGTGGTCAAGCCCGCCATACGGTATCGTGAAAACCGTGCCGCCGTATGACCACATGCCGCCCGTTAGGGCAGAGAGGTTGTTGAGCTGCACCGTCCCGGGCGTAACGTCCATGGTTTCGTTGAAGGTGATTACCACGTTGCCGCTGATTGCTGCATCGTTGCCGCTTGGCGTGACAGTTACGACCGTGGGCGGGGTGTCGTCGTCCGGAGGAAGGCCTTCATACGCGCCCATGTCAATTATACCGTTTAGTATTCGGGGTCTGCCCGCCAAATCCGTTGCGGTATCTGCATTGGGGAAGAAGCTGTTGTCGCCCGCGTCTATGGCGGGGCTGCCCGGCTTGAGCGTCCCATCGGCGTTTATGCCCGAATCGGCAATATTGAATTGGTTGTTCGCATTGGTAGAGTTGTTGCCGAGCGAAGCGGAGTTGGTCAGCGTGTTTTTGAATATCATGTCGTTGATTGTCGCGCCGCCTAGTCCGGCAAAAATGCTTCCGCTTGGTGCATTGGCGATGATGCAGTTGAGGAACTGCGGGGGTGTTGCTGTGCCTGAGGCGGTTTTCCAAAAAAAGAAAACACTTTCGTCATCGGCGCTGGTATTGTCGCCGGTAAATGTGCAGTTGACGAACATAATTCCGTCGCCGTCGCCATTATAATAAAATACCGCGCCGCCCCCTCCAAAAGCCTTATTGCCCGTAAAGAGGCAGTTGACGAATGTAGCGGTAGTGGTTGTGCCGTTGTGGGCAGTATAAACCGCGCCGCCTCTGCCGGAGCCATATAGGGCGGTATTATTTTTGAAAACGCAATCGGTGACGGTCAGATTGCCATTTCTGTTCATTATTGCGCCGCCGTTAACGCTTGAAATGTACCCATTGGCAAAGGTAATGCGGTGAATCGTTGCGTCGGCTTCATAGATATCGAAAATCCTGTAATCATCATCGCCCGAAATGGTTACTCCGTTGCCGTTGATGGTGAAGGCTTTAGTAATCTGAGGCAGGTTGGAGGTCAGCGTGATGGTTTGACTTGCGATGGATTGGTCTATGTTGATGATATCGCCGCCGCTGCCCGCGTTTACCTGTGCGATTGCCCACCGCAACGTGCCTTCGGTATTGGCATCGGCGGTCGAGGTAACGGTATAGGTCGCCGCTCTTACCGTCTGCGGTGCGACGAAACCGCCGGGTATGAGCGTCAGCACCATAACCACGGTCAGCGCCGCCGCCGCTAATTTTGAAAAACGTTTTTTTATGTTCATTTTATTCATTTTTGCCGCTCCTTTAATTATGCGTCCATTAGGTGATTGCGAAATACAATTTGTATTGGTTTTATACGGGGAATTTTGTTTGCAAAAAATTTGGTTTATCTCCGATTTACGCACCTTTTGTAGGGACGAACTGTGTTCGTCCGCTGTGTTCGTCCGCGACATATCGCCTACATTGGGTTCTATTTTGGCGGACGACCACAGGTCGTCCCTACATTTTCGCCCTAAACGTTTCACAACCGCCTATTACATATCCATTGCCCATATTAAAATCCCCCGAGATTGGAGGTGTCAATCTTCGCTATATACCGCGCAAGCCGTATAAGATCGGCGATGTTTATTCTGCCGTCCCCGTTTACGTCCGCCGCTTCGAGCAGCGCCGCGTCGCCGTCAAGGCTCTCAAGCCCCGCTATATGCCGCGCAAGCGCGACAACGCTGTCCGTGAGTACACGGCCGCTGCCTATAAGGTCGCCGTATACGATAATCGTGAGTTTGCTGTCGTCCGGCAGAGTGATAACCGCGCCTGTGCCGACGTATTCCTCGGAGTTAAGTGTTTTGTCATTCCTGTCTTTGACTGTTGTTCCCGCGCCGTACTTTTCGGTTAAGTCTGAAACCGGTGTTTCAGGCAGCAATATTGTGTTGCCTGGCGTTCCTTCGATAGTGAAAAGCCCTGTCCATTGCCCGAAATACGCCGTGTCGCCGCTCAGGGTGACTGTCACCCTGTAATCTCCCGGGTCGGTCGGCGGGGTGCTGCTTGAATAACTTCCCCCGGAAGCACTCGAATACAGCACCGTGAGGGTCGGGTTCGTTGGCGTCCCCCCTGTAAATATCGGGCTTCCTGTATAACCCGGGTGGGGGCTGCCGCTATATGCGCTGTCCGTGATGGAAAGTCCTGTTATTGTCACAATTGTAATACCCGTCGCCGCTGTCTTTACATATCGGTGGGAGCTGTCCCAAATATAAGAACCCGCCGAAACCGTCACGGCGCCTGTTCCGTTAGAATTTGTACCATATGTGACCATAGCCCCCGCCGTGATGATCGGCGCTTTGTTGAACGCGCCGTATGCCCCTGCCGCAGTGACGGAACCGGCGATGGCAATACTGCCGGTGCGAGAATAAATGCCGTAATCTTGCGCCGAGCTGACATTCCCAACCGTGCCGGTGACGGTAACATTGCCGGTTTCGCTGCCAATGCCGTAACTACTGTTGCTTGCGATATCCCCAACCGTGCCGGAGATATGGACGCCGTCGCCGGCAATGCCGGTCAATTCGGCGTTGATATTCCTTACAGTACCTTCGATGCTAACGAAGCCATTATAGTTGTGAATGCCTCTTCCGCCTGTTATATCCCCCACCGTACCGGTTTCGGTGATGGTAATGTCGCCGTTGTTTGTGGAAATGCCGAAAGCGCTTGTAATATTCCCAATCGTGCCTTTGATGGTTATATTGCCATCGCTGGCGATGCCGTCCGAGGAAGCTGTAATATTCCCGGTTTTGCCGCTTGGTTCAATGGTTACATTTCCGTTTGCGCTGATACCGTGTCCGTTCGCGTTTTCAATATCCCCCACCGTGCCGGATATTGTGATGTCGCCGATGGCGAGAGTGCGGCCTGTGATATCCCCGACCTCGCCGGTATCGGTGATGGTAATGTCTCCGCCTGCGTAAATGCCGTATATGGGGCCCGTGATATTCCCAACCGTGCCTTCAATGGTCACATTGCCATCCGCATGTACACCGTGGCTTCTATTGCCCGTAATATTCCCTACCTGACCGGTTTCGGTTATGATGATGTCATTATCTGCGTGAATACCCCTTTCAGAGCCTGTGATATTCCCTATCGTGCCGGAGATAGTGGTATTACCGACGCGTCCGTAGATGCCATAGTTTTCATCTGTTGAGATATTACCAAACGTGCCGGCAATTGTGATGTTGCCTCTCAAGACAATACCGCTGATCGAAATATTCGTTCCCTGCCCGGTGACGACAGCGTTGCTATTTTCTACCACAAGGGCATAATCAATTGCGTTTACGATTGTCGTACCGTTGGCTATAGTGACGTCACCACAAGCTATGACGCTCCAACCTCCGATGCTCCCGTCGCCGGTTATTGTGACCGGATCGGAACCGACTACCACGATAATATTTTCCGTAGTGTCCACCATAAATCGATCGTAAGTATACACATCGCCGACCCCGCTCGGAACATTAGACAAATCCAATATATCACTGTCCGCACTTACCGTCTGCGGCATTATAAGCCCGCCGGGTATGAGCGTTAACATCAGAATTATGGTCAATATCGCCGCTAATAATTTTGAAAAACGTTTTTTTATATTCATTTTGTTTCTCCTCCCATTTACTTGTTATGCTTGTTTACTTTTTCTCTGCACAAAACCGCCGTGTCGGGCTTATTTGTGATAACTGCGTCTGCTCCGCAGTTAAACATAAGCTCGATACTTTCGGGAGCGTCGACAGTCCATACATTTACCGCAACGCCGTATTCATGGCAGCGCGGAATCGTTTCCGGAAAAGCGGCGATTATTGAATAATGCGGATGAATCGCGTATGCGGACAGATAATTCGCATACACCCAAGGGTCAACTATGGCTGAAGAATAAAGCAGACCGATTTTTGCATTTGGGTTTATCTGTTTTATCTTTGCGAGCGAATAATGGTTAAAAGAAGAATATATCACATGGTCGCCCATATTATGGTCGCTTTCCATACGCGCAAGCTTTTCCGGCAGCTCCGGATACGGCAGCTCTGTTGTTTTAAGCTCTATATTTAGTATAATCGAAGTTTCTTTTACAAGAGAGTAAACTTCTTCAAGCGTCGGAATAACGCATACGGGCTGTTCGGGAAACTTTTTGTTAAAGTTAAGTTTTTTCAGCTCGGCAAGAGTATAATTGTTAATATACCCCGTACCGTTTGAAACCCGCTCAAGTCTTTCATCGTGCGCGGCGACGATATGCCCGTCTTTTGTCAGATGAACGTCAAGCTCTATACCGTCCGCTCCCTGTTCTGCGGCAAGCGCAAAAGCCTCAATCGTGTTTTCCGGACGGTAGGCGGACGCGCCTCGGTGCGCTTGTATATTTTGCGATTTCATAATAATTTTGGCTCCTTGTCTTTTTTTTGTTAATATATTAATTATACAGGATATTTTCTTAAAAGTCAATATAAATTGTATTAAAAATAAAAAGTGGATTTTGCGGAAATATTCATAATTTTGTGTTAAAATAACAATCAGTACAGCCAACCGACATAGGGGGGATAAAACAAATGCCGCAGATTAACATTTCAAACCTGACTTTCGCTTACGACGGCAGTTATGACAATATTTTCGAAAATGTCAGTTTCCAGCTGGATACCGACTGGAAACTGGGGTTTACCGGCAGAAACGGCAGGGGTAAAACTACGTTTCTTAATCTGCTGCTGGGCAAATATGAATACCGAGGCACAATTTCGGCTTTGTGCGGGTTCGAGTATTTCCCGTATGAAGTACAAAACGGCAGCCGTTCGGCGCTTGAAATAATAGAAAATATATGCCCCGGCGTCAAAGAATGGGAAATCACCCGGGAATTGCGGCTGCTTGAAACAGACGAAGAAATTTTAACGCGGCCGTTTGAAACGCTTTCATACGGTGAGAGGACAAAAGCGCTGCTCGCCGCTTTATTCCTTAAAGAAAACAGTTTCCTGCTTATCGACGAGCCCACCAATCATCTCGATATGCACGGGCGGCAGGTTGTCAGCGGGTATTTAAAAAGCAAAAAAGGGTTTATTCTGGTTTCGCACGACAGGGCGTTTCTTGACGGCTGCGTTGACCATATACTTTCAATAAACCGGGCGGATATCGAAGTTCAGCACGGTAATTTTTCGTCATGGCTTAAAAACAAGGAACTTCAGGATAATTTTGAGCTTGCCGAAAACGAAAAACTGAAAAAAGAAATCAAGCGTCTGGAAAAATCGGCGCGTGAAAAAGCGGATTGGTCGAACAAAACCGAAGCGAGCAAAATCGGCACGGGAGCATATGACAGAGGTTATATAGGGCATAAAGCCGCCAAAATGATGAAGCGCAGCAAAGTAATTGAAGCGCGGCAGCAAACGGCAATCGAGGAAAAATCAAAGCTGCTTAAAAATATTGAAGCGTCGGGTTCGCTGAAAATAACGCAGCCGGATTATCACTCAAACCGTTTTGCGGCGCTTGACGGGGTATCGGTTTTTTACGGCGAAAAAGCCGCTTGTAAAAACATTAGCTTTGAGATCGAGCGCGGCGACCGTATCGCACTGCAGGGGAAAAACGGCTCGGGCAAATCGAGTATAATCAAGCTGCTCTGCGGGGAGGATTTAAAATATACCGGGGATTTTTATAAAGGCAGCCGGCTGGATATATCATATGTGCCGCAGGACGCATCATATCTTTACGGCAGTTTAAGCGAATATATAAAAACCCACCGTCTGGACGAAAGTTTATTTAAAGCGATTCTGCGCAAACTGGATTTTTCAAGGGTGCAGTTTGAAAAAGAGCTGTCGGATTACAGCGGGGGTCAAAAGAAAAAAGTGCTTATAGCAAAAAGCCTGTGCGATAAATCCCATCTGCTGCTCTGGGACGAACCGCTGAATTATATCGATGTAATATCCCGCATACAAATCGAGGAGCTGCTGCTTGAATACAAACCCACCATATTGTTTGTGGAGCATGACAGCGTTTTCTGCACCAAAACAGCGACAAAACAAGTGGTGCTGTGATAATGGAGCGGTATTATACAAAAAATAACGTAGTTTTATAAGAATTTAGTTTTTTTATGTTGTATAATATAATCATAAAAAAAATTTTAAATAATTTCAAAACAGAAAGAAGGTAATTTTTAAAGTATGAACAGTAAACAGTTGGTATTGGACGCAATCCGGAACAAAGAGGTCAAAAGAGCGCCTTGGGTGCCGTTTGTCGGCTGTCACGCAGCTTCGCTGCTCGGACTGGACGCCGAATCGTTTTTTAAAAGCAAAGAGCATATTGTGAGCGGAGTATGCGCCGCTTATGAAAAATACCGCCCCGACGGTCTGCCCGTTTTGTTTGATTTGCAGCTTGAAGCCGAAGCTATGGGCTGTAAGTTAAAATACGCAGCCGAAAATCCGCCCTCGGTAGCATCGCACCCGCTTGAGGAAGGAAAAACCCTCGCAGACTTAAAAGTGCCGTCATTAACAGACGGGCGTTTTCAGCTTGTTTTTGACGCGGCTAAAGAGATTTGCGCAAAAATCGGGGATAAAATTGCGCTGTACGGTCTTATCACGGGACCTTTTACGCTGGCTCTGCACCTTATGGGAACCGAGATTTTTTATCAGATGGCGGACGAGCCGGATGAAGTGCATGAATTAATGGCGTTCTGCGAAAAAGTATGCAAAGCGGCGTCTGACATGTATATTGAAGCGGGCGTTGACATTATCGCGCTTGTCGACCCGATGACTTCACAGATTTCACCGTCTGATTTCAGCACTTTCGTCACACCTTACGCAAAAAATATATTTTCTTATATACGCAAAAAAGAAAAACTCTCTTCATTTTTTGTTTGCGGCGACGCTACGAAAAATATAGAAAATATGTGCCTTTGCGGAGCGGATAATATATCGATTGATGAAAATATTCCGCTTGAATATGTCAAGCAAATGGGCGAAAAATACGGGATTTCAATCGGCGGCAACATTAAGCTCACACTGACAATGCTGTTCGGCTCCCCGGCTGATAATATAAACGATGCGAAGAATTGTATGGAAACAGGCGGCAAAAAAGGATATATACTCTCGCCGGGCTGCGATATGCCGTTTGCCGTACCGCAGGAGAACGTGCTTGCAGTTTCGGCTCTTGTTCACGGCGAAGTGGCGGAGTTTATGTCGTCCGGAAACGCGCTTGAAGGCGTCGAATATGAGCTGCCGGATTATAAAAATGAAAAACAGGTCATTGTTGACGTAATCACGCTTGATTCGCTTTCCTGCGCGCCCTGCCAGTATATGATGGCCGCAGTAAGCCAGGCCTGCGAACCGTTCGGCGGTAAAGTAAGGTATATCGAGCACAAAGTCAAAGATAAAGAATCGGTCGTATGTATGCTCAAGCTCGGCGTCTCTAATATTCCCACAATTGTTATTGACGGCGAAATCAAATATATCAGTATAATACCGGAAGTTGATATTCTTAAAAAAGATATACAGGCGGCGGTAGATGTGAAATGCTTATAAAATTGGTGACGATGGCAAATCCGTGTTCGGCATGCGTTATTACCGATAATCTGCTCCGCGGGCTTCTTGACAAAGTCGCGGGGCAGATGGATAATATCACGGTAAAAACAGAGATTTTAAATCACCCGAGGGAATGTGCCGGCGTGGAAGGACTTGAAATAGAAAAACTGCCCGCCATAATTATAAACGGCGAACAGGTAACGGCGGGCAGCCTGCTTCATCGCAGACAGCTTATCAAAATGATTGAATTACGGATGGAGTAAATATAAAGATGCATACGGAGAAGAAAAAAATAATAATAATCGGAGGGTTTCTCGGAGCGGGTAAAACCACCGCAATATTATATATGGCAAATCATTTTATAAAGTCAGGCAAAAAAATCGGCATAGTGACAAACGACCAGGGCAGTTTATTGGTTGATACCGATTTTTTACGCTCGAACGGACTTGAAGTTCTGTCTGTTGAGGGCGGCTGTTTCTGTTGTAATTTTGACGAATTCACAGAAAAAATCGCAGAGCTGAAACAAAAAAATAATATTGATATCATACTCGCCGAGCCTGTGGGGAGCTGCACGGATTTGATCGCGACGATTTTTAAACCGCTGCAAAAAAACAAAGCTCAAATGCTCGGCGCTTTCATGCGTGAGTTTTCTCTTGCCCCGCTGAGTATCGTCGCCGACCCTAAGAGAATAAAACGGCTGATGATGGAAGAAAAAACAAAAGATTACGCGCTTGGAACAGAGGTTAATTATTTGTTTGACAAACAGCTTCAGGAAGCAGGTATTATAGCTGTGAATAAATGCGATACTGTGACAGACAGCGAGCTTGAGGAGATAAAAAATTTTTTAAACGCCAAATATCCGGGTATAGAGCTGCTGTGTGTCAGCGCGAAAACCGGAGCAGGGCTTAACGGCTGGCTCAGCCGCATCACAGATACGGCGTTTGAGCCCGGGCAAAAGCCGCTTGAGATTGATTACGAAATATATGCCCGGGCGGAAGCGGCTCTAGGCTGGCTTAACACATTCTGCTGTCTTACGGCTGAGCCGGCCGGGGATGTAAACGGGTGCGTAAGATTATATATGGAGAATGTACGCGCCGGGCTGCGCGATAAAAATGCTGAAATCGCGCATTTAAAATGCTACTGCGTAGCACAGAGCGAGTATTATAAGGCGAGTATAACAGGTATTGACGATGCGCTGTATGAAAGCGCTTTAATGTCACTGCCGCAGAAAGAAATAAATCTTATTGTAAATGCAAGAGTAAACGCCGAGCCCGAGCTGCTGAAACAAATCTGCGAAAGCGAAATAGAAAAAGCGTTTTGCGGCTTTAAAATAACAAGTATGCACACAGAGAGTTTTAAACCGGCCCCGCCGGTACCTGTGCACAGGCTGGGAAATTCATAAAAAAGCGAGAAAGTTAAATGAATAGTTATACAATAGACGGAACGCAAATTGATTCCGTCGATTTAAAATGTTTAGTCGTAAGCAGAGGCATAAAAACAGATAAAGAAGTATACAGAAAATTTTCCCGAAGCAGCAGGCTGAATATCAGTCCGCTTACTTGCAACTGCATAATATTATCCGACGGGACAATCGTGCAGATGACTGATATGAGCTTTCATCTGCGTTATCTCACAGGTATATTATCATGGGATAACCTGAAATTATTAAAATACGCTTCACAGCTCGAAACGCCTTTTGCTTTAAAAGTAAAAGACAAAAAACCCGCTTTATTTTATAAAAATGATTTTATTGATTTTGTAAAATTTCCGCCGTATACAGATTTTTACAACCGCAAAACATCGTCGGGACTTGCATTTGCGGGTAATTCTGTTATACAGGGCAATAATTGGGTAGCTTTTCAATGCCTTTGGGTGTGCGAATATGCCGCCGCGGGCAAGCCTTGCGAATTTTGTTTCAGCGGAGCGGCGTTTCAGACTTTGGCGGCAAAAAATAAAAAACTGCCCGAACCCGTCAGGGCGGATGATGTTGCCGAGATTATAGATTACGGTATAAAAAACGCGGGATGCAACAGTGTGCAGATCACCGGCGGCTCTACATTTGACGGGCAGGCGGAAGCGGGATATATAAAAAATTATTTAGCTGAAATTGCCGCAGGAACCGGCAAATCGAATATAACCGGTGAAATACTGCTGTATATAACGCCTGTTAATAATCAAACAATCGACGATTATTTTGCACTTGGGGCAAACAGGATAGCGTGCAGTTTGGAACTTTGGGACGAAAATAAGGCAAAATTTGTTACTCCGGGCAAAACAGAAAACACAACGCGCAAACGTTATCTTGACACACTTGAATATATCGCGGGAAAATACGGCGCAGGAAAAGCGTTCTCGAATTTTATTATCGGAATAGAAGAATACAGCACCCTGAAAGCAGGCGCGGAATATTTTGCGGAGCGCGGAATTTTGCCGGCGGCTTCTGTTTGGATGCCGATGGGCAGACCCGTTCAGGGCAGCATGAAGGCTCCGGAGCTGGATTATTACCGCCGCGTTAAGGATTTGTTCGCGGGGCTGTACCAGAAATACAATCTTGAGCCGCCGGTAAGCGACGGGCTTAACGTGTGTGTGGAGCGCGATATATGGAATTATTCAAAAACTATATAAATTTTTTATAAAATTCACATATTAATTCTCCGGGAATAAACAACTTTTTAATATTGCGGTTATAAAAGTCTTGACATTTTTCTTTTTTTGTGGTATATTATGTATCGTATACAGCAAATAAAAATGACGGGTGGTAATGGAATATGGTTCAACGCAGACAATACATGAATAAACTTATAAAAATGAAAGACGAAAAAGTCATAAAAGTCATAACCGGTATACGCCGATGCGGAAAATCCACACTGTTAACGCTTTTTCAAACATACCTCAAACAAACCGGTGTCGAAGACAACCAGATAATATCGATAAACTTTGAGGATATGAATTATGAGCCGCTGTTGAATTATCAAAAATTGTATGAATTTATTTCTGAACGGTTAACAGCCGCAAAAAAGAGTTATGTTTTTTTGGATGAGATACAAAATGTGCCGAAATTTCAAAAAGTCGTGGACAGTCTTTTTATAAAAGATAACGTTGATGTATATATAACAGGCTCAAACGCATATCTGCTCTCCGGAGATTTAGCTACCTTACTTTCTGGACGCTATATTGAAATAAATATGCTGCCGCTTTCTTTTGCGGAATATTTCGAAATGAAAGGGGGAGATAAACGCGAGGCGTTCGTTTCATATTACAAAAACGGCGGATTTCCGCAGGCAGCTGTTATTACTGATGATGAAATAAGGTCAGATTATATACGAGGGATATACAATACTGTGCTTCTTAAAGATATAGTTGCCAGAAAAAAAATCAGCGATGTGGAACTTTTAGAAAGCGTGACACGGTTTTTATTTGATAATATCGGTAATATCGTATCTTCGAATAAAATAGCTGATACCCTTACGTCATTTGGGCGTAAAACAACCAACATCACGGCTGAAAACTATGTAAGTGCGCTCATGGATGCTTTTGTGCTGTATAAAGCGCCGCGTTATGATATAAAAGGTAAACAGCATTTGAAATCGCTTGAAAAGTATTATGCTGCGGATATAAGTCTGCGTCATCTCGTCCTTGGAAACCGCGACCGCGACATAGGCAGGATTTTAGAAAATATCGTTTATTTGGAATTGATCCGGCGTGGTTATACCGTACAAATCGGCAAAGTGGATGAAACAGAGATTGATTTTGCGGCGATTTCCGGAGACAAAAAAATATACTACCAAGTTTCCGCGAGCGTTATGGATCCCTCGACTTTTGAACGTGAATTCAGACCATTATTAAGAATAAAAGACCATTACCCGAAATATGTGCTTACTATGGATGATTTGCCTGCCGCTCAAGATGGCGTTGAACAAGTTAATATCGTTGATTTTTTATTAAAAATTTAATTTATCTCCGTTTTAAACCCATTTTGTAGGGACGGTCGCCTCGACCGTCCGCAAATATAAATCCAACATCGGCGGTATATCGCGGACGAACGGGGCGGTCGTCCCTACATTTTTATCTTTCCTGTTTCGCAATCGGCTAATAGAAGTAATAAAGAGGAAAAATTATTATGGAAGTAAAAAAACTTATAGCGTTTAATACTGTGATTATATTTTCGCTGACCTTGGCAGCCTGCGCTGGCGGTCAAGTCGAACTAATACATGAGCTACCGGAAGCACCAAAGGAAATATCAGAAGATATACCCGAACCTTTACCGTCTAAAGTGTGGGAAACGGATGAAACCCCGCCATTCATACAATATACCGAGCGAAGGCGCTATGAATTTGCCAATGGTTTTATAAGTGAAGAAATAAAGTATTACGCGCTTGCCGAGTATGGCGAGTATTATTTCTCCCCCTCTGACGACTTGACGGAAGAATTCATGCGCGAGATTATTGCAGTGAGTGAAGAGGGCATAAAATTCGCGAAAGATTGGGTAGGCTGCAATGATAATGAGCCAATCAGATTAGTATTGGGTATTACCCAATATGAAGAGCCAACAAATCCGGATTCATTTGTTCAGAAACTTTGGGGTGGCGGCGGCTTTATTTCCGGTGGTGAAGCGTTTATTAATATGGATAAGTCGCATATGCCATCCGTAATAGTCCACGAAACCGTTCATTCCATTTTGCGAAAGCAGGGACGATTTCCTAGCTTTTATAATATGACCCCGGAACCGATTTATCCAATGTATCTCGAAGAGGGCATATGCAATGTAATAGATTATTTATTCTATTTAGAAACAGAACATTACTACATTGACCAGTATAGCAACCCCATGCTAATTGAGGATTACGGGTACAGGGAGACAACAATATCGCCGCCTTTTCATTTTCATGCGCTGAATCTGCTTGAATACGAGAATTATTTTGCAGATGAAGATAAGTACGGGACTGTATACCCTGAGCTTATGTCTTATGATACTGCCGCTTCATTTATTTGGTACTTATTGGATAGCATGGGTGGAACAAATGAGGACATAATGCGTATTTATGACGATATAAGCCTAATGGAGGAAGTTTTCGGAGCAAACACCGAAGATATGGTAGAGCAGTGGTTGCGATTTCTATCGTGATTATCATAAATCCCAAAAACAAGTTTTACGACGAAGACAAATGAAATAATACCGAAAGCAAATGCAAGCGAATAAGCGATAGAAGTAGGTTAGTATCGCGCTGGCTTCAGCACACTCCAAAATCCCCCGGAGTTATCCGTGGGGAATATGTCAATCTGCTTATAGTTTAATGCAGCAGCGTTTTTACCAAGCATTTTTTGCCATGGCAGGCTATTCCGATTTTATACAGCGGCAGCGGCGAGTTCTGCAGCTCGTGCCAATACTCTTTGCCGTCAATTTGGCTTAAGGCTTCCTCCGCCCCTTTTTGAAGCGCTGCGGCGCTTGATGACTTTGCTGCCTTGAACTCTATCACCGCGCAGAATGTGCGGGATTTTAACATTATATCAAACCTGCCAAGCCCCGCTTCAAGGTTGGATTTGCACTCATACCCAAGCGAGTATACCATACCGAGGAAAAACACATGATACACCCATTCGGCGCGGGCCTTAAAATCGTTATACGAAAGCACCATGCTGACAAACTCCGTCAGTTTCCCGCTGAATACCTCAACATCGGCTATACCCGCAAATATAGAGGGTAATCTGCTGTCAGCACCTTTATATTGATTATCCAGCAATAATTTCGCCCATACCCGCTTTGCTTCTGCATTGGGTATAAATACCCTGTATACATCAGCAACAACCGGCTCAAACGACAGATACCCCGCCTGAACAGCCAGCGTATAAAACGAAACGTCATTGCACTGCGAAACGTCCTTTAAATGCTCCATGTTAAGCTGATAATCGAGTGTTGTTTCATGGCGGTACGCCTTATCGCTAAACATAGCGTTTATAGCTTCTACCCGTGAATCGGTCAGCAGTGAGCTCAGCAGTCCCCCGCCGCCCGTCATCGACCAGTACCCCATTAAACCCTGTTCGGGGTTGCTTAAATAACTCATCACCGAATAGATATTATAAAGCCACTCGTTACCCACCCGCATATTGTTGTACCACTCGCGTACCCCAGCAATCTCAGACTCCGGCACAAGCTCAAGCAGCTCGCTCTCGGTCAGCGAAAAGTCCGCGTCGTAAACGCCCGACTTTAACACATCGTAAACTTTAAGGTTATTCAGGGTGCTGAACAGGCTTTCTTTAGTTGTACGCGTAACCCCGGTGAGCACCGCTTTATTAAAGTATGTCACGCCTTTCAGCACATTCTGCAGCACGTTCACGATAAACCCTTTAATTTCGTCGCTTTCTTTATGGTTTAGCGTGTCCATGATGATTTTATCGTATTCATCCACGATTAAGTACGGCTTTTTTTGGTGGGTTTCAGAAACCGCTTCAAGCAGTGAAGATAAAATATGCGGCGAATAATTTGCCGGGTTTTCCATATATTCTTTCAAATCACAACTCAATTGTTTAGTCTTAAAAAGCCGGCTGATAATCCTTAAAATTCGACTGCGGAACGACTGCTGCAGACCTGTAAAATTAGATGAATCCAAATTCACAAAATCCAAATACACGACCGGGTGCTGATTAACCTGACTGAACAGCGGGCTGGTCTCTATATATAATCCCTTGAACATATGAGCCGTGTCTTGCGTGCAGTCCAAAAACGTTGCGAGGGTGTTCATGTTGAGCGATTTCCCCATGCGGCGCGGACGCGTGAACAGCAAAACGTCGCTGACGTCCTGCAGAACATGCTCTATAAACGCGGTTTTATCTACATACAGGCAGTTTTCTTCTATAAACTTTGAAAATACGCTTGAAGTAATATTTATACGGTTCCGGTCGCCTACAAACATAATATACCTTCTTTCCTCTATATCTATAATTATATCATGCTTTTATTTTTTTTTCAACCTGTTTTATAAAAATTTATTTTTATGTAAATATAAAAAAAATAGGTCAGATTATACAAAGTTAAATCGTATATTATATATAACGCGTTAAAAATATAAAAGAAAGGGGCGAATTAGAATAAATTTCATAAACATGGATGAAATAAGTATGGAAAAACCAAATAATATATATGCGGTAGACGCCGGTTTTTATGAGATATACAATTCGCAAATCCGCGCTGTTGTCGCAAGAATTTTAAATTATGCGAATCAGGCTCATGATATTGACGACTGCGTGAACACGGTATATATAGAATTAATAGAAAAATTGCAGCAATATAACGAAATGCGCGGAAGTATGAGAGCATTTGTAACAATGATTGCGCGCTCCACCGCATTGGATTACTGCAGAAAAAATATACGCAGAAACGGCGAATTAATCGGCGATGATAAAATTGATTTTTTAAGCGAGCCCATAGAGTTTGAAGATAAAATCGAATTTGAAGCGCTTGTGAAAAGCATAAAAGAAAAATTAAACGACCGGGAAATCATTTTATTTACTATGCGATATATATATTATTATACGCCTGAGGAAATTGCAAAAGCGTTAAAAATCAGGCGCAACACGGTCGATAAACGTGTGAGCAGACTTAAAACCAAGTTAAAAAAGCTGTTGATAAAAGGGGGAATAATATTATGAATAAAGAATATTTTACAGATAATTTAAGCGTTGAGGATATCGCGGAAATGACCGATAAAATGCTGAAACACGAAAAAATGATAAAAAACAGGGGTTCGGTAAAAACGAATTTTTTAAAAATGATTCCGGCAGCTGCGACGGTTCTGGTTATGGTTGGGCTTTTAAATTACGCGGGCATATTAAATCCCGGCGGCGGAGATGATGAAAATACAGAAGCTGCGGGCAGTGCGGCGGTTGAGCAAAACGAGCAATATATATTTGAAGAAACCGCACAGGAAACAGCTGATATTGATTGGGCGGCTATTGAGCAGAGAATCGGCGAAATCCCGGATTATTATAGAATGGGAATAATAAAAGCGCACAAAGAAGGATTTCTTGAAGAAACAATAGCTAGAATAGAAGAACGCAATGCTATGATTAATGCGTACAGAGAATCTGAAGATATTAAAAGTATCGAAGAACGCATAGCAGAACGCAATGCTATGATTAATGCGTACAGAGAATCTGAAGATATTAAAAGTATCGAAGAACGCATAGCAGAACGCGAAGCTATGATTAATGCGTACAGAGAATCTGAAGATATTAGGAGTATCGAAGAACGTATAGAAGCACGCGAAGCTGCGCGCAATGCGTTACAACCATTGCGTGAGCATATAGAAGTAATATTGCGTGAGCATAAAAATGAAAATGCTGGTAGCATAATAACTCAAATAGGCGATTTAATAATAACAACACCGGCAGATTACGAACCGGTACAAAATGCTGATGATACTATAACGCTTCCGGGCGGCGGCACATTTACGATAAACGACGCAAAATCGGAATTTTACCTTGCAGAAATATCAGTACTCAGCGGATATAATATTAGCCGTGATGACTTTATAACATTATATAATTTTACTTTTTCTCTATATAAAACAAAATCATTGCTCGAAAATGATATTGTAATAATAAAATTTCCAAACGGGACGAAATGGACTATTATTGGCAGGAATGGCAGTATGCCGCAGGAAATGGTTGAAAAAGCGAACGGAGAAGCAATGGTTTATATTGGCTTAATAAGAAATTTTTATGATAAAAATGGAAATGACATTTTTACAAATCCCGAAAATAAAAACAAGTTAGACCATTTCAAATTTTTTGATTATCATTATGATGCTATTTACAGCGAAATACCCCGTGAATGGAGTGATTTTATTGACTATGATTTTTCACTTGAAAATTTATTAAATGGATTTTATAGGGATTTTAACGGAAACAGCAATATTGATTATAATGATTGGTACGGAGAAAATATTTGGTTGAATCCTGACGGAACAATTACCGGCAAATAAGCAAATATTATATTTGAATAGTATAAGCAGAGTATTTCCGGCAGCAAAACAAGCAAAAATCGGCAGGAATGAGGTTTTTATCAATTCATTGCTGCCGATTGTATTTTAACGTTTATGCAACAGCGTTTTCACCAAGCACTTTTTGCCGTGGCAGGCTATTCCGATTTTGTACAGCGGCAGCGGCGAGTTCTGCAGCTCGTGCCAATACTCTTTTCTGTCAATCTGTGCTATGGCTTCCTCCGCTCCTTTTTGAAGCGCCGCGGCGCTTGATGACTTTGACGCTTTGAACTCTATCACCGCGCAGAATGTGCGGGATTTCAGCATTATATCAAACCTGCCAAGCCCCGCTTCGAGGTTGGATTTGCACTCATACCCAAGCGAATATACCATACCGAGGAAAAACACATGATACACCCATTCGGCACGAGCCTTAAAATCGTTATACGAAAGCACCATACTGACAAACTCCGTAAGCTGTCCGCTGAACTCCTCAACATCAGCTATACTTGCAAATATGGTATACAAGCCACCTTCGGCGTCTTTATACCGGGCGTCGAGCAGCAGTCTTGCCCATACCCGCTTTGCTTCCATGTTTGGTATAAACACTCTAAACTCATTTGCACAAACCGGCTCAAACGACAGATACCCCGCCTGGACAGCCAGCGTATAAAACGAAATGTCACTGCACCGCGAAACGTCCTTTAAGTGCTCCATGTTAAGCTGATGGTCGAGTATTGTAACATGGCGGTAAGCTTCAGCGCCGAGCATTTTGTTTATAATATTTATACGCGGCTCGGTCAGCAGTGAGCTCAACAGTCCCCCGCCGCCGCTCATCGACCAGTAACCCATTAAACCCTGTTCAGGGTTACGCAAATAATTCATCACCGAATAGATATTGTACAGCCACTCGTTACCCACCCGCATATTGTTATACCACTCGCGCACTCCCGCAATCTCGGACTCCGGCACAAGTTCAAGCAGCTCGCTCTCGGTCAGCGAAAAGTCAGCGTCGTAAACGCTCGGCTTTAACACATCATAAACTTCAAGGTTATTCAAGGTGCTGAACAGGCTCTCTTTTGTTGTGCGCGTAACCCCGGTGAGCACCGCTTTATTGAAATATGTCTCGCCTTTCAGCACGTTCTGGAGTGCGTTCACGATAAAACCCTTGATTTCGTCGCTTTCTTTATGGTTGAGCGTGTCCATGATGATTTTATCGTATTCGTCCACGATTAAGTACGGCTTTTTTTTGTGGGTTTCGGCTATGGCGCGCATTACCGAGCTTAGTATGGCAGGTGAGTAATCCATTGGATTATTAATATAATTTTTCAAGATTAAATTCAATTCATCCAAATCCAATAACCGCTCAATAATTCCCAAAATCTGATTGCGGAAAGATTGCTGCAATCCCGTCAAATTGGACGAATCTAAATTCACAAAATCCAAATACACGACCGGGTGCTGATTAACCTGACTGAACAACGGGTTGGTCTCTATATACAACCCCTTAAACATATGCGCCGTGTCCTGCTTACAGTCCAAAAATGTAGCCAGAGTGTTCATGTTGAGTGATTTTCCCATTCGCCGCGGGCGAGTAAACAGCAGAACATCGCTGGCATCCTGCAGGACATGTTCTATAAACGCGGTTTTATCTACATACAAGCAGTTTCCTTCTATGAATCTTGAAAATACGCTTGAAGTAATATTTATACGGTTCCTGTCGCCTACAAACATATAATCCCTCTTTCTTGTTTTCTTCATTTTCCAATCCCATTTTTAATATACCACGTCCAAATCAAAAAATCAACAGGATTTTATGAATTTATTCAATAAAAAATTTTCTTGACAATTCAAACTTAATAATATATAATATCATTATATGTTATATAATTACCGCAAAAGGAGCTGAAAATTATGCGTAAAAAAATATGCCTGAACGGTTTTTGGGATTTTTCCTGCGAAACAAAAACGCTTGAACAACTGCCTGCAAACTGGGAATCCACACAAATATTAGTGCCTTCACCTTATAATATCAATAATTTTGCCTGCGGTTACCCGAAAACGATTAACGGCGAAAGCTTTTATGTAAGCGGGGGAGATTTCCGGTTATACCCTGAATATCCGCTTCATTGGGACAGCGCAAAATGCGGCTTTTACAAACGGAATATACATATTCCCGAAACAAGCGCAGGTAAAAGATTATTCCTGCGTTTTGATGCTGTCGCTTACAAAAGCGTATATTATCTGAACGGCAGAAAAATCGGGGAAGACACAGAAGCTTTCCTGCCGATTGAGCTTGAAATTACTGATTTTGCCGAATACGGCAAAGATAACGAACTGATTGTAGGCGCACAATTATCATCAGAACTTAAGTATAAAGATGAAAACGGACGCACACGGCTTGATTATCCTCAGGGTTCTTTTTGGGGCGACCAGATTTCAGGCATCTGGCAGGACGCATGGCTTTGCGAGCGTCCGACCGAATATATAAAAGATATATTTGCCGTCAGTGATATACATAAAAAAACGCTGACGATAAAATATGAATACAGCGGTAATTCTGATTTGAATATTAAATTTAGTTTGTCACGCCGGGGTGACGATAACGCGGCAGAGCTTGAGATTATAAATCAGGCTTGCGACGGCAAAGAAGCTGTCTGGCAGTATTCGGACGGCGACGTTGAGCTTTGGGATACCGAAAACCCCGCGCTTTATATGCTGACCGCAAAATTAGAGCGCGGCGGCGAAATTATAGATAAAACAAACGTGCGTATCGGGTTCAGGACATTTGAAGCGGTCGGAAATAAATTTATGCTTAACGGCACGCCGATAAATTTAAAAAATGATTCATGGCATTATATGGGCTATTCTGTTCAAACCGAAGAATATGCGCGGAGCTATTATAAAATGGCGAAAGAGGCTCATGTGAACATTATAAGACTGCACGCGCAGCCGTTCCCGTCGTTCTTTTATCACATAGCCGATGAAATGGGAATGCTGCTTGTTTCAGAATCAAGCATATGGGCGTCGCACTGCAACTTTAGTTATAACCCGGCATTTTTTGATAACAGCAAAGAACATCTGAAACGATTGATATTACGCGACAGGAATCACCCTTCGGTTGTTATGTGGAGTCCTGAAAATGAATGTATCCCCGCATATAAAGTATGCGGTTCGGCTTATATAAAAGACGTTGCGGATTTAGAAGATAAGCTGTATGATTTAACGCAGGTTATTCCTCCGCTTGACACCTCAAGGTTAATAAGCTGTGACGGCAGCGGCGATTTAGGCGGACGCCTGCCCGTAAATTCGCTGCATTACCCGGGTTACCACTGCACAACACACAGAGATAAACCCATAACCATCGGTGAAATGGGCAGTATGTATTACTCAACGCCTGAAAATGTCAGCATGGAGCTTGGCGAGAAAACGCTGAACAGTTTTGACGGCAGGCTTGAAGCTGTCGCACTTGACGCATACCGCAACCTTATCGGTCAGCGTAAATGGGCGGCACAGGTATGTGTGTTTAATCTTATATGGTATGGCTTAGAGCCGCTGGAATTTGAAGATAAAGCAATTCGCTATGATGATTATACAGCACCGGGCATAAAACCGTCAAGAATCACGCCGTATCTCCGCACATTAAACGCGGGAGCGCAAGACGATTTGCCGGAATATACAGGTAACCCCGTACTCTCATATACAAAAGACGCTTATACGCCTGTGCGTTTCTTTGCGGAAGATGCGCCCTTATCAATCTGGAGCGGTGAAAATTTAAAAGTTCCGTTTGTATTATTTAACGACAGCCGCGAAACCAAACTGCTTAAAATCAAATCGAAAAACACAGAAAAAGAATATAAAATAAAAGCGTGTGAATTTATTGAAGATATTTTAGATTTACCGATGCCGCCGGAAGCGGGAAATCATGAAATAAATATCGAACTTATAGAAAATGGTTCGGTTATATTCCGGGATACATTGTTTACGGATATATATAAACGCGAAACTTTGCCTGATATTGACTGCGCTGTTTTGCCTCCTTACGCGTCTTTCACAAAACCCGGTCATGTTAAACGCTTATTTTCTGAAGAAGGGCTTGAAATCACTTTTAATAAACCGCTTGACTGCCTGCTGTTCGGCGACTATCTTAATTTTAACGCAAAACCGATATTATTTAACGGCAAAGGCGTTCCGGTTGTTGTAAGTTTAATCGAAGCAGGCGTGCCGAAAATTTTATGCGGACTGGATTTGAATAAACATGAAGACGAGCCGCAAACAGCTCAACTGCGTATAATGCTGGCTGAAATGCTGAAAGAAACCGTTTTACAAACGCCGGAAAGCGCGTATTTTCTCGGCGAAGCTGACGGAAATATCGCGGCGATGCTCAATGAGGTGCATTGTGCTTATGATATAATCGACAAAGAAAAGCTGTTAAAATTACTGGAATCAAAACAGCGGCGCACATTGATTGCTGACGGCAAAAATAATCTTGAATGGCTGAAAGGAATCAATAATAATAATTTTGAAAAAGTTTTAATAATGAATCTTGAAAAAGAACCGGATTTATTCTCGCACAAATTTAAAGTGAGCAGCCGCAAAGCTTTCCATTTGAACAGGTTGAACAGGTCTGACAACGCCAAAAATATAGGAATATACGGCAACAGCTTATATGGATTGGAAAACGGAAACGAAGAAATATTATCGCCCGCGCTTTTGCTGTATAATCAAAAAAACGACGAGTCTGTTTTTGGCATACCGGATATCGACTGGCGTATGTGGAATCATAACGCGGAGTTTTTAAAAACCGCGTCTGTTTTAAAAAGCGAAAAGGTGGATAACAGCTTATACTCCGCTTTATCCTGCCATAAATACGCGGGAAGTGAAATTTATTTCAGTCAGCTTTCGCTGTCAACGCAGAGCCGCAAAACAAAAAATCTGAGTGTGCGTCTGCTGTCAACGCTCGGCTGTAAGATAGATTTAATTGAAACAAACGAACTCGAAGATTTACTGCTCTCGGGGCTTTACAGCAATAAAATAACAGGCGCGTGCCGGAAATCTTTGGCTGACGGCGAAAAAGCTGAAAATGTTAATCCGGGTTTGAACAGAGTGGAAAACGGCGGCGTGTGGACTTTAATAACCGAAAAACAGAATGAAGCAAAAGGAGTCATGGCGATTTATGTATACTCGCCGCAGGACAGAACAGACCTGCTGCTCAATCCCGATACCGTTGATATGCAGATTAAAGCTGAAAAAGATATAATTTTCTATCTGAACGGTAAAATTGGCGGCCGGGGCAATGATTTTACTGTCACAAGTATAATGCTGAAAGCGGGCTGGAATAAGCTTGTGTTCCATTCACCGGAATCGCAAGCCATGCCCGATATAAGATTCAAAAGATTAAACTCACAGCGGCTCGATTTAAAATTCAGCTTGTACGACTGCGAAATTTTAACACAAAATATGCAGAAAGCAACGCTTTTCAGCGATGACCAACCCCAAAATTTACAAAATATAACAAGCGGCGACGAAAAACACTGGCGCGCTTCGGCAGACCAGAAAAACAGCATCGATTTAGGCGTGTCTTTTGATTCGCCGGTATTATGCCGGGCAATATATTTAAACTGCTCGACCGATACAGGCGATGTTTACACGCCGTATAAATTTAAAATTCTCGCAGGTGATTCAGAGCATAATTTAAAAGAGGTATACCGCTCTGCTCCCGAAAACCTTATGTATTTCCATGAAGGCAAGGTATTTATACGGCTGGACGATATAACGGCAAGCTGTTTTAAAATTGTTCTTACGGATAATGCGCTCAAACCTTGGATTGTTTCAAATATGATTATCTTATCATAAATTTAATTTTAAATATTAAGGGGAAAACAATGAAAAAACTATTAATTATGATTTTACTGGCTTCATTCGCACTGACAATGCTCGCTTCATGCGCGGAAAACAATAATTCGAATGACAACGGCACACCCACCGACGCAAATGCGGAAAACGACGGCGCAAATTCCGGAAATGACGCAGAAACAGCGCAGGAAGCCGATTTTACAGCTGATTTACCGGAAGTCGATTACGGCGGATATAACTTCCGTATCCTGAATGCAACGGAAGAATCTTTAAGGCACATGAATCTGCAAATCACGGCGGAAGAAGAAACAGGCGATACTTTGAATGATGCGATATACCGCAGAAATGATTTGATCGAAGAGCGATACGGCATAAACATCACAGAAACTCAGCTTGACGGCGTCAGTCCTATATTGGATACAGCGAGAAGAAGTATCACGTCGGGGTCGGACGATTATGATTTGGTCATGAACGATACCGTCAGAGGTATACCTTTAGCTCAGGAAGGAATGTTGATCGATTTTAAAGGTATGCCGCATATCGACATGAACAAGCCGTATTATGACCAAAATATGATTAAAGATAACAGCATAGCGAACAGATTGTTTTTCTTGGGCGGTGATTTCAGCCTCTCGCATGATTCGGCTACCATCGCCATGTTCTTTAATAAAAAATTGCTTGCCGATTACGGGCTTGCTTCGCCCTATCAATTAGCGAGGGAAGGCAAATGGACTTACGAACAATTTTTTAACATCGCGAAAACAGTCAGCGAAGATTTAAACGGCGACTCTGTATTTAATGAAAACGACAGATACGGCTATATGAGTCTGAATTTTGTCGCGTTCCCTGCACTCATCAGTTCTGCCGGGCTTAGCTATGTGACAAAAGATGCCGATGATATTCCCGCGCTTAACATAAGAAGCGAGAGATTTTTTAATATATTTGCGGATTTAATTGAACATATGTATTATGACAATATGTTCTTTGATGCGGATGCGGCGGGCAATCATAGATTCCAAGATACTATGTTCCCGGGGAATCAGGCGTTATTTTGGACAGAACTGTTGAACTGGTCATCTATTTTAAGAGAAATGGACGCCGATTTCGGCATACTTCCGCATCCGAAATATGATGAAGCGCAGGACAGATATAATATACTCGTGTTTAACCCGTTTTTCATGATGATTCCCACGACTAATCAAAATTCAGACAGAACGGGCGTTATTATCGAAGCTTTATGCGCTGAATCATACACGGGTGTTAAGCCCGCATATCACGATACAATGCTCAGGACAAAGGTTTCACGCGATGACGAATCCGGCGAAATGCTTGATATAATCTTTGCAAACCGTTCTTACGAGCTTGCCCAGTTATACTGGGGTTCGGAAATTTTCGATTCTTTTAATGATAATCTGAGCAAAAGAAGAAGCGCAGATGTAGCATCCTTCCTTGATAGATTCGAAGACAGAATGAACAACGCAATCCAAAAAACAGTCGATGCTTTTACAGCGCTTAATTGATTATAAATAACGGTTTGCTCAAAACAAACTAAGCTGCTCCGTTTCGGTTTCGGGAAAAGCACGCATATAACCGAACACAGCGTCATTATCGCATATTATACCGTTTTTTTTACATTCCTCGCGCAAGACTTGAGACAATCTGTCGCTGCTGTCACTCGGTATATAATAGTTATACCCGTATTTTTCATGGTATTTCCGCGACATTCCGGGGAAATACCCGTCTATTTTACCGTAAAAATATTCGCGGCTGCCTTCCCGCAGAGTAAGCCCCGTGCCGAAAGATATAATACCGTAAACGTCAGCTTCCGCACAGTAACTAAGTATCCCCCGCAGGTTTTCTTCCGTATCATTGATATAAGGCAGCAGCGGAGTAAGCCAAACCACAGCGGGGATATTCTTATCGCGCAGGATTTTCAAAGCCTCGAAACGCTCTTTTGTCGTACTTACCGCAGGTTCGATTATTTTGCATAATTTTTCATCATATGTTGTCAGCGTCATCTGTACAACGCATTTAGCTTTATTGTTTATGCTTTTAAGCAGCTCAATGTCGCGTAATATGCGGTCTGATTTGGTATGTATCGCAAGCCCGAAACCGTATTTTTCTATAATTTCAAGGCACTTTTTTGTATGGCACAGCTCAGCTTCAAGCTGAATATACGGGTCGCACATCGCCCCCGTGGTAATCATACATTTCCTGCGTTTTTTCCGCAAAGCGGTCTCAAGCAGTTCGGGAGCGTTGCTTTTAACTTCTATATCTTCGAAATCGTGATTTATCTGATAACATTTGCTTCGGCTGTCGCAGTATATGCAGCCGTGAGTGCAGCCGCGGAACACATTCATGTTATTGTGCGCGGAAAGTATGCCTTTTGCTTCTTTGAAGTGGTGCATTTATATTACCTTATTTTGTGAATTTATTCAATAAAAATTTTCGAAAATTTAAAAATACACTTGACAAATCAATATTTTTCCTTTATAATAATAGGCAGTTATTTTACAGAGAAACAATTTACGCGGGCAACCGCAGAAAGGGATAGGCGTCCCTCTCCGCGGTCTGTAATATAGGTGAACACGACTCACCATACACACATCGGAAAAATATTCCGTACACGCTTAATGAATATTATACATCATTTTGGCAAATTAGTCAATATATTTTGATTAAAAGCCGTTAAAGTAAAGTATAATAAGTGTGTTTCTATATTCGGATTTTTGAGCCGTCAGTATGGGTTTTATCACCTGTGCGGCGGCGTTTGTTGTTTCTCGGCGTAAAAACTTTGGGCGGCAGGCACGGACACTCTGCCTTGTCTGCTGTCCAAAGATAATACGTTCGGGAAAAGTATATATAGTTTTATAATTGATTAAGAAAGAAGGAAAAAATTATGGCATTTTGCGAAAATTGCGGGCAGCAACACGATGATAGTGCTAAATTTTGTCCGAACTGCGGTGCAAAAACTGATAAAAACGATACGGAAAATAAAAGTCAACGCCAAACAGTATACTCCGGCGAAATACATAAATGTCCTAACTGCGGCGAGGTATTAAATTCGTTTTTAATTAACTGTCCTGCGTGTGGATATGAATTGCGTAGTACAAAGGCATCAAATGCTGTCCGCGAATTTGTATTAAAATTAGAAGCAATCGAATCAAGTCGTGAACAAGAAAAACCAAAAAATGTTTTTACACGAAATTTAAAAACTGATAAAATAACTAAAACAGACGAACAAAAAATTAATTTAATACGTAATTATTTTATTCCCAATACAAAAGAAGATATTATTGAATTTTTAATTTTAGCTTCATCAAATATTGATTTCAAACTTTATGGTGATAACACGAGCGGTATACAAAGAGAAATTTCAGATGCATGGTTGGCAAAATTCGATCAGGCATATCAAAAAGCTAAACTTACTTTTGGCAAGAATCCTGATTTTCAATACATGAAAAATATTTTTAATGAAACCCATCGAAAAATTAATAAAGTAAAAAGAAATTATGTGTTACTTATTATTATTTCTATTCTTGGTACGCTTTTATTTTTTTTTATAATGTTTTTACTCTTAGATCAATAAATATTTTTCAATTATCTACAAAGTATTACATAAAGAAAGGTGAATATAAATGGCACTATTTAACAAAAACAAATCCAGCGGATTTATGGACGTTATCCGCTGCGATGAGCCGTCTTACCTAATATGGAAATGGCATCCGCCCGGTTCTCAACAAGGAAACAATAATAGAGAAAACGCCATTCGATGGGGTTCGTCTTTGCGCGTAAAAGACGGGTCGGTTGCGGTATTCGTATACAAGCAGAAAGAAAATACAATACAAGATTTTATAGAAGGACCGTTCGATGAAATTATCAAGACAAACAACTTCCCGGTGCTTTCCAGCATTGTTGGCTTGGCATATGACGGCGGAACACCGTTTCAAGCGGAAATTTATTTCATAAATTTAGCAAGAATCATCCAATCCAAATTTGCTGTGCCGTTTTTCGATGTGTTCGACCCGCGCTTCTTAGATTTTGGAGTTCCTGCAGCAGTCAGAGGTACGATAACTTTCAAGATTGATGATTACAGGGAATTTATTAAATTACATAGATTAGATAACTTTGATATGGATGATTTTCAAAGGCAAATAAAAGACGCAGCAATTCGTTATACTAAAAACGTCGTTGCTAATGCTCCGACAGAGCATAATCTCCCCGTTATGCAAATTGAACGTAAAATCAGCCAAATTAACGAAATGGTAGAATCAGAATTAAAAATCCGGCTAAAAGATGATTTTGGAATTGTTGTGTCCGGCGTTGATATTGGTGCGATTGAGATTGACAAAGAAAGCGACGGTTACAAGAAACTTATGGCGGTCACACAGGGTGTTTCAACCGCTGCTGCCGAAGCCCAAAGCTCTGTTAATATCAAACAAATGCAGGATAAGCAGCGCATAGAAGCCGAAAACTATGAAGGAACACTACGAATCCAAAGAGAAGAAGGTCAGTATGCGCAACGCAAGCAAACCCAAACCGCTAATTTTGCTGCGTTTCAAGTTGATGCTCAAAAAGAAGTTGGTGTTGCCGGAGCTAACGCTTTAGGTCAAATGGGTGCTGCCGGAAGTGGAGATATGTCAGGCAGCGGGGGGTTTAATCCCGCAGCTATGATGGCGGGAATGGCAATCGGCGGTGCTATGGGACAAAACATAGCGGGCGCAATGAATAATATGATGGCTGGTGTAAATCAAACGCCGCAAACGGAAACGGTTCCGCCTCCTCTTCCGTCCGCAGCATATCATGTCGCCGTAGACGGAAAGCAAATGGGACCTTTCGATATTTCTGTATTGAAACAAATGGCTTTAAACGGACAATTTACAGTCGGCTGCTTAGTTTGGAAAGCCGGAATGAGCACTTGGGTAAAAGCCGAAACTGTTGATGAATTAAATGCGGTATTTGGTGAGGTTCCGCCTGCGCTGCCGAATTAATTGCAACTTTATGACCTATTCACCCTTGGCAATTTGATTTACAACAAAATATTCATATTCGATTATAGGGAATGGATTTATCCATTCCCTATAATTAAAAACAACATCATCTTATAAATTATTCGGAACGCATAAATGCGTTCCCTACAATATAAAAACCCGTTTGTGAACAAATCGTTACAAATCAAATTGCCAAAATATTCGCCGTAAATTCCTTGACAACAAATATAATATATGTTATAATTTATTAGGGTGAAGGGTTAAAATGATAAGGAAAATTATATGGCTGAAAAAATATTTTATTACAGCGGATACGGCGCAGCGGGCGACGGCGTTTCCGATGATTTTGATGCGATTATAAAAACGCATGAAACAGCAAACAATTACAAAGAAGGTAAAGCGGTCGTCTGCGCGGACGCCGGCAGTGTATATTATATCGGCAGCGCGGGGAAAACAGCCTGTATACAAACCGATACCGACTGGAAAGACGCAAAATTTATTATCGACGATTCAAAAGTTACAACCGAAAACAGATACCGGCATATATTCCAAATATCGTCAAAATATCCGCCGGTACAGGTAACAGACATAAAAACGCTTGAAAAAAATCAAGAAAATTTAAACTTGGAGTTCGAACACGATTTATTTATCACGGTAATTGACAAAACCACGCCGCGGCATATCCGCGAAGGCCTAAATCAAGACAGCGGGCATCCGCAGACCGATGTTTTTATTCTGAACAAAAACGGTAAAATCGATGTTAATACGCCTATTATATGGGATTATAAAAACATAACCGATATAACGGCGCGGATAATAGACTCCCATCAGCTGAAAATAACGGGAGGACATTTTTTGACAATAGCCAACCAAGCCGATTCAAAATACACATACTACGCGCGCGGAATCAGCATAACGCGCTCAAATGTTACTATTGACGGGGTTTATCATGAAATAACCGGAGAGCTTGAACACGGCGCGCCTTACGGCGGGTTTATATGCGTGTCGGGCTGCGCCGGGGTTACTGTGCAAAACTGCAGGCTTTCCGGGCATAAAACATATATAACCACAGGTTCCGCAAACGCCCCTGTTCCCATGGGTTCATATGATATATCGGTTGACAGAGCGGTTAATGTGCTGTTTGAGGACTGCAAACAGCTAAACGATATACACGATAATAAAATCTGGGGTATTTTCGGTTCGAATTATTCAAAAAACATTGCGTTCAACAGAGTTGAATTTTCGCGTTTTGATGCGCATATGGGAGTCGCCGGAGCTTCCATAAAAAACTCTACGCTTGGATATATGGGTATACATCTTATCGGCTGCGGCACGTTTACAGTCGAAAACACAAAAGTGTGCGGATATAATTTTATTAACCTGCGGAATGATTACGGCAGTACCTGGGAAGGCGATATAATCATACGGAACTGCGAGTTCGTCCCAAAAAACGGAGCGGTATCCGACGCCGTGCTGTTCGGAGGCAGTTATTCGGGGCAGCATGATTTCGGGTATACCTGTTATATGCCGGAAAAAATCACGATAAACGGGTTTGTAATAGATGATGTGAACCATATAAAAAATTACCGCGGTCCCAAGATTTTCGCGGAGTTTAATAACCTGTATAAAAATGCGGAATACAAAGAAAAATACCCGTATATAATAACAAAAGAAGTGATTATCGGCGGCATTACGGCAAAAAGCGGTAAGAAGTATTATATAAGCGATAACCCGTATATGTTCAAAGACGTTAAAATAACAGATTTTAAATAAAAAGACCTACAAATAAATTTTCACAAATATTTCTTGACAATTCAAGCCGAATGTTATATAATATTGTTAAAATATAATAAATATTAAAAAACTTGTTTTAAGGAGAAATAAATGGAAAATTACGAAAAACAAAAGGGTATTTTACGCGAACTGGCAAAAAAAGTTGCGGAAATAAGCGCGCTGCCTATACAAAAAAAGACGGAACAATCATGGAAAAATTTAAATTCGCTTAAGCCCGACCGGCCTATGTTTATGATTGACCAATTACCGTGGGGACAGCTGAACAGAGACGGGGAGCTCAACTGCGAATGTGAAGACTGGCTTTTGCGTTTGTTTGAGTATCAGCTGCGCGAAACGCTGTACAGATGGGAGCATATACAAGACGACCGCGTTGTGAGTGATATAATAAGGGTACCCAAAGCGATCCAAAACACAGGATTCGGTATAAACATAGAAGAAGAGCGTATCCCCGGACAAGCGGGAACAGCGGCGGACAGCCACGATTATAAAGATGTTTTAAAAAACGAGGCTGATCTGGAAAAAATACAAACACCGAAAATCACCGAAGATACAGACGCTTCAAAGCAATGGCTGAACACAGCAGACGATGTTTTTTCCGGCATAATGAAAACAACCCAAAGCGGAGCCGACAATTACGGGCATGTTTGGGACATTATAAGCACCTGGCACGGCGTTGAGGAATGTATGTACGATATAATTGACCGACCGGAATTTATCCATAAAATACTTGCTAAAATGTTCGGTTTATTCCATCATATGCTCGACGAATACGAACGCTTAGGGCTTATTGATGTGGGACAGCCGCTTATTCACTGCACCGGAGCGTACAGCGATGAAATCCCGGGATTTAACAACGAAACCGAAGACGAACTCAAAAAACTCCGGCACTCGGCGAAAAACGCCTGGACTTACGGAGCGGCGCAGCTTTTTTCAATGGTTTCACCTGAAGCTCATGAAGAATTTGAAATAGCATACCATATAAAATGGTACGAAAGATTCGGGCTTGGTTATTACGGCTGCTGCGAGCCTCTTGATAAAAAAATCCATGTCATTGAAAAACTGCCAAATGTGCGCAAAATCTCAATGAGCCCGTGGGTTGACATGGACCGCGGCTCGGAAGCTATGGCGGGCAGATTCGTTTTTTCAAGAAAACCCAACCCCGCGCCGCTGGCAAACGACACAGCGTGGCTTCCGGAACTCGTGAAAAATGACCTGATAACCGCTTGCAAAACCGCAGAAAAATACGGCAATCCGTGTGAGATTATATTAAAAGACGTGAGCACTGTGGGAAACAAACCCGAACGGCTTTGGGAGTGGGCAAAAATCGCAGCGGAGGTATGCGGGAGAAATTAAAACAAAATTAATTCGCTTTGCTGTATTTATAACTATCGGGCGGAGACACCTTTTTTATATCCGCGCCCACACCGCGCAGTTTATTTATTATATCGTCATATCCGCGATCAATATGGTATATATCCTCTATTTCGCTTTTACCTTTAGCGGCAAGAGCGGCAATAACCATAGCAACACCTGCGCGGAGGTCAACCGCTTTAATTTTAGCGGGATTCAAAAACCCTTTGCCTTCAACCGCCGCCATCCTCGCGTCAACTTTAATCGCGGCGCCCATTCTGCGCAGCTGTTCGCAGTATCTGAATTTATTGTCAAAAACCCCTTCGGTAAGATAACTCACACCGCCGCTGACCAAACACAGCAAAACGCACATTTGAGCGTTCATATCGGTAGGAACACCGGGATAAGGCAGCGTTTTTATATTCGCGTTTTTGAGCTCGCCGAGCCTTGTGACTATAACAGATTCAAGCGAATCAAATTCTTCCACTTCAACGCCCATCTCGCGCAATTTGCCTGTTATGGCTTCTAAATGTTTGGGAACAACATTATTTATCCTGAGTCTGCCGCCTGCAGCCGCGGCAAGCGCCATATATGTGCCGGCTTCTATCATATCCGGCAATATTGTATATGTGCAGCCGTGCAAACTTTTTACACCTTTTATTTTTATTATATCCGTACCCGCTCCCGATATATTGGCGCCGCACTTGTTTAAAAAGTTAACCAAATCAACAACATGAGGTTCTTTTGAAGCGTTTTCTATTATTGTAGTACCTTTGGCTTTCACCGCCGCAAGCGTTATATTCATCGTCGCCCCAACGCTTTTATCATCCATGTAAATGGTCGCGCCTTTAAGACCGTTAGGAGCCTCAACCTTGTAATAACCTGTTCTTTTTTCTATTTCGAATTTTGCGCCAAGGGCTTCAAAACCTTTTATATGTCTGTCAATAGGACGCTCACCGAAGTCGCATCCCCCCTGCTGGTCAACATACGCTCTGTTAAACCTGCCGAGTTCAGTTCCCAAAAGGTAGTATGAAGCACGCATTTTTCTGACCAGCTCCGATGGACTTTTACCGCCGGTAGTCATTCTGTTATCTATTTCATAAGTTTCTTTATTAAGTCTTCTGACCGAAGCGCCCATTTGCTTAAGAATATCAAAACACATATCAACATCGCTTATATCGGGCAAATTTTCTATAATACATACATCTTCAACCAAAAGACTCCCCAATATCACAGCCAAAGCCGAATTTTTCATCCCGCTCACCGAAATATCTCCATAAAGACAATTGCCGCCATGTATAATTATTTTTTCCATATTTTAAAAAAATACGCCCCCTAATCAAATTAATATTTTATTTTATAACTCGTTATATTAAAACTATTTACCATTATACCACACATAAACAAGTTTTTTCAACTGTTTTGACAGATTTTCTTAATATATACCAACAATATTGACAATTTCTTAACAATACGTTCGGATTGTTCCGATTAATCGTTCTTATTTCCTGTTATCATATTATACGAAACCTTTCTTTCATCATCAAAAATAACAAGCCACGACGGCGAAAGATAAAATTTATCGGTTTCATAATGATTTAAATTATATTCTTTTCCCATATTTTCAATTTTAGCGCCGGCAAGCGAAGAACCGTCTTTTTCCAAAATCTTAAATAATATATTAACTGAATCGAGAAGAGGCATCTCATATCTGCCCGAAAAAACACCAAAATACCAGCGTCCGGAAAAATATTTAACCTCGCCGTCATTTATTATAACATATGCTGAATATAATGCTATTAAAAAACCGTCCGCCGTTTGATTTATTATGACTTTATCGCTGCCGTCTTCTCTTTTTAATTCAGTTATAACAAAATCCGTTCTTATATCCTGTTCGGAGTATTTTTTTAAAAAATTTTTGATTATACTTTCAACCATAAGAGTTTCATTGCTGCCCAAATTATCATTACCGTCAAAAAGCTCAAACGCTCCGCCGGCATAATCTGTTTTAACTATTTCAATTTGTTGATAATCTTCAAATTTAAACCTGTATTCTCCCGCATCAAAAGCTATATATTCGGGAGTAGTATGCCATTTTACGGATTCTTCGTCCAAAACCCCGGAAAAATTTTTAACTATCTCACCATACTCCGCAAAAACGCCTTCATATACATAATTTACCGGCTTTTTTACCGGAATTATTTTAACATCTGCATAAATTCCATGTTCTTTTAATATATCTGCAGCATTATTTATCATATCGAGGGGTATATTTTGAAGCCTTAAATTCAATACAGTTATATTTGATATTAAAAAAACATTCGCAATTATCAACAAAATTATTATAACCGTTTTAATATTTTTTGTGTTCATAATATTTCTCCGCTATCCTATAACCCAAACGGGTTCGCATATACCACCAAAATAATCAACATTATAAATCAATTCAAATTGGCTGACAAAAAATTTCCCTTTATTTTTGTTATATTGTAAATTATATTTCTCTTCCAATCCTCCGATAAATTCCTCAGTCAATTCAAAACCAATAATATCTTCCGAAATCAATCTGTCAATTTCTCTTAATATCAGCATAGGGTCAATATTTTTTATAATACTGTGCCGGCTGACTTTTAAAGCGTTTATGGTAACTTCGCTTATCCCGGTTTTATTGATTTTTAAAACCAGTGCGCCGTGCCTTATTCGTATTTCAATACCTCTGTGATAATAAGCGAATACTACGTTTAAATCATTATTTTCATAAAATATATCTTTCAACAAGAGCCTGCTTTCAAAACCGCCGGTTAAATCAACAAAATCTTTTAATAAAATATTGGCAAACGCGCTCGCCGCTTTTAATTTATCAAAAAAGTTATAATAATCCGAATCATATCCCAAAAAACGCGAAAGATGCAATCCGCTTGTTCCTATATCAACCGCTCTGTGCCTGTAATTTATCTGACCGTTTTCATTAAATATAACAGAATTAAAACCGTCTGTATATACTGCGGAGGTTATACTTGAGGAATAATGCGCGCGCTCATAATTAAAATTTAATAACCTGAACAGATTTTTTATAAAATTTTGATTCAAATCCATATTCCCGCTGCTGTCGAGCAGAGGATTTTCAAATATTAAAACAGGCGAATATATAACAGGATTATCCCCCAAAAAATAAAAACTGTCAGGTAAATACAAATTATTTATATCGCTGCTTAAAATTTTTCCCGGCACTTCTCTTTCGATATTATTAAATACCATCTGTAAAAAAGAATTAATTTCCCTGCTTATATATTCTCTGCCCCTGTTGTCGCCGCTCGGTATAAATGCCGCAACATTCCCTTCAGAATCGCGGGAAACACCAAAAATCGGATCCAAATCAACGATAAAAAGTTCCATCACTTCAGCAAGAGGTTTATCCCTGTTTATATTATCATAATTCCGCGAATCTAAAAATGTGTAAATAACCGGATATATATAATCACCCGCATAACGTATATATACAGAATTTTCCATACCGGCGGCTTTTTGCCAGAGCTCGCTGCCCTCCGAATGATCATATACAACACAATCCGCCGAATTATTAAACAACCCGGAAACTGCGGATTTTATAAAATCATACTCATAAATCCCATCCGTTAAAACATCGTCATACACAGTTGTTTTGGATTCACCGCCGAATGTCAATGTTATCTGTACAGGGTTAAAATGAGTTTCATCTATTTCGGTAAAAACAATATTCCCTTCAAAAATACGGCGTTTTTCCAAAGGAATATCATATATTTTACCGGAGTTCTGCCTTGCATTTATATAATACCCCGCAGATACAAGCATTAAAACAGTCAATATATAAATAAAAACAGTTTTTATAAAATCTATTGGTTTATTCAGCATCTTTATCTCCTTCTCCATTATCACAGGGCAGAGTAATAATAACAATCGTACCTTTGTCCGGATCACTGTCCAATTTTATTGTACCGTTATGCGCCAAAACTATTTCCTGCGCAATAGCCAGCCCTAAACCTGTTCCGCCCGCTTCGGTGGAACGCGATTTATCCACCCTGTAAAACCGTTCAAATATATGCGGAAGATCTTCTCTCGGTATTCCGTATCCGTTATCTTTTATTATAAATCTGATACCGGAAAATTTATCCCTTATTTCATGCGGCGACAGTATAAACTCTATACTCCCGCCTTCCTGCGTATATTTAATTGCATTTGAAATCACATTTATAAGAACCATTTCTATACGCTCTTTATCCGCAAAAATAAACGGGCTTTCTCCGATTATATTCAAGCGTATTTTCTGCTCTTTTTTTTCAGCCGATCCGCGCATCAATTCATATATGTTTTTCACCATAATTTCAGGATTGACCGTAACGAATTTCCACATCATCTTTTTGTTGTCAATCCTTGAAACAACGAGCAGATCCTTGAGAATACGCGTCATTCTTTCGCTTTCGCTTAAAATAATATTTAAATAACGCATTTTGGTTTCTTCAATCATATTTTCACGCTCTAAAATACTTTGAACCGATCCGCTTATACTGCTGAGAGGATGAGCCAATTCATGCGAAACATTAGCTATAAATTCCCTGCGGGATTTTTCAAGCGCATATCTTTGAGTTATATCCTGCAGCACAACAATCGTTCCCATAACTTCACGGTTCACATCCATATATTTAAACCCGCTTATATTCACATCAAAAATACGGTCACCATATGCCACATCCCTGTAAATATCCGCATTTTTACCCGCAATTTTCGGCATATCTATGTTTAACAGTTCCAAAAGTTCATTTAAATTATTTTGAATTCCGAAACCATCTAAAAATTCTTCAGCTTCGGGATTCATCCTTAACAAAACGCCGCCGCTTGTAAAAACAAGCACTCCGTCTTTTAAATATAAAAAAATAATTTCCAGCTTTTCTCTTTCGCTGGAAACTTCGTCAAGAGTGCTTTCAAGTTTTTCTGCCATATCGTTAAAAGTTTCCGCAAGCGTACCTATTTCATCTTTGGAAATTATTTTTATTTTTCTATTAAAATCACCCTCAGCCAAAGTATGGGCAGCTCTTGTAATACTCTGTATGGGCGAAGTTATAGCTTTAGCCAAAAAAAACGAAAGTATAACGGCTGCCAAGAGCCCTAAAAGAAGCGCGATTATTATAATCGAAAGAATCTCCCAGCTGAACCGCCGGAGCTGATCTTTTGAATCTATTATATATATTATACATTCGTTTTCCGTATTGCTCAAATATATTGCATAATCCATATAATCCGAATAAAAACTTTGTAAGCCTGCTGTAGATTTATTTTTTATCGCTTCAAGTATATTCGGAGTTCTGATAAGATTCGCGTCAATTTCCTCAGTTGTTCCGGCGCGGTATAAACCTATTATATCGAGAATATATAAATTTCTATACGCATTTATACCTAAATTGCCATGATGCGCTCTTAATATTTCTTTCTGTTCCTCATAAAAATCCTGCCCAACCATTACTCCGCGCAGTTCTTCAAGCAATTCTTCGTTTAAAGTACCGCTGATAACATTTATAAAATCTTCAGCATAAAATTCAAAAACCATATTTAATATGACTACACCTACTATGCTCATAACAAGCACAATAAACACAACAAAAATCAACACAAGTTTAAAATGCAGACTTTTATACAGCACTTAAATTATTCCTTCTTATTTTAAAATTAATCATCAATGTCTTCAGGAGGATCTAAAACCATTTCACCGCCGTCAAACCAACCTTCATATCGGCGTCCGCTCGTCCATTGATATACACCCCAGCCATGAATCGCGTTATACTTAAAATTGCCTTCATAATATTCACCGGAAACCCATGTGTATCTTCCCTGACCTTTAAATATATCATTTTCAAATTCACCCTCATACATATCACCCGTTGAAAATATCAATCTGCCTTCGCCGTGTTTTACACCATTTAACCATTCGCCTTCATAAATTGTCCCGTCTTCAAAAATATATTTGCCATATCCGTTTTTCACATTATTTATAAACTCTCCGGAATACTCGCTGCCGTCATCCCATATAAAAGTTCCGAATCCCTCTTTTATACCATCCTTTACCCCGCCGGAATATATATCGCCATTGTCAAATAAAATCATACAATTACCATTTTTCCCGTCATTGCTGAAATCACCGAAATATATATTACCCGTAGTATAAAAATATATACCCCTGCCCTGTTTTTCCAAATTATTGGTAAGAGAACCTATATATAAATCACCGGAATATATACCGCGCTCATATTCGACCCTGTATATATTATACGCAGGATATAAATTTAATATATTGCCTTCAGCTAAAACAAATGAAGCAAAATGAATAAACGCGCTGTCCATAAAATCAATAATATCGCTTTTATAAACTTTTAATCTGTCACCATCCGGAACCACATCAAAATCTTTATATGAAACCGGATTTGCATCGGACGAAACCAATGTCCAAACTCTGCCGTCTGTGGTATAAATCTCGCCTGATATTATATTATTTTGAACACGCTCATAATCCTTAATAACACCGGAAAAACTGTCTTTATGAAAATATACGGGCGAACCGCGCGGACTGAATATAAAATTATCGAGTATAAAATTATCTTTTATATGTTCGGGAATATTATCGTATATAACGCTTAACCCGTCGTCACTCGGAGTCAATCCT
>Ga0099364_10001297_pt1 | contig 41626 bp, 40 predicted proteins | sample TergutTh196P3_FD_73070 | JGI IMG/M metagenome (GOLD analysis project Ga0099364, IMG submission 73070) | Microcerotermes parvus P3 segment gut microbial communities from Pointe-Noire, Republic of the Congo - Th196 P3 | ecosystem: Host-associated > Arthropoda: Insects > Digestive system > Gut ...
TAGCGAAACAAGCAGCACGCCGGCACCTGAGACTCGCTCGTTTACAAGCTGCTTATGTATGTATTCTATCGCTCCGACGTCAAGGCCACGCGTCGGCTGAACAGCCACCAACAGCTTGGGTTTGCGGTCAATTTCCCGCGCCACTATGGCTTTTTGCTGATTGCCGCCCGACATGCTGCGGGTGGGGGTTCGGCTGCCCTGTCCGCTGCGGATGTCGAAGCGTTCAATGAGCTCGTCTGCGTATTTATATATCTCATTATATCGCAAGAACCCATGCTTTTGAAACGAGGGCGTATGATATGTCTGCAAAACCAAGTTATAGGCAAGGTTATAATCGAGCACCAAACCGTGCCGGTGCCTGTCCTCGGGAATATGTGCCATCCCCTCGTTACTGCGTGTGCGGATTGGCACTTTGGATATGTCTTTCTCGCCCAGAACGATGACGCCCTCATCCGACGGGAAAATCCCGGTCAGCGCATACACAAGCTCACTCTGCCCGTTGCCGTCTATACCCGCGATGCAGACGATCTCGCCGGCGCGCACTTGAAACGAAACATCGTTGACGACCGGTTTGCCGCTCATTTTGTTTCGCACTGTCAGACCTTTGACATCGAGCACGACATTTCCAGGCTCGGCTTCGGGTTTTTCGACCACAAGGCTGACCTTTCTGCCCACCATCATTTCCGACAGTTCCTCGACGTCGGTCGGAGCAACATCGACGGTCCCTATAAAGCGGCCTTTCCGCAAAACGGTGCAGCGGTCGGCCGAGCGCTTGATTTCAGCAAGCTTATGCGTGATGAATAGGATGGACTTGCCTTCGGCAACAAGTCCTTTCATGATGTTCATAAGCTCGTCGATCTCTTGCGGCGTCAGAACTGCGGTCGGCTCGTCAAAAATCAGTATTTCGTTTTCGCGATATAGCATCTTGAGTATTTCGACGCGTTGCTGCATGCCGACCGTGATATCGGAGATATATGCGTCGGGTTCTATTGCGAGCCCATATTGATGGGACAGTTCCAAAACACGGGCGCGCGCCTCGTCCATACGCAAAAAACCGCGCCGCGTCGTTTCGACTCCCAGCACGATGTTTTCAAGCACGGTAAAGTTATGAACCAGTTTGAAATGCTGATGCACCATTCCGATTCCGAGGCGCGTTGCGTCATTTGGTCCTTGAATCTCCACGACCTCGCCGTTTTTAAGTATAACCCCTTCATCGGGCTTATACAGTCCGAACAAGATGCTCATGAGCGTAGATTTGCCCGCGCCGTTTTCGCCGAGCAAGGCATGTATTTCGCCTTTTCGCAAATCGAGAGAGATATTATCGTTTGCCAAAATACCGGGGAATGACTTGGTTATGCCACGCATTTCAATGACTGTTTCCATACATCGACCGCCCCCTTCCATTAAAGTAGAAATGAGAAATGCGAAATGAGAGACCGTCATTTCTCATTTCTGCATTCTCATTTCTTATTTATGCTTAGCCTTGATAGTTCACATTAACGGCTCTTGCGGGAATCGCGTCAGGGGTGATGCTGATATCGTCATCCACCACGACTGCGCCGCTCAAAAGCCTTGCAAAAATCGCTTCATAGTCGGCTTGCGAGAACGTATTGAACCTTGAGGTCGCCATCGGCAGACCGACTCCGCCGTTCGCCGCCGAGAATATCAGCACTTGGCCGCCGGGGAAGCTGTTGCTGTAGAAATCGGTGATGCAGTCATAAACCGACTTCGCCAGTTCCTTCATGGCGCTGGTGATGATCGTGTCGGACAGGCCGGACTGGTCGACGTCAACTCCGATGACCTTTTGGCCATACTGCGAAGCAGCGGGGATTATCGAGTCGCTGATAGCGCCGCCGCATGAGAAAATAACTTCGATGCCGTCGTTATACCAAGCCGCGGCTCTCGTCTGGATTTCGGGCATGGGCCAGAAGGCGTCTGTGTAGAAGTAGTTGAGCAAGATTGAGCCGTCCGCCAGTCCCATATCCTGTGCGGCAGCTTCGGCGCCTTGGACATAGCCATGTCCGAAACGGACGACGGCGGGAACCGCGATTCCGCCCATGAAGCCAAGCTGGGTGTAGCCGTCTTTAACTGCGGCGTAGCCTGCGAGGAACCCGGCTTGTTCTTCCGCATAGAGAACGCCGACTGTGTTGGCGGCGACGACGGGGTTATAGTCTCCGGCATGGGGCGTACCGTCTATGAGGATGAATTTCACGTCGGGGTAGCGATCCTGTGCGACAAAAATGGGTGTCTCAAAAAGGAATCCCGGCGTCACAATGACTTTCGCGCCGCTTTGCACCGCGAGGTCAATGGCGTTGAGATAGGAGTCGTCGCCTTGGTCGGCGGGCTGGTAGTATTTGTGGGTGATGTTGTTTTCCAACGCGTACTGCTCCAGACCTTCCCATGAGCCTTGGTTGAACGATCTGTCGTCGATTGAACCGAGGTCGGTGATCAGCGCCAGTTCAAATCCATCGGCCTGTGCCGGCGGGGGGTTGTCCGGGGTATTATCTGGGGTGTTGTCTGAGCCGCCACCGGGACTTGTGTCGCCGCCACCGCCGTCGTTACCTGCGGGCGGGCTCACGTCGGGGCTGCTTGCAGGGGTGTCGCTGCCGCCGCACGCGGCAAGGGCCAGAATCATGACAAGGGCCAGTGCTATCGCGAGAAACTTTTTCATTTTGCTATCCTCCAAATTAATAATCCTCTATATAGACTACCGTGTTTGACGGTAGCTTAATAGACAATGCGGTCTTCGTCCGTAATGGGACAGGGGGCAAGTAACAAGTAACAGGTAACAAGTAACAGGGGTCAGAAAATCTTGTTTGTAATTGCAATAAACAGCCTGTAGGGTAACTCCTAACTCCTAACTCCTCAGTATCTCTATTGCGGAGCTTGTGCCTAGGCGGGTGCATCCGGCTTCCAGAAAGGCAACCATGTCCTCGCGAGTTCGTATGCCTCCGGAGGCTTTGATTTTGACATCGGGGCCGATGTGCGACTTGAAGAGGTTGATGTCTTCCATTGCCGCGCCGCCTGTGCCGAAGCCGGTGGATGTTTTGATGAAGTCCGCTCCTGCGGTCGTCACGGCTTTGCATAGGGCGATTTTTTCGGGTTCGGTCAGATAGCAGGTTTCGACGATGACCTTGAGGATGCGGTCGCCGGCAATTTTCTTGAGCGCGGCTATCTCGCTTTCGACCGCGTCAAACGCCCCGTTTTTCACGTCTGTGAGATTGACGACCATGTCAAGTTCGTCAGCTCCGTCAGAAATAGCAATTTGCGACGCCGCAGCCTTAGTGGCAGCAGCGTCATATCCCAACGGGAAACCGATAACGGTGCAGATGTTTAGTTTTGGGAATGCTTTCCGTATGCGCGCGATGTAATATGGCGGAACGCACACCGACGCGGTATTATACAAAAGGGCATCACTGCAAAGCTTTTCTATTTCAATCCATGAAGCCGTAGCTTTCAAAAGAGTGTGATCAACATGCCGCAGAATATAAGCATCGTCCATAGCTATCTCCCTCCCTTATGCTAACACAATTATACCATATTTTCATCATAAATCAAGCAAAATATCGAAATTCCGCATGGGGGTTGGATATATTTCGTTACAGTTGGTTCACACCCAACCGTGAAAGACACATAATCCTCACTGAAAAATGCCAGGCGGGGTTCGCGCTCCGAGCGGGGGTAAATTCTCGCGCTCATTCTGGTCTAGTTATATTCTGCCCGCAGGTATCTTTTCGGTGACGCTCATGCACCTTCCCGGTTAGCCGTGTAACTTTTGTGAGCAATTACCGAAAATTTTATTATTTGCGAATTGCGTTTGTGTTGCAAGTTTGATATAATGGTTTTCGTTGCAAAAAATATGTGATATAATGCAAGGCGGAGCCTCGGCATCGGCCTTGTTTTAAGCGCCTATATTTGTAATTTGTACACTGTACATTGTAATTTGAATTTTGCGGCTTGACCGCGTTAGGGCGTATAGAAATATTCCATGAAGGAGGCTTGTATGCTCTCACTTACCAAAGCCCTGCTCGATGAACCGGAGTTTAGGAAGCTTATAGCCGGAATCGATGCAGGGGCGTGTCCGGCAGTCATATCGGGGCTGTCGGAGATTCATCGTGCCCACGCCGCCGCCGCTGTCAGGGCGGCTACTATGCGGCCTGTCGCCGTAATTTGCGCTGATGAGGATGAAGCCGCTCGGCTTGCACGCGACATCGCGTCTCTGACGATGGAACAGGCGCTCACGCTTGTCTCGCGCGAATTCACGTTTCATAGCGCGGAGGTCGTCTCGCGGCAAATCGAACAACGCAGAATTGCGACGCTCGCGGCGCTCGCGGAAAACAAAGCGCCGATAGTCGTCATGTCGATAAGCGGCGCGCTCCAAAGGACAATGCCGCCAAGAAAACTCTCGGAAGCCTCGCTGATTTTGAAAATGGGAGGCACGCATAACTTGGGTAGCGTGGCGGAAACGCTGATACTATGCGGATACAGCCGCAGCGACCAAGTCGAGGGCTCGGGACAGTTTGCTCTGCGCGGAGGTATACTTGACTTTTTCTCCCCGCTGTACGACGAACCCGTGCGATGCGAGTTTTTCGGCGACGAGATTGATTCAATGGGTTTTTTCGACGTCGCATCCCAAAGGCGGACGGAGCAACTGACCGAAGCAAAGATCGCACCAGTCGCCGAAGCATTGCCGTCAATCTACGACGGAGCGAGCGGAAAAGGGGCAAGCGGGCTTGCAAACGAGCTTATAGAACATATCGCGCGCCTCGAAAAGCGGCGCATGACCAGCGCAACGCTGATAAAGAACCTCTCCGACGATCTGGAGCGGCTGAGCAACGAGCGCAGCTTCCCCGCCGCAGACAGATATATGGAACTAATATACCCAATGGCGACCGCGCTCGATTATCTGAGGGATGACACAATAGTCGTTATTTGCGAGCCGCTTAGAGTTAAAGAGCGCGCGGAAGGGTTTTTGAAACTGCTCGGCGAGGATTGTGTTGCGCTGCTCGAAGCGGGCATACTGGAGAGCAGCTTTGTCAGGTTTGCGGAAGACTGGGCCGGGTTCCAAGTGCGAATCTCCGACCATCCGACCATTATGGCGGATAGCTTTACGGGAAGCTCATACCCGCTGAAGCCGAGGACGATGTTGAACATAAACACAAAACGGCTCCCATCCTACGGGGGGAGCATGGAGACGGCGGCGTCGGATATATCGCATTATAAGGAAGCAGGCTTTAGAACCGTCATTCTCTGCCACGACAAGCGCCGCGCAAGATCGTTGCGCGAATACCTCGAAGAGCGCGGTATAACGACGACGCTCGATTACGCGCTTCAAGAGCTCCCAAGCTATGGGAACTGCATCGTCGCCGAAGGTGAGCTGTCGGCGGGGATGGAGTATCCGGGGATGAAACTCGCCGTTATAACCGAGGGGCAAATCATTGTGCAGCCAATACTCCGCCGCACAAGGAGATCAAAGTCCAAATCGAACAGGGAGCAGATACAGAGCTTTTCCGACCTGTCGCCGGGCGATTTTGTGGTGCATGACACGCACGGAATCGGGAGATACGACGGATTCACGAAAATTCCGGTCGATGGCGTACAGAAGGATTATATAAAGATTGCATATGCGGGCAATGACAGCCTGTATGTTCCCGCAACTCAGCTCGATATGGTCGCGAAATACATCGGCGGCGGAACGGATGGCAGCGATGAGGACGGTACGCCGCGCGGAATCAGGCTCTCGAAGCTCGGCGGCGCCGACTGGTCGAAGGTGAAGTCAAAAGCAAAGTCAGCGGCAAAGGAAATGGCGCGGGAGCTTATCAAGCTATACGCCGAACGTCAGCGCCTCTCGGGCAACGCCTTTCCGCCCGACTCGATTTGGCAGGCGGAGTTTGAGGAGAAGTTTGGATATCAGGAGACTGACGACCAACTAAAATGCGCGGTCGAGATTAAGGCGGATATGGAAAAACCCGTGCCTATGGATCGGCTGCTCTGCGGGGACGTCGGATATGGCAAGACGGAAATCGCGCTCAGAGCTGTTATGAAATGCGTTCTCGGCGGGCATCAGGCGGCGATTCTCGTCCCGACGACGGTTTTGGCGCAGCAGCACTATGTCACGTCGATGCGCCGTTTCGCGGGATATCCCGTAAACATAGAGGTGCTGAGCCGCTTCCGAAGTCCCGCGCAAATAAAAGTCGCGCTTCAGGCAATGGAAAACGGCGGCGTAGATTTTGTTATTGGAACTCACAGGCTTTTGCAAAAGGACGTGCAGTTTAAAAACCTCGGCCTTCTTGTAGTGGACGAGGAACAGCGCTTCGGCGTGTCGCATAAGGAGCGCCTGAAAGAACTCGCAAAGCAGGTCGATGTACTAACGCTGTCGGCGACGCCGATACCGCGCACGCTGAACATGGCGCTCAGCGGCGTGCGCGACATGTCAACGATTGAAGAGCCTCCGCAGAGCCGCCGCCCTGTGCAGACCTATGTGCTTGAACATGATTGGGGCGTCCTGTGCGACGCGATTCGGCGCGAGGTATCGCGCGGAGGGCAGGTATACTATCTGCACAACCGAATTGAAAACATTGAGCGCGTCACTGCTCAACTAACGGAAATGCTTGAAGGGGTGAGCCTTGCGGTCGCTCACGGCAGGATGGACGAGGACAGCCTCAGTGACGTTATGGAGCGCATGACGGCAGGGGAGATACAGGTTCTCGTCTGCACGACAATAATTGAGTCCGGCATCGACATACCAAATGTGAATACACTCATAGTCGAGGACGCCGACAAACTGGGTCTCGCCCAGCTGCACCAGATACGCGGCAGGGTCGGACGTTCGCCGAGGCGCGCCTACGCCTACCTCACGTTCCGAAAAGGCAAGTCCCTGACGGAGATAGCGGAGAAACGGCTCAGCGCGATTCGGGAGTTCGCGGAGTTCAACTCAGGATTCAAAATAGCCATGCGAGACTTGGAGATCAGGGGAGCGGGAAGCTTGCTCGGCGCGGAGCAATCGGGGCATATGATAAACGTCGGATATGACATGTATCTCAAGCTGCTCGAGGAAGCTGTTCTCGAGGAAAAAGGCGAGAAACTGCCGAAAAAAGCGGAATGTCCCGCTGATTTGAACGTTTCGGCGAACATCCCGGAAAAATACGTCCCCTCCGGGCAGCAGCGGATGGATATTTACAGGCGCATAGCGATGATACGCACCGAGGAGGATTGCGACGAGATGATCGCCGAGCTAATCGACCGCTACGGCGACCCGCCCTCAGAGGTAATCGCGCTGACGTCGATCGCGATGCTGCGCAGCGAAGCGTCTCTTGTGGGCGTTAGGGAGATTTCGCAAAAGGAAGGCTGGCTGCGGCTAAAGCTAACGGAGTTTAACATGGACAGCATTTCAAAGCTATACAAGATACCCGAATACAACGGCCGCGTCAAGGTCCTCGCAGGAACCGACCCCGCCATAGCGCTGAAACTAAAAGGAGCCGCGATAGTGGATGAGGCAGTCAGGTTCGTAAGAGCGTATGCGGCAGTTTAGAGGAGACAGGGGTCAGGAGTTGAAAGTTGAAAGTTGAGAGTTGAGAGTTAGGAGTTAGGAGTTAGGAGTGACCTGTTACTTGTTACTTGTTACTTCAGAGGAGAATTGATTATGAGAAAGATACTTGCGGTTATGCTTTGCGCGGTTATGATTGTTGTTTTGCTTTCGGGATGTGGCGACGACTCGTATGAGGATGTTTATGAGTTTCTTAATCCGGATGCGGCGAGGGATGCGGGGAGGAGTGATGAGTCGCCTGATGTGTCGGATACTCCTGCTGCATCGGATACGGGGGATTCGAGCGATGTTCCTTGGCATGACAGGTATGGCATCGACTTCGACGCTGTGTTTGCGACGTATACGCCGGACACAGCCATGATGAGGATTGGCGATTATGTTGTGACTTGGGGTGAGCTGTTCTTCTATCTCCGAAGCAACATCAATCGGCTGCTTTCTAGTTTCGGACCTGTTGACGACTGGTCGGAAGTGGCGTATGACGATGTGACATACATCGACATCGTGCTGCTGTATGCGCTCGACAACGCCAAAATGTACAAGGCGATCGAACACGGCGCAAAAATTAACAGCGTTTCGCTCAATGCGGAGGATTTGGAATCGGTAAATGAAGAAATTGAGTTTTTGATTAGCTATTCAGACGATGAGGAGGATTTCCTCAAGCTGCTCTGGGAAGAGGATGGATGTTACAGCCTTGAGCTTTTGGAGTATTATGTCAAGACAAGCTATCTGATGGGCCGCATTATCACCGAGCTTTACGGCGACGAGGGGGAAAAACTGTCTCAGGAGGAGATTGACGCATTTGCGGCGGGAAGCGGATTTATGATGGCAAAGCACATCCTGCGCGCGAAGCCTGAAGAGGGGGAAGAAGACACGGCTATCGACGAAATCATAGCCATACACAGTCAGCTCGAAAGCTATGACGGAGATGATTTTGATAGCTTTTTCGACGAGTTGATGCATGAGTGGTCGGAGGATCTCGGAGGCCTTATGTCATATCCGAATGGATATCTTTTTGAGTACGGCGACATGGTTATGGCGTTCAGCGAGACATGCTATTTGCTGAATGTCGGAGAGTACAGCGAGATTGTCGAGAGCGAGTTTGGGTATCATATTATATACAAGCTGCCGATTGATTTTGACGAAGTTCCGATTGCGATGGCGTCGCAAGGCGATTACAGGACGCTCCGCGCCTACGCGGGGAACAATCTGTTCAATTCCCTGCTATATGGGTGGATAGACAGCTTGGAACCCATTTTCACGGCAGAATACGAAGCATTAGATATGGGAAGGCTTTTTAGTTGAGAGTTGAGAGTTGAGAGTTAGCAAAACCCCCGAGGGATGGCAATATCCTTCGGGGGCTTTGTGATGTTCAATGCATAATTCATAGTAACTGTTCAGATGATATCGCAAATCTCACAGTTTCGTCGTTGCGAGGAGCGAAGCGACGCGGCAATCCAGAAAGAAATATGACAATCGGCGCAAAAAGGGGACTGGATTGCTTCGCTGCGGCTCGCAAAGACGGGGGTGCTGAACAGTTACAATTCATAATGCATAATTATTATTGGGAGTGGCTCTTCATTTTCAACTATCAACTTTCAATTATCAATTTTTAGTTGCGCTCCGCAGAGCGTGTTACGAATAGAACTTTTTCTCGTACTCTTCGCGGGGCATGTCGCCCTCGAAGAACAGAGCTACGCAACCGGGGCCGACGTGAACGCCTATAACGGGACCCATCATCGTGACGATGACCTCGCCTACATCAAATTCCGAGCGTATCATTTCGGCAAGCGACTCCGCGTCGTCAAGGCAGTTGGAGTGGCTGATTACGACATTGCGCAGCTTTGTGCCGGGGTTCAGGCTGCGCTTCATCTGCTTGAAAAGCGTCGTCAGCGCGCCCTTGCGTCCGCGAACCTTGTCTTTTAGCTTGAGCGTTCCGTCGGGCGCGACATTCAAGAGTGGCTTGATGCCGATAATCGAACCTGCAACAGCCGAGAGTTTGCTGAGCCTGCCGCCCCGATGCAAATACATGAGATCGTCCACCGTGAATAGCGAGATACAGCTCTGTCTTCTCTCTTCGAGCCATGCGGCGGTTTCGCCCGCTGAAAGCCCTTCTTCTCGCTTATTGACTGCCATCGTGGTAATCAGCCCTGTGCCGCCTGCGGCATTGAGACTGTCCACCGTGTAGATTTCGCAGTCAGGATACTGCTCCCGCACGTCATTCAGCGCAACCACCGAATTCTGATACGTCCCCGACAACCCGCTGCTCAGCGCCAACACAAGCAGGGGTTTTTTCTGGCTTGCGTATTCTGTGAATACATCGACAAATGCTTCCGGATTGATGAGAGTCGTTCCTGCAACGCTGCCGTCGCGCAGTGCGTTGTAAAATTCGATTTCTGATATCTCCTGCCATCGGCCGCCATCATGTTGTTTCCCATCAATGTGGAACGGGACGGGAATCGACTTGATGCCGTGCTTGTCCAAGTACTCCTGCGGTAAATCTGCGTTGGTGTCGACGAGGATAGTAAAAGCGCTCATGTAAGTGTTACCTTTCTATGTTTTTCTGGCTCGGGTTTCCTCCGAGATCCTTTTAATAAAGTCGTCAGGCGCCATCTCTCCGATATCGCCATCCGTGCGCTTGCGCACCGTAACGAGGCCGTTTTCCGCCTCCTTGTCGCCCAATACTAACATGTATGGGATTTTTTGCAGTTGCGCTTCACGTATTTTATACCCGATCTTCTCACTGCGGAAGTCTGTCTCCGCGCGGAATCCCGCATCAAGCAGCATGTCGGCGACGGACTGCGCGTAATCGCGCGTACGGTCGGTGATGGGCAGGACCATAACCTGAACGGGAGCAAGCCAGAGCGGGAACGCACCTGCGAAATGCTCCGTCAATATGCCGATAAACCGCTCGAGCGAGCCGAGGACTGTGCGATGTATCATAACGGGGCGATGCTTTTCTCCGTCGGGGCCCACATACTCAAGCTCAAACCGCTCTGGCATCTGGAAATCCAGTTGGAGCGTCGCGCATTGCCATGTGCGGCCAAGGCTGTCCACTAAATGGAAGTCTATCTTCGGCCCGTAAAACGCGCCGTCGCCGGGGTTTATGCGATAGTTTATCTTTTTATCGATTAACACGTCCTCGAGTATTTTCTCCGCCATATCCCATGTCTCGATTTCGCCCATGAAGTCTTCGGGGCGCGTGGATAGCTCGACACGGTAATCAAACCCGAATACGCTGTACACCCTGTCAACAAGCTCTATGATGCCTGCAATCTCGGATGGGACATGCTCTGGCGTCATGTATAGATGCGCGTCGTCCTGCGTGAAGCAGCGAACTCGCATCAGCCCGTGGAGCGCACCCGAAAGCTCGTGCCGATGGACTACGCCGAGCTCCGCCATGCGGACGGGCAACTCGCGGTAGCTCCACATGCGGCGCTTGTAGGCAAGCATACCTCCAGGACAGTTCATAGGTTTTATCGCGTAATCGCCCTCGTCGATTTTCGTGAAGTACATGTTGTCCTTGTAATGGTCCCAGTGTCCCGAAAGATGCCACAGGTCTTCGTTTAGTATCAGCGGCGTGCTGATTTCCTCATAGCCCGCGCGCCCATGTTCCTCGCGCCAGAATTTCAATAGCTCGTTGCGAAGCACCATGCCTTTTGGGAAGAAAAACGGAAAACCAGGGCCCTCGTCATACAGCGCGAACAAATCGAGTTCACGGCCCAGTTTTCTGTGGTCGCGCAACTTGGCTTCTTCGAGCCGCTTGAGATGGGCTTCGAGTTCGTCTTTGCTTAAGAAGCATGTTCCATAGACCCTCTGAAGCATTTTGTTCTTCGCGTCGCCGCGCCAGTATGCGCCGGTGCAGCTCGTGAGCTTGAGCGCGTTCGCTTTTATCCTGCCGGTCGTATCGACATGGGGTCCTGCGCACAGATCGGTAAACTCGCCTTGCTTATAAAAGCTGATAACCGCGTCCTCCGGCAAGTCGAGTATCAGTTCGGTTTTATATGGCTCGTCCTGCTGTGCGGTCAGCTTCAATGCGTCCTCTCGAGACAGCTCGAAACGCTCAAGAGGCAGCTTCTCCTTGCATATCTTGCGCATTTCCGCCTCAATCAGCTCCAGCGTCTCAGGCGTGAATGGCTCAGGAGTATCGAAGTCGTAGTAAAACCCGTCGGCAATCGCGGGTCCGATTGCAAGCTTAACATGCGGAAACAACCGCTTTACAGCATGCGCAAGCAAATGCGATGCTGAGTGGCGGTATGTATCCTTGTATTCTTCATTCTCAAATGTATACATATTATCCGACATAATGTTTTCTCCCAAAGATTTAACAGGGCGCAATGCCACCCCGAATTTGGAGGTTACCACGATTAATAAATGTTGTCAAGCGAGATAATATTCTCATATCATATTCTCGTGCCTTGCTATTATATCGTTTTGCAGCTCGCTGCCGAGTTCCACGAAGTAGGCGGAGTAGCCCGCGATGCGGACGACCAAGTCGCGGTATTCGGTCGGTTCGGCTTGCGCGGCTCTCAGCGTCTCGGTATCTACGACATTGTACTGTACCTCCATGCCGCCGTTTTCAAAGTAGGCCTTAGTCATGTCGCGAAGCTTTGCGACCCCGTCCTCGCGCGAGAGTACGGACGGGTGCATACGGAGATTGAGCGCGATGCCGCAAGCGAACTTCGTGTGGTCAAAACATTCCGTCGAAGTGAAAACCGCAGTTGGCCCGCATGTGTCGCGGCTCTGTGAAGGACTCATCGCATCGGCTATCGGCTCTCCCGTGCGCCGCCCGTCGGGCGTGGCAAACGTCGTCCAGCCTTGCGCGACATGGTCTGCGGCACCGTAAAGCCCGGTGCAGTATTTCCTCGCGCGTACGCTGTAACACGAATCGGCTATGTCATAGAAGAGATCGACGCACCATTTGAGTTCCTCGTCAACGTATGGGTCGGCGTTGCCGTAATGTGGAACCTCGCTCAATATTTGCTGCCGCAATGGTTCATGCCCCTCCCAGTTCGCAATCCATGCATCGTAGAATTCGCGCGTCGTAACAAGTTTTTCATCAAAGCACATGTATTTTATCGAGGAAAGGCTGTCGGCGAGCGTTGCAAGCCCTGTCGCCGTTCCTCCGAATCCGTTGTACTTACAGCCGCCGGCAGTGCAGTCCATGCCTTTTTCCATACAGCCCTCCATTGAGATGGACAGCATCGGCTGGGTCAGGTGATAATAGCCAATGTATTCGGCATAGTTGTTCATCGAGAGAAACAGCCTGAGAATATAGGTCCCCAGCTTTGCCACAGCTTCGCGCACCTGCTCTATCGATGTCATGTTGTAGAGGTAGTCGGTCGTCACGGACGCCTGTTCGCCGTTTAGCGGATTGATGCCGTTGTTTATCGCCATATTGAATATCGAGCCCCACATGACGGTCGCATGCGGCGGGAATATCCCGTTTCCTGCGGGAAAGTCGCATCCGCAGCCAACGATCTCCTGACACCCGATGATGCCGTAGTTGCGGGCGTCTTCGAGCGAGAACCCCCGCTCTTTCATAATGGTTGGGATGATTACCTCATCGTTTTGATATAGGGGCAGACCGCCGACGAGCTTCGATGTCGCGATTGCGCAGTCCCATAGTTTGTCGGGGCTGTTTTTATTAAAGCGCAGCGATATCGTCGGGTCGTGGAGCTTCAGTCTGCCAACGCTTTCGAGCACCATGTATGTAATGGGGTTCGTCGCGTCCTCTCCCGTTTTCGGGTCGACGCCGCCAATGGTGGTGTGCTGATAGGTGTTTCCAATGCCGGTAATCGTCACTAGCTTTGGCGGCGCCGCGCCGTAGTATGATGTGATTTTAAGGAAAAACGCATCGACGAGCTCCTGCGCCTGCTCAAGTGTCAGCGCGCCTTCGTCGAGGTCTTTTTTCAAATACGGCCACATATATTGGTCAAAGCGCCCGATAGATGGGGAGGGGATTTGCGTCTCGAGCGTAATTAGCAGTTGATACATGACAACGCCCTGACATGCTTCGGCGAAGTTGCGCGCCGGGTTTTCAGCGAGGTTGTATAGGCCGTCCGCCATGGCTTCAAGCTCGGCTTTGCGCTCGGGGTTTTTGCAATCCGCGGCTTTTGCGGCGACTGCGTCCGCATAGCGCCTGACGAATATCATTGCGGCTTCGCATGAGATTTGAGCGGACTTGTAGAACATATATTTGTTTATGTCCTCGCCCATCGTGTTGCCCCGATGCTCTTCAAGCCAGTCCGTCGCTTCCTGCCACAGCGCTTTATAGCCTTTGCTTAGTATTTTTGGATATCCTGCGACAAGATGCCCCGCCGACAGGCCGATAAGCGGCATGCCGCTCCTCTCGCCGTATTGGCTGACGGCAAGGCGGATAAGCTCTTCATACCCGTCGGGCTGCCAAGCTTCGGCAACGCTCCCGACCTTTCTGTTTTCCCAATAGTCCCTGATGGATTCAAGCGCTACGCAGTCTTCCTCGCTAATGCTAAGGCGCACTTCGTCTGTGTCGGGATTGTGGTATAGGCCGTCGTCGCGCAGGTCCCATTCGCCGCTCCTCACCGCGTCTATGACCCAGTCCTGATTGCCCCACTCGGGATATGATGTGCTGGAAAAGAAGTAGGGCCCTTTGGCACCGACAATGATTTCGTCGTCGTCCACATAGGTGGTGATTTTTTCTGCGATTTCTTTGAACATGAGCGGTCTTTTAATTATGGGTACGACGTGTTCATATTTCTTGCTTGCTTCCGTGATGATGAGCGCGCGGTCGGAATCGCAGCGGATAACCCTGTCGCGGATCCTCTCCCGCATTTTCCAAATACGCTCAGTCGCCGTTCCGAACTCATACATAATCTTGCACCTCCGAAAATATTTATCTAAACCCCAGTTTACCCTGTATAACGAGCCGCGTCAAGACAATGTAAAAAAAACGGTAACTGTTCAGGTGATATCGCAAATCTTAGAGTTTCGTCGTTGCGAGGAGCGAAGCGACGCGGCAATCCAGAAAGAAACCTGACAATCGGCGTAAAAGGACTGGATTGCTTCGCTGCGGCTCGCAAAGACGAGAGGATGCTGACCTGTAAAAAAAACGATGGTTGACAGGGTAGCCAGGGTGTTATATAATCAATTTCTGCGCCAACCATGATAATCAGGTCATGTAAGCGCAGAAGACATGCGCAAACAAAGCGCTTTCAGCAATTTGTACATTAGTACATTGTAATTTGTAATTTGTTATCCGGAGGTGCAAATATGTTTAGAACGTATCAACCAAAGAAAAGACATCGCGCAAAGGAGCATGGCTTTAGAAAGAGGATGTCGAACAGAAGCGGCCGCAAGGTTCTTGCCCGCCGCCGCGCAAAGGGCAGGGCAAAGCTGTCGGCGTGATTTATGAAGTTCACATCGTCGCTTACAAAGAACCATGAGTTCAAACGGCTGTACAACAAAGGCAAAAGCGCGGTGTCGCAATGCGTCGTCGTGTATTGCAGGCGAAACGGCAGGAGCGGGAATCGCCTTGGTGTCACGGTCAGCACAAAAGTTGGAGGCGCGGTGCAGCGCAACCTTATTCGTCGTCGGTTGAAGGAAATCTACAGATTGAATGAGGAAAAGCTGAAGCTAGGCTACGATGTGGTCATAGTCGCAAGGGTCAGAAGCCGGTTTGTCGGGTATTGGGAGCTTGAGTCCTCTGTGCTTTCTCTTTTCAAGAAGCTTAACATCAGCCAGTGAGGATGACGTAGATGAAGCGTGCGATAATCGCTTTGATACACTTTTACAGGAAGCGGATATCTCCCCTGTCCTCGCCCAAATGCAGATTTGCGCCGACCTGTTCCGCCTATGCGTTGGAAGCGCTGGAAAAATATGGCACATTAAAGGGCGGATTCCTATCTTTCCGCCGTATCCTGCGCTGCAATCCTTTTTTCAAGGGCGGATATGACCCTGTACCATAACACGGACAAGCGGCAATGTACACTGTACATTGTAATTTGAAATATTATGGAGTTATTATGTTTAACGCGATAGCCAGACCGTTCGGCATGTTGCTGATGTTCCTTTATGAAATGGTTAACAACTACGGCGTGGCAATTATCCTCATTGCTATTGTCATAAAGGTCATCCTGCTGCCGTTTCAGATGAAGAGCAAGCGGGGCATGATTCAGCAAGCAAGGCTTCAGCCAAGGATTGCCGAACTGCAAAAGAAGCATGGCACTAACAAAGTCAAAATCAACGAAGAAACGATGAAGCTCTATAAGGAAGAGGGCGTCAACCCCGCTTCGGGGTGCATATGGGGCTTTCTCCCCCTACCCATTATGCTCGCGCTCTTTCAAGTCATAAGGCAGCCCATAACCATAATGATGGGCGTCGCGGCGGAGCATCTGAGCAAGGGTACGGGCGCGCTGGACATACTGCTTACGGAGCAAGGGTTCGTTACGCAAGGCAGGGAGTATTACGAACAGATTGCGCAATCGCAATGGATTACCGACAACTTCACGGATTTTCTGGCGCTTCAAATAGAAAATCTGCGCGCCATTGACTTCAGCCTTGGAATTTTGGATTTCAGCGCGACGCCGCAGTGGGACTTCCTATGGAACTCCGGAGAGGGCGCTTATAGCTCATGGCTTGCTGGCTTCATAGTGTTCCTGATTCCATTGATTGCAGGCGGAATGCAGTTCCTCGCAACAGGCATCAACCGTAAAATGAACCCTCCTGCAGTGGCGGAAGGGCAGGCTAAGTCAATGAATACAGTGATGATGTTCATGCCCCTGATGTCTGTTTACATTGGCTTCGTAACGCCTGCGGCATTGGGCTTTTATTGGACAATTAGTACGGTGTTCCAGATAGTTCAGGATGTCTGGCTGACGAAAGTGTATACTAAGAAAATTGAAGCGGAAGAAGCGATAAAAAGCGAAGCGCGCCGAAAAAAGGAAGCGGAGCTCGAGGCGAAGCGGATTGAAACGGAGCGCAAAAGAGCCGAAGGCGCCGTTGAGCGGAATCCGAACACGTCAAAGCGCAAAAAGCAAAAAAGCGACAGGCAAGGACAGATTGAAAAAGCGGCGGAGTGGCAAAAGAAGAACTCGCCTGTTGAGGAGAATCCCAAGTATGAACCGAGCAGGGTCGGCAGCAGGCGCTACGCGAGAGGCCGCGCATATGATCCCGACAGGTATGCAGGCATAGTGGGACATATGGAAGAAACTGAACAAGACGACGCAATCGGGCTTCTTGACGAGGATGATATCGAGGAAGCCGCGGCGGGTGATGATATGATCGCGGACGATACCGACTTCGACGCTTATGACGGCGATGAAGACGACGACGGCGATGAGTACGACGACGATGACGATGAAGACGACGACGAATATGATGAAGACGATGATGAGGACGATGACGACGATGACGAAGACGGCCCGAACCCGACAGTAAGGTTCGACACCGCAAGGTTCGACGAACGCGAGTAGGGTATTTCCTAGAGGAGGTATGGATTTAGTATGACAAAGACAATTGAAGTATCGGGAAGAACAGAAGATGAAGCTATAGAATTGGCGCTAATACAACTGAGCTTGACGCGGGATGATGTTTCGGTCGAGATTGTTGAGCGTGCGAAGTCAGGGTTTTTGGGATTGAAAAACACCCCTGCGATTGTTAGAGTGATTTATGAAGAGAAAGAAAACCGCACAGAGCGTATAGAAAACTTTCTTGCAGGGCTATTCTTGCGAATGGGCATTGAGGTCGGTATGGAAGTATCGGAAGGGGAAGGCTCAATTGACGTCACGCTAGCGGGAAAAGAACCCGGTGCGCTCATTGGACGCCGAGGCGAGACGCTAGATGCGATACAGCACCTCACAAACTATGTGGTCAACCGAGGCGGCGCAGGCCGCGTCAGGGTGAACATCGATGCGGAGAATTACAGGCAGCGTCGTAATGAAACTCTTGAAAACCTAGCGGCAAGAACCGCAGGGAAGGTGATGAAATACCGCCGCAACCTGACGCTTGATCCGATGAACGCATACGAACGCCATGTTATTCACGCCGCGCTCCAGAGCTATGAGAACATCACGACATATTCAGTCGGAAGCGAACCCAACAGGCGCATAGTCGTGGCATACAGCCGCGACAACGATAGCGGCAACCGTCCGTCGAGCAGCGGCAGCGACAGCCGCCCCGGACCGAGCAATGATAACAGCAGCCGCCCCGGACCGAGCAATGAGCCAAAATTCCGCGAATGGAGCTAAGGCGCGAGCGTTGCTCGCAACCCAATGAAAGTTTGTGTGTAATCGCAGTGGTTAGTGGTTAGTGGTTAGAAGACGAGGGAACGAAAATAACTTGTTTATATTGTGGTTAACGATAAGTTAGGTGCTAACAGAGGAAAGGTGGATATTCAAATGGTTTTTGAGAAGATTCGCGAGGCGCTGGCGTCGCAGTTTGAAATCGACATAGAGGGAATCACGAGAGAAACGGATATAATGAACGACTTGGGGGCGGACTCGCTCGACCTCGTGGAGCTCATCATGACGCTTGAAGAGGAATATGGAATAAGCGTGCTCGACGATTCTATCTATGAGTACAAAACAATAGGCGAAATCGCGGATTTCATCGAATCCTTGATAAAAAACGGATAATGAGAAAATACGGACTAAATGAGCTTAGGGAGATGTTCCTGTCTTATTTTGAAGAGAAAGGGCATCTGCGGTTGCAGAGTTTCCCGCTAATCCCTCAAAACGACGCTTCTCTCCTGCTGATAAACTCTGGAATGGCGCCTATGAAGCCATGGTTTACCGGAGAGCAAGCGCCGCCGCGAGAGCGCGTGTGTACATGTCAGAAATGCATACGCACCGGCGATATAGAGAACGTAGGGAAAACATCGCGGCATGGCACTTATTTTGAAATGCTCGGCAACTTCTCGTTCGGCGACTACTTCAAGAGCGAAGCGATAGCTTGGTGCTGGGAGTTTCTCACCGAGCGCCTTGGCATGGACCCCGAGCTCCTATACCCTTCGGTGTACCTAGAGGACGATCAGGCTTTCGATATTTGGAAAAATGAAATCGGCATAGCTCCTGAGCGCATCGCAAAGCTCGGCAAGGAAGACAACTTCTGGGATCACGGTTCAGGCCCTTGCGGCCCGTGTTCTGAGGTATACTTCGACCGAGGGGAAGCAAACGGTTGCGGAGACCCCGAATGCGCACCCGGATGCGATTGCGACCGATATGTCGAGATTTGGAACAATGTCTTCACGCAGTTTGACAACGACGGCAGCGGGAACTACACGGAACTGAGCCAGAAGAATATCGACACCGGACTGGGGCTGGAGCGGCTTGCCTGCGTATGTCAGGGCGTCGGCAGTCTGTTTGAAGTCGATACAGTGATGAGCATAATAAGAAAAGTATCCGAAATAAGCGGCGCCGCATATGGGAAATCCGCAAATTCGGACGTTTCGATACGTGTCATAACGGACCACATCCGCGCGGCGACAATGATGATATGCGACGGAGTGTTGCCATCAAACGAGGGGCGCGGCTACGTCTTGCGCAGGCTCTTGCGGCGCGCGGCAAGGCATGGGCGGCTTCTCGGAGTTACCGACGCGTTTCTTTGCGATGTGTGCGGCGTTGTAGTCGCGGAAAACAAAAGCGCCTACCCCGACCTTGTAGAAAAAGAGGACTACATCATCCGCATCATCAAAATCGAAGAAGAGAATTTCGGAAAGACAATCGATGCGGGGACGACGATACTAAACGGGCTGATAGCGGAGTATAGGGCAAAAGGCGAAAAAACGCTGTCCGGCGCGGATTCGTTCAAACTCTACGACACCTACGGATTCCCTCCCGATTTAACAGTCGAGATTCTTGAAGAAAACGGGATGGAGATGGATACAGCGTCGTTTGACTATCATATGGAAGAACAGCGCACAAAGGCGAGAAAGGCCCGCGAAGCGCTTGGCGACCTCGCTTGGGCAGGCATCGACTTGGGTCTTGACAACACTCCCACCGAATTTATCGGATATAATAATACTGAGGGTACAGGCACTATAATTGCGATAGTAAATCAAGGTGAAGTGGTTTCATCGATGCGCGCGGGCGACGAAGGCGCGGTAGTGCTTGACAAGACGCCGTTTTATGCCGAGATGGGTGGGCAATCCGCCGATTTCGGAACAATAAAGGGACTGTCGGGAAATAATGAGGATGCAGTTTTTGAGGTTAGCGGGGTTCAGCAGAGCAGCGGGGGCAAATATCTGCATAACGGCATAATGCGCTCCGGCACATTAAACGTCAATGATACGGTTATAGCGGAGATAGACAAACCACGGCGCCATGCGATAATGCGCGCACATTCTGCGACGCATTTGCTGCACGAGGCTCTGCGCTCCGTCCTTGGGGATCATATACGGCAAGCAGGCTCACTCGTCGAGCCGGACAAACTCAGGTTCGACTTCACCCATTTCTCCGCGCTTACAACGGAAGAGCTTGAAGAAGTAGAGCGCCTCGTCAACGACGCAATACTCGACGGAATGAATATCACGGCGGAAGAAATGCCGCTAGACAAAGCGAAGACGCTTGGTGCGACTGCCCTGTTCGGGGAGAAGTATGGCGATATCGTGCGCGTCGTCAGCATGGGCGGCGACTTTTCCGTTGAGCTATGCGGTGGCACTCATCTTGACAACACCGCAAAAGCGGGCGCTTTCTCTATAACCTCCGAGTTTTCGGTGGCGTCCGGCGTTCGGCGTATCGAAGCCATCACGGGCATGGCGACGCTCGACGCGCTCCACACCGCGCGAGGGCAGTTGTCCGTGTTGTCCGGTATGCTAAAAGCGGGTACTCCGGAGGAGCTTGCGGGCAAACTTGAGCAAAATCTGTTTACATTCAGGGAACTGCGGACAAAGCTTGAATCCGCTCTGGAAAAAGAATCGCGAAGCGAGGCGGCGCGCATTCTAACCGCATCGCGCAACATAGGCGGATTAAAAGTCGTCGCGGCCGTTGCCGAAGATATGGATATAGATGTTGACGTTGACAGGCTCCGCAAAATCGAAGACATGATTCGCGACTGGGAAGCGGGCGCCGTTGCGGTTCTCGCAATGGTGAAGAACGATAAGATAACGATTATGGCGGCCTGCGGAAAAGAAGCTGTAGCAAGGGGCGTCAAGGCAGGAGACCTGATACGCGAGGTAACGAAGCTTTGCGGCGGCTCAGGAGGAGGCAAACCCGAGTTCGCAATGGGAGGCGGAAAAGACCCGTCGAAACTACGAACTGCATTGGCGGCGGTGGATGGAATTGTTGAACAAGTAACAAGTAACAAGTAACAAGTAACAAGTAACAAGTAACAAATTACAATGTACAGTGTACAATGTACAAATAGCGAACCATGTTACCTGTGGTCTATTACATGTTACTGTCCCCTGTCCCCTGCCCCCGTCCCCTGTTACTTGTTATCTGTTACTTGTTACTTGACTTGCTGACTATCACTTGGAGGTGTTTCAATGTCTGATTGCATATTCTGTAAAATCGTTTCAGGCGAGATCCCCTCACAGCGGGTTTATGAGGATGAGTCTGTGGTTGCGTTTCGCGATATTGCGCCGCAGATGCCGGTGCATATACTTGTCGTGCCTAAGAAGCACATTGCATCTGTTGCCGAGCTGACAGTTGACAACTCGTCCCATGCCGCCGCATGTCTTGAGGCAATCGCAAAAATTGCCAAGAGCGAAGGCCTGGACGGCGGGTTTCGCGTGATAACCAACTCGGGAACCGACGGAGGCCAAACCGTATTCCACCTGCACTTCCACCTGCTCGGAGGAAAACCCCTTAGCGCAGGGCTGGTGTGATTTGTAATTTGTACATTGTAATTTGTAATTTGCATGAAGGGAGTTTTGTTTATGGTAAGACTTCATAACGAGCGTGGATACATTAATATTGTCTGCGATGTTTTTACGATTCTCACAGGCGATGCCGCCACGAACTGCTTCGGCGTCAAAGGCATGACCGTGCAGTCGGTCACCGACGGGCTTGTCCATCTGCTAAAAAGAGAATCAATGGGCAAGGGCGTACACATTACGTATAACGAAGACAACACGATATCGATTGAGCTTCATATCGCGGTCGATCAAGGCGTCAATATTCCCGTCATTTGCGAGAGTATAATGGACAGAGTGCGCTATCAGGTCACAAAGGGCACGGGGGTTGAGGTAAGACGAATAGACATCTTTATTGATTCAATACTAATCGGTTAAAAGGGGGGATCTGATTGACACAGCATGTTACGGGCGAGCTGTTTAAGAAAATGGTCATAAACGGCGCTGCCGCCATTGAGAATTATAAACACGAGATAAACGAACTCAATGTGTTTCCCGTGCCGGATGGAGACACGGGCACGAACATGAGCCTTACATTGGGCGCAGCCGAAAAAGCGCTCGCCGACACGACGCCCGACACGCTGGGACATGCGGCGGAGATTACGGCCAGCGCGATGCTTCGCGGGGCGCGCGGAAACTCCGGTGTTATCCTATCCCTTCTGTTCCGAGGATTCTCGCGTCGGTTAAAGGACGTAGACGCAGCCGACTCAATGGCTTTCGCGCATGCGTTGGCATCCGGAGTCGATGCGGCATATAAAGCGGTCATGAAACCTGCCGAGGGCACGATACTTACAGTATCAAGGATTGCCGCCGGAGCTGCCGCCGCTGCCGCGGAGTGCGAGGAAGATGTCGAGCTGATTCTTGAGCAAGCCCTCTCGGGAGGATATATCGCCCTCGCCGACACGATTAACCAGAACCCGGTGCTTAAAAAAGCCGGGGTCATAGATGCCGGGGCGAAAGGGTACCTATATATTCTCGACGGAATGCTAAGAGCCCTGCGGGGAGAAATGCTTGAAAAGTCAGAACCCGATATAAATACCGCCGACAAGGCCGATTTTACGCAGTTTACCGCCGAAGAGATCACTTTTACATATTGCACGGAGTTTATCGCCGAGCGAAAACTCAGAACCGACACGAACCACTTGCGCAATTTCCTCGATGCGCGCGGCGACAGTGTAGTCGTTGTGGACGACGAAGAGATAATTAAAGTACACGTCCATACGAACGACCCAGGCGTCGTCCTCACCGAAGCGCTGACATATGGCCCGCTCCTTTCGATTAAAATTGAGAACATGCGCGAACAGCATTCGGAAACCGTGGGAATGTCCGCACAGCAGGAGCAGCAGAACACGGAGGAACCGGAGGAAACTAAAGAGTTCGGATATGTTGTGGTTTGCGCAGGTTCCGGCATAATGGAAGTGTTCAGCGATCTTGGCGCGGACAGGATGATCAGCGGCGGTCAGACAATGAACCCCTCGACCGAAGACATACTCGAGAAAATAAACGAGGTTCCGTCAGATGTCGTATTCGTTCTGCCAAACAACAAGAATATTATCATGGCTGCGGAGCAATGCGTTCCGCTGACGCAAAAGCGCGTTATCGTTATCCCGACCAGAAGCATACCGCAAGGAGTTTCGGCAATGCTTGCCATTGATAATGTGGACGAGATTGAAGAGATGCCCGCGCTCATGATGGAAGCCGCGCGGCGAGTGCGTACAGCGCTCATAACCCTTGCGGCGCGCGATTCGGTTTATGACGGTATGGATATAAAAGAGGGCGAGTATATAGCGTTGCTGGATGATTCGCTTGTGACGAACGGACAGGATTTTGACGCTATTCTTGATGCGATTGCGGCGAAACTAAACGACATACCATATGAGTTTTTAACAATATACTCAGGAGAGAATGTCAGCGAGGATGAAGCGTCTCGCGTAGCCGACCGCATCGGCGAATCCGCCCCCGACGCCGAGATATCCATAATCCCCGGCGACCAACCCGTATACCACTATATAATCTCGGCGGAATAGTATGTTCAGTTGAAAGTTGAAAGTTAGGAGCAAGTAACAAGTAACAAGTAACAAGTAACAGGGGACGAGAGAGCGCGGCGGGAACTAAAGTCCTGCCGCGCAAATTACTAATTATGCATTATGCATTATTTAAAGTATCTCTCCAGCAAGCCTTTGAAGCCTTTGCCGTGGCGGGCTTCGTCGCGGGCCATTTCGTGGACTGTGTCGTGTATCGCGTCAAGGTTCAGTTCCTTTGCTCTCGTCGCCAGATTGAATTTGCCCAATGTCGCGGCGTTTTCGGCATCGACGCGCAGTTCGAGGTTCTTCTTCGTGCTGGACGTCACGACTTCGCCCAAAAGCTCGGCGAACCTTGCCGCATGATTTGCCTCTTCAAACGCAACAGTCTCCCAGTACATCCCGATTTCGGGATAACCCTCGCGGTGCGCGACGCGCGACATTGCAAGATACATGCCGACCTCGGCGCATTCGCCTTCGAAGTTGGCGCGCAAATCGGCGATGACGTCCTCCGGGGCGCCTTCCGCAACACCGACCACATGTTCTGCAGCCCATGTCATCTCTCCGCTTTGAAGAATGAACTTTGAAGCGGGAACTTGGCAAATCGGACATTTTTCGGGCGGAGCGTCCCCTTCATGGACATAACCGCACACACTACAAACAAACTTTTTCATAATTGCCTCCTAATATTTTATTATACTTCATTCTCCAACACCTGCTCGAGCGTTTGCCGTTTTCTAATCAGCTTTAACTGCCCGTCGGCGGTAAATAAAACCTCCGGTATTTGGGTGTGGGAATTATAGTTGAATGGCGTCATCGACGAACAGTATGCGCCTGTACCGCCGATAATGGCGAAATCTCCGGTCTCCGGCTCCGCCATTGCTCTGGGTACGGAGTGTCCGTCAGGGTCAAGCGTCTGGCAATCGCCGCTCTCACAACATTTGCCCGCGACAACAGCCTCGTAACCATGCGGGGAATCGCTAAATTCGGATGACTTCACATGGGAGCCGTCTCCCGCGACGATATACACGGGATGCCTCGAACCGTATAGCAACGGACGCGAGTTTATTTCCATGCCGCCGTCCGTGACAATGAAATTTGAACGCGACGTGCTTTTTTTGTCCATAACTCGTGTTACCGCGTAGCCTGAGTTGGCTACGATGTATGTACCCGGCTCGATTTCCATTTTGAGCTTCCTGCCGGTCATTTTATAGAAATCCTCTATCCGTTTCTTGGCATAACTGCCGAGCAGCGCAATGTCGGCATTGCGCTCATCAGGCATTCTCGCAGCCTTCAGACCACCACCGAAGCAGACCGTTTCCGCGTCGGGGAAGTATTTATAAATGATGTCAAGCTCAAGGTCGATGTTTTGCTGCCAAATCAAAGAGTCGGCACCAGAACCTATGTGTACGTGGATATGCTTGAATTTGAGGCCTTTGGACTTTGCATAGCTGAGCGCTTCTTCCACATCCGTCATATGTACGCCGAAACAGGCGTAGTCGTCGCCTGTATTGCGCGTGGCGCTCTCTCCCGAGCCTATGCCGGGATGGACGCGTATTCCTAGATTTAGCCCGTTAGCCGACGCAAAATCCGCGATAAGGTGCAGTTGGCGAAGCGAGCAGACGTTGTAGTTTAAGCCCGACAGCAGAAGTTCCTCCAGCTTTTGTTTAGCGTCGCCGTCGTGGATTTCCTGTGTCGTGAGCATAATGCTCTCATATGGAATCCCCGCCAAATGGGCACGGATGACTTCGTTGAGCGAGCTGGCGTCAAGATGCAGACCCGCGCCGCAGATGAGCTTCAAAAGCGTCCTGTTGGAGTTTGCCTTCATCGCAAAGCGCACCGTCAACCCATAGGCGTTCGGCATTTCGAGACATTCGCGGCAGCGCATGAGAATGGAACTCTCGTCATATAAATAAGCGGGCGTACCGAAACTACTCGCAGTCCGAGCAACGGCATCCGAGTCAATCATGCTGAAATCATTGAGTTTTGTCATATAACCTCCGAGCCTGCGTAAAAATGCTTCCTCGCCCACCTGACCGCGACCCCTGTCCCCTAGTCTTTGCGCGGCGAGATGTAGATGCAACTGCGCTTATTCGCTTGCATAATTCTTGAAATAATTCTGTACCAAAACGATTGGGGTGCCTCGGTCGCCGCTGCCGGATACCAAGTCGCAAAGGCTTCCAACAAGGTCGCGTATCCTGCGCGGCGTCGTGCCTTCGGAAACCATATTGCCGACAAGGCTGCCCTGCTTTGCCTTGATACGGTCGCGAATGCTCTCGGTCAGCGCTTCGCCCGACAAATCCGCAAAGTCATTATCGGCGATATACTTTATCTTTAATTCGTTCGGTGTGCCTGACAATCCGTCGGTGAACGCCGGCGAGACCACAGGGTCGGCAAGTTCCCAAATTCCGCCCACAGGATCCTTGAAACAGCCGTCGCCGTATACCATGACCTCGGGAGCAACCCCAGTCTTGTCTTTCAGCGCGCCCTGAAGCTTATACACGAAATCATTGGTGTCGCGAGGGAATAGCTTAACAGAGTCCTCCGTCGCCTTGTTGGAGCCAAGCAGCCCATATTCGCTGTATCCGCTGCCTTCAAAAGGTTCGGTCAGCAAATCGTCAAGGCATAGGCAGATATCGGCGCCGGCCTTCATGATAATCGACTGCGACCGTCTCCGCGTATGAATATCGCAACACAAGACGTTTTTAGTATATTCAAGGATATGTCTCGGATCGTTTGAGAAAATAATTTCGCATTTATCGGCAAGGCTTTTATAATATTCGATATAATCCACGCCTGTGAAGCTGTGAACGGTGTCCATGCCGAAAATCGCGCGGAACTGCTTTTCCGTGAAATTGTCGGAGTAGGGGTTAACGCCCTTCTCATCGCAGACGGATATGTCGAGGAGCTTGTTGCCCACTTCATCGCATGGATATGAAAGCTGAATATAAAGCTTGTCGCACCCTCCCGCTGTGCCTTGAAGCACGTTTGAGAACCTGTTGCGGGAGAGTATGGGAAACACGATGCCGAGCGCCCCGCCGCCGAATTTCGCGCGCACTTCGCCGGATATCTGCTTTAGGCTCGCATAATTGCCCTGAACCCGTCCTACGACGGCCTCCGTCACAGCGACGATATCCCCCTCGCCGAGCTTGAATCCATCATTCTTTGCCGACTCTAAAAGACATTCGCAAATCTTGCCAACAAGGTCGTCGCCTTGCCTAAAAATCGGCGTAACGATCCCTCTGGCAATAACTCCGGAATTATACACAACATCGCTCCTTTTGATAACTTAGCGGTAGGTGATTTTTGCAAAAAGCAGGTTGCTGTTGGCCGCTAAGTTATAGTTGAGAATTGAGAGTTGATAGTTGAAAATTAGGCTGCGAACACAGCTCACCATAGCCACGAACTCTTCAACTAATGCAGAATAATTATACATAAAACCCGATTAAATGTCAAACGGTTCACAAATATTTCAACTTTCAACTGTCAACTCTCAACTCTCAATTTTCAACTGCCGTCCGCTGCTCGGTCGATGACCACCGTAACATTCGGGTGGAGCAGGAGCAGGCTTGCGGGGACATCTGTGTGTATTTTGCCCTGGAACAACCGCTTCGCAATCGGGGCTTTGTTTTGACCGCTGATGAGAAGCAAGATGCTTTTCGCGCTGAAAATCGCCCCAAAGCCCATTGTAAGCGCCGATACGGGTTGGGTTTCGCCATTCGCGAAAAAGCGCGAGTTCGCCGCAAGGGTGCTCTCCGTGAGCTTGACCAGATATGTCGCCACTGAATATGAATCAGCGGGTTCGTTGAAGCCTATGTGTCCGTTGATACCGATGCCGAGCAGTTGAAGGTCGATGCCGCCGGCAGCCTCAATTTCAGAGTCATACTTTGCGCACTCGCCCTGCGGGTCGTCCGTGTTTCCGTCGGGCAACCGCGTTGAAGCGAAACTCACCTTGCTGAATAGGTTTTCACGCATGTAGTAATTATAGCTCTGCGGATGGTCTTTGCTGATAGGATAATATTCATCCAAATTGAATGACCGTACCTTGGAAAAATCAATCTCCCCCGCGCTTTGTCTCCTAACAAGCTCCGAATACAACCCGAGCGGCGTGCTTCCGGTTGCTAGGCCAAGCACGCTATTCGGCTTCCGACTAACTTGCTCCGCAACAATATCCGCCGCAGCGCGGCTCAACTCATCATATCCATCACAAACGATTTTTTTCATATTCGCCTCCTCGTTATCTATGCCCCAATCTTATCACGCCCACAGCATTTCCGCAACAAAAAAAAGAAGACTGCCAGGCGATTTGAAGTTATCGGTCAGTCGCCAAGGCATAGAGCGTTACGCCATGCGGATAGCTTTTCGTCGAAAGTCATCGAGGCGAGAGCGGGGCTCGTTGACGGTGCGTAGACCGCCGGAATAGTAAGTTTGCCGAAAAATCGGCGATACTCTTTTTCTGCTTTGCGCCCATTCAAAATTATCTGCCGAATGTTAGGGTAGTCGCTTAGTAATCCCGCGATGTCGTTTGGTTCGACATCGACCATTTTAGCGTCGGCTGAGCCAATCCGTTTAGCGGAGCCGCATACGTCCCACAGGGCAAGATTCTTCGATAGAATGAACTTGCAGCGGAGGGAATAATCATCATCAAGAGTGTCCCCGTGAATAGCGTATACGATTCGCCAAAAAGCGTTCCTAGGATGCGCGTAATATTGCTGTTGCCGCAACGATTCCACCCCCGGCAAGCTGCCGATTATCAACATACGGGATTGCGGATTTATCAATGGCATAAATGAATGCCCACGGTTCATTGCAGGCAAAGCTCCACTTACTCCGCCTCCTAAAGCGCCTTTATCGTTAGCTGCATGCCGCATTAGGGATTCACCACTACTTTTATTGAGTCCACGCTCATTTGACAAGCTATCGCTTCATCTATTTCGTTTAACCCAAACCTATAATTAATTATTGGCTCGACATCAATTTTTCCGGTGTTTAGAAGCTCCACAGCTCGTGCGTGGGTGTCTGGATTTACAAATGAACCTTTGATTGTCAACTCTTTTTTGAACACCTCAAACAGGGGAAGATCACAGAACGCATCGGCCGTCTGCACACTGAACAATACAATAGTCGCGCCTTTTGCGGCGCAGTCAAACGATTGCCTCACTGCGGCGATGTTTCCTGCACATTCAATAATAACATCCGCGCCGTCTCTGCCTATAAGGGTTTTCAGCTTATTAGCGGGATTGCAGGACAGCGGGTCAAAACATCCGTCCGCGCCGAGGGATAAAGCCGTTTGCCGGCGCATTTCCACCGGTTCGCTAAGTATTACCCTCGAAGCGCCGGACAGTTTTGCGAGCTGTACCATTATCAGGCCAATCGCGCCGCCGCCGATAATCAGCACACTATCCCCCGGCTTGATCCCGGCGAGGTCGATACCATGAATACAACACGCCAGAGGCTCTGCCATTGCGCCATAGTCCAAGTTCAGATCAGGATTGAGCAAAAAAGCCTGAGAAGCGGGAACTATGCAGTATTCCGCAAAACCGCCGTCTCTGGTCACACCAAGCGCTTCCATGCTCTCGCAGAGCTGCTTTTTACCATTACGGCAAAATCTGCACACTCCGCAATAGATATTTGGGTCTATAGTTACATGATCCCCCGGTTTGAATGCGGCGACATTAGCGCCTGTCTGTTCTACCACGCCCGCAAACTCATGCCCCAGCACAACAGGCGGGGACACATCGGCCGAACCCGATTCGCCGTGATAAATATGGATATCCGTACCACACACGCCGCAAGCCCTGTTTCGCACAAGCAAATCATCAGGTCCCGGAGAGGGCATAACCACATCCCGGATTTCAAATGTTTTATTCCCCAAAAAATACGCGCCTCTCATAATAGGATGCCTTCCCTACTTAATCGGTAAAATACCGCTTTTTTCAGCCCACTCATCAGCGAGTTGAATGTAGATATCATCTGTCACCATTATATACTCTTCGTACAGTTCTAATTCTTTGATGGCAGCAAGAAACTTGTCCATGAAATCATGATTTCGTAAGATATTGAATAATTTTCGACGCATTTCTTTGTCCTCTACGAATTCTCTTACGTAAAAGGACATAATATCCTTGTGGTCAATATCTTTGTATCGTGGCAGCGGTATTAGTTCGCCCGAAATGCCGTTACCGATTTCTTCGCCCGGGTAATTTTCGTTATTACGATATTCCTGCTCATAGAAGTACTGGACAGTGTTGACCTCATGTGTTTTGGGACGGTAGTAGAAGTAGCAATCCTTACCAATCATCCTAAAGATATCACTTAGTGTCATTTTCTCCATATTTCTACTCCTCAAATACCTCAACTTCTGTATCAATGTAATCCGAGTCGTCTAAAACAATCTCTTCGTTTTTGTACATTTCTTTCACTGCTAAATACGCAGCGTTCTCACTTTCGGCTTCAATCGAAACGATTCTCTGCAACGTCTCGGATATTTCCACTTGAAATACCACGGCTCCACCCCACTCTCATTTTGGTTCAAACAAATTCTAACAATCTGTTTCCGATTCTCTCTGATGCTCGTTTTATCTTGTCATTCATCTTGTCATTTTTGGCAAGATAAATGACAAGATACGACTTCAGAATTACCAATCGTCGCCCCGCTTTTCTAACCATTCATCATCGCCTTCAGGAGCATCGTTAAACTTTAGTTCATCTAAATCTTCCTGAATACGTTCAAAATACGTTTTAGGACTATCATCGCCGCTAAATACCCAATCTATTCTTTGAAGATATACTTGCAGCTCAAGCGTCTTACGATAAACTGCTATCATTTCATTGAGGAGTTGTTTGGGAAGGGAGCATCATTGGATTGCTTAGTTCTTTCGGCGAGCTGCTTTTTCTCTTCGAGTTTGGCAAGCATGGAATCTTTCTGCCCCTCACGGCGTTTGCGTTTCCCCGAGTTGATAATGCTGTCGATATTCTCGCCTTTCAGCGCGTTCGGGTACTTTTGCTCAAACTCCAACAGCAGCTCTTTTGATTCAAGCTCGCTCGCGCGCGTAGCGCGGTACAGCGTTTCGTAATCGCCCGACGCGAACACGGCGCTTAATAGCTGCATGGACGTTTCAGGCATATCCGCATCCTTGCCGTATAACGATTCTATTGCCTTTTCCACCGATTCACGGGAGATGGGCTTTCCGGTTTTCTGATGTTCCCACAGGATGCCGACTATATCAGACAGGTCGTTTTTGTACTGCCGCCCGCTCATAAGCTTCATCGCCAACAGATATTCGGCGGCAACCGTGCGAACGGTCAATATGTTTGAGAATGTCCTGTAATATACGGATACCTCTATCAGCCTGTCGGAGTACGAGGAAGTGCGCTTGAAGTCCGCGTTCAGCCAGCCGTGCGGCAGCCCGTGCTTGTCCCCGACGCGGTTGATCGCGTCTTTCATGGCGGAGGATGCGACGATGATCGCGTCCACGTCGTATGTCAGGTCGCGGAAACCGTAACCCGCAAGCACGGCGGCGCCGCCAATCAAGATGATCTCGGCGGGCGTTTTCGTGCCATTTAGCTTGCGGAAATCTTTGGCGAGGTCTTTGAGGTATTCGTTGAGGTTGTCGCGGGTTATTGGCTTGATGTCAGGCGACATTCCGCACCTCGCTTTCCACGATGTTGTGCCTCAGAAATTCGGGGATCGCTTCCCGCAGGCTTTTCTCTTTGGGTTCTTCGCTTTTCAGCGCGGCGCTCAGGATCAATACGCCCGCAGGGTATACTGTCCCGCTCAGCTTCAAAGGGCGAAGCTCATTGAAGCCCTCATGCGGCGGCAAACCGTTTTCGCGGCATAGGTAGTCCGCCATCGCGAGCAGGTACAGCGCCTCGCGATACCACCGTTTATCCATGTAGCCGTAAATCCTGTCCGACTTGATAACGTCAATCAGGAAGTCGATGTCGCCCATATCCTTGACTTGATGGCAGACATTGCTCTTAAAGATTTCAAAAGCCGGCCTCCGCTGCATTGAGTCCCATAGCAGGGACTCCACGCTGACTCCGAGCGGCTGTGCAAGCCTATACAGCGTTTCGCCCGTGCAGTTCCTTATATTGACCTTACCGCTGCAAATATCGTTGATGGTCGTCTGTGAGACCCCGCTTGATTTGGCAAGCCGGTATTTGGTCATTTGCTTTTCCTCAAGCAGTTCATTGATTGTCATTGAGATCACCCCGCGCCATTAGTATAGCGGATATCCGAAGCAATATCAACCGTTTTTTTAGAAATACCCTCCAAATTGTTGATAGTATTGCGGCGGCAGAAAAATCTGCCACCGCCCGATTTGGCCATGCGTTAAAAACTGGGGTTTCGCCTAATAGCCTGTCCTCGGCATTTTGCCCGATTGGGCATAGATTTCCGTGACGCTAGTGGAATTGCCGATGACCCATTCGTCTCCGTACTTGCCACAATTTGCAATCAGTTTCCACTCATTGTTTGTGCGTGGTAAGATGAATTTACAGCTTAACACTTCCATACCGTCCACCAGAATACAGATATAAGTCTGCTCCTCTAGGATATTTACGTCTTAGAACACTTAATAAGTCTTTTGTTTTATTGCTCATGCGGTGATTAGGTAATTTGTCAAGCAATTCATTTTGCAAGTCTCCCCAAAAACTCCAATCAGCAAAATACCCATCGTTACGAATTTCGAGCCTTCGCTGATACATATCTTTCGCACGTGAAGGGGTGTAGCTGGCAAGTGACTCTTCTAATACTGTAAAAACATTATCGCTGCAATACTTAGAATGTTTTTCCAACACTAATTTTGCTAGTAGTAATTTGTCACCGTTACCACTTGTTTCTTCGAATAGGTTACTTTCTATATTATTACAAACATACTTTATCACTCTATCACTGTACTTTTTGGGCAACCTGTGCATTCCATCCAGAATAATTTCATTGTATACACTATTTCTCTTACCCACCGATTTCGTAGGGCACTCGATGGTCAACCTGCAACAAGTTTTCATCCATTGGCTCAAAATATACAAAGCACTTTGAGCCGTACTTTTCAATAAGCGCTTGTTTCAGTGCTTTTGATAAATATGTTCTACCTGTTGATTTTAAGAGCATATTACTGGAGTCACTTGGGTCGCCAAACTTATAAGCAGCGATGCGCCTCCCATCAGTTCCCTCAACACGATATGTCACGAGCGGGATGCCGTGTTCTCGGACATCCCTAACTGCTCGCGGTGGATGATTGTAGCCATATAAATCCTTTAGTTCTTGAGAAGTAATAAATCCGTTTTGTAAAATGTGCCGTATTACTGTACGAGGTCGCTTTGCCGTTACCGAGTTAAGTAAATCCAAAAATTCTTTAGGATACTCCGTACTCATATTGTCCACTCCATCATTGTTATTTGCTTTGGTATTGAATTTATCGTCTCAGCCAGACCCTCACTCACATATAGCGCTTCATATGTTATGTTCCGCTTCCCTAGCAAGGTCGCCTGTGTTGATAGACCTGCATTGAGCAAAAGCTTCGTGCAGTTTAGAGATTGAGGCAATTCATTACCGTACTCTCGATCACCACATTCGCCATCGTAGCTGATAATAAAATCTACACCTTTTTGATTTAAAATTCTAATTGAATTTGAAAAGTCATCAAACCCAACACCTGCAAAATATCTATTGTCTCTTGTGTTTGAAACGCCTTGATATGGAGGATCCATATAGACTAAATCACCTGGTTCAGCAAGTTCAAAGATATGAAGATAATCTACCGCAGAGAACGATGTCCTTCCTTTGAGTAAATTCGAGATGGCATAAACATTAGAAGCGATGCTCTTCGGATTGGTTCCGTGACGCCTTTTGTCGGGTGACTGATTGAACTTACCGTTTCTGCAATAACGAACAGCTCCTTTAACACAACGTGCTAGAAGATATAACATATTCTCAGCGCTTTCATCTCCAGAGTTAAAGCGTTCTCTGATATGATAATAGTGTTCAATGTGACCTTTTGAGTATTCAAACTGTTTCGCCCAAACCGCAGTATATCTTTCAATCAACTCAGAAGGACAATCTATTGCAGCTTGCAATATGCGGATTATAGGTTCGTTTATATCATTGATAAAATACTCATCTGCACGCCGCTCTTGAGCTGTTGCCACGGTTATAGCAGCCATGCCTGCAAACGGCTCAAGCAACCTGTTAAACTTACGCGGCATATATTGTAATATCTGCGGTGCAAGAATCCGCTTGGAGCCTTGGTATTGAACTATGTGTGGTGTTTTCCCGTTCATGCTAACTCGCTCACTTTCTATTTTGTAGCACTTATGCTATTATAGCGCACAGTAGCTTGGTATTCAATATAAACCTGGAATATAAATCTGGAATATGTTGCCCGGAGTAGATTTCAATCGACCACCAATCGGCTGTCAATCGGCTATGACAGCCGATAGAGAGCAGAAAATTAAAGAATTCATTGAAAAGCATGGACAAGTGAAAGTGTCGGACTTAACCGAAGTTATCGAACTTAGCAAAGGTCGTGTGAGAGATTTACTCCGCAAAATGGTGAGCGACGGAACTCTCGAAAAAAATGGGAATAACCGTTATACCTACTATACACTCAAACCATAATCCTCAACTTCTTAAATCTCTATACAATACCTGCAACTCATCTTGCATAGCCGGACGATTCGAATAAGTGAAACTCCAGCTATCAAGAATCTTTTTTGCTCTGATTTTTCCATCAGAATATGAAAGCATCTTCCTGATAAAAGCGACAATCTCTTGGTAATACGCACGTCCGCCCGCAAACTCCGATAGTTTCCATATAAGATTTTCGTATAAATCCAATAGTTCTTTTTCATATTCCGGTCTTAAGGTTTTCTCGTACTCTATGAGTTCGTTTAGAACGTGTTTTTCAAAACCGCGCCCTTCGCGTATTCGCGCTGTTAATGAATCGAAAAGTTGCTCTTTTAGTCCTTCTGCAGCTAATAGATGCTTTATGTCTACTTTCTTTGCAGACAAAGCCTCAAATATTTCCTTGCGTTTTTGATGCCACAAATCGGATGCGGTGTTCTGCTTCAGTTCATAAAAAGCATCGATGTTGCCCCTGCTGTACTCCGTAATATACGCAAATAATTCTTCACTCGCTTTTTCATGCCGCCCATCCTTCAAATAGCAAGCGATAAGCTTCTTTGAGTACTTGCTGACCAGGCCGGGAAGCTTGCAATCCATTTCTTTACTTTTCTCTAACAGTTGTATAAGGTCGTGCAGATTTTCTGCGTCTTCAAGTTCTGACATCACAATTTCACGAATAGCTGGAAGATGCCAGTACTGCTTGCGAAATTCTTCCACATCGTCTTTGCTATGTCCTAGCTCCTCCATCAGTGTCATCCGCTCTTTAATGCATTTCGATAGTTCATATTTGCCATGCCAACTTGTGTCATTTGCGAAACGCTCAATTCTGTCGTCAATGGATTTGAGCTTAGTTAAGGCAAAACCATCGTCATTAAAATGCGTAGAAATGAAGGAATCTATTTCATCTGTCATATACTCGCCAAAACCGATGTCCTCGCACATCTGTGTCAATTTCTCTAGGACATATTCCAGAAAGTCGCGGCTTTCGGAATTTGCGACAATAATATCCCATAACTCTATGCATTCGCCGGTAAAATACTGTGTCTCCCCTCCGCTGTCATCAATGTCTGCGTCTGCGAATAAGCGATACACATACAGGCTCACATCAAATGCTGTCTTTGCCTCTTCGTCATCTGAAGTAAAATCCCTCAATTCAAATATCACTTCGCTAATCAAACGAGATGCGAATGAGCTTGCGTTTCTCCAATCCACGAAGCCGTCACGATCCGAACATTGACGTAAAATTATATCTGCGTGTTTGCGTTTGTTGTTGAAGTACTGGTTTATGCTCTCATCATTCTTATTATGCCTTAGCATGAACCCGGCGCAAAGGTCTTTGTCGTTTTCCAAAATTGATAACAATTCTTTTCGGAGTGTTTCCGTTTCCATGCCTATGAGCACTTCTCTTAATGTGGCAGATTTGTCGGTTGATATATTTGTATTGTCGATTACATCACTCTCATTCGTTGTGGTTCCATCGCCTACCTCTTCATGCTTGAAAAGCACGGCCGCCATGTGCTTGCAGTAATTTCCATCTTCAGCATATGGGCATGTGCAATTCATGTCGGTAATCAGTTCTCCGTCGAAAGAAATCTCAACAAAATAGTCAAGCGTGCCTTCGACCGTAGCAGTCAACACATCGCGTACTTTTTTCAGACCGCTTACAGTACCATCGCAGTAGTAATCATATCCCCGATCTAGTATTTGTTTTCTAAAAAAGCGCTGCCAATCCAACTCGCGAGCCTCCATTTCACTTCCGCATTCTAACCTGTTTCGTAGTCAGAAAAAAAGCTGTCGTATACTGCTTGAATCTCTTCAATCTCCATGCTCGTCTTGGCGTTTCTAAAGATTTTGCTTATTTTTTGCTCATCCATTATTCCTCAGTCTCTCTGCGCTCCTGCGTATTTCTCAGGTCAGCAAGGGTACTTCCTTGATATGTAAAATATCGAGGACCCGCTACTGAGTGTGACCTACTTAATCCGCGTGATTCCGCAACCAAAATACGCGCCAAGCCTGAAAGAGTATATTCAACGCCCTCATACTCAATTTTGTTTATCATATCTTTTGTATGGCAAATAACAGAATCATCATACAGAAATCTCAATTCAGATCCGACAGGAATCTGTAGCATTGAGAATCTGAAATTAGGTCTACGGTCTATTTGCTCAGCGATTTCTTCTTCTTCGATCTGTTCTTCGTTCGGCGTGATTCGCTTTAAGCTTTCCATATCGCCGCGAAGATTTGCAACATTCATGAACACGGCAAATGCTTTCTCTGGGGATATACGAAAAAACTCCCGCTCTCGTACTCTACCGCCTGAAAGCGTTTCCCTCGCATGAAGGTTCTCGTCAATAATATCAAAGAGGTTATGGATATGCTTTTCTACCTCTTGCGGTTTGTCCACCTCATATATCGCATAAGCACGATACGACAAGGGTATATTCGCAGGACGATTCAATTCCGCTAATCGGGCGTCAATATCGCTGCGAGTGGACATTCCGATTTTTACCCACCCATCAAGTGAGGGGTTTGTCAGAATATATACAATGCCTTTGCTCATAATCATTTACCTCTTATCTGGAAAAACAATCCCGTGGCTATCGCAGAATGCATCGAATACAGCCCTTGCCATTTTTATCGGTTTTGTCTTTTCGTTCTCCCATCGATTTACAGTTGAAAAACTCACATTCAAGGCACGGGCTAAATCGTTGCCATGTTCGGGATTAAACGGTCAATAACGTAGTATTTTCAATGGATTCCTACGTTCATCCCCTCACTCCCACTCGCTAAGTCATATGTAATTCTAAACATATTTGGTTAGGTATTTTTACTTTTTGTGGCTTCTGTTATCCGTATTATCCGAGTCGCATATGGTTTCCAAGGTTTTTGGTATCAAAATGGTATCAGATAAAGGCGGTTTGTGCATACCACACTATATCTCCGCATGCAATTTATGGAACTTGTTTAGACCATTAGAAATGTCAATGAAGTCGTTGTCTTTGACTCCTTCTATGCGGTCTTTTGACAAAAATATAGTTTGTATGCCAATCCTATCAGCAAAATCGATTATGGTCAGGTATATATCTTGAAAACTCTCAATACCAATTGGTTGATTCGCGGAGTCAATTATAAGAAGTGGTAGATAAATAAAATCTTTAAAATTTTTGTTAAGATATTCAAACATGGAAAGATATACAAGTATTTGAAGATGCGTTTGTCTTGCCATACTTCCAGGTCTAAAACGCTCGATTCTATCGTCTATTCTGTGTCCTGCAATAAGCCCAAGTCTAAATGGTTCAAACTCTAAGAAGAAGTCCACCATCTCGCGATCCTCTTTAAGGTGCTTAACATTAATGCTGCTATTAAGGTATGAATTTGTGAGTTGAGTGTTAAATGCATTTATTTTTCTTTGATCAAATGCTGATTTCAATGCTTTTATATCTCTCTTTAGTCTTAAAACCTCTTCCCTGAGAGTATGCATTCTTACTATGTCAACATTACGATTTAGAATAGTGAAAGTGTGCTCTAACACTCCAATCATCTTAACAGCGTCTTCGTATGAAATTTCGGCAGCTTGTCCCTTAAGGAACTCAATTTCCTGATCAATTTTTATCTTTTCGTTCTCAATTTCACGAATGGCTTTTCGGTAATCTGTTAGAGATAAAATTATATTTTCGTGTTTGATTTCATCAACAGAGTCAATTATAAACTTAACATATTGCTCGTACTCATCACTTTCTTCGACAACAGCACTTAAAATGGCGAACAATCTCTCGATACGTTCTTTACGGTCAATCATGTTTTTTGATTGAGATTGCATGAAGGAGTATAGCTTTATCTCTTCAGAAAGGGAAAATGATGCCCTTGATAAATAGACCAAATCTTTTGATTGAGATTTTGCCTTACGAGTATATGATGAGCGAAATTCGTTAAAAGTTGAATAGTCCTTATTATAATCACCTGTATACTTCAATTGTAATTTCTGAAAAAGTTGCATCATAATTTGCTGACAACGTTCATACTCTTGATAATTTTGATCTAGCTCATTGAGTTCTTTTTCATGTTTTTCTAAAAGTAACTCATTTTCGAATATTTGCTCGATGTTTTCATAATTAAAAAAGAAGTCCATAATACTTCTGATACGAATTTGGTGTTTTAGCTCACGAGCCTTTGTAAACACAAAACTTAGGTCTCCCAAGCCTTTTTCTTCAATAAAGTTAAGAAAAGAAAAGGATCTAAAAGTCGGACGTTGATCATAAATACTACCATAAACCTGTATAAAATGATTGTTCAGAGTTTGAGTGAGCATTAAGCTGATATTGTCTTTGTACGTTTCAATGCTAACCTCTGAATACATACTCTCTTTTGTTCTGCGATAGTAATAGTTGTCGGAAATAGTGCGTTTTACCCACAAGTTCGTTTGCTCATTAGATAAATGAGCCTCTATGCTGTCAATATTATCAAGACCTTGATAAGAAAGAGGTTCACTGCTACCCAATACAAAGTCTATGGCCTTTGTTAGTGCAGTCTTACCAACAGTATTTGGGCCATAAACAAACGCATGTTTAGATATCTTGTATTCCTGCATCTCACTTCGATTATTAAAGCGTATTGATTCTAAGCTAAACATACCGTACCACTTCCTCTATCAATGCTTTAGGACTTAACTTACTTACCTCTGCGATTGGATTTGGACTTTTTGCTTTGCAGAACTTAAGAAAACTGTTTTCAGTCAGGAAGGTGAAATCATGAATTAATGCTATGTTATCACCGTCTATGCAAACCTTACTTGTTTTGTTTAGCATATCGATAACTTTAATAATTTGATTGATTTCTTTTCTATGAGTTGAAAGTTTTATTGAAACGTTACTAATAAATATATCTACAAAGTCTTTTTTTCGGTTTGCATATTTTGCATGATTATTCTCGTTTTTTACACAGAATGATATAATAACAAGCTTTGTAATAGAAGCTACTGAATATGGCGGCTGAAGCAATGTTACGATAATGTCGGCGTACTCTGCTTCGGATAAAACGTCATTCACTACCATCGCTATCACCCCACGTAATTTGGATATCCTGTTCTATGCTTTCACCAGTAAGAAATACATAACAGCCTTTTCTATATATTGGACCAGGCGGTATTAAGTCGCTTTCAATATGCTGGTTTGTTGTGCTAAGATATAGGTCTTTAGGATTGTCCGCCCCTTTTCCTAAAGAAAACTTTGCTGACTCATAGTTTTCTTTGGCATTTTGCTCCAAATTATTAATGTCTACCTCTTTTTGTTGTTCGTAAACACTTCGAAAATCCTTGTATATCAGCTCATTTGCAATCCCATCAATGATGAAGTTCTCATCTGAGTTTACCAAGCAAAGTTGATTGACTTCGCGCCATGCTCGTTCGTTGACAATCTGAAAAGCTTCTTCCTTTAACTTGTTTTTTAACACTTTCGTATCAATTGAATACTTATTGTCGCTAATCTCATCTATAACTTTTGTAATTAACTGGATGTACAAGTCGAATGTAAGTACATACTGCCTTTTCGCTTTTATCGATTCGTCAACACTTGAGTTAATGCAGGATAAGAATCGCTCTAATCTTTTAGATTTAGCTTTTTCATAATTTACAATATCAGAGCAATAGATACTATAAAATTTACTTTTCATTCTCCTATCAATATCATCCAGAGTGACCACATCCACAGTAATATTGCTTGTCAAAGTCTCAACAATATCAATAAAGCTCTCTGGGTTTTCAACGAAAATAGATTTATATTTATCGTAAGCTTTTCTTGCTATCGAAGACCTTTTTTTATCCTTACCGCTTATAATGAAATCGTATATATTTTCTGCTCGTTTTCTTGAAGAGTGGTCAAACGACATCTCGTTTTCTATAACAAGCTCATAAGAATTGATAGTCTCCATATCCATAAACAACCAATTACAAATCACCTTTGAATACGTATCTTCAGTTATATTTCCGCTCTTCACCTGAATAACTCGATTAGAAAATTCCTTGATTTCATATATGCTTTCATCTGCAGATATTTCTACATCGTCTTTTCCTTCAAAAGTAAATAGTTGTCTTTCGCCAATGTTCTCGATAACATATAAAAAGAACACCGCTCGTTGAAATAAAAATCCATATTGTGCAATAATCCCACTATTATTCATTAATACCTCCCAAACACCTCTTCAACCCTACGATAAACCTGTCTGAGTATCAGGTTGTCTTTGATTTCAAAGATTGCAGTATTATCTACACAGAAAATAATAACAAATCAATATTTATGTGACCTCTAACAGCCTTTGTCCAATTTTTTCAACAACCGGCACAACCAACGCATTCCCCATAGTAAAATACCTAAACTTCTCCGGCATCCCGGTGTTTGTCCAGTCGTCCTCAAATCCATTGAGCCGTTCGCACTCTACTGGTGTCAAGAGGCGAAGATTCCCGGTCACAGCGTCTTCGATAACATGGGTACTTCTATTTACACTAGATTCACTTGTGAGCATCGTCCGGCTCGGTTTGTCAAGGTCATCTGGGAAGCAAATGCCACCTTCGCTAAAATAGTAGGGTTCACCATTTGGACGAACGCGAGGGATTTTCTTTGGCCCTTTCAGGTATTCCCACTTTTCCGTCGATCCATTTAGGAAATATTTTTCATCGACCGGAGACGTGTGCCGGATTTCACGGAGCGTTGTCGGCTTCATATCGACCGGGGTAACCTCTTTTGATACAACGCGACCGTTTATCATGATTCCTGAGTTATAAAAGGTTGCTGAGAATTTGTTTGAAACCTCTATCAAATCAGCGTAAGCCCGTTTATCAACCCAAGCATCAGAACTCTTATCTGGACATCCCTCGTCTTTGACAGGGAAAATTGACGAATAGAACCCTTTGCTGTATAATTCATTGAAAAGAAAGCTTTCGTTGTTGGCGCAAGCGGTATGCTCCATCTCCCTGTAAATCTCCGTTGAACTGTGAAACGCCATAATGTATATGCGGCGACGTCTCTGTGCGTGTCCATATTCAGCAGCGTTGATGATACGCCACTCCACTCCATAGCCCATATCATTGAAGCATCTGAGAATCACACCAAAATCGCGCCCTCTTTGATTAGCGGGGGACTTTAGTAGACGATCTACATTCTCCAAGACGACATATCTTGGTCGATGTGTTGAGAGGATGTCTTGGATGTTCCACCACAGGACACCCTTTTTCCCCTCAATGCCCTGCGCGCCCGTCCTAGCGACCGAGTAGTCTTGGCAAGGAAATCCGCCGACCAAAAGATCATGTGCTGGGATATCTCTCTTAGCTACTGCGATATCGTCATTTACATGGTTTGGAGAACTCCCAAAACGAGCCACATAGCAATCGTATGCGTGTTGCACCTTCTTACTAGGTTCCCATTGGTTCGCCCAGACGGTTTCATACCGATTTGAACTGCGCTCAAGCCCGACACGAAACCCGCCGACACCCGCGAACAGCTCGACAACTCTTACTTTTTCTTTGTTTTTACTCATGTCAATCACCTTATCGGATAATATCATATATTGTGGCGGGGATCAAGGGGTTTTCCAAAATTTTGTGAAAATATTTT
>Ga0099364_10001298_pt1 | contig 41606 bp, 39 predicted proteins | sample TergutTh196P3_FD_73070 | JGI IMG/M metagenome (GOLD analysis project Ga0099364, IMG submission 73070) | Microcerotermes parvus P3 segment gut microbial communities from Pointe-Noire, Republic of the Congo - Th196 P3 | ecosystem: Host-associated > Arthropoda: Insects > Digestive system > Gut ...
TTTCCTCCAGACAATAAATTTCAGCACTTTGCGGTCTGCCGCAGGTCTTCTGCCCGTGTATCCTTGTGAATTAAACGTCCGAGCGTTAACTAACTGATTAACAGATGAGGGCAGCTCCTGCGGTTTGGGTCTCCTCTGAACGGTCGAGCCGTATGGAACGAATACAAATCCGCAGTTTCAACCGACTGTTGTCAGATTGCGTGAGTTGTCTGGCGATGAAAAAGCGCGTGATTTGTATGAACGTAGGGAGAAGGCACGGCGTGACCACGATATGTTTGTTCGAGGGGCGAAGCAAGAGGGGATTATTGAGGGGCGTAGAGAGGGTTATGCCGAGGTTGCGAGAAACCTTATCGCAATGAATATGCCTATGTGGCAAATTGAAAAAGCTACAGGTTTGACACACAAAGAAATTGAACGCTTGCAACTGCATTAAAAACCAACATTAATTGTAGGGGACGGGCTTTGCCCGTCCCACAATTTGCAGATGTTTAAAAGACGGGGTGAGGAAGCCTACCCCCACCCGAAGATTTCCGCAAGACATTCCAACAAAAAATCCAAACACCGCCCAACAAAAACCGTCAAGCGGTGTAGCTGTTATAATTTAAAATCCGTCCGCGCAAGCGGACACAATCACTGTCAATTGTCAATTGTACATTGTCAATTGTCCGTCAACCCCCAAACGCTAAATTCATTTACAAATTTCTCTTTTGTGGAAATTGACTATATTTGGTAGTTTTTTAGGGGGTTATATTGTGTAAAGAGACAAAAAGGCAAAACATTCATTTTTTTTTTGCAATAGCTATTGCATTTTTTTTGTGAATGTGTTATAATAAGAACACATCTCAAACGCTTAAGCGGTTGAAGGCATGTTATAATAATGGGAAACCAAAATTTAAGGAGGATTTTTATCATGGAATTGAAGGACAAGCTCAAAAACAGACGTAAAGAGTTAAAGTTAACTCTTGAGGACATCGGGAGAGCCGTGGGGGTCAGCGCCGCCACCATCTCGCGTTGGGAAAGCGGCGATATCGAAAACATGCGCCGTGACAGAATTGTGTTATACGCAAAGGTGCTGAATGCGCCCATCGGGTTCATCATGGACGGCGAACTGCAAGACCGCGGAATGCCGACTGACGACGACATAAAGTTCGCGCTGTTTGAAGGCATCGAAGGCATTAGTGACGAGATGTATGAAGAAGTAAAGCGTTTTGCCAGAATGATAAAGCGTGAACAAAGCGCGAAATAGCAAAAGAAAAAACGGCACACTTGTGCAGAAAGGCATGTCTGAAATGACGTTGGAACAACTCTATATTACGGCAGATAACCTCAACATCACTGTAATCGACATGTTTTGCCCTGCGAGCGGCTCTGTATCACTGAAGACCGACGAGGGATGTTGCTTTATCGGATTAGATGATGGAACGGGTACATGCGAGGAAAAGAAAGTTCGGCTTGCTCATGAGATTGGGCATTGTGCCACCGACTCTTTTTACAGCCGCCATACCCTTTTAGACAATATCCGAAAACACGAACGCCGTGCTGATAAGTGGGCGATTAACAGCATCATCCCTCTCGACGAGCTGATTGACGAGTTCAAGTATGACTACGTAGAGCCCTGGGAAATCGCCGACTATTTCGGCGTAACCTTAGACTATGTCGATAAAGCGTTGAAGCTTTATGGGTTTATTGAATAGATGTGAGGGAAGGAGAACTCTCTTTGGAAAAATCAAGACCGCTTCCGCTGTCGCGCGCTCATCGCCCTGTGTTTCCGAAACGCGCTGTTGTTACGGCGGGTATGCCTTATGGCAATAAAGCTCTGCATTTCGGACATGTCGGCGGTGTTTTTGTGTTTGCCGATGTTTATGCGCGCTTTTTGCGCGACCGAATTGGAAAAGAAAATGTGATTTTTGTTTCCGGAACAGATTGTTACGGCTCACCCATTGTTGAAAGTTACCGAAAAGCCTGCAATAATGGGTTTACCGGTTCGCTTTTAGATTTTGTCAGAGGTAATCACAATACTCAAAAAGAAACACTCTCAAAATATGATATAAGCCTTGACCTTTATGGCGTTTCTGCCGCTGAAATCGGGCGCGCGGGAGAAGTCCATCATGAATATACGCAAGAGTTTATTCGCTCTTTGTATGACAAAGGCTCTCTCGAAAAAGTGTCTACCGCACAGTTTTTTGACGAAAAAGAAAACTGTTTTCTCAACGGGCGGCAGGTGGTTGGCAAATGCCCGGTTCAAGGTTGTCGCTCTGAAAAGGCGTATGCCGATGAGTGCGACTTAGGGCATCAGTATATGCCAATCAGCCTTATAGAGCCTAAAAGCACTTTATCCGATACCGCTCCTGTTATGCGGAATGTGGATAACTGGTATTTTAAACTGCCCGAATTTTCTTCACTGCTTAAAGAATACGCTCAGAATTTAAACGAAAGCAACCCCCGAAAGGTGGTTCGCGAAACAATCGCCGACTTTTTAGAACCCCCCTGTATTCACATCATGAACGACTATAAAGAACAATATTCCGCACTAAACTTGCCAAAACACGAGCTTATAGAAGAGGGTAAAAAAAGCTCGTTCACAATAATATTCAAAACCCTGCCGGAGTGTGATAAGGCGGTTGAGCTTTTATCTGCCGCCGGTGTTCGCTTTCGCACAGGGAAAACCTTAGTTCCGTTTCGACTCACCGGAAACATTGAGTGGGGCGCGCCTGCCCCTTCCCTTGAAGGCGAAAAAGGGCTAACCGTTTGGGTCTGGCCCGAGTCGCTTTGGGCCCCCATTTCTTTCACAAAAGCATACCTCGAAAATGATGAGAGGGAATGGGTTGATTTTTGGTGTAACAAAAACGCAAAAATTTATCAGTTTATAGGGCAGGACAATATCTATTTTTACGGCATTGCCCAACAGGCAATGTTTATGGCTTTAGGGAACGACCAAAGCGCACCCGAAGACGGTCAGCTTCAGTTAAGCACACTTGTTGCCGCACATCATCTGCTTTTTCTTGACAAAAAAGCATCAAGCAGTGGCAACGTCAAACCGCCTATGGCAGACGAATTGTTAGAATATTACACCGCCGAGCAGTTAAGAATGCACTTTCTAAGTTTGGGGTTGGGCTTAAGAAGTGTCAGCTTTAAACCCAAAGCCCTTAATCCGTTGGCAAACGAGAGTGAGCCGGAACCCGTGACGAAAGAGGGGTTTTTGCTCTCAAATGTTTTTAATCGGATTGTCAGGACTTGCTTTTATGAGCTTCAAGCTAATTTTAATTCGCTTATGCCGCTCGGTGATGTTTCAGATGAAATTCTTGCCGCGTGTGAGAAGGCCGTGCTTGAATATGAACGCTATATGTATAAATTCGAGTTTCATCAGGTGACCTATGTGTTAGACTCTCTTATTCGCTTTTGCAGTAAGTTCATGGCACGTGAAAAAGCCGCCGCCGATAAGGCAAACTGTAATGATTTAAGAAAAAAATGGCTGATTGATGTTTTCCATGTTGTTAAAACCGCCGTAATTTTATTGCACCCATTAGTTCCGTCAGGGACGGAGTTAGTGCGCGACTATCTTAATCTTGATGAGAGTTTTTGGGGGTGGGACAACATTTTTAATAGCTTCAGCCAATTCCTCAACAAAAAAGAGCATGAATTGAAGTTCTTGCCGCCCAAAACCGACTTTTTCAAAAAACACGAAACCCAACTTAATGGTTAAAGGAGTTCTTTTACGATGATTCAATATGATGAGTTAAGGCTTGAAGCAGAAACACTTGCCCCTAAATTGGCTGAGCTTGCGGCGGCTTTAAACCTCGATAAATTAAGAAGCGATGTTTCGGAGTATGACCTAAAGGCAACCGAAACAGGCTTTTGGGATGATGCGAAAACGTCAGGTGAAATCTTGCGAAAGGCAGGGGCGTTGAAAAATACAATTGCGGCTTTCGAGAAACTGAAAGCCGATTATGACGACCTGCTCACCATGCTTGAGCTTGCCGTTGAAGAAGCGGACGAGGATTTGCTTCCCGAAATACAGCAGTTTTTCAAGAAAATCAAGGACGACTTAGACGCACAAACGCTTGTGACTTTGCTGTCGGGCGAATATGACAGCAAAAACGCAATCATCACTTTTCACGCCGGGGCAGGCGGCACAGAAGCGCAAGATTGGGTTGAAATGCTCTATCGCATGTATACTCGGTGGGCAGAGCGGCACGACATGAAGGTCTGTTTGCTTAACTATCTTGACGGCGAAGAAGCCGGAATTAAGAGTGCGAGTATTCTTATTGAGGGAACTAATGCATACGGGCTTTTAAAGTCAGAACACGGCGTTCACCGTTTGGTGAGAATTTCGCCGTTTGACAGCTCGGGAAGGCGACACACCAGTTTCGCAAGCCTTGAAGTAATGCCCGAAATAGACGAAACCACAACAGTCGACATAAAGCCCGAAGACATAGAAATGGAAGTCTATCGTGCAAGCGGCGCGGGCGGTCAAAAGGTGAACAAAACAAGCTCTGCCGTAAGATTAATTCACAAACCCACGGGAATCGTTTGCTCCTGTCAGACCCAAAGAAGTCAGTTGCAAAACCGTGAGTATGCTATGCGTATGGTCAAATCAAAATTAATTGAAATAAAAGAGAGAGAACACCTTGACAAAATTTCAGACATCAAAGGCGAACAACTTCAAATAGCATGGGGCGCGCAAATTCGCTCATATGTGTTCATGCCCTATACGTTGGCGAAAGACCACCGCACAGGGCACGAACACGGCAACATAAACGCCGTAATGGACGGCGAGATTAACGGGTTTATTAACGCCTATTTGAAGTCAATTGCCCATCTGAAATAATAAATTGACCGCCCGTGGTTATGTTGAAGTGCAAAAAGCCGTTTTTGTCTAACCGTGGGTTTGTGTTTCTCATCAGTCTTGTTCTGTTCGTGGCGGGGTTGTATGAATAAATTCGTGCGTTGGATGCCCTCAGTGGTTTTGAGGGTTTAAGTGCAACGCTTATTGTTTGCCCGAAAGCGGTTTTTTGCCCCATGTTCAGCACGGTTATGTTGTTGGTGAAATGGCGGTTGAACCTTGCCAATGTGGTGTTTGCGGCAGAATCTTGCGTTGAAGCAGATAAATTTACAACCGTCTTAGTTCTCGAAACATTCACGCCCAACCGAACATCAAGCGTATTGTTCGCTCTTCTATTGTTAGCCACAACAACAGCCGACAAGCGCGGATTAGCTTTAACCGCGTTAATTATAACCGTCAGCGCACCCCTTGTCAAGTTTTGCGCGTTGTCAAAGGTAATAACAGCTTTTTTGCCGGGGGCGGCGTTTGCTAAAGCGCGGTTAATGGCAACACGCGCCGCGGCGGCATTAATATCGGTTTTCTTTGGGATTGTGTTTGCTTGAGTATTTGCCCCCACAGCGACCGTTGTCACGCTTGTCGCCGTCGTCACAGCAGTAACAGCAACAGTGCGCTCGGTAACGGCAGCTTGTGTGGTTTGAGTGGGGGTAGGAGTTATAGACGTTGAAGGGGTAAAGCCGCCGCTTGCAACAACATTAACGCCGCCAGTGTCGGATATGTTGAGCGGCATAAGTGCGATTCCCCCTATCAAAGACACAAACTCTGTCCCGTTCGGGTTAATCGAAATCGTTTTCATTCCGGGGGTGGCGTTTTGCTCAACGTTTAAAATAAGGGTGCAGAGTAACTCGCCTGTATAAGGATTATCCAAAGGGGCTTCAAGTGCTAAGAAACCGACAGGGATATTATCCACGGGTCTTTGTGTCAATTCGCTTGCATATCTCACAGCCGTGAGGGTTAAGTCGCTTGGTATATTAAGCCGAACCCCTGCATTAACAAAGCCGTAGTTATTTCTCGCTCTAACTTCAATTTCAACGCCAACGGCACCGGGGGCGGCGGTAACTTCCCCCACGAGCAACACAACGGTTGAGCCGGGTGCGCTTAAGACAGGTATACACATTACCCCAATTGTCAATGCAACAGCCATGATTGTCGCTGTAATTCTTTTTAAAATTTTATTCATGTTTTTATATCCTTTATATTTTTTACATGCTATCACAGGACACGCCTGTAGTTTTGGCGTTTTTTCTACTGTAAATTGAAAATACGCTAAAAACCACAGGCGCGAACCTAAAATTTTATAAACTCATAATTTTTGTCTCACTTAAACGTTTTGCTGTTTTATTCCCAAATAGTGGGGTCACAACCTGCGTGAGAGCATATAGGCATAATAGCTTTTGCTACTGCATTTAATTCGGCACATCTTTCAGCAACATAGAGTCTAATCATTGCTAAATCTTGTTGACCGGGGTTGTTTGAGCCGTTATCTGTGCTTGTGATAAATGAGTTTGCTTTAGAAGCGGTTGCGGGAACTTCAGCTCCTCTTTCAGCAACGAAGAGTCTCATGTACGCAAGGTCTTGTTGACCAATTATTCCGCTGACGATGCTTCCTGCTGAAATCAGCCCTTTAACACGAGAAGTCGCGGTTTCTTTATAATGTGCTGTTAAGGTGACGTTGTAGTTGGGCATGGTGAAGGATACCGGGCTTGTTTCTGTATTAGCCCCTAACAAAGCTTCTGTCACATCTTCGCCGGTATTGGTGTTTGCGGCAGTCCATTTGTCAAAGGCATAGCCCTCGTTTGCGGTGGGGGCTGTAACCCAAACGGTTTCCCCGATAAGTGCGGTAGTCGGAGGAGGTGCTACACCGCCGCCCTCGCCGGACACGATTGTCACCGTGCGTGTGTTTTGGACATAGTTCGCTACCAGCGTGACATCTTTGTCGGGCATGTTGAACTGTGCCGGGCTTGTTGTGGCTTTATCGCCCGGTAATATATCATCGGTTATCTCTCCTCCTACATCGTCAGAGGCAGTCCATTGTTCAAACGTCCATTGGTTGTTTGATGGGGGAGGTGCGGCTATTGAGACAGGAGCGCCGACTTCATATCCGGTTCGCGGGTTTTCGGGTTGGATGCCGCCTGCACTTGCTACAAGAGTCACTGTTCTGATTGGTTTGTCGGTGATGTTAACTTTCACAGTGAAGGCACCTAAGCTGTCAGATGGTTCACCCGAACTGCTGAAAGATAAAGTTGTGCTGTAATTCGCAAAGTCTAAGCCGTCTTTGGGTGTTATTGTGAATTTCGCGCTCGCGCCGTACGCGAAAGCCATTCCCTGAGTAACACCATCGTCGGGGGCAATATCAAAGCCCGAGCTGCCGCCGATTGGTGCCACAACCGCATCTTCCCAGTAAAGGAAGGTGTCAAGACCGATGTTTTTGACAATTAATTCGTAAGGTGGTACATCACCCGATGAATTAGACGCGCCAAAATCATACGCCTCGCCGGGGGGAAGCTCAATCACATATCTGCCGACAAAAATTCCACCCACGACATAATCAACATCTACTCTGCCTGTCGCCGGGGTTTTAGTGGTATCAACCCATGTCAAGCCTAATGACTCATCGTCTACTACTTTTATGGATTTCATCCCGAATTCCACATTGTCTTTTACGTCAAAAATCAATGTGACCAACACTTCACCAGTGAAAGGTACATATACGTCATCAGGAGTCTTCACGCATCCTAAGTCAATGAGAATCTGATTTTCTTTTAACGAGTCGTTGTCACTTTTCTTTTGAACCGCCGCTGTCATAGGGTTCGCGGAAGTTGATTGCTGATAATCTTTGTAGACTAAGTCTGTGCTGTATTCGATTTTGAGCATAGCATCGGATATGCCCGTTGTAGGCGGCGAGCTCATCTTCAAGTCAACTTTTACTTCTGTGTCTCCTACATCGTGCCCGAGAACGGTCTCGACTGTTACTGTGGTATTCCCGTCCGCATATGTAGTGCCAATGCTCCCTGCGACAAACGAGACTGACATTGCAAACGCTAACAGTATATTTGCTATTTTTTTCATGATTTTCCTCTCCTTTTATTTATAGAAATACTAATCGCCATTCTATTATAGCACACGTTTAAAAAAAGCGCAAGGCTTTTTGTAAATGTTTTCAAAAAATTTTTAAAAATTTTTGAAATTTTAAGGGAACTATCAGTTAAGAGTTAGTTTTTCGATTTCTTCGCGAAGAAGACCTGTTGCCTCGGCTATAAAGTCTATGGGAGAGTTCATTTTCAATAGTCTAATGGCAGTTTCTGTTTTGCCTTTTTGCATTCCCTTTTGCATTCCCTTTTGAATTCCCTTTTGCATTCCCTTTTGCATTCCTCTTTCTAAACCAATTTTTTCGCTATTAATAATATCATTATAATGGTCAAGCTCAAACTTCCGTCTTGCTCTAAACCTTGCTATTTCGTGTTCGTCTTTGCTGATGGTGTTAAGAATTTCGTTAGCCATGGCGATTTCCTCCTTAACTTTAGTGATTTCATTGAGCTTGTTTTTAAACTCCGGCTTGTCGCCATACTCGAAAAATATCGACCACATCTCAATCGGACTCATTTCGTGTAAACCCCAAAACCGCCTAAACCCTAAAGCTTAAGCGATTTTGTGTTTGGCAGGGGCGAAGGGACTCGAACCCCCAACTTACGGTTTTGGAGACCGTTGCTCTACCAATTGAACTACACCCCTTTTTTCAAAAAGCATGAGTCATTCCGGCGTGGCTGATTGCTCGCCTTTTTCATCTCGCACCTCATCGTTCTCATGACCCGGCAATACTGTTGGGTTTGCCAACATTTGAGCTAACATTGAATCTATTTCGGTTTGACTTAAAACTCTCATCTTCGGACATACCCCTTCATATTATTTGCCGAACTGCCGGAGGCGGGGGTCGAACCCGCACGGTATCGCTACCACCGGATTTTGAGTCCGGCACGTCTGCCAATTCCATCACTCCGGCACGAAACAGCCGTATAGACATTACATCAACTATATGATTATAACACATAAAAATTATAAAGTCAATATGTTTTGGGAATATTTTGATTTTTTGTTCAAAACTACTTGACTTTTTCTCTTTTTTAGATTAGAATAAGTATTGTGTAGTTTTATATCTACTTTATAAATAGTATTATTTTATTCACCAATCTTGGTTTTTTATAGAAATCTAACTGAATTTAAACGTGTTTTTTGGCATTTATGCTTTAAATATATTATTTCGTTATAAGGTCTGTTAGCTTTCTGTGGGAGCAAGAAAAACAATTAAAAGGAGGAAGGCAGCCCTTATGTTCCCGGAAAATTTTAATATCGGCATGTGGCCGGCTATCGCGCTGTGCTTTGTCAGCTTTGCGATTGGTTCGTTGCTTTTCGGTTTTATTCTTTACAGAATAGGTCAAAAACATCGTCAAAGATTCGCCGAAGCCCACATCGAATCCGCCGAAAAGGAAGCCCTTCGCATAGTGAATGAGGCAAACAACAAGGCAGAAACCCTAAAGAAAACCGCAAGAGTAGAAGCAAAAGATGAGGCCTATAAACTCAAAGGAGAGGCCGAAAAAGAAATATCGCGCCAAAAACAAGAGAACGACCGCGAACTAAAAGAGAGAAGAAGCGAAATAACCCGTGCTGAGCGTAGATTGCTCCAAAAAGAAGAAAGTCTTGAAAAGAAAAATGACAAAATTGAGAAATCTGAGGAACGTCTTCAAACGAAAATTAAAGCCGCCGATGAAAAATTAGCCGAGGCTGACCAAATCAAGAAAAGCCAAATGGATATCCTCGAGCGCATTTCGGGGTTCACAACAGAAGACGCCAAAGCCCATCTTCTGTGTCTGTTAGACAACGAACTTAACCACGAAAAGGCGTTGCGCATTTCGCAATATGAGGTTCAGCTTAAAGACGAGTGTGACAAAAAAGCGCGCGAATACATCTCGTTAGCAATTACAAGGCTTGCATCTGAGGCCGTGTCTGAGATGACCGTTTCTGTCGTCCAACTGCCCAACGATGAAATGAAGGGGCGTATTATCGGGCGCGAGGGCAGAAACATCAGAACCCTTGAACAGTTAACCGGCGTTGATTTAATTATCGACGACACCCCCGAGGCAATCACCCTTTCAAGCCATGACCGCGTTCGCCGCGAAATAGCGCGAATCTCTCTTGAAAAACTAATTCAAGACGGGCGTATTCACCCCACGCGTATTGAAGAAATGGTTGAAAAGGCGAAAAGAGACATTGAAACCAAAATAAAACAAGAGGGCGAACGCGCCGTCTTAGAAACCAACGTCAACGGAATAAACCACGAGCTTATGCGGCTTTTGGGGCGGCTTTATTACCGCACATCATACAGCCAAAACGTATTAAATCACTCAATTGAAGTTGCTCACCTGTCGGGAATAATAGCATCAGAGTTAGGTGTTGACGCAAACCTTGCCCGTCGTGCGGGTCTGCTTCACGACATAGGAAAGGCGTTGTCGCACGAAATAGAAGGCTCTCATGTTCATATAGGGGTTGAGGTCTGTAAAAAATACCGCGAAAACGCTGAAGTTTTACACGCAATTGAGGCACACCACGGCGATGTTGAAATCAAAACAGTCATCGCGGCAATCGTTCAAGCGGCTGATGCGATAAGCGCGGCACGCCCGGGGGCGAGAAGCGAGAACTATGAGAACTATATCAAACGGCTGCAAAAACTTGAGGAAATATGTTCTTCTTACAGCGGTGTTGAAAAATCATTTGCAATTCAAGCGGGTAGAGAAGTAAGGCTCATGATTCAGCCCGAAGCCGTTAATGATGAGGGAATGGTCGTGTTGGCGCGCGAAATCGCCAAGCGTATTGAACACGAGATGGACTATCCCGGTCAAATCAAAGTCCATCTCATAAGAGAGAGCCGCACAGTCGCATTAGCAAAATGAGTATTCTTTTTAAACTGTTTGTTTCGTTTGCTAAGGTCAGTTTTTTCACCTTTGGCGGGGGGTATGCTATGCTGCCTATGTTAAAGCGTGAATTGGTTGAGAAAAGGCAATGGGTAACAAACGACGAAATAATTGATTTTTTTACCCTCGGGCAATGCACCCCGGGGGTAATCGCCGTGAATGTCGCCACGTTTGTCGGGGTAAAAAATGCGAAAATAAAAGGGGCTATCGCCGCCGCTTTGGGAATGGTGTTCCCCCCGATTGTAGTAATAACTTTGCTCTCCTTTGCAATGGGCGAGCTTTCGCAAGTCGAAATAATAGCCAACGCGCTATGGGGAATAAGAATTGCTGTTTGCGCCATGGTCACTGTCACTGCCGTGCAAATCGTTAAGGAAACCGTAATCGATTTGCCCACACTGATTATTGCCATTGTGGGGTTTTCCGCCCTCATCGGCGGAATATCCCCCGTAATAATAATCCCCGCAGCGGCAATAGCAGGGGTTGTTGTTAGAATAATAGGGAGAAAGGGAGGTTGATATGAATAAGTTGAAAATTTATTTGGATAACTGCTGTTATGGCAGACCGTTTGATGATTTGTCACAAGAAAAGGTTAAAAATGAAGCAACGGCGAAAAGGTATATTCAAACGCTGATAAAGTTCAAAAGTATTGTCCTATATTCCTCATTTATGTCGTTTCGTGAAATAAAAGATATTCCTTTCCCGAGCATCAAGGAACACATTTTAGATTTCGTAAAAGAAAACACATCGGTTTTTATAAGCGATAAAAACATAAATAAAGTAATGGTGCTTTCGGAGGAAATAATAAAAACAGGCATTAAAAAGAAAGATGCCACACATTTAGCTTGCTCCATAATCGCTGAATGTGACTATTTCATAACAACAGATAGGCGTGTAGTTAACTATAAAACGGACAAAATTAAAATAATAAATCCGATTGAATTTGTAGAGATATGGAGGAATTTAACATGACTGATAACATGCAAACGTCCGCTATAATGACTGCGGGAATGAGGCTGTTACGTGAAAACCTTGGTTCTGTTGAATGTGAAATTTTCATAGCAAATATTAAACAGAACCGTTTTGATTACACCGAATGGCGTGAAAATCTTTATGAGGATATGAGTCTTGACGAACTTTTGAACAGTGCGGCAACGCATATGAAAAAACACCCCGAATTAACCCCCAAAAATGCGATAATTATTTAAAACAAGAAAGGTCTAAAACTATGAATCAAAATAAAAAACTGATGACACCGGCGCTTATTGTGCTTTTGTCTATATTCACTTTGTCGCTTGTGGGGTTGTGGTATGTCTATTTGGTTATGCCGCCCGTGTATATTGAAGAGTTTAGAATCGGTGACAGAGAGCCTGACTTGAAAGGAACCGGGGAACCCATTACCCCCTATTTAATTGAAACCATTTATGATTTAGAAGAATTTGCTTTCGCGGTAAACAACGGCTCAAGCTATCGCGGCAAACATTTTTTATTGACAGCCGATATAAACATGACAGACTATCTTTCATCAAGCGGCGCGGGCTATAATGATGGCGCGGGCTGGATAATGATAGGCAGACATAACGGCACTTCTTTCAGCGGCTATTTTGACGGCGGCGGCCACACCATAAGCGGGCTTTGGATTAACCGCCCCGATGAAATTTCAACAGGGCTGTTTGCTTGGTTATATGAGGCAGAAATATATAACTTAAACGTTGAAGCAACAACCATTGTGACAGAATCTGATGCAGGAACCCTTGCCGGCACGGTGTGGGACGGCAAAATTGCAAACTGTTCGTCAACCATCGAAAACATCTCTTCAACTAATCCTGAATTCAAAAATTATTTAGGCGGACTCGTGGGTTTTCAAAGATTTGACTCGATTATTGAGAATTGCCGCGCGACAACAAATGCTGAATTTCATGCCGAAGATTTGCAGCTGTCTTTTGGTGGGTTGGTAGGCAGTTCTTCAGAAAATAGCAGAATAATCAACAGTCACAGCATTGTTAATTTGGAAATACATAGCGATGAAAGGATTTGGGTGGGCGGTTTGGTAGGCGACATTAGTGATGAAGTGGTAATTGATAATAGCTATTCTGTTGGGAATGTCAAGGCGACAGGCGATGGGTTTGCTTATGTCGGCGGTCTCATGGGCGAAAGTTACGGCGACGCGATTGTAAAAAACAGCTATTCTGAATGCACCGTGATTGGAAGTGGGGCAACGGGCGGCTTAATAGGCTTTCAAAAACTTTCGTCGGTTATTACTGACAGCTATGCTACAGGAGACATTTCGGTAGTAAGTGTTCAAAATGAGTATGCCTTTGTTGGTGGGTTAGTTGGGGAATCTCAAAGTGACATAAAAAATTCTTACGCCACAGGAAATGTTTTAGCAGAGGGCGACATCAATGTTCGTGCAGGTGGATTAGTAGGGCGCATGGTTGGCGGCGAAATTTCGGATTGTTTCGCCACGGGTGATGTTAATATAACAAAAGGTGATGATACAGAAGCCGGTGGTTTAGTGGGAAGAATAGAAAGGAACGGCGTAATACGCCAAAGCTACGCAACCGGAAACGTTAGTGCTTTCGGTTCTGAACTCGTCAGAGTTGGTGGATTGGTCGGATGTCAAACGGGATATGAAGGGGAGACACCCCTGATTGAAAATTGTTACGCAACGGGAAGCATTTCGGGTGACGCGCTTTGGTATTATTATACAGGTGGATTAGTTGGAGTCCAGGGCACAGTCGGCAGCATAATAAACAGCTATGCTATCGTTGAAATGAATACAAACAATCAGAACTCCGGTGGATTAATAGCATGGCAACTTGGGAAAGTCGAGAACTGCTATTTTGATGCGCAAATACTCGGGGTAGAGCGCGCAAGCAACCGCGATGAAGAAAACGCCATAGGCGAAGGCAACGCCAAAACCACCGCACAAATGCAAACCCAAGAAACCTTCATCGACTGGGACTTTGACAACATTTGGTACATGCCGGAAGAGGGAGGCGCGCCCGAACTTAGGAAGTAGAGATTGTGAGCATGTGAATATTTGTGAATATTTTTATTATTTTTCTATAAAAAGGCTTGACTTTTATGGCAAAATATGGTAAAATACTAAAAAGGAAAGATGAGTTTCTCCCTTTTTCATTTTAGTCCGTTCTACTTCGTTATACCTATACATATTATTGAAAAACGTTAGGGGTAGTGAATATGAACAAAAGAGTTGGACAAGCATTAACAAAAATAAGGAGAGTAAAAATGATTACAAGAGAAAACATAGCTGAATTTCTTCCGAATCACAATGTTATGATGAGCGAAGAAGAATTTTTGACGGCGAGAAAATTTAAAAACAACGATGATGACTTTTCTGAAATTTTGAAAGGTTTTTCGGCTATTGAAAATGTTTCCGAAGAATTAAAAAAGTACGCCATCGACTAAAAGTTAAGGAGCATTAGATTAATGATTGAAGATTTTAAATCAGACAACTATAAAAAACTTGTTGAAAAAGAGTTGTTGTCTGTTATAGAATTGAATGATGGGAGTATTGTATATTCTAAGTCGAGTTTGGAAACATCTTATGAAATTGCTGATAAACTATTAAACCAAACTAAAGAAACTATGGAGTGCAAAAAGTTAGACAGACACAAACTGGCATCTGTAGCAACGATTGCTTTAATTTTGTGTTCACCAATAGAGTGCGACCATCAAAAAAAACAAAAAAAACAATGGTACGCAAATGAAGTCCTTGCACATAACGTTGCAGGGAGGATTCTTTATGAGTATTCATTCCGGGAATTTTGCAAATCTAAAGGGATAGCCCCCGATGATTTAAAGAAAAACCATTACTTTCAAAGCATTTCTTATCCGCTTTCAATAAAAGACGAGTTCTCGGTTCAAGAGTGCTTTTTGAATGCACTCTCACAACTTAGGTTTGACTTGATTGCTTTGGCTGAAAAGAAAGACGACCCAAAAATTGAATTGGTGAGACTCCCCGTCTTGCTTTTATCACACATATATTTTTACATGGAAACACACAGCTTAGAGTTTTGGAGTGCCAAACTTAAGGGCAGAGAAGTAGAGAACATGGAACATCTAATTTTAAACATTGCGGCAAAATAACCCCCACCAAAGAGAGGTGGGGGTTATAATATTGACAGTTGACAATTGACAGTTGAGAGTTGACAGTGATTGTAGGGGACGGGCTTGCCCGTCCCGAATTTACAGCGAAATAACCACCGCCCAACACAAAAGTGTCGGGCGGTGCTCAATTATAATTTTAAATCCCGTCCGCGAAAGCGGACACCACAATTGTCAACTCTCAATTGTCAACTGTCAACTGTTCATCACGGCCAAGTCACCCTAATTCTATACCGCCGTGACTGCGCCGGGTTGGTTGTTTCTGTTTCTAACGCCCCTGAGTGTTTCGGCGTTACATCGACATAGAAGTACGCTTGTTTAACGTTGGCATCTGCCCGTGGGAACACGCTTGCTATGCCATCCTCTGATACTTGCGCGCTGTTATTGCCGACAGGTTGGAAAAGCTCAAACTTATAGGTGAAGGCAGAAGTCGAATGGAAGTTAGATAAAACCATGTCAATTTGCCTTGCTAAGTGGTGGTTTGCGTTGATTGTCGCTTGATTTAAAGCTATGGTGGTGAAATATCCTGCCGGTTTATCCGGCCAGACCGTGTCTGATTTAAGCGCGGGGTCTTGGCTTGCCGGGCTAAATGCTGTGAAGTTGCCCCTTGTTCCGGCGAATATTGCGTGGCTCATGCGTGAATCAACGACCATTTCGGTGGTGAATGTTAGGTTAATGGTTGTGGTCATAAACTGCGAGCGCATTGTAATTCTAACTTGAAGTGATGGGTTGTTGAGGGTTATAAGACTGGTGACAGTCGTTCCCGTTGAAGTGACTGGTCCTACACTGCCGCTTTGCCCGGCGGCTACGGCGGCGATGGTTACTACAACCTCGTCTCCTGTGGGGGCAGAGCCACCACTACTGGTTCTTATTTGCGAGCCGTCTATGGCGGTTACGCTAAGCGTTCCCGTGCTAATGGCTTCTAAAGGAACGGTCTTATTCAGCGTTGTCGTTGAGCCGGTGACAAGCCCTTGAATTTCTTCGTCTGTGAGTTCAAACGAGAATCCTGCTCCGGTCATCGAAACAGATTTAGGAACTGCCCCGTTAAGCCCGTGTGACGTTGAATTCAGATTGATTGTGTAGTCTGTTCTGTCCGGCCCTTGAATTATGGTCGCTCTGACTATGGCTTGTGGGCGGTTCATTGTAACAACACCGTTAGAGGTTACAGATGCTCCTCTGACTGCCGAATAGGTTACTCTTGTCGTCGTGAGGTCGACAGCCGGGGTTATTTTGAGTGTCGCGCCGGCACTATTCCCAACATTAACTTCAAATGTGGTTTCGTCTATTATTTCGCCATCATCGGCGGCATTGCCTTCTTTTGTCCACGCGGTGCCGCTTGAGTTGTTGAATTCAACCGTTTTGCCGTCACCGAAAGAAACTTCTATTTGTGAAGCGTTAGTGTTAGACGGTGGTCTGCGCACGGTGATGTTAAAAGCTCTTCTTCTTCCATTATCTAAGCAGGTAACAGTGACGGTAGCCGTGCCGTTTTGTGTGGGTGATAATGACTCAACCCCTTTAATGAAAATGCCGGCTTGAATTTCGTCAAAGGTTAATGATAACGCGCTTTCGGCGAGAAATCCTTCAGGGCTGCCACTGCTTGTTTTAGAAATGGCGATAAACCTTTCGCCCCTTGTTACCACTGCTGAATAGCGAGTGGAGTCGTGAACCGCTAAAGGTTGCCTTGTATTGCCCGCGAAAGGCTGAATATAAAGACCATCCTCTTCTTCTATGCTGAGTGACATAGAAGTTACTTTATTGTTTGCGGGGTTAAATTTTTCGTCCTTAATAGGAAATTCGCGATACCCGTTTAATGCGGTTGGAGCTCTTCTTGCTTCAACTCTAAAACTGCCCAAAGGTGTGCTGATGGTGGTTTTGTCTACTTTCGCAGTCCTATAGGCGTGAATGTATGGTGTGACTGTGTCCGAGCTTACTTCTCTCACAGCCGATACCGCACCTCTGCTGACTTTAGCGAAAGTTCTTGCTGATGTGTCTCTAAATCTGCCATTGTCAAGCTGTGGGGGGGTTGGTGTTAAATTGGCACCCCAAACAACGCCCCTTGCTCTTGATATGTTATAGTACCCACTATCGAGACTTTCCCTCTCGAAAAGGTTGACTTGGGTTGTTTTGGTGTTTACAATCGCGCCGTTGCCGTAAGTAACTCTACCCCCGTTAACCCAAACAACAATCGGATTGTCAATGTCATATTGGTCATAAGCCATTGCGCCGCCCGAAGTTTCGGCGAAAAAGACATATTCCGGCCCTGAAGCCCCTGCCCCGAAGGTAAACATACCTGCCAAAAGCGAAAAAATAACCAACGAGATAGTAACCCTTTTTCTCATGCTAAAATCCTCCTTTGTAAAAAACGTATAAATTTCCACATCTTCCTAATATTAATATCGGCGCACCGAACCAATAACTTAAGCTAAAAATTTAAAAAATAGCGATAAAAATAAAAAATTAAATTTTCAACTGCCTAACAGTATTTCTTTAATCTCTTCTTCAGACATTCCGCGTTTTTTTAGTTTTTCAATAATTTCTGTTCGCTCTTCTTCGCGACCTTTCTCCTCACCCTCTTTTCTCCCCTGCTCTCGCCCTTCTTCACGCCCTTCTTCTCGCCCTTTCTTCTCAGCCGAATAAAGTGCCGATTCCTCTTCTCTGAGCTGAACTTCGCGGGCTTCGACCTCCCATACAAAATCGCTCATTTTTAACCCCCCTTGTTCGGTACTCTACTCCGGAACAATCACGTTTTCGAGAGTGACTTCAAGAAGTTCGTAGTTTATGTCAAAGGTGTGTTTTTCTTCAAGCTCTCTTAAATAGTCGCGGCTTAACTCTCTGAGCATGAGTTCTTTCAATGCTCTCAGCGCGTCTTCTTGAATAGAGTTTTGTATTTCGGGCGAATGTTCATATTCCCCCGTGTATGCCACTACCAACCAACCTCTTTCGTCGGCAATCAGTGCAATATCGCCGACTTCCATGTCAAAAACGGCAGCTGTTACCTCTTGAACGCCCTCTAACACAGGGTTGTTGGGGTTGACAAATATTGAGGGATTGTCTTTATACTCCTCTTCTAAACGCGCCATAGAAATAGAGCTGTTTAATTTTGCGGCTATTTCCTCGGCGGTGTCAACTATTTCCGATAGGGCGGTTTGAAAAATCGCCTCGGCTGTTTCATAGTCGCCGCTTTCGTGATATTCAAACATTTGTTCGGTGTATTTTTCGTCAAAATAAACGCGGACAATATCGGCGGCGCGTGTCCCGGGCGGAATGTAATAAAGAAGATGTTGAAATTCTGAAGAGAATTTCTCGAAATCTTCTTCATAGGTTTCTCGTGCAGTCTGCTCTAACGAGTCAAGATAAGCATCAACATCAAATTCTTCCTGCTCAACCTGTTCGATAAAACCTTCTTGAATTTTCGCTTCAACTGCCCCATCCCTAAACCACTGCTGTATATATTCCTCCGATAGCCCTGTTTCGTCAAAAATCTCTCTGCCGTATTGGTCGGAAAGCTGTGAAATATAAGAATCAGCGTTTTCATATGCTTTTGCTTTCTCTTCATCGCTCAACGATTCGAAAGTTAAGCCCGTTTCAGCCGCCCCCGAAATGATTAACGCCTGCCTTAGCATATGCTCAACCAACTGAACTTTCATCTGATTAACGGTAACGTCTTTCTCAACCTTGTCTTGTATGCCGTCTATGTCAGACTGAATATAGGCGAAGTTATATTCCCTCAAATAGTCATCATGCTCAATCCACATTTTTGGTTTGGTTGTGTCATTTGGAGTGATTTGTGCGGCAAATGGTTTTCCGCTTGATTGAGTCCACCGGTTTGAATCGGTATACTCTTTAGCCGGGTTTTCGCAAGCGGTAAAAGACATTCCAACCAACAAAACGAAAATTATATAAATTTTTCTCATACTTTCACCGCGCTCGCAATTACGCAATAATCATAACAAGAGACTTTTAGTTGCCCCGTTTTTGTTTTGTGACCGCGCACAAGGTTATGTTGCGGGAACTCAGGCTCAAATATGAGAGTGCGCTTTGATTTGTTCAGATAAATTACGACTGTTTCATCACCAAAGCTTCTGCTGAATATGCAGTAATTCGGCTCAACTTCTATGAATTTAAGCGCGCCTTCTCTAAATACGTGGTGCGATTTTCTGATATGTGATAATTCAGCCGTGAACTCAATTAAGTCATCGTCTTCTTTGCCCCACGGATAGGTGCGGCGGTTAAACGGGTCTTTATAGCCGCCCACTCCGGTTTCGTCGCCGTAATAAATACAGGGTATGCCCGGCAAAAAGAACTGGAGAACCATAGCGCATTTTACCAACACTTTGCCGTAAACATATTGGGCATCGCTTAAGTGTTGATTGGCTTGCCATTCTCTTCCGTTATCACCTATTTTATCACCCGCTAACCTTGTGATTACCCTTTCAATGTCGTGGGTAGACAAAAAGTTCATAAGAATGTCAACCGCAGGTTTCGGATAACGCTCTAAAATAGTCATAATGCCGTCTTTGAAGGGTTCGGGGGCAGACTCTTTTATATAGCTGATAATGAACTCTTTAAACGGATAGTTCATAACTGAGTCTAACTGACCGCCCGTGAGATAACGTCGTCTCACGCCATAACTTTCTTTGGTGGTGGCATCTTCCCATACCTCACCGTAAATTACTTTATCCTTTCCCTTTTCCTTTACGGCAATGTGTAGTTTGTCTATAAATTCATCGGGCAATTCGTCCACCACGTCTAATCGCCAACCTGCCGCTCCTGCATCAAGCCATTTTTGCAAAATTCCGTCTTTGCCGCAGATATACTCGGTGTAACTTTCAACGTTTTCATTGACATTAGGCAGTGTGTCAAAACCCCACCACGCTTCATAAGTGTGGGGATAATTGATAAAACTGTACCATTCGCAATATTTACTTTTCGGGTCGCGATAAGCCCCGTTAGTCTCGCCATATCTGCCGAATTTATTGAAATAAACACTGTCGGCACCGGTGTGGCTGAACACCCCGTCTAAGATTATGCTAATCCCAAATTCTTTCGCTTTTGCACAAAACGCTGTGAACTCTTTCTCGCTCCCCATCATGGGGTCTACGCGCTCATAATTAGCGGTGCTGTAACGATGATTCTCGTGTGACTCAAATATAGGGTTCAGGTATATGCAGGTAACACCTATAGACTGTAAATAAGGCAATTTCGACTGTATTCCGGCAAGGTTCCCACCGAAATAATCAGTGTTGGTGATTTTGCCGTCGCTGTTAGGCCACCACTCGGGGACATCGTCCCAGTTGGTGTGAAGTGTTCGCCCCAAAGGAATGGTCACATCACTGTTTTCGTCCGTCACCCTGCAAAAGCGGTCGGGGAAAATCTGATACATAACCCCACCCTTCAGCCAGTCGGGCGAATCAAGTTCGGGTTCATGAACGGTGAGTTGAAATAAACCACTGCCGCTAAAATCGCCCTGCGATGCCCCATTTCGTTTTATTAAAACGCGGTTCCCTTTTTCAAGCATGAAGAAATAATAGTGGTGAAGCCCTACATTTTGGGGGGAATAGACACAGCTGAACACATTACTGTGTTCTTTTTCGCCCTCGTGATTCATAGGGATATACTTCTCTTTATCACCCGGGCGAAACAACACTAAAGTCGGTTGTTGAACCTCTTTGTTAACAGGAAACTTAAGCCTGAACCGACAAGGCTCAAACTGTTTAACCGCCCCAAAAGGCTTTTTATACTCAACAGAAAACGAATCATAAACAGGTGTCAAATCTCCACCCCCCGGCTCTTATATTCTCGTTATCGGTCTAAATTCCAAATGCTGCTTGCGTATTCAGACACGGCACGGTCGGCAGAGAAAAGCCCTGCGCCGGCTATGTTTACTAAAGACATTCTGTTCCATAACAATGGGTCTTCATAACAGTCACTTACATTCTTTTGGGCAGTGCGATAGCTTTCAAAGTCAGCAAGACACATATAACGGTCTTGCATTTTCAGCGTATCAGCCAATTCCCGGAATGTTGCCCCATTCACCCCGTAATAAAGACGGTTAATCACCGCTTTGATAATGGGGTTGTTTTCATAATACCCTTCTGGGTGATAGCCGTTAGCCGAAAGCACATTCACCTCAGGCGCGCTCATTCCGAAAATAAAGATGTTATCATCGCCGACTTGCTGATGAATTTCAACGTTTGCCCCATCATAAGTTCCGAGGGTTAACGCCCCGTTAATCATCAGTTTCATGTTACCCGTGCCGCTGGCTTCAGTTCCGGCTAAAGAAATTTGTTCGCTAACCTCACTCGCGGGCATAAGAATTTCAGACAGCGAAACGCAATAATCCTCAAGAAAAACAACAGAGAGCTTTTCGCTTACTTTTTTGTTCTTGCGCAACTCTTCACCCAAACACCAAATCAGCTTTATAATTTGTTTCGCCATATAATAACCGGGTGCCGCTTTAGAGGCAAATATATAAGTTTTGGGGACAAAGTCAGCGGTGGGGTTTTCTAAGAGGTAGTTATATTCCGCCAAAATATTAAGGCAGTTCATTTGTTGGCGTTTATACTCGTGGAGCCGCTTAAGCTGAACATCGAAAATGCTGTCAACATTAAGAATAGTCCCGTTTATTTTTTTGACGTATTTTGCAAGTGCTTCTTTATTTTGACGTTTGATGTCGGCGAGTTTATTTAGGATTGTCTTATCCTTCTCAAACATCTTGAACCTTGCTAATTGCGCCGCGTCTTTCTTAAAGTCTGTGCCGATTGTTTCACTCAACAAGTCTGTAAGCCCCTTGTTCGACTGCAACAGCCAACGGCGATATGCGATTCCGTTAGTGACGTTTTTGAACTTGATTGGTCTGTCTTCATATTGTTCTTTAAAGACTGATTCTTTGATTATTTCAGAGTGGAGTTTAGAAACACCGTTAACTGAATGGCTTGCATCAATACACAAATTCGCCATTTTAACCTTGCGGTTGGAGATGATTGAAAGCCGTTCAACTTTTGCCGAGTCTTTAATGCGGTTATACAGCCCTTGACAATAGCGGTTGTTGATTTCACATATAATCGTGAATATACGCGGCAAAATTCGTTTAACTAAGTCCTGGTCCCAAGTCTCAAGTGCCTCTGCCAATACGGTGTGGTTAGTATAGGCGAATGTGTTTTGAACCACGTGCCACGCCTTTGACCAGCTATAACCACAGTCGTCTAACAAAATCCTCATCAATTCGGGGATTGCCAAAGTTGGGTGGGTATCGTTAATATGAATAGCTATTTTTTCATGAAGATTGTCAAGCGTGCCGTAGGTGTTCATATGGCGCATAATGATGTCGCCGATTGATGCCGCGCACATGAAATATTGTTGGCGCAAGCGCAAAGCTTTCCCTTCAAGGTGGTTGTCGTTGGGATAAAGCACTTTTGTGATTGAGTTTGCGATATTGCTTGAGCCTAAGGCGTTAGAAAAGTCACCTTTATTAAACGCTTCCATGTTAAATGATAACGCTTGTGCTTTCCAGAGCCTGAGTTTTGCCACACCCCCACTGTCATAACCCGAAACAAACATATCATAAGGCACAGCGTGGATTGTCTGATAGTTTACATGAGAGACGTGGTGATAGTCGTCATCCCAGTGTTCCACAATCTCGCCGTCAAAGTGTACTTCAATTGCCTGGTCACGCACTTCGTTCAGCCAAACCTGCCCACCGGGCAACCAGTCGTCCGGCAACTCGTTTTGCCAACCGTCAACGATTTTTTGTTTAAATATGCCGTATTCATATAAAATCGAATACCCTGTTGCGGGATATTCACAAGTGGCAAGCGCATCAAGATAACAAGCGGCAAGCCGCCCCAAACCGCCGTTGCCCAAACCCGCATCCGGCTCTTTTTCGTAAATTTGGTCAATAGAAACATTGAACATATCCTTTAAGACAGCGGCCGCTGTTTTGTCTAAGCCCATGTTAAAGAGATTTGTTTTAAGTGAGCGCCCCATTAAAAATTCCATAGAGATATAATAGACTTCCTTAGCCCCCACCGAGGCTTTTTTGCTCATGAAATCATGCCTTTTTTTCTTCAACTCACGAAACACCACTTTTGACAGAGCCTTGTGTATTTGCGTGTTGTTCGCCTGTATGGGTAAAACCCGGAAATCAACCTCTAAAACATCAGTCAACTGGCGTTCCAGTTCAACACGGTCAAGTTTAGCAGCCATATTCAAAATACCTTCCATTCGTTTTTTTATTTTTTTATTTTTTTATTTTTACTTCTGAGTTCGCCTATGCGCTTACTTATGACGGTTGGTTTTCGTTTGCTTAGTTTTTCTCTTTCAGCCGCTGCACGCGCTACCGCTTCTTTCTCTCTTATGGTTTTAAGAGAAACAGCCTCGCCCGAGTCGGTGTCAAAATAACCTAATTCGCGATAATAATTAGAATCCACGGGCAATTCTTTGAACTTGAGCCTTTTGACGACATACTCTCTGAACAACGAATAAATCACCGCGAAAATCGGAATCCCGATGAGAAGCCCGGCAAAGCCAAAAAGATGTTGCCCCAACAACAGTGCGAAAAGCACCCAGAAACTTGATATTCCCGTGTTCTCGCCCAAAATTCGTGGCCCGATAATATTCCCGTCAATCTGTTGAACCACCACCACCACAATAACGAACCACAGCGCGTTTATGGGGTTGTCAATCAAAACCAACAACCCGGTGGGAATCGCGCCGATAATTGGCCCGAAAACGGGAATAACGTTAGTCACCCCCAAAACCACACTGATAAGGATTGTATAAGGCATTCCTATAACACTGAAAATCACAAAAAAAACAAACCCTATTATAACTGACTCGATTATTTTGCCGGTTAAAAACCCACCGAATTTTTTATGAACGAGCCTTATGTTTTCAATAATAGTGTTGGCAGTTCGCACTTTAAAGATACTGTAAAGTGCTTTTTTAAATTGAGCGGCGAATAACTCTTTGCTATTGAGCAAGTACGCGCAAATGACTATTCCTATAACAAAATTAAAGACAAATCTGAACGTCTGAAAAATCCCGCCCGAGACCCCGTCCCATATATCAGACAAGCGCGGCATTACGTGGGTGGTGACAAGTTGGCTCAAATTGCTGAAAGAAACATCGAACTCGTTAACAATATTCAACGCCGCGTTATAGAAATCGGGGTATTGTTCCCCCAACTCTTCAATCCAGGGCAGAACATCGGCCCTGAAATTTATGGCAAAAATCGTTTCAATTGAGAGTATAAGTTGCGGAATGACTGCCCAAATCAACGCCAGTAAAAACACAACGGCAGACAGCATAGCGGTGAACACCCCCATGCCCCGTGACAAGCCGCGAATTTTCACGCCGTTGTCTGTCGGTTGAAAGCCCGGCTCTTTTTTTGCTTTTCGCGTATCAGATGCTTTGTTCATTGCGGTGAACAGCGGGCGATACCATCTTTTTTCAAAGAAATTCATGACCGGCGTTAGCAGATAGGCGAAAACGAACCCGACAACAACGGGAGCCATGGCTTCACTCGTTTGAACAAAAAACTCTGAAACAGAAGTGATGTTTGAAATAAGGGCATAAAGCAACAGACAAGCGGCAACCACCAAAAAGGCGGTTATTGCCCAATAGAGATATTTTTTATCCCATTTATACCTCATTGATTTTTCACTCCATTTACAAATATACCCTATTATTATAATAGGTTTTGTTCAAAATGTCAATAGGGAATTTGAAAATTAATTTTTATTAATGTTAAAAAGTGTAAAATATTAATCTTAGAGCTTTGTGCCATTAGGGTTGAGCGTCAATTTGTTCGCAAACATTTTCAATTTTAACCGTCTTTTTAAAACTCTTATCCCGTGAAACGAGTTCAACCTCGCCGTTTTCCATGTTTCTTTTACTTAATATAATTCTAAGTGGAATACCTAATAAGTCGGCATCGGCGAATTGAATGCCGGCGTTTAGGTTTCTGTCGTCAATAATTACTTCATACTTTTGCGATAACTTGTTATACAGCTCAAAGGCGGCATCTCTGATTTCGGGGATATTGCCGTTGAGCATACAGATGTGAATGTCCCACGGGGCGACTGCTTTAGGCCAAATCGGACCGTATTCGTCGTGGTGGTTTTCGAGAATACAAGCGAAAAGCCTTCCCACGCCAATGCCGTAACACCCCATAATCGGGGTCTTGAGCGTGCCGTCAATGTCGGTGTAAGTCATATTCATAGACTTTGTATATTTATCGCCGAGTTGAAAGATATTGCCGATTTCAATTCCACGACTTATTTTAAGAGGAGCATTGCAAGTTACACAACAATCGCCCTCAACAACCTTTGAAATGTCTGAAAACTCAACCGCTCCGACATCACGGGCAACTGAAAAGCCGGTGAAATGACAATCCTCTTTATTTGCCCCTGCAACAAGGTTTTCCAACCCCTCTAAAGATTTGTCGAAATATACCTGCACATCTGCCTCTAACGATTTAGGCCCGATAAAGCCCAAACACAATCCACCCATTTTATTTTCTGAAACGTTTGATTCAAACGCCTGAACTTCACTTTTGATTATGTTTTTAAGCTTAAATTCGTTCACTTCGAGGTCGCCCCTAATAAAGACAACCAACGGCTTTTGCGTGTCTTTTCTTATAAACAAAGCCGCCTTAATTGTCTGAGGATGAGGGACTTTCAAGAACGCCGCCAACTCGTCAATCGTTTTTATGTTGGGGGTGTGAATTGGTGTCAGAGCATGCTCATCAGAGGGTGAGTTTGCCACAGGTGGCACGCCGAGAGCAACCTCCATGTTTGAGCTGTAGCCGCAAGTGTCGCAGACAACCAAAGAATCCTCACCGCCGTCAGATAGATACATAAATTCGTGGGCAACTTTTCCGCCCATCATGCCTGAGTCCGACTTTACCGCGATGAAGTCAGAAAGCCCAACACGCTTGAAAATCCGCTCATATGCCTTATATGCTGTTTCGTAATATTCCTCAAGACATTCTTGATTTTGGTGGAATGAGTAGGCATCTTTCATAGTAAATTCGCGAACGCGAACCATTCCTGCGCGCGCGCGTGGTTCGTCGCGGAATTTAGTCTGAATTTGATAGAGCATAAACGGATATTTAACATAGCTCTTCGCTTCAGTGCGCGCTAAATGCACAGCCGCTTCCTCATGGGTCATGGCTAACAGCATGTCCTTGTCCGTTCTGTCTTTGAAGCGCAAAAGCTCACTGCCGACACTTTCAAACCGCCCCGACTCGTTCCATAGCTCCGCCGGAAGTGTAACAGGGAACAGCACTTCTTGCCCATCTATCAAGTCCATCTCATCGCGAATAATTTGCTCAATTTTCTTAATAATTCGCTTTGCGGGGTTCAATAAGGTGAAAACCCCGTTAGTCACCTGTCGAATATAACCCCCCCTAAGCATAAAAATATGGCTCGCCAAAAAAGCTTCGGCGGGCTTTTCTTTATAACGCTCTCCCAACAATCTACTCAATTTCATATCTTTAAATCTAACCTTTCTTAACGTTTTAAATAATAATATCACATTTTATTATAAATGTCAACTTGACAAATTGGTGTTTTAGTTGTAAAATAGATAGTAAATAGATAAAGCAAGATAAATAGAGAAAAGGACTGAATTTATGTTTAAGAAGACAAACGCTGTCGGGCTCTTCGGTATGAACTCGTTTCCCGTCACGGTGGAAATCAATAAAGAACTCGGTATTCCGCGCTTTGATATTGTCGGGCTTGCCGATGTTTCGGTTCAGGAAAGTCGTATGCGAATCGAATCGGCTTTGGCTAATTCGGGTGTCGCGATTGAGAAAAGAAAGAGAGTGGTGAACCTAAGCCCGGCATCAATCAAAAAGAGCGGCTCAATGTTCGACATGGCTATTCTTGTGGCGGTTTTAGCGGCAGACAATCTTTTGAATATTGACATTGAACGGTTTGTATTTATAGGCGAAACATCACTTAACGGCGACATGATTCCGATTAACGGGGTTCTCACCATGGTTATAGAAGCACTTGAGCAGGGTATGGAAGGTGTGTTCGTTCCTGCTCAAAACGCGAATGAAGCGAGTGTCGTCGAAGGAATAAACATCTACCCCGTCAATGATGTTAAAGAACTTATCGGCATGCTAAGCGGAAGGCGCGCGCTTACTTCGCAAAGACATTACAGAGCGAAAGCGGCTGATTTTAAAGACACACTTGATTTTTCAGAAGTGAAAGGGCAAGAAAATGTAAAACGCGCCCTTGAAGTCGCCGCCGCGGGTTTCCACAACGTAATTATGCTCGGAACGCCGGGTACAGGCAAAAGCATGTTAGCAAAACGTATTCCGGGAATCTTGCCGCCTATGAGCTTTGAAGAAAGCCTTGAAACAACTGAAATTCATTCGGTGGCAGGGCTGTTAGACAACAAACACCCGTTAGTAACAAGACGTCCTTTTCGCCCTGTGAGCCACACCGCATCATCGGCAGGGCTTATCGGCGGCGGGCCCGTTCCGCGCCCGGGTGAAATTTCGTTAGCACATAATGGTGTTCTTTTCTTAGACGAATTGCCCGAGTTTGACCGCCGAACGCTTGAAACATTGCGGCAACCGTTAGAGGACGGAATAATACATATCTCACGAGCGGCGGGCAAAATCAGCTATCCGTGCAAAATCATGCTTGTTGCGGCGATGAACCCTTGCCCTTGCGGCGATTTCGGGCACCCTGCGAAAAAGTGTCGCTGTTCCGAGCGGCAAATAAGCGCGTATTTAGGCAGAATAAGCCGCCCTGTTTTAGACAGAATTGACATTCAAGTTGAAGTCGCCCCGGTAAACTATGAAGAAATTTCGGCAGGCTCAAAAATTCAAAGTGAGTCATCAAAACAAATTTTAGAGCGGGTGGAATGTGCAAGGCTCATTCAAGAAAACCGTTATCGCGGCATGAACATTCGCGCTAACTCAGAAATCACACCGGGGCTGTTAAATCAAATTTGCGTCATGGAAGAATCGGCAAGTCAATTGCTTAAAAACGCATTCGAGAAGTTAGGCATTTCAGCGCGCGCTTATGACAGAATACTGAAAGTCGCACGAACCATAGCCGACCTCGACAACAGCGATATAATAAAAAAACCACACATCGGCAGCGCAATCGCATATCGAAGTTTGGATAAGAAATATTGGGGAAGGTGACGGCAGTTGACAGTTGACAATTGAGAGTTGAGAGTTGACTAATTGTTGTTAATGTGGTATGATTAAGAATGGGTATAAAGAAATAGGAGGAGCGATATGGATACTGTTTGTGTAAACCTAAACCGCGAGCTTGCAACAAAGGCAAGACCTGTACTCAACCATTATGGGATAGACATTGAAACGGCTCTCAATGTTTATCTTTTGCAAGTCATATCAGATGCAAAGCCGCTTTCACCACAAAGAGAAAAAGCGGAGTACGTACGCCCCGAGTTTCAGTTTGGCTGTTTGAAAGGTATACTGAATATTGACGATGACTTCAGCGATGTTCTCGCGGATTTCAAGGAGTATATGTGATGACAAAACATCTCCTTGATACGCATACTGCGATATGGGCGTTGTTGGGCAATGATGAAAAATTGTCCGCAAGAGCAAAAAGCATAATAGCCGATAAAACAGTCGAACTTGCTGTCAGCATTGCTTCCGCTTGGGAAATTGCTATTAAAATCAGCAAGGGCGGTAAAATTACAGACATGGGCGGCGTTGCGGTTTTTTTAGATAAGCTCTGTGAAAACGGAGTTGAAATTCTTGGGGTGGGTGCCGGAGAAGTCAAGATTGTTGAATCTTTACCGCTTATTCATAATGACCCATTCGACAGGCTTATCGTTGCGACAGCAAAAAATCACGGAATTACTCTCCTATCTGCCGATGAAAACGTTCAAAAATATGATGTCAATTGCGTTTGGTGACTACCCAATTAATTAAAAATGTAACAAAGATGTAGAGATAAACAGATGTTTACAAGAAACAGGGTGGCAACTAAATCGCTGTCACTACAGTCGAGAAAAATACCGTTGATTAGTTCCTTAAAATAATTTTCGACACTTGATATTGCCCAAGGTGTGAGCGAACATAATGCAAGAGTTCGCCCGAATAATCTCGCAACCAATTTGGGTCATTTCCCATATACAAGACGATTTCCCATGTTGTATAAAACCGTCCTCTTTTTTGCTGACTGTGTTTTAACTCGCACATTGCCGCACAATGATAAAACAAGTTGACAACTCTTCTAACAGCAGTCTCAACAGTACCGCTGTTTGAACGGTCGGGGGTTTGAAGTACAGCCTTGCGTTTAGACAATGGTGTTTTGTGAACACGGTAATTTATCTCGCTTGTCCCCTTAATTCTATTGCAATGTACACACAATGTTTGAAGATTTGAAATGTCATTAGTTCCGCCCATTGCGATGGGAAGAATGTGGTCAACCTGCATTGAAACCCCTTGTCGCCGCGACTTACCGCAACATAAACATGTATAATTATCACGAATGCGCACTTGTTCTTTCTTTTCTTTGGTTAAGTCATCATTGGGCAGCGAAGTATTAACGGGAGGGGGGATAGGTTGCCCGTGTGTTTTGTTTAAGGCGGTCTCTATAGACTTGTTAAAAGCACTTTTAAAGTTGCTGTATGTTTTGTATAAGAAGCCCCAGTGAAGACTGCCATCGTTGAATTTAGTACGCAGTATTATGTCGGTATCAAGTGGCGTTGTGTTCAGATATTCAGTCGCTAATTTATCCATATCATATATGTTTCTCTCACTGAAATCTATGAATCTCGGGGCTTCATTGTTTTGTGCAATATGGTGAATAATCTTTGTCACGTTCTCGACGAGCATACCATCAAATCCATCGGTTTCAATGTCGAAAAACTCGTCCGCAAGCTCTTCGGCTTTATCGGCAATCTGACTCTCGACCACATTTTCGTTTGAATACGCTGATAAATCTTGTTTCAAAGCATGCTCTATTAAACGGTCGTACTTTTCCTTGTTAAATTCATACGCGCCGATATTGTCCTTAAAAGTAACGTGTTCCTGTGAAGAATCCGTGGCATCAATGGAATCCTGTTCAATGGCAATTGTATACTCGACACTATAGAACCCCACCGGAATAAACGTCAAGTAGCCAACGTCTTCAAAACCGGAATACGTTGAGCGGAGACAACGCTGTAAACAGCATTCGCACGGACACCTTGTGCCTTGAGTTTTTCAACAAGATATTCGCACTGAACCCATCTATCGGCAAAAATCAGAGTTTTGCCGTATTCGTCCCTGTTCTCGATATAATCACTGATGATGAGGTCATTTCTCTTGTGATTGTCAGCTAAAATCTGAATAAGATTCTCAGGTAAATCCTTGTGCTTGTTCACAAGTCTGTCAAACAGACTATCGTCCACATCAAACTCTATGCCCGTGTCTTTCTCTATGTACTTTGGTACAGCAAGCACTTTTTGAGTTTGTAGATTTTCCTTCTTGGCTTCATAACAAATCCATTGGTCGTAAATCTTTTTGAGCCACCCACTAATGCGTTTGTCCATATGCATAGGCGTAGCTGTTAATCCGAGAACATATAGATTTTTGAGCGAATCACGCATAGAGAGCAGTAGTGTCCTGCAACCGTAAGCCGGAGTATGATGCGCTTCGTCAATTACAACAAAAAGTTCGCTTTCTTTGCAATGCTCAACAAAATTACGAAAAGGAGTGTATGCAATTTCGCCCCGCCCATCAAGTTGTTCGGAATTATATGCGATTATAGCAGTCTGTGTTGTGCAGATTAGCACATCATCTGTAGGAAGAATACTACCGGAATTGGCATGGTTTGTACTACTTGATACAACCCGCAAATTAACAGTGTCACGTCCATATGCGTTGTGGAGTTCTCCGATAAATGCTTCGGTAGCTTGGTCAAGTAAATATGATGATTGAGCCATCCACAGAACTTTTATTCCCTTAGAAATTATGTTGCGGCAAATCCAGTTTACTGAAGTAAATGTCTTTCCACCCCCGGTTGGCAAAACCAACAGACTCCCTTTGTAGCCCTGAATAGGCACAGGAAGTGCTTTTGACAAGCAATTAAAAGCCTCCTGTTGATGCGGAAATGGTTGCTTGTTTTGGTTGTTTATGCGTTGGTCTGTGAGTTCTTTTATGTCTAACGTGTAATATCCTGCCATACTCCCCTCCGAAAATATTATAATGCAGGGCTTTTATCATTAAGCCCTTTATAAAATATAACATATTTCCCCAAAAAGCGCAATAGCGACAAAGAAAATTCGTGATTATATATATATATATAATTTGTTGAATATTTTTGTGGGTTTTGACGGACAGTTGGCGAACAGTTGACAAATGCGGTAAAGTGTGATATACTATACAAAAAGAGAGGTGATTGCGTTTTATGACTGAACTCGAATATAAATTCACTTATGACCTGCTGTTCAAGATGGTCTTCACAAAGCATGTTAAATTGCTGAAAAGTCTTATTGGGCTCGTGAGTATTCCACAGCTTTACAAGAAGGTGAGACCTACTCTGACTTACCGAAGACGATTGTTATCAGCATAGTAAATTTCACGATGTTTAAAGATTATTCCGGCTTTCATTCAGAGTTTCACGCGCTTGAAACCACTCGTCATACACAGTTGACCGATAAGTTTTGTCTGCGTTATTTCGAGTTGCCTAAATTGCCATTAGATGCCTTATCGAAAACCGATAGGCTCAAATTATGGCTTGCATTGTTCAAAGCAAAAACTGAGGAAGATTTGAAACAAATTGAAGAGTTAGGGGTTGATGAAATGCAAGAAGCGATTCAAGCTTATAAAACAGTTGCTGCCACTTCCGAATTCAAGGAAGTCGCACGTCTTCGTGAACGGGCGAGATTTAACGAAGCATCGGCTTTGCGGAATGCAGAGCGGAAGGGAAGGCGTGAGAGGAATATTGAAATTGCACGAAAACTTATAAGCCGCGGCAGACCCATTGAAGAAATCATGGAAGATACCGGTTTAACACATAAGGAAATTGAACGCTTGCAACTGCATTAAATAATATTGATAGCGGTGAACTTGCAAAGCCGCACGAAAACAACTTTGCGACAAGGAGCAATATGAATAGTAATACTAACAGTTTTTTAGAAGGTCTTAACCCTATGCAGTGTGAGGCGGTTTTGCATACCGAGGGGCCGCTTTTGATTATTGCGGGGGCGGGTAGCGGTAAAACTACCGTGCTTTGCAGGAGAATTGCCAACTTAATTTTGGCTTGTAATGTCAGGCCATATCGAATTCTTGCGGTTACTTTTACCAACAAAGCGGCTAACGAACTCAAAGAGCGTTTGGCGGCAATGGGGGCTGATGCCGATGATGTTTGGGCTTGCACCTTTCACTCGTGTTGCGTTAAAATGCTAAGGCGCGGCATTGAACGATTGGGGTATAAACCCGGTTTTACAATCTTTGATGCCGATGATTCGGCAAGGGTAATCAAACAATGTATGGCTGATTTGGGAATCACCGACAAAGCGTTTAACCCTAAGGTTATACAAAGCATAATTTCACGTGCTAAAGACCAAATGATTTCGGCGCGAGAATTTGACGGCGATGAAAATGACTATATTTTAAGTGTAACAAAACAAGTTTATGTGGAATATCAAAAGCGACTTAAACAACAAAACGCGCTTGATTTCGATGATATTATTTTCAACTGCGTTGTTATGTTACGTGAAAACGCGGATATACTCGAAAAATGGCAAAGGCAGTTTAGCTATATAATGGTGGACGAGTATCAAGACACCAATATAGCGCAATTCGAGTTAGTCTTATTGCTGTCGGGCGGCTCTGCTAACCTGTGCGTGGTGGGTGATGAAGACCAGAGCATTTATCGCTTTAGGGGCGCGACGATTGAAAACATTCTGTCGTTTGAGCGGCAGTTTTCAGCGAGGGTCATCAAGCTTGAACAAAACTATCGCTCCACCGACACTATACTTAAGGCAGCAAATGCCGTGATTAGCAAAAATTCACGCCGAAACGTGAAAAACCTGTGGACTGATTTAGGAACAGGCGACAAAATTAAATTGGTAACGCTCAGTGACGAGAGAGAAGAAGCCTCGTTTGTGGCAAGCTCTATAGCCGAGTCGGAAAACAAGAAGTATTCCGACAACGCAATTCTTTATCGCACCAACGCCCAATCGAGAAATTTCGAGTTTTCGCTGTCGCGTATGGGCATTCCCTACATAATCATAGGTGGGACAAGGTTTTATGAGCGCAAAGAAGTAAAAGACATCATAGCCTATCTCAGCGTACTCGACAATCCTTTTGACATGCTAAGACTTAGGCGAATTATAAACGTTCCCAAACGCAATATAGGCGAGGCAACACAAACCGAAATTGAGCGGTTGGCTTTAGAGCATAACGCCTCGCCGATTGAAATAATAGAAAACGCCGATAAATTTGAAACTCTCTATCGAAAAGCGAAACCGTTGAGTGGGTTTTTGAAGTTTTTCAGAGAGATTTTACAGCGCGCGCAAAATCCCGAAACCACACCGGACGAGCTTATTGAGGACATTCTCGAGCTTTCGGGGTATCGACTGATGTTAATGTCAGAGGGTGAAGAGGGAATGGGTAGGCTTCAAAACATTGAGGAGCTTAAATCGGCCGCCATCACTTTTGTTGAGGACAGCGGGCCCGAAAACTCCTCTCTCAGCGAGTTTTTGGGGCATTGCTCACTTATGTCTGCAACAGACATTAGCAGCGAGAACAACAACAGGGTGGTTTTAATGACCATTCACGCCGCTAAGGGGACCGAGTTCAACAACGTTTATCTTGTCGGTGCGGAGGAAAACATCTTCCCTTCTATGAGAAGCCTTTCTGAGCATTTAGGCGAGGAAGAAGAGCGGCGTTTGGCATATGTCGCCATCACGCGCGCAAGAAAGAAATTGTGCATCACCCACGCAAAGCAACGATTGTTTTTCGGGCAGACAAATCGAAACAGGCTATCGAGATTCATTGCGGACATTCCCCCCGATTGTATTGAGCCTATTGACAAAACCGTAACTGCTAATACGCAAACAACGTCTTATTTCAAACGCACGAATACAACTGGCGGCTACCTGCAAAACCAAAATGCGCGCCCGACTATGACTGCAAAAACAGACTTTGTGCGCGAGCCTCCTGCGCACGGCGCGCGAGTTAAGCACAAGGCTTTCGGCAAAGGAACGGTAATCGGAATAACACCAAAAGGCAACGACACGTTAGCTGAAGTTGCGTTCGATATTTTGGGAACCAAAAAGGTGTCGGTTAAGTTTTTGGTGGTTGAGAATCCATAAATTTTTTAAGTTTAATTGCATCTTTTATTTCGAGACCTTTTTCTCCCGCTAAAGATTCAAGGTGGTGGGTGAACTCGTGTAGCAGTGTCTTTTTCAGCTGTTCTTTTTGTCGCTCGACATTCATATGAGAACAGACCCTTGTAAAAGAGCCGTAATAAATTGCAATATAACGCCCCAGACCATAGCGTTGATAGTGATATTCCCCCAAAACATAGAGCCTTGTCTGCGCTTTGCTTTTGGGGTGAATTTTTGTGTCCGGCAATAATACTATTCCGCCGTTGAGTTGTTTATAAAACCCTTCCGGCAACTCATCGGCAAAATCATCAAGTATTTCTCCAACCTCTTCAAATGAAAGCATATATACCTCTTCTCTGCCCGTCACCACGGTTCCACCGTGCCTGTTATTTGGGTGATTGAGTTTAGTTTGTTTTCTTTCATGTATTGTTCAAGTTCGCTTGGAATTTTTGTTGGAAGATGTGGGTCGGTGAACAATGCCGTTCCGATTTGCACTGCCTTTGCGCCGGCTATGAGAAACTCAAGCGCATCGTTTAAACAAGAGATGCCACCCATTCCCACTATATCTATATCAACGGCACGCGCCACCTGCCAGACCATTCTCACCGCAACAGGTAACACCGCCGGGCCCGAAAGACCGCCGACGTTGTTTCTTAAAATAGGGCGGCGAGTTTTTATGTCAATTCTCATTCCCAATAGGGTGTTTATAAGTGACAGTGCATTCGCGCCTTCTGACTGCGCCGCTTTGGCAATTTCGGTTATGTCGGTGACGTTCGGGCTTAATTTTACCATAAGCGGCTTGCTTGTTGCGGCGCGCACGGCTTTGGTGATTGCCGCCGTTGCTTGTGTGCTTACGCCGAAGCTTAAGCCACCTTGCTTTACGTTTGGGCATGAAATATTAAGTTCAACCATGTCAACCGCGCTCTTGTCTAACTTAGCGGCAGATTCAACATAGTCCTCAATTTTTTCGCCCGCAAGGTTCGCTATAACTACGTTAGCGCGTGACTTGAGAGAGGGTAGCAACTTTTCAATAAAATCATCAATTCCGCAATTTTGAAGCCCTACAGAATTTAACATTCCGCTCGGGGTTTCGGCGATTCGCGGGGGTAGATTGCCTTGCCTTTTGTTCAAGGTAGTGCCTTTGCAGGAAATGCCGCCCCATATATTAACGGGATAAAGCGGTTCGTAATCGTCACCGTAGCCGAAAGTCCCCGAAGCCGCAATGAACGGATTAGGGAATGTCACCCCACCCACACTAACGCTCATTTTTGTATGCAAACTCATAACAGCACCTCCCTTGCGTTGAATACCGGGCCTTCTTTGCAGACCCTCACCATTTGCTCACCCGTTTCGCCGACACTTTTGCAAGCGCAACCGGCACACGCACCGACACCGCACGCCATTCTCTCTTCAAGCGACACGCGGCACAAAACGTTGGCGCGAGTGCAAATCTCCGCCACCGCTTTGAGCATGGGAACAGGGCCGCAGGCATATACAACGCCGACATCATCCGATTCTAACAGCTTGTTAAGCGGTTCGGTAACAAGCCCTTTTGTCCCGACACTTCCGTCTTGTGTGCAGATGATGACTTGCGCCCCCGTTTGTTTAAAATCATCAGCGAGAATAATTTTGTCATACCCTCTAAATCCCATTAATGCTACAGCCTTGTTGGCATGTAATTTCGCCATGCCATAAAGCGGAGCGACACCCATTCCACCACCGATTAAAATGGCGTTAAGGCTTGAATTTTCTGTTTGTGAGGGCAATTCAAAGCCGTTGCCTAACGGACCGAGCAGGTCAATGCTGTCGCCCACGCGCGTTTCGGCAAGCTTTGCAGTTCCACAACCGCGCACTTCAAACACTATTCGGATTGTCCCTTCGTCTTTGTCAATGTCGCAAATCGAAATAGGGCGGCGAAGGGTAAAGCCTTCAACCTTGATATGAACAAACTGCCCCGGAACTGCCAATGCGGCAATGTCACCGCAAAGCACGGTAAACGAATAGACCCCCGCAGATATTGCCTTTTTCTCAATTACGTGATATAACTTGCATTTATACATATTTTTACCGTTTTTACTTTCTTTGTTAGTAAATTTATTATAACATAAATTTGCGCGAAGCACAAGCGAATTTATTCGTAAAAATTTTTTAATTTTCAAAATTTCAAAACAAATTTAAGTGCTTTATTGTCAAAATATGGCGTGTGTTTTTGTCTATTCCTACAAAATAAGCAAAATCTATGAAATTTTTTCTTTAATATATTGACAACCGCTAAATTATATAATATAATAGAATTAAGCAATTTAAGCTACCTCCATTATTTAGTTTTGAGTTATCTCCTTTCTTTTGTTCTACTCTTTTTGTTTATCTGACCTAAAAGCCCCCCTTTGATTAAGGGGGGCGATTTTTTTGTGGGTTTTAACGCTTATCTTCTAAAAATTCCTCCATCGGTGACGATGATTTGACCGCCTGTGTTTGTTTTAAAGTGCAGGAAGCCATTGCCGTCAAGGGTAGGTCTTGGGTCGTCCAACGCGCTAATTTTGTTGATTTGTATGTCATAGTGATATATTTTAACGTTATTAAGAGCAACCCTGCTGTTAAGTTTCACCGCTATGCCTGCCGATTGATTGTAACTGCCATCATGCCCTAAATTCATCACCGCAAAGTTGTTCCTGTAAAATCTGTCTAAAAACGCCTTTGTTTGAGTCGCTTTCTCGTCCTTTGTTGAGGCGTATACGTTTATATCGTCCTCAACTAAAGCCGCATCTAACGTTATTCTGATATCGAATTTGTTGTCAGGGGTTCTTGAGTCAAAGACAAGGGTCGTCAACTCGCTTTGTGCGGCAAGCTCAGCGGCGGATTTAGTGACAACGTTCGCCCCGACAAACCTTATAAATTCGCTGTCGGCGGCTGTGTTTTCTATTACGGTTTTCATTTCATCGTGATAAATCGTTCCGGGGCTTTCGTTGTTATTATTGTTTTCATCGCCGTTTTCGTTTTCGTGGAATGTCTCTTCGCTCTCTCCATAAGTTTCAATGGTATCAATTCCTCCGGTTCTGAAATAGCGGCTGAATGGGAGTAGTTCTATAGACACATCACTGTTGCCGTTGAAGGATATGTAGCGCGGTTGAATGTCCACAAAGCGCGCCATCTCTTGCGCTTCCCCATAGGTTGTCCATTTAATCCCGGGGGCTAATGAGATTGTGACATCTTTGCCGGGGGTGTTGAAAAGCTCGCTTGAGATGTTCGCGGTTGAGGCGTTAAATTCGCGCACCTGCGCACCGGAGCTGACTCGTATCAGATAATACACCGGCATTCCGTACTCGAAAGTATAATAATATGTCCCCGAATCTAACGCAATGTGTGAATAACCGTAGACAACCGCCGGCTCATGTTCAAAATGCCCGATGGCGATGTTGCTTGTCTTTGTTTCACGGCTATCAGGAACGGTGTTAACCGAAAAGTACATATGCGGCACTCTCGTGTCTGAAACAACCTCGTTGCCGTATACTATTTCAATCTTATCGCCAAAATTCACCCCTTCGATTACAAGAGACCTATGTAACGTCCGCGTTTGAGGGGACTCAACTGAGACATTCCCCAAATTCAATAAAATTAATCCCGCTATAGCAGATAAAGCTAAAGCTTTCAAAACTATATTTTTCATAAACTATCCTTTCAACGGCGAGCCGCCGTTAAGTAAAATAAAATTCAGACGGGAAGGCTATAATAGCTTCGCCTTGCTGTAATCTATTGTCCCCGCGAAAGGGTTATAGACAATGTCGACACAGCCTTTTTGATAGAAGAAATATTCTGTCTGATAACAAAGCGGAATAAAAAATCCGTTGTCAATAAGGTGGCGTTCAGCTTTTTGATAAAGCGCGAAGCTCTCGTTTTTGTCCGGCGTTCTTTGGGCTTGTTCGATGGTTTTGGCGTATTCTGATGATTTGCTGAAAATCGGGAAACGCTCGCCCTGAACAAAATATTTTAAATAGGCACAGGGTGAATTATAGTCACCCGAAAGTCGGGTTGCCGCGAATTGAAAGTTGCCCTGTGCTATTTCACGCTCAAATTCTGCGGGTGGCAACATTCTGATATTGCAGTAAAACCCCAACTCTTTTTGCCATTTTTGGGTGATAAATCCCAAGAACTCTTTTATTGTGGGATTGTCGGGTACTAATAAATCTAAGCCGTTTATATTTACAACGCCTTTGCGTTTAAGCGCGCGCTCGAATGCCGCCTTCGCGCCTGACAAATCTGTGTCTCGCTGAAAGTCAACCCCCAAATCGCGGTATCTGTCGTTGCCGAGTTTGACATCAAACGGGATTAACATTCCCGTTTTGTTAAAGCCCACGGGGGCAACGGCAATATCATCATCACCAAAAGCTCTCGAAAGCGCGAACCGGAAGTCTTTATCAGCGAATACGCTTTCCCCTTTAGTATTGAAGACAAGCCCCCAAACGAAATTTTCATATTCGTCAAATGGGAACTCGTTAATTAACCCTTGCGCCGTCTGTCCGCTTGCCACTATGCTGTGGGTGTCGCCCTCTAAAAAATGAGGAAGCACTCGCTCGGGCGCGCTTATAAAAAAGTTAAGCCCGTATGGATATATTCTGTCCACCTCGTTATTAGGGGTGTTGCGCCTTAAAATTAGGTGGTTGTTTTCACTGCTGTATGGGTCATAGTCCCACCTGAAAAGCCAAAAAGAGCCGTTTGAAATCACCGCCTCGGCGTTCAGCCCGTATCTTCCTTGTGTGCTGTTGTAAAAATCCTCGTTGCAGGGCATGGCGGCGGTGGTGGTAAGCAACTCGGGGAACTGTAAATCAGCGTACTCTAAGCGGATAACCAAGTTAAAATTGTCAATCGCTTCTACTCCGAGGGCGGTTATGTCGTTAAGCTCGCCGCTGTTTATGGCGCGTGCGTTTTTAATCACGAAAAACCTCTCGGCGTTCGGCGATTTTGTTGTTGGGTTAATAAGCCGTCTGAACCCGAAAACAAAGTCTTGCGCCGTACACAATGCAGGCTCTTGCGACTCCCTGCCTGTATACCAATATACGTCATCTCTAAGCTGAAAGGTATATGTAAGACCATCGTCGCTCACAAAATACTCACCCGCGACTCCCGCTGTGACATTCCCACGCTCATCAAGCTTTAACAGACCTTGAAACATATTGGCAATAACCATTTTTGAGTTCTCGTCTGTTGCGGTTTGGGGGTCTAACGTTCGCGGATTAGAGCTTATATCATATTTAAAAATATAGTCGCCGCCGTCGCTCTCGGAACAACCGATAAATAAAAACAGCAAAACAGCCGACAATAACACTCTTTTCGTTTTATTCAACCAAAACTAACCTTCCTTCAGCAATGCTTTTCTTACAATAAATCTCTCTTTGGTTTGAACTGCCCTTAAATCTAAGCCGAAAATCGCGCAACTCATCAATATATCGCCCGTCAACCAACACGTCGATATAAGAGAGAAGCTCGTCCACTTCCGGCTTATTCATAGCTTTCAACTCTTCGTATAAATAGCCTGTATAACAGCGGATATTATATTTATCGGAAAGCCTTTTCGCTATTTCAGAAAACGCGGCGCACTGGCAAAACGGCTCGCCACCCGAAAAAGTAACCCCGTCTAATAAAGGATTGTCTTCAATCTCACCAATAATCGCGCTAATATCATAAAAACTGCCACCCGACATATCGTGTGTCTCGGGATTATGACAGCTCTTGCACAAATGTGGGCATCCTTGCGCAAAAATCGCGTATCTGATTCCGGGCCCGTCCACAACAGACTCTCTGACGATTCCCGCAATTCGTACTTCCATTTTCAGACTTCCCCTTTGTTTATCATTCTCCTGCGGGAACGATGTGGAAAATTCGTTCTTGCGGGTGGGCTAAATTCAACCGTGTTCTGGCGATTTCTTCGATATACTCTGCGCGGTTTTCCTCAAGGGTGTAGCGTTCAAGTCGCTCATTAGCCTGTTCGATAGCGAGTAGTTCGCTTTCTATTTTTTCTAACTCTGCGATTTTATTTGCGTGTTCAGTTAGGTTTGATATGTATAAGAAAAACGCTATAGCCATAATAAAACCAAACACGAAAAAAGATAGAACAACATCACCTTTTTTTGACTTTTGCTTTGATAACATCATTTTTACCATCCATTATTTTTTTATTCCTTCTAAGAGGTGTCCTTCTATTATACACCAACCTTAACATAGATTTCAAGAGCTTTTTGATAGAATTGTAAATAACGACAAAATTTTTAATAAATTTCAGTGCAATTTTACATATAATCCTCAAAGCGGGCTTTATTATAACATGGTATATTTTTTTGAACAGCTTTCTCAAAGCGTTGGCGAATTTATTTATAACAAACGAAATCAGCGCGCCTAAGGTTAAAAAATACACCGCCCCACCGAAAGCAAGCGCGACAACGAAAAGCATGCGGAACTCACCCGTCCCCAACTCCATAGAATAGGCGAAAGTGACAAGCCCCGCAAAACAAAGAAACGCAAAATCCTCAACCCCCACAGCCAATCCATTGTGGGGGATAAACACCCTGAGCGTGCGAAAACCCTCATACACAAAAGCCAACGCAAAGCCCACAAGTGCGAAGTCACCTAAAACCGCCAAATTTTCAGCCGTAGAATCATACATTACTCACTTCTCACTCCCCACTATTTAAACAGTCTCGTCAAAAAATTATTAGCGACCCTCTCGCTATTGCCGTAACACAAGCCGTCAACTCTTCCGTGAAGCTGCATATCGCCGCTATCTTTGTCGGCATTAATAATCTCAAGCTTCTCGCCCTTTATTTTCAGCTCACCCAACTCGGTGAAAACCACGACTTCACACTCATTAAAGCTTATGATGTCGATTACCCCCGACAAAATGACTTTGTGTCGGTTTTCCATGATAAAATTATGCTCTTTTTTAAACCCTCTTTCCTGCATTTGCTCTCTCCTTTATATATAGTTGTCCTTAAGACATCTTATTCAAAAGCGAGAGAAATATAACCGAAAATTAACCACCACCCGGCGCTTGTGCGTTGGGTGGTGTTGTTTTGTTGGAATGTCTTGCGAGAATGGGTTCAGGTGGGGTGGGCATGCCAACCCCGTCTTTCAAACATCTGCAAATTTCGGGACGGGCAAGCCCGTCCCCTACAGTGTGCGGAATTGCTTTCAAGCTTTTTCAAGAACTCACATCAACCACCTTCAAAAACAGGGTAGGTTTTGTCAATACTTCATAACATACTCTCTCCAGGTATCGGGGTATAATCTCATTATATGGTCGCGTGCTTCTCTGTTCAGTCTTGTTGCTCGATAATCCTCGCCTTGTCGCGCAAATT
>Ga0099364_10001299_pt1 | contig 41598 bp, 39 predicted proteins | sample TergutTh196P3_FD_73070 | JGI IMG/M metagenome (GOLD analysis project Ga0099364, IMG submission 73070) | Microcerotermes parvus P3 segment gut microbial communities from Pointe-Noire, Republic of the Congo - Th196 P3 | ecosystem: Host-associated > Arthropoda: Insects > Digestive system > Gut ...
TAAGAATGCTATTGATTGCTCTTTAAACAAAATAATAACCGGACAGGTGCAAAAAGACATGGATAGCCTGTTAACATTGAACTTTCAACTATTTAAATAACTCATTTTATAAACGAGGTTAGTATAATCATCTGAAAATGTTACATTGATGTCAAATGGTTTAAGCGCCAAAAGATCGCCTTTTGCCGCCTTTTCCAGCGCTACCGCCTGGTTCATCATAATTGTGATGCTTCCGGTATAGGTTACTTTTCCCATACTCCAACTTGACGGTTTGTTGCTGCCAATGGTATGGTTTAGTTGGTGCTCCTGTGAGGTGCCGTAAGTAAACTCGTTTACTTCGTCCCATATTTGTGCAAGGGCGGTAATGATTGCATCGCCGCCGTCGTATGCCTTTCCGTCTTTAATAATTCGTGCCATGATTAAATACTTCTTTTGATGTTTACGGTGCCGTCGATGCGTCCAATGCCGCCCATCGGAACCCAATTGTAAAATACTTTCAATGATTTTTCGCCAAAAAGCAAGTTGCTCTGAGGATCAATAATGGTTTCGCCTCCCGAAAGTTCCTGTTTTGTAGCCATTCTGCCAAATACGCCATTTCCAAACCCTTCAAAATATTTAATCATACCGGTTCCCATCAATCCGGTTTTCGGATCAACCGGAACTGTTGATTTGATTGTTGACAAATACACGGTGTAAATTTCACGAAAAACCTTTGCGTTTGTGCGTGATAATGCAATGGTACTTTCGTTCATATTACCTTCGGCATCCACTATTACGGGCGTACATACATGGTCGTCGCTTAACACAACTTGCCCGGAGTAGTATTCGCCAAAAATATAGCCTTTGGCATTCAGTCCTTCCAATTGCGCCTCCTGGTCTTTGACTCTTTGGTGATTTGACAAGCCGGCATTCAGCCACGCTTCGCGGGCGGCATTGGTCAGGCTCATACTTTGAACTTCACCGACATTAAAAGATACGGGCTGACATGCCATGCAACCTAACAATGTGCCAACGGCGGCATATTTTTGTTGATTGTCCGTCAATTTTTCGGCAAAATTAAAGTCCTGTCCGATCATCACCGAAACCTGCGGGCATAATACCGATGCGCCGGTTTCTTTAATATCACGCAAATTCAGCACAGACGAACTGGTTCCGTTGTACATGGCACATTCGAGCGCCACGTGTACGGGGCGGTTTGTCTCACGTGTCCAGTCGGCTAATCCCTGTGCCGCTTTAATTGCCGGAAGCATCTCATCATGAAGTCCATGGTACATGTTCCGGTTGATCACCTCAAACCGCGGAGACCTCTGCTCCACCCACAAAACGCTCACCGGCTACACTTCGCCGCCCGGAACGGACGAAAAGTTGGTCATCTATCCAAACCCGGTAATATCGGGCAACTCGTTCACCGTCGAGGGCGTCGTAGAAGGATGTACTGTGCAGGTTTTCAACCAGTACGGCATCTGCGTGCGTAGCGTCGTCGCTACCCAAAATCCTGTTACAATCACGCTCGACAATGTGCAACCGGGCTCGTACCTGATACGGGCTGATGGGAAACAGGGGAAGGTGGTGATTTATTAGTTGAGAGTTGAGAATTAAAGACCATCCAACGCCTCCTGCACGGGCGTGATATACTCCAAATACACCGGCATCAACTCTTTCGACACCGGTTCGGCGGGTGGCGACTGCATGGAGAGCGGGTTGATGGGTGATCCGTTTTTATAGACGCGGAAGTCCAAGTGCGGTCCGGTGGATAATCCGGTGGAACCGACATAGCCGATTAACTCTCCTTGCGACACCGACGAGCCTTGTTTGATGCCGGTGGCGAAACCTTTCAGGTGCATGTAAACGGTGGTATAGACGGAGTTGTGTTTGATTTTGAGATAGTTGCCGCCGCCTTTGTCGTAGCCTTTCTCGATGACTTTGCCGTTGCCAATCGAAAAGACCGGCGTTCCTGCCGGAGCAGCGTAGTCCACGCCGTGATGGGGACGGTATATCTTTAAAACGGGATGATAGCGACTGTTGGAAAATCCGGACGAGATGCGGCTATAGTTTAAGGGCGCTTTCAGAAACTCCCGCCGCAGGCTTTGTCCGGCTTCGTCGAAATATTCTCCTTTTTTACTGCTATCCTGTTGATAATAAAAGGCGTAGTAGTTTTTTCCATTGTGTTTAAAGAGGGCGGCTTCGATGGCATTGAGTCCGATATATTTCCCCTCGACGAATCTTTTCTCGTAGATGGCGTAACATTCGTCGCCTTTTTGGATTCCGAAGAAGTCAATCGTCCACTGATAAACATCGGCTAATTCGGCGGCAAGGGCGGGGTCGCCTTTATCCTCTACAATGGCATTCCACAATGAAGAGGTGATGACGCACGAAATCGTGTCGCTGATATAGGTTATTTCATTTTCTTTCTGATAGACATTATACGGTTCAAAGAGTTCAAATACAGTGTATTGTATCTTTGAGTTTTCGTAAACAAGATAGAGCGGCACGGAGAGCGAATCCGCCGTTTTCAGGAGGACGTAAGGTTGTCCTGCCCGTATTTTGCGCGTGTCCATCACATCTTTGCAGTTGTTGTAGATTTGATTGGCGGCGTTGGAACCGATGCCGGCACGCTCCAAAATAACGGACAGTGTCTCCCCGCTTTTGATGACATCTTCGTGCATTTCGAGCGTGTCCACGACGATGCCGTAACGTTCTACGGGAATCCATTCGGTTTCGTCGTCGTCGGATATGCCGGGATCCTGATGGTCTTTGTGATAATGGACGATGATGAAAGTAAGCGCTGCAATAAGCAAAATCAATAATGTGATTATCAGTATAATAACTCGTTTTCTATTCATGGGTTATATTTTTTCAAAACAATCTCTTATATTTATCCCGCGCATCAATATCATTTTTAACGGCTTTGGCTAAGTGCAGATAGACGTCGTATCCGTTTTTGGCGAGCCATGCGATGGCGTCGGATTTTCCGGCGCAGGCGTCGGCGAGGATGATGTCGAAGCCCATTCCGTTGTTTTTGAGCCATAGTTTGGCGTTGAAGTCGTTGTCAATGGCGCGGTCGAAGGCGGCGTATTGCGGGGAGTGTTTGAGCAGCCAGTTGAAGGCTTTGCGGTCGTTGCTCACTGCCAACGAGAACTGCGCCAGATGCTCGTAGCCATTGTCGTTGAGCCATGTACGGAACTGTTCTTTTCCGTTGATGGCTTCCGTCAGCGCCATTAATACTTGTATGGGATAGTCAAACATGGTCAGTCAAATGTGAGGGTTTCGATATTTAAGGCACGGACTTTCTCGGCTATCTTTTCCAATTCCGGACGTGCGATGTATTCCAAATCTTTGGCAGGCGTGGCGCGGTCAATAGGGTAGAGGAGGGCTTTGCGCGGACGGATGCGTTCAAGGCGATTGAGCCATGCCGCGACTTCCGCCTCTGAGGTGTTGTCAATGTATTCTCCGTCGTAACGTCCGCGAAGAAAGAGCGTTTGGATGATGAGGTCGCCTTGAAAACGGCAAAGGTTGTCGGTGATGCGGTCTAAAGTCATCTCTTTGTTGAAACAGCGGTCGAGTTGCCGGAAAGTCTTTTCGGTGCCGGCGTCCAATTTCATGGTGTTGTTGTCAATTCTTTTCAACGCTTCGAAGACGGGTTCTCTGTCCAAAGTGGTAGAGTTGGACAAAACGGTGATGACCGCCGACGGGAAATATTGATTTCTCAGCGCGATGGTATCGTCAACGATGGCGGGAAAGTCGGGATGCAGGGTTGGCTCTCCGTTGCCTGAGAAGGTGATGCTGTCGGGTCTCTGTGAAATCTGTTCCAATGTTTGTTGGAGCATGGACTTCACATCTTCTCTTGGCGGGAAATGTTGGGTATTGACGTCGTCTGTCCATCCGCACTCGCAATAGATGCAGTCGAAAGTGCAGATTTTTTTGGTTGTCGGTATCAGGTTGATTCCTAAGGAGATACCGAATCGTCTGCTGATGATAGGACCGAAGATGATGTTGTTGAATAGCATAATATTATTTAAACGCCTGCATCCTGTAAAGATTGTAATAGTACCCATTTTCGTTCTTCACCAACTCGTGGTGGGTGCCTCGTTCGACGATTTCGCCTTCGTGCATGACGCAGATGATGTCGGCGTTGTGGATGGTTGAGAGGCGGTGGGCGATGACGATGGAGGTGCGGGTTTTGATGAGGTTGTCCAGCGCATCCTGCACCAAACGCTCGGAGAGTGTGTCTAAGGAGGAGGTTGCTTCGTCGAGGATGAGTATTGGCGGATTGTGCAGCAAGGCGCGGGCGATGCTGAGGCGTTGGCGTTGTCCGCCGCTCAGACGGCTGCCGCGGTCGCCGATGTTGGTTTGATAGCCCTCGGCGGTCTCCATGATAAAGTCGTGGGCGTTGGCGATTTTGGCGGCGGCGATGACATCTTCTTCCTTAGCGTTTTCAAGTCCGAAAGCGATGTTGTTGAAGATGGTGTCGTTGAAAAGTATCGGTTCCTGATTGACAATGCCAAACAGATTCCTCAAATCGGGGATGACCAAATCTTTCAAATTATGCCCGTCGAACACTATTTCTCCTTGCACAACGTCGTAAAAACGGGGCAGCATGTCCACCATCGTTGATTTTCCCGAACCCGACTGTCCTACTAATGCGATGGTTTTTCCTTTTTCTATGCTGAGGTTGATATTTTGCAATATCCACTTTTCCTGATATTTAAACCATACGTCTTTGTAAACGATTTTGTCGTTAAACGATTGAATAGCAATGGGATTTTCGGCTTGCTGAATCGGATTTTGGGCGTTCATAATTTCGTCAATGCGGTTGATGGACGCCATCCCTTTTTTGAGGTTGTAGTTGGCGGTGGAGACCTTTTTTACCGGAACGATAATTTGAGAGAAAATCACCAAATACGTTATAAGCGTCTCGGGACCGATGCTGGGACTATCGCCCAAAACCAACGAGCCGCCATACCATAACACGAACCCGATGATGGTAAACGAAAGTACTTCGCTCACCGGCGACGCCAAATAATTCTGACGGTAGAGCGAGGTTTGAATTTTGGCATAAGCCTGATTTTTATCGGAAAAGTTCCGGTACATTAACTTCTCGGCGGTAAATGCTTTAATGATTCTCATGCCCGATAACGTCTCTTCTATCACGCTCAATATGCCACCCATCTTGCTTTGTATGTCTTTGGCTTTGCGCTTGAGCGTTGAGCCGATTAACCCCAACACCAATCCGCCAACGGGCAATACAACGAGCGCCATCAATGTCAAATTCGGACTGAGGGACAGTAGCGCAATGAAAAAGACAATCACCTCAATGGGGCTGTGAATGAACGAGTCCAAAGAGTTGAGGATAGACCATTCTATCTCGTTCACGTCGTTGGTCATGCGCGACATCAGGTCGCCTTTGCGTTCTTTGGAGAAATAGGCAAGCGGCAACGATACGATTTTGTTATACAGTTTATTACGCACATCACGCGAAGTGTAACTGCGGATGGGCGCCAAACATGATAGAGACGTGTAAGTAAATATATTACGTATAAGCGAAAATACAACGATCATGCCCACAATCATAGCCAAGGCGCTCACCTTTCCGTATTGGGCAATAACAATGCTTATCAAATAGTTGAGATTATGGGTTACGGAGGATAATAGCCCATTGGTAAAAGAAAACGTCACGGGTTCGAGTACCATCTCTTCCATGCTGAACAAAACCTTCAAAAAAGGAATGCACATCGCAAAAGTAAAAACCGACGCCGCCGCCGATAAAAGCGAAAATATAACATGCAGCGCAACCCATCTTTTGTAGTTCGCTACGTATTTAAAGACAATTAGCCAATCTTTCATGGTGTAAAATTTTATTGTTTAGTATAAATGGAGGTTATATCTTCATTACCAAGACCGTATAACGCCCAATGTATGGTATATTTCCCATTTTTTGTACTGAGTGCCCCATTCCCTTCGCACCACACAGTATTCGAAATGCCTTGCATTTTTTGATTGGGAACGGTAATGGTTGCATCGGTAACAATGGCATATACTGTGCCTCTATAGTCGAAATAATTTTTGATAAGGACTTGCGTCGAATTGGAAGGGTCTGATGAAATAGTAGCATAGTAGCCTACTGCTCCACCATCATCCTGACAAAACCAACTTCCGATATATTTATCGCGCGGCAAAGAAAAATCATCATCTCCTTCCGGCGTACACCCCGCCAGCAGTGAAAGCAAAACTCCGAAAAATAGAAGTTTTAATGTTCTAAATATCTTATCCGCGAGGCGGCTGGCGCCTATGCGGAATAAATCTTTGTTCATCCATCTTTTGCCGAGGATGTGGCGCAGGAGGATGTAATAATCAATGGCGTCGTCGGGTTCGGCGATGCCGCCTGCCGGCTTAAATCCGATTTGGATGTTTGTCTTCCGGTAATATTCCGCGATGGTCTCCATCATCACCCAAGCCGTCTCCAAGGTGGCTGCCGGAGTGATTTTCCCTGTCGAGGTCTTGATGAAGTCGCCACCGGCGCGGATGGCTATCTCGGAGGCTTTGCGGATGTTGGCGATGCTGTTCAACTCGCCCGTCTCCAAAATCACTTTCAGATGCGTTCTGCCGCACACCTGTTTAATGGCGGCAACTTCCTCCCCAACTTCTTTATATTTCCCTTCCAAAAACTTCCCGCGCGAGATGACCATATCAACCTCATCAGCCCCTTCAGCCACAACATAGCCGACCTCCAACAGTTTTACATTCAACGGCGACTGCCCCGACGGAAAACATCCCGCCACAGAAGCCACGCCGATTCCGCTTTCCGACAGCATCTGTTTCGCCTGTCGCACAAACGGCGGATAGACGCAAACGGCTGCTACCGAAGGGATTCCTTTTGCTTTATCTTCAAACGACAGCGCTTTTTCGCATAAGTTCCGTACCGTCGTTTCCGTGTCATTTCCGTTCAATGTAGTCAGGTCTATGGAGGACAAAATGAACCTCAACGCCTCCTTCCTGTCCACCTTCGGACGCTCCGTTGCCAAGATTTCGGATATTTTTTCCGTGATGCTTTCTGACGTATGTTGGTATGTATCAAACAGTTCCATAAATATCAAACGTAATTTATTTTGAGAAACAAAGGTACAATTTTTTTTGAATGTAATTTCGTATCTTTGCAACTCAGTTTTTAAAACGAAGAAATAATGGCAGCAAGCAACAAAAAAAGAAAAATATTCGTCTTGGACACCTCCGTGATTCTCTTTGATCATCAGGCGATTTACAGTTTTCAGGACAACAACATTGTGATTCCCATCACGGTGTTGGAGGAGTTGGACAGGTTTAAAAAAGGGAACGATACCATCAATTTTGAGGCGCGGCAGTTTGCCCGCATCATGGACAGTCTGTCGTCGAAAAAGTCATTGATAGATTGGACGCCCATTGATAGGGCAGGGAGTGGCGACGTCAAAATCGTTTTTGAAGAGAAACCGCACGACGCGTCGAAAAACGCTTTGATGATATTTGATGGCGGAAAAGGCGACCACAAGATACTGAATGTGGCGGTGCGGATGAAAGAGGAAAATCCCGACACGAAAGTCATCTTCGTTACCAAAGACATCAACCTCCGCATCAAGGCGAAGGCGTTGGACATTGCGGCTGAGGATTACGAGACAGGAAAAGTAACTTCGGAGCAGTTGGAATTTTCGGGAAGTACCACTTTGGAAAATGTCTCTGACGCCGTCATACAGGAGTTGTACGAGAGCGGATTTTGCGAACTTGACATGTTGCCGTTCAGCGATGAGCCTTTGGCGAATCACTATTTCATATTGAAAAGTACGGCGGCTTCCGCTTTGGCATTTTACAATCCTTTCTCGCAACGTCTTGAGCGTGTGGACAAAACCTCTTCCGCCCGTATCACGCCGCGCAACGTAGAACAGACTTTCGCATTTCACGCCTTGCGCAATCCCAACGTGAAACTCGTCTCCCTGATGGGCATCGCCGGAACGGGAAAGACGCTCTTAGCGCTGGCAGCAGCATGGGAACAGCGAAAAGAGTACAAGCAGATATTTTTAGCGCGTCCGATTGTGCCGTTGAGCAACAGAGACCTCGGATTTTTGCCGGGCAACATCTCCGACAAAATCACTCCCTACATGACGCCGTTGTACGATAATTTAAAATTCATCCAAGACCAGTACGGCGAAAACAGCGCCGACGCCAAAGCCATCTCGCAGGCGTTGGAGCAGGAAAAAATATTAATCTCGCCCTTGGCGTACATTCGCGGACGAAGTCTTTCCAACATCTACTTCATCGTGGACGAATCCCAAAACCTGACGCCGTTGGAGATAAAAACCATCATCACCCGCGCCGGCGAAGGAACCAAAATCGTCTTCACCGGCGATATCTATCAGATAGATACGCCATATCTTGACGCGCAAAGCAACGGACTTTCCTATTTGATAAATCGCATCAAGTCCGACCCCATCTACGCCCACGTCCGCTTGGAAAAGGGCGAGCGTTCCGAACTTGCCAATCTGGCTAACGAATTGTTATAAAACTGAAAAATAATTATAAACATAATGATAATAAAGAAGATACAGATTATGAAGAAGTGTATTTTAAGCGCCGTTTTTGTGATGGCGGCAACGACCATGTTCTCCCAGATGGTTACCATCAAAGGGAAAGTTACCGATTTTTCGGGAAAACCTATTGTGAGCGCCATGATTGAGGCGAAAACAAACCTTTTTGAGATGAAATACCATGCCTTTTCCGATAAAAACGGGAACTATTCCATAAGTGTTGAGCAGGGAACTTATATCGGCATTTCGTGCGTGCGGTTGGCTGATTACGGAACGAACAACCTCGAATTTTGGGCATGGAATGTTCCGGCTCATAATGACATGACCATCAACATGCGTTACGAACGGCTGGAAGTGTATGGGTTGAATGTCTTTAAGATTCAGGGTGCGCATCGCGGGTACAGCATTTATTGTCGTCCGATGAGTTTGACTCGCTACTTGGAATGGGGAAAAAATCCGACCCCGTTGATGAACTTCGCACCCAATCCCGATAAAATACGTGTGGAGGTAACCATCAACGGTTCTTCCGCAAAGGTCAACATGGTGGAAAAAGTAAAAGAATACGCCGGAAAACAAACAGCGGAAGCCTATATGATTTACACCGACTTAGGCGCCGCTACCAATAAACCCTACGACGAGATACGCGTAACCATCACCGACCTCGAAAACGGCGATAAGGGCGAAGCCGTCTATTACCGACCCAAAGACAAATACGTTGATTAGCAGTAGTTTCCAAAGATGTTTTTAAAGGAGTTGAAAATCGCGAACTTCCGTAATTGCAAGGAGGTAGAAATCCTGTTTTCGCCCAATATCAACTGTTTTATCGGGAAAAACGGAGCAGGGAAAACCAACCTTTTAGACGCCGTTTACTACCTCTCGTTCTGTAAAAGTTACTTCGGAAACCTTGAACAACAGAATATTACGCACAACGAAAACTTCTTTTCCATACTCGGCACCTACCAACGCAACGACAACACAGAGACCTGCCAATGCGTCTTAGAGCGTGGAAAAGCAAAGCAGTTCAAACTCAACAAGAAAGAGTATGACCGTCTTGCCGACCACATCGGACGCTACCCGTTGGTGATGGTTTCGCCCTACGACATTGACCTGATCAACGCCGGCAGCGACGAGCGACGCCGTTATGTGGACAGTGTCGTCTCGCAATTCAACCGCACCTACCTTGACGATCTAATCACCTACAACAAAGCCTTAGTCCAGCGCAACGCCCTGCTGAAACAATTTTCCGAAACAGGATATTTTGACCGTAACATGTTGGAAATATGGGACATGCGCATGGAACTTCCGGCGCATCGCATCTTTGAAATCAGAAAATCCTTTGCCGAGAGTTTTACGCCCGTTTTCCAAAAACACTACAGCCTGATTTCCAATGAAGCCGAAACCGTTGAAATAGAGTATGAAAGCACACTGAGTGAAACGCCTTTCCTCGAAGTGATGCGGCAGGCACAGGAAAAAGACAGGGTTCTGCGTTTTAGCAGCGCCGGCATCCACAAGGACAACCTGACGTTTAAAATCAACGGTTTCCCCGTCAAATATTTCGGCTCGCAGGGACAGCAGAAGTCGTTTTTGGTGGCGATGAAATTGGCTCAGTTCGACTATATCCGCGAAAAAACAGGCGTCAAGCCGATCCTGCTCTTAGACGATGTCTTCGACAAATTGGACGACGAGCGCGTGAAACAGTTAGTGCAGTTAGCCGGCAGCGACTACTTCGGACAGGTCTTCATCACCGATACCCAACAAGCCCGCATCAAGCAGATTTTCAAAGGACACCATATTGACCATCGGATTTTTAACGTAGAAAGAGGAAGAATAACTATGCATCAATATTAGCAGGGTGCATTTCAAATTGTCGTTGTTCGTCATTGCGAGCGCAGCGAAGCAATCCAGGGTTACGAATTACTTTACTATTTCACGTTGTCTTTTTGGAAGTTACTGTCTTGATACTTTTTCCTGTTCTATAAATTCGGTGATTATCGGAAGGTTCTTTGTGTCCGCCTTAAAATGAAAACAAGAGTAACGACATTTTTGATAAGGCTCCCTGTCATTGAATTGTGAATGCTTGCTACCGCCGCTTTTTGTTCTTGAACAACTTCGGCGAGGAAGTCCTCAAATTGATATTTCTCTTTTGCCATATCTTATTCTCCTTATGTTTTATTTACGCTTAACTTTCAATTTATTGTCCCACTGCGCTGTCCCCGCTTGCAGGTAACGGCACGCTTTCTACGGAGAGCATCATTTTTCTACCAATATTTTGTCCCTAACATCCCACCATGCCCTCTCCTTTTTGAAAAAGATTGAAAATGAACATGTTGCATTTTTGTTATATAAAAGGAACGCAAAGATATAACTCTGTGAAACCCCGTGTCCTTCAAAAAACACTTTCCTTTTCTTTTTCTTTGGAGAAAATGCCGGAGGCAAAAGGGGCTGCCTCTGTGCTGAAAAAGCAACTCTCAACCCCATGCCCTTGCAGCACCCGATGTGGCACATGCCCGTGCGTAATCAGTTCCACCGGACAGTTATAGACTTCCATCATTTCGGTGTTGATTTTGTTTTCGTGGTGGTAGGTCAGGGTGCGGTTGACGCAGGCGATGGTTTTGACCAAGCCGGAGATGTTGCCTAAGTCGTGGGAGACCATGATGATTGCCATCGTTTCGTTGAGTTTTTTGAGAATGTGGTGCATTTCGGATTCAAAGTTATGGTCAACAAAGGTATTCGGCTCATCTAAAATCAGCAGTTTCGGGTTGGAGATGATTGCCCGGCAGAGCATCACCTTTTGGAACTCTCCACCCGACAAGTTATGAATCGGTTTATGTGCAAGGTTTTGTATTCCAATCGTTTCCATGATATTTTCGACGGTCTGTGTGTCGGTTCGGACGAAAAATCCTTTGGCATGGCTTCCCGACATCAAGCCCGACTGCACCACCTGTTTGGCAGTTATCGGAAAGGAACGCTCGGCTTGGGCAATTTGCGAGAGGTAGCCGATGTCGTTGGAAGAGAAGTTGTTGTGAAAAGAAACTTTTCCCGAAAACGGGCGCAACAGTCCGACGATAACTTTCAAAAGCGTCGTTTTGCCGCCTCCGTTGGGACCGATGATGCCGATAAAATCGTCTTCGCAAACGGTAAGGTTGGCATTGAATAGTACGGAAGTGCCGTCATATCCGGCGGTGATGTTTTGCAGTTCGAGGATTGTTTTCATTTCATTTTTTCGGAGATAATATCGGTAATCCGTTCAAACTCTGTTTCCCACTCTTCGGAGAGCGGGTTAATTGCCTGTAATTCAACGCCTGTGGTTTCCGACACGGCAACGGCGGCGGCTTGCGAATATTCGCCCTGCGTAAAGATGAGACGGATATTTTTGTTCTCTATTTCCGTAACTACTCGCTGCATCCACGCCACGGAAGGCTCTTTGCCGTCCACTTCCAACGGGATCTGTTCCAAACCGTAGTCTTCGGCATAATAGGTCAGCGCCGGATGAAAGATGACAAAGGCGTGCACCGACAAATCCGCTAATTTCCGTTGCGTAACAGCGTCTAACGTATCCATCTTTTGTAGGAAAGTGGTCAGGTTATCGTGATAAAAAGAGGCACGGTCGGGTTTTAGTCCGGAAACGGCTTTGCAGATGTTTTTTGCGATGATTTTGGCTTTTCGTGCCGACATCCAGATGTGCTGGTCGTAACTTCCGTGATGGTGATGATGGTGATTTTCTTGACACTGAGCATCTTCCAAAACCTCCGGCGATGCTACAAGATGTACACCTTCGGAGAGGTCGTAGATTTTCAAATTGGGGTTCAGTTCTGCGATTTTATCAATCAGCGACTGTTCAAATCCGATGTTTCCCATTCGGAAATAGGCGACGGAGCGTCCCATCGCCGCCATATTGCTTGGTGATGGGTCGTAATCGGAGTGGGAAGCGCCGGGCGGGATGATGATGTTCACTTCAAAATCATCGCCAGCAATCTGCTCCACAAAATATTTCTCCGGCACGATGCTGACCGAAATCAGGTTTTCCTGGATATTGGAGGAGTGGCAACTCCATATAAGTAATGGAAAGATGAGTAGCAGCAATATTCGGCTAAGGTTGGTCTTCTCTGTGGTTCTCTGTGGTTCTCTGTGGTTCTCTGTGTAACTGTTTTTTTGTTTCACAGAGGTACACGGAGAAGACACAGAGTTACACAGAGGTCTCTGGATTGCTTCACTCCGTTCGCAATGACGCAACATACGAATAACTGAATAACTGAATAACTGAGTAACGGAATAACGGCTCTGTGAAACTCCGTGTCCTCTGTGTCTCTGTGCTGAAAAAACACCTCGCAACCCGTAACCCGTAACTCGTAACCCGTAACTCGTAACTTCTTTCATCGCCTACTCCGTCTTTAATTCTCTGATTAACAGCGTATATACCGGAAAGTGGTCGCTATACCCGTTCAGCCATGCGCCGCCGGCAAACGTCCTCAATGGATAATCTTTGTATCGTCCGCTTTGGTTCCGCAGCCATTTCTCGTTAAAGACCTTAAACTGATAGTAACTCAGCGTCTCTCTGCTGTCGGAGTATATGGATGGCGTCATGATCATCTGGTCGAACAGATTCCATGTATCCCGATACGCTAAACTTCCGATGCCGTTTTTGTAAAGCGCTTCGGAAGGGTTGAAGAGATAACTTCCGGCGGCTATTTTTTTCTTGTCGGAGGTGGCATTCAGTACTTTGGCGATGCTTTCGTCGGTCGGGTCGTCGTTCATGTCGCCCATGAGGATGATTTTGGCGTCGGGTTTTATCGCCATGATGGAGTCGAAGATGTGTTTGCTCAGTGTGGCGGCGGCTACGCGCAACGAGCGGCTGGCATCGCCTCCGAGACGCGAGGGCCAATGTACGACGATGAAATGAAACTCTTCGCCCAGCAAGTCGCCTTTGACCAAAAGTTGTTCGCGGGTTTTAAAGTCGGGCTGGTCAGGAATGGTCAACGGATAGGTAAGAAACGTATCCAACACGAAGAAAGCGGGATTGTACAGCAACGCCACATCCACGCCGCGAGCGTCGGGACCGTCGTGATGGACAATCTGATAGTTTCGCGCCTTGATTTGCGGGTCGTTGACTAAATCTTCCAACGGCATCCGGTTTTCAATTTCCGACACGCCCAACACAACAGGACCGGTTGGCGTGGACGCTGTTCCGATTTGGCTGATAACCTTCGCCAGATTGTTGATCTTGCTCCAATACTTTTCGCTGTTCCACTGGTTTTTCCCGTCGGGCAAAAATTCGTAGTCGTTGACGCCTTCCTGATGAATGGTGTCGAAAAGGTTTTCCAGGTTGTAAAACGCTACACATGCCATCTCGTATTGCCTCTCGGTTTGTGCGGCGACGTTGTTGCCTGCGCAGGCAAACAGAAAGAACAAGGCTACCGCTGTTGCGTTTCGAATATAAACAGTCATAAAAACAAGTATTAAAGTACCCCAATCCATCTAAAAGGTATTGATTCTTGTGTCCCATCTTCGTGGAGGGCGGTGAGGGTCATGTTTTTAGGATTATCGGGGTCGGTGGTTTCTACGAGTTTCAGGTTCCAGCACTCGACGTATGTCTTTTGGTCGTCGGGAATTACATTGGGCGCGTTTTTGTAGCGTAAGACGATGAAATTGCCGTAGAACCAGTAGTATCCGTCGTGATTGCCTTTGATGGTAGAGCCGCCGCTACTATTATAATAGTAATAGTCGTAGGAGTCTATGTTAAAATACAAGCCAAAGGGATCCTGGTCGTAAGGCGCAGTTGTGTTCCACATGCCAGCGATTTTGGCGTCCACGTTGGAAGCAACTAACTCAAAAACAGTCTCTTGCCCGATGTTATCCGGCTTATATTTATCATTGACCGTTTCCGAGAGCAGTTTCATTTTCAGTCTGTCGCTTGTCAGTTCCATAATCTTATAGGTCTGCAATACGCGTGTAAAAGGATTATCAATGGTTCCTGTTATTTTCAATGTGTCGTTGTTATAAGAGACGACCGACGGCATGGTTTGCCAAACGGGAATCGTGTCGTAAAGCACACGTTCCATCAAATCGGCGTTCGTGTTATCTTTGATATTCAACACTTTCGTCTTGTTTGTAACTACCGTTTTCCCATCAACGGAAACCGCTTTCCACGTCTGTATCAATTCCGACGGGAACTTTTTATCACTCTGACCAGAGTTATTGTCATCTTTTTTACAACTTGCAACGCCCAGCGTCAAGCCGCCTAAAATCACTACTAAAAGAAAAATACGTTTCATAATTCTACTTTTTAATATTATGGCAGCAAAAATACGCATATATTTAATATGTACAAGACAATATTTTATTAATTTATAAACATGCTTTTGTGAATAACTATTAGGATGCATGATGTATGAAAAATTGCATCAAAAAAAAATTAAATATAAACAGGAAGATACGAAGACTCGACGTTTTCTTTTATTCTTTGCGCCCTTTGCGGCTATCCTTTGCGCCTTTGCGGTTAAATTCTCCTTCTTTGGAGAGGGCAGAGGGTGGTTTTTAACGCAAGGGCGCAAAGATTTTACGCAAAGAACGCAAAGCCTTCGTGCCTTCCTGTCTTCCTGTCTTCGTGTTAAAAATAAGTACGAAGTACAATCTGGCATACACCCACCCGTTTGCCCTGTTCCCTTAGTTTGCTTGGTGATTTTTTTTATTACCTTTGCAAAATAATTAAAATAGATGAAGAAAGTTACCATAGCCCTGCATTGGCAAATATTGATAGCCATCATCTTAGGCGCCATCTTCGGATTTTATTTCACGGCGCAGACACATTATGTGGATTGGTTGGGCGTTGTTTTTATGCGGGCGTTGAAGATGATTGTCGTTCCGTTGGTGTTTTGCAGCGTTGCGGGTGGTGTTGCCAACATCAGCGCCACAGACGGATTTTTGCGCTTGGGCGGCAAGACATTAGGATACTATCTCTTTACCTGCCTTACGGCGATTTTGACAGGTCTGTTGTTAGTCAACCTCATCAAACCCGGACAAGGTCTGAACATCGCATTACCCGAATCCACTGCTACACTCGCCATTTCGCAGATGACCGTCAAGGAGTTTTTGATAAATCTGATTCCCGATAATGTGTTTCAGGCATTTTCCACAACGAACATGATCGGCATTATTCTATTTGCGATACTTTTCGGCGTGTTTCTCGGAAAATCCGCACATCCGGGCGCTAAAAAAGTACAAGACGCCATTGAAGGAACAGGCGATGTTATCCTGAAACTGACCCTGTTTATCCTGAAATTGGCGCCCATCGGCATTTTCGGAATCATCGCCGGCGTCGTCGCCGCCGAAGCAAACAGCCCCGAACAACTGCGGACAATGATTGAAACACAAGGACTTTACCTCTTTACCGTCTTGCTCGGAATCGCATTTCATCTATTTATCACTTTAAGCCTTTTACTTTACGTTGTGGGCAGGATCAATCCGTTTCAACATCTGTCCCGGATGAAAGATGTGCTTTTGATGGCATTTTCGACGGCATCTTCCAACGGCACCCTGCCGTTGACGATGGAACACGTGAAGTCGCGCTGCGGCGTACCCGCCAAAATCACCAACTTCACCCTGCCGTTGGGCGCTACGGTGAACATGAACGGGACTTCGCTCTATGAAGCCGTAGCAATCCTTTTCATCGCACAGGTTTACGGCATGGATCTATCCATTACACAACAACTCTTTGTTACCTTTGCCGCTCTGATGGTCGGCATCGGCTCGGCAGGAATCCCCATGGCAAGTTTGGTGATGACGGTCATTATCATCCAGATGGTAGGACTGCCCCCCGAAAGTATCGGACTGATCCTGCTCGTGGACCGCTTTGCCGACATGGCGCGAACATCCCTAAACGTCTATTCCGATACGGTATGCACGGTGTTGATCGCAAAATCAGAAAAATAAATAGTATCTTTGTCCGCAAATTTTTAAAATGAAAGCGCACGGGCAACAAACTGTAAATCAACGAACTGTCAATCCGAACAGGATACTTTTTGTTTTGTGCATGGCGGCTTTCTTGGTGCCGTTCATGGGGTCGTCCATCAACTTGGCGTTGCCGCAAATAAGTGCAGCCTTTTCGTTGAAATCCATTGCCATAACGTGGATTTCGACCTCCTACCTGATCACTACGGCGATATTCCAAATGCCGATGGCGCGGCTTGCGGACTTAATAGGACGCCGACGCACTTTTATTATTGGTGTACTGATATTTTCCGTAACATCTTGCTTGTGTGGCTTTTCCGTTTCGGGAAATATGTTGATCGTATTGCGCGCCATGTCGGGAATCGGTAGCGCCATGATGTTCGGAACCAACATGGCGATACTGACCTCCGTCTTCCCGCAACATCAACGCGGTAAAGCGCTGGGAATCAATACATCGGTGGTGTATGCCTCCATCGCCGCCGGACCATTTCTGGGCGGATTGATTACCCACCATCTCGGATGGCAAAGCATCTTCTTTTTCAGTGCGACAGTCGGCTTGTTTGTTGTGGTTTTCGCTTTCATCTTTCTCAATGAAGAGTGGATTGTCTCCAAAGGGGAAAAGTTCGACTGGATAGGGTCGTTCTCTTACGGAATAGCGCTCTTCGGAGTCATCTTCGGCTTCACCAAACTGCCGTCCCTCTTCGGAGCGCTCTGTATTGCCGTGGGGGTCATCTTTTTCTGGCTCTTCACGTTACAGGAAAATCGCTGCTCCTTCCCGCTGTTTAACATACAGTTGTTCAAAAACAAAGTTTATCTCTTCTCATCCTTAGCCGCCCTCATCAACTATGCGGCGACGTTTGCCATCGGTTTCATTTTAAGCCTCTACCTGCAATACATACGCGGTTTCGATGCACAGAAAGCGGGATTGTTTTTGGTCATACAAGCCGCCATACAGTCGGCAGTGGCGTTATTATCGGGAAGGTTATCCGACCGTATCTCCCCTTCCAAGTTGGCGACGCTGGGAATGTTGATCATCGTGGTCGGACTGACGGGATGGCTGTTCCTGTCCGCCGATACGCCGATATGGATGATTGTTTCGCTGTCGGTTACCATGGGCTTGGGTTTCGGGATTTTTGCGTCGCCCAACACCAATGTCATCATGAGTTCGGTAGATAAAAAACATTACGGACAGGCGTCGGCTACCACCGGAACAGTACGGTTGATAGGACAGTCGCTCAGCATGGGCATCGCCTCCATGGTCATTTCGTTGAAAATGGGAAACCGGAAAATCACCGAAGATGTCTATCCGCAATTTATGGAGAGCATCCATATCATGTTTTTGATATTTATCGCGCTATGCCTCGTCGGTGTGTTCGCTTCGATGGTGAGCCGGAAGAATAATGTTGCTCCGTAACACTATCATATCTCTTGCCCTGTGGATATGTCAGGAAAATGAAAAAAATAGTATCTTTGCCGAATCAAAATTGTATCGTAATCATTAAATAAAAATGGAATTTACAAACACACTCTATACCAATGATAACCTGTTTATATTAAACGGGCTAAACAGCAATTTAGTTGATCTGATCTATTTAGACCCGCCGTTTAACTCGAAGCGGATGTATTCTGCACCGATAGGCAGTCGGGCGGCAGGTACGAGCTTTAAAGATATGTGGACATGGCAAGATGTTAATGAAGAATACCTTAATACATTAGCAGAAAATTATCCGCTATTAACGGAATTTATTGCCTCTATCGGCGCTATCCATAGCAATGCGATGAAAGCCTATTTAACTTATATGGCACAACGAATAGTGGAAATGCACCGCGTTTTGAAAAATACAGGCAGTCTGTATTTGCATTGCGACCCGACGGCGAGTCATTACCTAAAAGTGTTGTTGGATGAAATCTTTGGCAGAGATAATTTCAGAAATGAGATAATATGGTGTTATCGTGGCGGCGGTTCCCCTAAAAAAGACTTCGGAAGAAGACACGATGTTATTTTTCGTTATTCAAAATCGGAAAATTATACATTTATTGCCGACAGGATAAGAATACCATATCAAGCCGAAGGGTTGGGAAGAACTGATGATGCCATGTGGGGAAAGCACAAAGGAACCGACAAGGTATATAAACCAAATCCGCTGGGTAAAATTCCGGAAGATTGGTGGTTGATGAATATTTTAAATGCAAATGACCCTGAACGCACCGGTTATCCCACTCAAAAACCGCTCGCTCTTCTACACCGAATAATAAAAGTATCCTCCAACGAAGGCGATATTGTGATGGACCCCTTTTGCGGATGCGCAACCACCTGCGTAGCCGCACAGCAATTAGGCAGAAAATGGATTGGTATTGACATCGAAAAGCAAGCAGCCGGCATATTAGTAGAGAGATTAAGCAATGATGCCGGTATGTTTAAAGATTTTGTAAATACAGAAATAACCCCGCAACGAACAGATATTCAACGAGTTGAACCGGTAAAATCAGTAAAAGAACGCCTCTACAAAGAGCAACATTCGCTATGCAATGCCTGCGGAACACAGTTTGAGATTTGGAACTTAGAAATAGACCATATTATCCCCAAGTCGAAAGGCGGCGGCGACTATTACGAAAATTATCAGTTGTTATGCAGCCATTGCAACAAAATGAAAAGCGACAACCCCATGGAAAGCCTGCGGCTAAAAATACAAACACGGAAAAAGCTATTGAAAGGAAAAATAATTTTTGGAGAATAATAGTCCTCCGGCTTTCAGCCTGCTCCTCCTGCTGGACTTGAACCAGCGACCCTTTGATTAACAGTCAAATGCTCTAACCGACTGAGCTAAGGAGGAATGAATTTTTACCTTAAAAACTTAGTGCAAAAATTTCGGTGCAAAGGTACAACGATTATTCAAAATAAACAATATCTTTGCAAAAAAAATTAAAATATTTTATCATTAAAGCATAAGTAACTGTATATCAATGAATAAAAGAGTACTTGGAATCGGAAATGCACTGTTAGATGTGCTCATTCCTATCGAAAACGAAGCGATTTTAGAGCAATTTAGTCTCCCGAAAGGAGCGTCAACCATCGTAAATCACGAAATATATTTGAAAATTTTGAAAACGGTAGAGCCTCTCATCGTGAAAAAAGTAACCGGCGGCAGCGCCGCCAATACCATCTACGGCATCGCCGGTTTGGGCTTGGAAACGGGGTTTATAGGAAAAATCGGCAATGACTTTTACGGCAGCTTTCTTGAAGACGAGATGAAACAATCCGGCATCACGCCCTGTTTACTAAGAGGCGAGCAGGCTACGGGGATGGCTATTACCTTTGTTACGCCCGATTCGGAGCGCACTTTCGCCGTTTACCTCGGCGCGGCGTTAGAGTTAAATGCCGACGACCTCTCCTTAGAGATGTTTCAAGGATACGACATCTTCCATATCGAAGGCTATCTGATTCAGAACTACGACCTGATGCGACGTGCCATGCAGTTGGCTAAAGAAACCGGAGCACGCATTTCCCTCGATTTAGCAACATATACTATGGTAGAGTGGCACCGTGATTTTCTCAACGAGATGGCGGAAAAATATGTGGACATCATCTTTGCCAACGAAGAAGAAGCGTTTGCTTTCACCGGCAAACAGCCGGAGGAGGCGCTCACAGAGTTAGCATGTAAGTGCGACGTCAGCGTTGTGAAAATAGGAAAAAAAGGCTCTTGGGTGCAATGCAACGACCTTGCCATCCACGAAGGCGCCCACGACGACATACAACCTGTTGACACCACCGGCGCCGGCGACCTCTACGCTTCCGGATTTCTCTACGGCGTCGCCATCGGCGCTAACATCCGCGCAAGCGCCCAAGTCGCCTCGCTCTTAGCGTCTTACGTCATTCAAACGCTGGGCGCAAGAATCGAAGTCCGAGATTGGAAAGGTATTCATGAAAAAGTACGGATGGTTGAAGAAACGACACGTAAGATATAGCATACCAAATCGTGTTTTTTTAGGTAAAAACACGAAAATAAATGTATCTTTGCAAAATACATAAAAATATAAACGGGTCAATATGGCAGATAAAGTAAAATACTCATTTTCAGGACATGAATCCTTTTATTGCAAGTCGCTTTGGCTGAAAAAAGGTTATGATTTTGTGTCTGCAAACAAAAATTTCAATTCCGAAGATGCAGTTGTCCATTTGGGGGTTGGAAAAAATATGGTTGCTGCTATCCGCTACTGGTTGCGGGCTTTTGGCTTACTTGAAGAAAACTGCACAACAGAAATAGCAGATTATTTGTTCAACAACGAAAACGGAAAAGACCCATATATTGAAGATTTAGGCTCTTTATGGTTGTTGCATTATTTGTTGATAAAAACCGAATTGGCGAGCATTTATAAATTGTTTTTTATTGATTTTCACAGAGAAAAAAACAACGAATTTACGAGGGAACAATTATTACTTTTCCTACAACGAAAAAATAATGAAACTCGTTACGCCCACCTGTACAACGAAAATACGGTAAAAAGAGATATTGGCGTTTTGTTGCAAAATTATCTAATGCCTCAACAAGAAAAACCAAATGAAGATTTTTCTGCATTGTTGATAAATTTGCATTTAATAAAACAGACGGAAGATAAATCGCTTTATTTCAACTCAAAAGGAAAAACAGAGTTAGTGCCAGAAATTTTTTTGTATGCAATAATTGACGACAAAAAAAACGAAAGTATAATTTCTTTCGACAGATTGACGGATTTAGCATTGATGTTCTGTTTGTCCAAAACAGAATTAATAGACACGATTTTGTTGTTAATAGAAAAATTCCCGGAGTTATTGAGATATGTAGATGACGGCGGTATTAAGCAGTTATTTTTTCTGCAAGAGATTGATAAAAACGAAGTTTTAGAAAAACACTATACGAAATAATGAAATTTTCACTATCCACAAATATAAAAACCGTGCAATATAATGATTTTCATTATATTCCAACTTCTAATGCCCGCCGGGTATTAGGCACTTTACTTGCAGATTACAATTCAGGTATTCATTGCTTTAATTTGGTTGGAACTTATGGCACAGGAAAATCAAGTTTTTTGGCAGCATTAGAAAGAGATTTGGCTCAAAATACCAAAAAATTATTTGATAATAAAGGGCAATTTAATAATTACAAAAAATTTCAATTTCTAAATATTGTGGGCAATTACAATTCGCTTTCAAATCTTTTGAGCGAAGAATTGGAACTTGGCACAACAATTTCGAAAGAGATTTTTTCTTGTCTTGCTACAAAAATGAAACAGCACAAAGAGAAAAAAGATTTTTTTCTACTTGTAATTGACGAATTTGGAAAGATACTCGAACACGCTGCAAATCAAAATCCCGAAAAAGAATTGTATTTTTTGCAACAATTAGCCGAGTTTGTAAACCACTCGAAACACGACAATATAATATTGATTACAACCTTACACCAAAAGTTCGGGGCATATTCAAGAAAACTTAATGAACAGCAACGCAATGAGTGGGAAAAAGTCAAAGGGCGTTTTAAGGAAATTGTATTTAGCGAGCCAGTGGAACAACTTGTGCATTTGGTGGCTACTCAAATTGAAAATTCAAATAAAAAGATTGTTTCCGAAAAACATTTCGACTCACTTCTTCAGTTGGCAAAAACGACAAAATTTATTAACAATGATTTTGAATCTAATATTGCTAGAAAACTTTATCCTTTGGATATTTTTTCGGCGATTGCACTTACTCACTCTATTCAACGATACGGGCAAAATGAGCGTTCTTTGTTTTCGTTTTTGAGTTCAAAAGATCGAAATTCAATCAATAATTTTGAACCGACAGCTACAAAAGTGTATAATTTGTCTAATGTTTACGACTACATTATTTACAATTTTCATTCGTATTTGTCTGAAGTAAACACCGATTCTGCAAATTGGCGGGCAATTCGTGTCGCATTGGAACGAGTTGAAGGGCTTTTTGAAATCGAACAGGTTGAAAATGCAAGCAAAATAGTAAAAACTATCGGCTTGTGCAATCTGTTTGGAACTTCGGCAAGTTTTAATGAAAATGCTTTGTGTCAATATGCAGAGTTAGCATTAGATATTAAACAGCCTCAAAATATTATTAAACAACTTGTTACAAAACAAATTATTCGTTTTGCCAAATATAAATCTCAGTATATAATCTTCGAGGGAACAGACATAAATATTGAAGATGAACTTTATAAAGCCGCAGGACAGATATCACGCCCAATTGATTTTGTTGAAGATTTGAATGAATATTTTGAGTTCAAAGTTGTGCAAGCAAATGCTTCATATTATAAAACAGGAACGCCGCGATTTTTTGAATATAAGTTATCAAATCAAGCACAGGCAAACCCACCTACAAACGATATTGACGGTTTTGTAAATCTTGTTTTTGCGGATAATTTGGAAGAAAAAACAAATTTAATTGAAACTTCAAAAACTTGCAATAATGCTACTTTGTATGTTTATTTCAACAATGTAAATGAAATTGTCAATCATTTGTACGAGATACAGAAATTAGAATATGTGCAAAAAAATGTGTTGGTTGATGATAAGATTGCGGACAAGGAAATTCAAAATTTAATTGCCTACGAGAAAGACATTTTGAATAAAGAAATAAATCAAAGTTTGATGTCTTTTTCGGAAAATATTGAATGGTACTACAATGGAGAACGAAGACTAATCACTTCACAAGCCGATTTCAATAAATTATTATCAGTGGTTTGTGATGATGTTTATTACGCCACACCGAAAATCCAAAATGAATTGTTTAATAAACAAAAGGTAAATAGTGCCATTTCGCTTGCCCGTGTAATACTATTAAATATGCTGATAGACGATAATTGTGTAATACAAAATGAATTAGGCTTTGATGAAGATAAATTTCCACCCGAAAAAACAATTTATTACACATTGCTCAAAAACACAGGTATTCATAGAGAAATTAACGGAATATTTACATTATGCGAGCCTAATAACGATGCAGTTAAAGATTTGTGGAATGAATGTGAGGCGTTTTTAAACTCTGCCGTTGAGAAACAGAAAAAATTAGGTGTTTTAATAAAAAAATTAAAATCAGCCCCATTCAAATTAAAGCAGGGATTTTTAGATTTTTGGATTCCTATTTATTTGATTATCAAAAAACAAGATTATTCATTATACAATAACGATGGCAAATATATTCCCAATATCAACCGTGAAGTTCTTGATTTGTTACAGAAATCGCCAAATGAATTTAGTGTAAAAACGTTTGCTGTTGAGGGCGTAAAAATTGAGTTCTTTAATCAATACCGAAATTTAATCAATCTGAATGATAGCGAGTTAATAACACAAAATAGTTTTTTGCAAACCATAAAACCATTTTTGGTGTTTTATAACGGGTTGAACGATTTTGCCAAAAATACGCAAAATTTCGACAAACCTCAAACAGCAAAATTCCGCAATGTGTTAGCAAAGGCAAAAGACCCCGAAAAGACATTTTTTGAAGATTTGCCTGCCGTATTCGGATTTAAAAACGATTCTTTGGCTACCAACCAAGAGTTTATGACACAATATCAAGAATTTATAAAGGATTCTATTCGTGAGTTGCGTTCTTGTTATGCAAATCTTATAAATAAAATTGAGGAAAATGTGATAGATGTTTTAGGCTTGCAATCTGATAATTTTACAGAATACAAAGTCGAAATAGACAATAGATTTAAAGGAATAAAAACAAGTCTGTTGTCGAACAAACAAAAAGGTTTTCATAGTCGTTTACTCATGCAACATTCGGATAAAACACTTTGGTACGAATCTATTTGTTTTGTTATATTTGATAAACCGCTCGTTTCGATAAAAGATAACGAAGTTGCGTTGTTGATTGAAACAATGCGGTACCTTTTTATAGCTCTCACTAAATTCATTGACATTTCAAAAATTGCAAAAAACAATTCAAATTCAGAAGTTTATAATTTCGAGTTAGTTTCAACAAAAGGAACATTAAAACCGCAATCATACATTTTGCCAGAAACTCAAAGAGTAAAAACAGAAGAATTAGAGCAAAAAATCAATCAAATTCTGTCGGGCGATGAAAATTTAGACGTATGCACATTATTAAGAATTTTAAACACAAAAATAAAGAATGGTTAGGCAAGTATTAGGAATATCGGGCGGAAAAGACAGCGCAGCGTTGGCTATTTATCTGAAAAATAAATATCCCACTTTGCCTGTGGATTATTATAATACGGACACAGGTTGTGAGTTGGAAGAAACCGAATTGCTGATAAACCGCTTGGAATCTGTATTGGGACAAATTACGAGATTAAAAGCAGCACAAGGAAGCCCAGAGCCAACGCCCTTCCATCATTTTCTAAAATCAAGCGGCGGTTATTTGCCCTCTCCACAAGCCCGATGGTGTACGCAAAAAATGAAATTGGCAGAATTTGAAAAATATGTTGGCGATGATGTCCCGACAATTTCCTATGTGGGGATTCGTGGCGATGAAGAACGCGAGGGCTATGTTTCAACAAAGCCAAACATTCAAGCCATTTTCCCTTTCCGTAAGAACATTTGGAGTATGGATGTTATCAATAAAGTTTTAAGCAATGATCATATTCAGCAATTTATCAAAATGTACAAAGTTGTTTGTCCCGAAAAATTGTTGGAAAAAGCACTTGAAATTATACAAAAACCATTGACTAAACAATTTTATTATAGCAAGAAGCTGACTGCCTTGTTGGATTTAGATACGAAAATATTTAATAAAGCAGTTTTTCAATATTTAAAAACAACCGACTATCCTGTTGGAAAATTAGATGATTTTCCTTTACTTGACAACGAAGATGTTTTGGGGATAGACGATATTTACCAAATTTTGGAAGATAGTGGCATCGGTATTCCTGCATATTACAAAGAAACTGAATTTGAAGTAGATGGAAAGAAAGGAAAATACAGCCGTAGCCGTTCGGGTTGCTATTTTTGTTTTTTTCAACAAAAAATAGAATGGATTTGGCTTTATGAACAACACCCTGATTTGTTCCAAAAATCAATGGAATTTGAAAAAGACGGCTACACTTGGAATCAAGGCGAAACTCTGGCAGAATTAACAAAGCCGGAGCGCGTTCATCAAATTAAATTAGACGCTATCAAAAAGCAAAAACAAAAAGCAAAAAAGGAATCAAATTTTTTGTTGATAGATATGTTTGCTGATGATAGTGATGTATTGTGTGCAAATTGTTTTATATAAAAAATGCTTTTAGTTATGGCAGAAGAAGATAAAATAAAAGAAGTTGGTTTCACAATTGATGCGGGACTTATCCAACGATTAGGCTATGAATTAGTAGGTCGCGCCGAAACTGCTGTGTCGGAACTTATAAAAAATGCCTATGATGCAGATGCTACTATTGTTGATGTAGATTTTGTAGATTCCTATCAATGGGGAGGTACACTCATTATTTCTGACAATGGTACAGGAATGACTGAAAAAAAACTTATTGATGGATTTATGAGAATTTCTTCAACCGACAAAATCCATAATCCAACTTCGGAAATATTTGAACGTACAAAAGCAGGCAGGAAAGGAATTGGGCGATTTGCAACACAACGACTTGGAAGACAACTAACAATCGTAACACAGACAAAAGAATTAGAAACAGCAATAAAAATCACTATTGATTGGGATAAGTACACTATTGACAAAGATTTAACCTCAATAACTTTTCCGATTGAAGAGGTGGATAAAGAAAAAGAAAAAGGCACTACGATAACAATTAATAATCTTCGTGATGGATGGACTGATGGAGCAATAAAACGAGTTTTCCGATATGTGTTAGACCTATTTCAACCGGATTATTTGTCTGAAAGAAGTAAAAATAGCAATTTTGCAATTAAAGATGAAAATTCCTTTAAAGTAAATTTTAATAGGATTTTAAACGGAGAAAAGTTACAGGTATTAAATGAACAGATAGATATTTTTGATAAATCGCTTGCTGTTTTTGAAGGTCATATTGATAATGAACATAATGGTATTATTACTGTAAAAAGTGAAAGCCTTAACTTAGACGATGTTCTGTCTATTGATTATTCTGAAGATGATAAAAAATATTCTGAATTAGCAGATGTTTATTTTAAAATACACTATTTTATATACAATCGTCCACAATATTACAAAGGTAAAATAAAAAATACAGACTTAAATAAAATTCAAGAACTATCAAAAACTGCAAGTGGAGTTCGTTTATACCGAAATGGATTTAGAGTTTTGCCTTATGGTGAAGCTACTGATGATTGGACAAGAGTTGATAGACGTTGGACAAGTGAATCGGGAAGAACAAATGTACCATTAAGCAATAAAAGTTTATTCGGATTTGTTGAAATAGCTGATACCGAAGGAAAATTGTTTGAAGAAACCTCAAGTAGAGAAGGATTGATTGAAAATGAAGCATTTAAACAACTGTCTGATTTTATCAATAAATCATTAATTAAGGCACGAGATAGAATAGTTGAAAAAATTACGACCTTCAAAGAAGATGCAAATACAGATGACTTTACACAAAGTTCTGCACAGCAAGAGCAATCCAATGAGGAGATGTTTCAAACTCTTAAAGACTTATTAAATGATGATGCAGAGAGTAATGCAGAAGAAGACAATCAACAATCAAAAGAAGACAAAGAAAAAAAGAAAAGTGAAAGAGAAAAAATCATTGAAAAGATTCGCAAGCAATTAGAAGAAGCAGGTATGTTACGAGTTTTGGCAGGATTAGGACTTACTATTGGCGAATTTACTCACGAAATCAAACAATTCCAACCTGCCGTATATGGACATATTCATAAATTGAATAATGAAAATTTGTCAGACGGCGCAAAACAGCACGTAAAAGGACTTAATAAAAATTTTGACGATTTATTTAGTTATACAGGATATTTCAGTACAACTATTTCTCAAAATATAAATAGGGAAACAATCCCTGTCGACTTACTTGCAGTATTAGATAACTTTCAACATACAATTAAAAATGATTTAGACAAAAACAACATACTCTTTGAGGTTGATGAATGGGATTTTGATGTAAAAACAGTTCCAATGCACCGATCTGAATGGAGTTCTATTTTATTTAATCTTTATACAAATGCAAAAAAAGCAATAAAAAGAGAAAAAATAAACGGAAAAATACTTGTCGAGGTTGGAGTCGAAAATGAAAATACTTTTATTAAATTTCACGATAATGGAGATGGAATACCCGAAGAAAATCAACACAGAATTTTTAACGCTTTTTTCTCAACTTCTACTCCTGCAAGTTTTGATGCGCCACGAGATGAACAAATGACCGGAACGGGACTTGGGCTTAAAATTGTAAAAGATATTGTTACTTCATACAAGGGCACGATCTCACTTGCAAAGCCAAGTATTGATTATGCAACTTGTTTCAAAATAGAAATACCTCGTTTTAAAGAATAAAATATTTAAGTTTTAAAGATATGGAAGTCCAGTTTTTATACATTGATGATGACAAAGTTCAAAACGCTGAAGAAAAGATTCAAGGTTTTGAACAAGAAGGTCGCCTTAAAATCTCCCCTCAGCAACACAAAGGTACTTGGGAGGAGCAATTAAAGTTTATCAAGGAAAATGAAACCACGATGAACGGTTTGATTTTAGATTTACGTTTGGATGATTTGCCTAATGAAAAAGGAGAACGTGCTGATTTCAGAGGCACTTCATTAGCACAAGAGATTCGAACACGACAAAAAGAAAACGAATTGAAAAGTTTCCCAATTGTCTTATTTTCTGCTAATGCCAAACTTAAAAAATCATTGGAAAATTCAGGAAGAGATTTATTTGATATTTGCCCTGAAAAAGAAGTTAATGTTAATTCTTTTAATGTAATCACTCCACAACTAATTTCATTAGCCGAGGGGTACCTAGCACTTTCAAACAATAATGATTTATCAAAAATATTAGATATTGATGTCAATCTCATTGACGAACGCTTTGTATCGGAATTATCCCAATTGTTAAGTGATCCAGTGCATATTATTTCACAATTTCTTATATATGAATTGATTGAAAAACAAGGATTGCTAATAAACGAACAAATTTTGGCTGCAAGATTAGGAATTGACATTAAAAATTCGCAAGATTGGGAAAAAGTCAAAGAATCTTTATCTGTTACAAAATTTACAGGTGTATTTAGCGAGGGTTGGCAGCGATGGTGGATGCCATTAGTTGAAAAATGGTGGGAAGAAACAGTTAAAGCCGAATCGTATTTGCGTTCAACACCTGCAACAGAAAGAGTTGAACTGATTAAAAACACTCTAAAAATAAATAATATTCAACCTGCTCAAAAAATTGACAAAGCAGATAGTGAAGAATTTTGGACTGTTTGTAAAGGTTATACTAGACCATTAGACCCTGTTGATGGACTTATAATTGAGGGGCAAGAAAAATTATATCCTTGGCAAGAACCGGAGTATGTTTCTATTGATGCTGCACTGAAAAGCAGAAATAAAGATAGCATTTGGAAAAATGTTGCAAAAATAGAAGAAGAATACTTGAAAGAATTACAAGAACAATACAAACGAGTTAGATAATTATGAGTAAAAGTATCATAATAAAGGGACTAAATTTCTTGGCAAGAGAATTAAAGAACAATGGATTATGTAACAATACATATCCTATTCAAAATGCTATACAAGAAATAAACCTTAACAAGGTATCAGATATTTGGGGATATAATTTGAGCGGGTTAGTGTTTGACAAAATAGAAACTCCCAGAGGAACTATGCCAAATGACATACAATCAATACGAATTGAACTAAATGTAGAAGTTCACGAGAAGAAGTACAAACCAACTGAAATTTTCAATCCAATTGTTATTGAACAATCCGTAGGCAAAGCAAAAAAATATAATTTTTCTTTGATGATTTCAGGTTGGTCAAATGGGAATAAAGTATTATCCTATTGGCATTTAGATTTTGACAATTCGGCAAAAGATTCTTATATCCATCCGGATTTTCATTTAACTTATGGAGGAAAAGGAATGAAATCAGATAGAGATGATGAAAACCAAGCATTTGGCAAAGTAATGTTACTCCCTTCTCCACGATTACCATATCCTCCAATGGATGCGATATTAGGTATAGATTTTATATTGAGGAATTTTGTTCAAAGCAACAAAATCAATAATCTACTTAATAACAAGGAATATAAAAACGCAATAAAACAATCGCAAGAACGTCTATGGCGACCATATATGCTTTCTGTTGCAAGTCATTGGTGTAGATTTTCAGGGTGTAATTTTAGTGCAGATAGTACATTAAGTAAAAGGTATCACCCAACATTAATTTGATTAAAGTAAATGTTAAAGCAAATCCAGTTTTCGCCTCACAGGCAATACGAATCGGCAACAGAACACGAGCCAATAGATTTCTTTTCAGAATGTTTGTGCAACAGCAAGCGTTTTGACCTGAAACTTGGTTTTTTCAGTTCTTCGGCTATTCGCACATTGTCGGACGGATTTGCACTGTTTTTATACAATGGCAGTAAAATGCAGTTGATTATTAACAATATACTTTCGGAACAAGATAAAGATGCCATTATTGCAGGCATAAAAGGCAACTCAAGAATTCCATTTGATTTAACCGATATTGAACAATTACGAGATACTTTATCGGAAAAAGACCAACACTTTTTTGAATGTTTATCGTGGCTCATTGCCAACAAAAAAATTGACATACAAATTATTGCATCCAAAAGCAGCATTGGAGTTGCACATACAAAGGCGGGTTTCGCGTTTTTACAGGCATAAAAACGAAAATTAACAACGAATATAATATATAAAACTACAGAAAAAGATATTATTTATGATTAAAAAAACACTTTTAAGCCTCATCCTGTTCTCATCCTTCTCTGTCTTTGCGCAGAAAGCCATGCAATACGGTTTACCGTCGCCATCTGCTGTGCGGCAACTACCGAAACAGGATAAACAGCGTTTGTTGGATGAAGACGCACAAAATGGAAAAGGACGTTTGCGCTGTGCGCTTTTGTTGCCGTTGCATGTAGCATTTCCGGGCGATATTGTTCCCGAAACCGTTGCCGGAGGAACGATCTGGCGCATGACGGTCGAAGCCGAAGACGCCGAAGCCGTCAATCTGTATTTCGAAGATTTTCAACTTCCAAAAGGCGCCGAACTGTCGTTTTACACGCCGGATTTCGCACATCAACTTCCGACAATCACATCCGACGACAATCCCGAAAACAAAGTCTATGTAACCGACTATTTACCGGGGAGTTACATGGTTGTAGAACTGTTTGCACGCAAAGGCGTTGAAGTCAGTAATTGTTTCACAGTCAAAGATATCGGCTATATGTATCGCCCGCTTCCGAGGTGGATGACGCGAAATGATAGCGGTTTTGGCGGTTCGGGCGACTGCGAGGTAAACGTCAACTGTCCGGAAGGAGACAACTGGCAAAACGAAAAGAGAGGAATAGCCCGTATCCTATCGGTCGCCGGCGGAAGTGCGCATTATTGCAGTGGCTCGCTCATCAACAATGCCCGCAAAGACAGAACACCTTATTTTCTGACGGCATCCCACTGCGGAGAAGGCGCTACGGCAGAGGATTATAAAAAATGGAGGTTCTATTTCAACTACGAGGCGTCATCCTGCGCCAATCCCAAGGAAGAACCGGCGTATTACATAACCACCGGCGCTGAAAAAATAGCGGAAGGCGCTTACTCGGAACAATTTTCACGGACATCCGATTTCTTATTGTTGAAATTAGACGACGAGATTTCCTTGAAACCCGATGTTGTCTTCAACGGATGGAACATCTCTACTGCACCGGCAACAAGCGGCGTCGGTATCCATCATCCCGCCGGCGATATAAAGAAAATCTCCACATTTATGAAAGCGGCGCAGGATCATACCGAAACCCATTGGAATGTGCAATGGACACGAACACAAACCAACTGGGGCGTTACCGAAGGTGGATCGTCCGGATCGCCCATCTTCGACCAAAATAAATATATCGTAGGAACTTTGACCGCCGGCGATGCCGCCTGTGCCATACCTTTGGGAAGTGATTTGTACGGGAAAATGTCGTTCCATTGGAATAAAAACGGCAACACTCCCGCCGAACAACTGAAACCGTGGCTCGACCCCGACAATACGGGAATCACCAAACTGCAAGGACTTGGCGGCGACAGTCCCAGACCAACATCCGGTATATATTTCGACCCTGACACACAATCATTCGAACTCGCTGTAAGGTTAGAAAAAGGTGATAATCAAGAGATTAAAATCTTTGATGTCATGGGACGCTTAGTGATGGAAAAGAAAAAACCTGAAGTTGATGATGACAACATCTGGAAAGTAGATGTATCGCAACTTGCAGCAGGACTTTATATCGTAATGATAATCAACAACAACGGACGTAAAACACAAAAAATTATAAAACCATGACGAAAATAAATTATGAAATTATTCCGGGCGTAGGCTTGGAGCAGGTAAGAATTGGCATGTCAATCAATGAATTAGAGGCTGTTTTGGGACATCCCAATGAAATCGAACATCTCGAAGATGAATTTTTCGACGACGTTCACGAAGCTATTTGGAACTATAACAACTTTCAGATTTACCCTATAATTGACATGGATGCCCATGAGATAATCTCTATTCTGTGCGACCATCCCGACGCCAGCCTGAACAAGGTGAAAGTGAGGAAAATGAGCGTTCTCGAATTGACAACACTCCTCAAAAAGTGCGGCGCAAAAACAATCGAAGCCGACGAAGAGTGTATCGAATGTCCGGGTTACGGTCTCAACGTCATGCTCGACGGCGGGAGAATTGACTTGTTGGATATTGAGATGGCAGGGTAACTCATTTTTAAAAAACTATGAATAAAATCTTTCACCCCAAGTTATTCAAAACCGTCAACAGAGAGTACTGGCACACCCAGTTCTCCAAAGATTTGATGGCGGGTCTTATTGTTGGCATTGTGGCGTTGCCGTTGGCTATTGCTTTTGGTATTGCTTCGGGCGTCTCACCGCAACAAGGGCTGATTACGGCTTTCATTGCCGGCTTCATCATCTCGTTTTTGGGCGGGAGTCATGTTCAAATCGGCGGTCCGACAGGCGCGTTCATCGTCATTGTTTACGGCATCGTAGCGCAATACGGCATGAGTGGACTGATCATTGCCACCGTCTTAGCAGGCGTGATGCTGATTGTCATGGGAGTGTTGCGGCTCGGCAACGTCATCAAGTTCATCCCTTACCCTATCATAGTCGGGTTTACGAGCGGTATCGCCGTGGTCATCTTCTCGTCGCAGATAAAAGACTTCTTAGGATTGCAGGTTTCGGACGTCCCATCTGAGTTTGTTGACAAGTGGGCGTTCTATTTCAACAACATACACACCTTAAACTGGTGGGCGTTAGCCATCGGCATAGCGACCGTTTTGATTATCATCTTCTGGTCGAAAGTAACCAAACGGATCCCCGGCTCTTTAGTCGCCATTGTGGTACTGACGGTGGGCGCTCTGTTGCTAAAACATTTTTTGAACATCGAAATGGAGACCATCGGAAGCCGTTTTCCCGAATTAGCCGGCGGCTCGCCGCTGCCCAAGCCCGAAACACCGAAGATTGACATGGCTGCTGTCAAAATGCTGATACAGCCCGCTTTCACCATAGCCATGCTCGGCGCCATTGAGTCGCTATTGTCGGCAATGGTAGCCGACGGCGCAACCGGCAAACGACATCACTCCAACACCGAACTCATCGCACAAGGCATCGCCAATGTAACCGTTCCGTTCTTCGGCGGCATTCCCGCCACGGGAGCCATCGCACGGACGATGACCAACATCAACAACGGAGGCAGAACACCCGTTGCAGGCATCATCCACGCCGTTTTTCTCTTTCTCATCTATCTCTTCCTGATGCCTTTGGCGGTACACATTCCGATGGCATGTCTCGGCGGCGTCTTGGTGATGGTCGCCTACAACATGAGCGAGTGGCGCTCGTTCAAAGCCTTGCTGCGCAATCCGCGTTCCGACGTCGCCGTGCTGCTGACGACATTCTTCCTCACCGTCATCTTCGACCTGACCATCGCCATCGAAATAGGACTGCTGATGGCTATCCTGCTCTTCTTGAAACGGGTTACAGAGACTTCGGGCATCTCCGTCTTAGACGTTGAGATTAAAAACTCGGAAAACGACGAAAAAACCGACGCCGAAGTGTTGAACATTCCGAAAGGCGTAGAGATTTACGAAATTGACGGTCCCTTCTTCTTCGGCATCGCCAACAAGTTCGACGAGTTCGACGACGCCAAAAAGAAAATCTCAGTACGCATCATCCGGATGCGAAAAGTCCCGTTCATTGACTCCACCGGCATCCACAACCTGCGCAATCTCTGGAAACGCTCCCAAAAAGAAAAAATCCAAATAGTGCTTTCCGGCGTTACACCGAAAGTCTTCGAGACATTGAAAAAGTCAGGTTTCACGGAAGAAATCGGCGAAGAGTTTATTTGCAGCCATATCAGCCTGGCGCTGGAAAAGGCAAGGCATATTATTCAGTGATTAAAAAAGTCGTATCTTCGCAGGCAAATATTTAAGATGACAAATTTATGAGTGCATTACCCGAAATTCCACAAGGACGAACAACAGAAGAAATTCAGCAACGGGAAAAAGTTATTAAGAATTTTTACGTTAACTGGAATGCTGCAAATCCTGAAAAACGCATATATAATACTAATTTGCAGGCATTTATTTATGTTAAGTTTTTGTCTTTTCAAGAAACTGTCGAAAAAGCCGCTCGCAGTTACAAATCTACACTTGCAGTTACCTATCTGACTGAAATTTTAGAACTTGCAAAAGTCGTAAATTATACTAAACCAAAAGAAGGCAACAAAAAGCAGAGCCGTTTTTCTGACATTATCATTATGCAGTACAACAAAGCGAGTTTTGGAAAAATCAAACTGACGGTGGGAATTTTGCGCGGCAGTAAGCAGAAAATCCAATACTGTATTACCGCAATAGAAAAAACGACTATAAAACCCGCAACATACACGCAATAGTTATATAATCGTTTTTGTGCTGCAAAGGTACAAAGATTTTTTTAATCAACAATAAAAAACAGTTTTTCCATGAATAAAAATCTTACGCTCTTACCATCTTCCAGTCTTACGCTCTTAACAAAGCCCGACATCATCCGTCTCCTCCAAGCGGAAGGCGAAGAATTTCACCAACTCACCGAGACGGCGTTAGAGGTCAAACACCGTTTTGCGGGCAAGCAGGTCTATTACCGCGGGTTGATCGAATACTCCAACATCTGCGGGAAGAACTGCTTTTACTGCGGCTTACGGGCAGCAAACCATAAAAATCGGCGCTACGTCGTTACCGACGACGAGGTGATGGAAGCCGTCCGGTTTGCCTACCAAAAGCAGTTCGGTTCTTTGGTGTTGCAGTCGGGGGAGAACAACAACCGGATAAATGTACACCACATCGCCGACCTCGTAAAACGCATCCACAAAGAGACAAACCACGAGATGGGCATCACCCTCTCCATGGGCGAGCAGGACGAAACAACCTACCGCGAATGGTTTGAAGCCGGCGCCACACGCTATCTGCTACGCATCGAGACATCCAACGAAAATCTGTACAAAAAAATCCATCCCAACGACCCCAACCACGACTTCTCCAAACGCCTGCAAGCCCTCCAAACACTGAAAAGAATTGGCTACCAGACCGGCACAGGCGTCATGATAGGCTTGCCCTTCCAAACCATAGAAGACCTTGCCGACGATCTGATTTTCATGAGCCACCTCGACATTGACATGTGCGGAATGGGACCCTACATCGAACACCCCGACACCCCTCTGTGGCAATACCGCGACCTCCTGCTCCCAAAGCAGGAGCGTTTTAACCTGAGTCTGAAGATGATTGCCATCCTGCGCATCATGATGAAAGACATCAACATCGCCTCCACAACCGCCATGCAGACCTTAGACCCGCACGGACGCGAAAAAGGAATACGCGCCGGCGCCAACGTCGTCATGCCCAACCTCACACCGACGAAATACCGCGAAAACTACCTCATCTACGAAAACAAACCCGGCGTCAACAGCGACGCCTGCGAAACACTCGCAGAATTAGAACGCAACATCCGCGACGCCGGCGAAGAAGTCGCCTACGGAAAACAAGGGACGTCGAAACATTTTTTAAATAGAGAACTCTGGAACGATAGGTGATAATTGAAAATTTTGTACCTTTGCAGCAGATTTTTTAGAAATGGGAACTCAAATAGGAAAATGGTTTATGGATATCGCCAAATACGTGGCTACTGCTTTTTTAATATCCACGTTTTTAAGTGGCTTTGAGCAAAGATGGGCAATGTATTTGGCTGGTGGAATAACTGTTATTTTGTGTTTCTTTGTAGGGTTGTATTTTATTAAAAACCAAAAAAAATAATATTATGGGTGCTATATTCATGTGTTCAGTAATTGTTGCTCTCGCGATTGGAATGTTTGTTTTTTATCAGACAAAGGCAGGTAAAAAATTTTTTGAGGTTAATTGAATTTTCCCGTATTTATTAGCCACAAAACCATGCAGTTATTCAGTGTATCAGAATCATGAACCTCGCCCCCTACACCACTTTCGCCCTCTCCGCGCAATGCGACCATCTCACCATTTTGGAAACTGTTGACCGGATTCCGGAAATTGTCCGTTTTTTAGATAGCAATCCCGTCCCTGTTTTCATACTTGGGAACGGGAGTAACGTTTTATTTATCGACGATTTCAGTGGACTTGTCATTTTAAACCGTATCAAGGGATTGCGGGTCGTGTCGGAAAGCGAAGATGCGGTAAGCATAGAAGCGGGAGCGGGGGAAAGTTGGCGTGATTTCGTGTCGTATTGCGTAGGATGTGGCTGGGGCGGCGTCGAGAATTTAGCCGACATACCCGGAACCGTCGGCGCTTCGGCGGTGCAAAACGTCGGCGCTTACGACATGGAAGCAGAAAACACCATCGTCAACGTTACCACCTACAACCTGCAAACAGGAGAAAAACGCATCTTTTCCAAACAGGAATGTCGTTTTGGCTATCGCTCATCCATCTTCAAAACATCTGATTATAAACATTTTATCATCACCCACGTTACCTATCAACTGAATAAAAAACCCGTTCCGCGCACCTCTTACAAAGCCATTCAGACCGTTTTGATGGAAAAAAACATCCCATCGCCCACCATTCGCGACATATATAATATAGTAACGGAAATACGAAAAGCCAAGTTACCCGACGAAACTGTACTGCACAACGCCGGCAGTTTCTTCAAAAATCCGGTCGTTTCGATGGAACAAGCTCACAAGATGCAGCAAAATTATCCCGAAATGCCGCTGTTTCCGCTTCCTGACGGCAGTGTCAAGTTAGCCGCCGGCTGGCTTATCGAACAGTGCGGCTTAAAAGGATATCGGGACGGCGACGCCGGCATCTACGAAAAACAAGCGCTCATCTTGGTAAATTACGGATCGGCGACAGGAGCGGAAATATTGTGCATAGCACAATTAGCAATGCAATCTGTAAAAGAAAAGTTTGGAGTTACTTTGGAACCGGAAGTGATGATTATTGCATAAAAATATTTTTTTTCAAAAAAAATCAAAAAAAAACTTGTTATGTTGTTTTTTTTCATACCTTTGCAGCGAAAAATTTTAGAGGATTATAAAGAAAAATTTAGACATATATTATTCATCATCATTTAAAAATAGAAAGATATGACAAAAGCAGAAGTTGTAAGCACGATCGCTTCAAAGACAAATGTAGAAAAGGTTGTTATTCAACATGTTATTGAGTCATTCATGGAGTCTGTAAAAGAAAGTATGATCCATGGTGACAATGTTTATTTGAGAGGCTTTGGTAGCTTCATCATTAAGGAACGGAAACAGAAAGTAGGACGCAACATCAAAGCGAAAAAATCTTTGATCATCCCTGCACATTGTATTCCGGCGTTCAAACCGGCGAATACTTTTTCGGACGACGTCAAGCAAAAAGTGAAATATACCGGAAAAAGAAAATAATCTAATTATCAATTAATTTACAAAAATTTTAATGCCATGCCGAGCGGAAAAAAAAGAAAAAGACACAAGATGGCGACTCATAAACGTAAAAAACGTTTACGGAAGTGCAGACACAAAAAGAAATAATTTTTATTGTTTCATAATTTCATTTTGAACACAAAGCAATATTGCCCAAAGCGTATTGTCTTGTGTTTATTGCGTTGTACCTTGTTTGATGTTTACTGTTATTAATCCTACTATATAATAATAAGGTATCACAAAATAATTTATCAGTGAATAGAGAACTAATCATAGATGCGCGTCCGGACGAAACCGTCATCGCGCTATTAGAAAATGAAATACTTGTTGAACTCCATAAGCAACAAACCGATACGGATTTTGCTGTTGGCGATATATACTTGGGCAAAGTCAGAAAAACGATGACCGGGCTTAATGCCGTTTTTGTGGACATCGGACACGGAAAAGATGCGTTTCTGCACTACTCGGACATGGGATTGCAAGCGCTGTCGTCATTTGAATTTACCAAACAAGCCCTTGCCGGACGCACGCCCGCACCGTCGGTTCCTAAAATGTCGTTATTGCCGGAAATTAGCAAAACGGGGAAAATATCGGAATTTCTAACTAATAACCAGTTGGTTATGGTGCAGGTTGCCAAAGAACCCATCTCAACCAAAGGACCACGTATCACCTCCGAAATAACCATCGCCGGACGTTACCTCATCCTCATCCCGTTTACCGAAAAAATCAACGTCTCCCAAAAGGTGAAAAGTTCGGAAGAACGCCGACGGCTGAGAAGAATCATCAACGACATGAAACCCAAGAACTTCGGCGTTATCGTCCGAACCATCGCCGAAAACAAAACAGCCAAAGACTTAGAAACGGATTTGCAGCAATTATTGGCAAAGTGGGACACCATAGCACGCCGTTTGTCGCAAGCCAAACACCGCAAAAAACTCCATAGCGAAATGGGCAGGACGTCAACCATCCTGCGCGACGTCCTCAACGCCTCTTTCGAAAATATTATCGTCAGCGACTCAACCCTTTACGACGAAATACACCCATTTATTGAAAGCATCGCGCCGGAAAAATTAGACATCCTGAAACAGCACAAAGGACGACAACCGGTTTTTGAAGCATACGGGATTGACAGGCAAATAAAAAAATCATTCGGGCGCACCATAAGCATCAAAGGCGGCGTCTATCTGATCATCGAACAGACAGAAGCGATGGTGGTGATTGACGTGAACAGCGGAAAGAAAACAAAAATACCTGAAAGTCAGGAAGATAACGCATTAGAAGTGAATAAGGAAGCCGCCACCGAAATAGCACGGCAACTGCGTCTGCGCGATATGGGCGGCATCATCGTTATTGACTTTATTGACCTGCGCTCCGCCGCCGCACGTAAAGCGCTCTACGAACACCTCCAACTCAAAATGCAGGAAGACGCCGCCCGTCATACTATCCTGCCGATGAGCAAATTCGGCATCATGGAAATCACGCGCCAGCGCGTGCGGCCGGCAACAACCATCGAAGTCGTCGAAAAATGCCCCGCATGTCAAGGAACCGGCGAAATCCATCCCAGCATACTGATAACCGACGAAATGGAAAATAGCCTGAGTTATCTGATCCACGAGCAAAATGAAAACAAACTCGTCATCCACGTACATCCCATGTTATACGCCTACCTCAAAAAAGGAATTTTCAGCCAAATGTTTAAGTGGAGAAGAAAATTTAGAAGAAGCATCAAACTCCACGCCGATAAATCCTTACAACTTGTTGAATACCACTTTTATAACGAAAAAGGAGAAAAAATAAGACTCTGACGGTTCTTCTTAAAAACCATTAAAAAGGATAACCGCAAAGGTCGCAAAATAAGACTTTGTGTCTTTGTATTTTCGTGTTTATTTAAATTTTTTTGATGCAATTTGTCATACACCTCCATTTTAATATCAAGTTTTATCGTACCTTTGCACTCTTGTAAATAGAAAATCTTTAAAAACCAATATCATGAATTTAAAATCAACTATTACACGCAGATTGGTGAAGAGTGAGGATTTGAACCACCACAAAACGCTTTTTGCGGGGCGTTGTGCGGAGTGGTTTGTGGAGTCTTCTTTCATTGCTGTGGCGACCTATCTTCCGCCCAAAGAGGTGGTGTGTTTAAAAATCCACGGGATGGAGTTTTTGCACCCCGTTCACGCCGGAGACGTATTGACGTTTGAAAGCAAAATTGCCTCCGGCGGGAAAAGTACGTTAACCATATTTACAAAAATCTATAACGAGAACATGCCGGATACCACTTTCTGCGAAGGATTTGTAACATTTGTACATGTAGATGAAAATACCGTCCCCAAGGCTCACGGAATTGTTATTGAACCGAAAACTCCGGAAGAAATCCGCCTGTACGAAGAAGCCCGAAGTTTGATGCTGGCATCCAAAACAAAAAGATAAAGAACAGAGGATTTGCGATGTGCGATGTGCGATGTGAGACGTTTCAATTATTCAGTTACTCAGTTATTCAATATCGTCATACAATAAGTATTTTTTTCTCAACTCTTTATACTTATTCAACCCACTCGTCCACGACGTCCGGATTTCCTCCTCCGGAAGTCCTTGTGCAATCTGTTTTGCCAGGATGTCGTTTCCTGCCAGCAGATTGAAATGTGAAATTCGGGTAATTATCTGTTCGGGTCTATCAAACATTTTACTGTAATAGAGCAGATATTTCAACGTAAACGACTGTGGAGGCACATATCGCAAATCCATTCCGTAACATACCTTTCCCATCTGCAAGGGATTGGCAGCGCCAAAAGAACTTTTGGGCGTGAATGCAAAGACGCCGAACCTCGGATCGGGATAGCCGATGACCTGAAACGGAAACTCCGTCCCGCGTCCGACGCTTATCTCCGTCCCTTCAAAAAAACAAAGCGACGGATAGAGCATAACCGCTTGATCGTTAGAAAGATTTGGCGACGGCGGTATTGCCAAACTCCACTCCATGGAGTGATCCCAGCCTTTGCATGGAATCACGGTGAGCGGACACTGTATCCCGTCGGCGAGCCATTTTTCCCCGTTGATCATCAGCGCCAGTTCTCCTACCGTCAAGCCGTGCAACACCGGTATCGGGTGCATTCCGACGAAAGATTGGTACTTCAAATCCAAAACGGGACCGTCAACCTCGGCGCCATGCGGATTGGGACGGTCGAGAACGATCATCTCCACGTCGTTTTCGGCGCAAGCCTCCATCACATGGTGCATGGTGGAGATGTAGGTGTAGAAGCGTACGCCAACATCTTGAATGTCAAAGATAACCACGTCAATGCCTTTCAACTGATCGCGTGTCGGTTTTTTGTTTTGCCCGTAGATGGACAAGACGGGGATGCCGGTTTTGTCGTCTTTGGAGTTGTGGATGGTGGCGCCGGCGTCGGCGTCGCCCCGAAAACCATGCTCGGGCGCAAAAATAACCTTTATCTTCACTCCGGACTTCAACAGCATATCCACTAAATGTGCCCGTCCGACGACCGACGTCTGGTTCACTACCAACGCTATGTTTTTCTTTTCCAGCATCGGCAAGTAAAGATTGGTCTGCTCGGCGCCGGTCTGAATGGGGGCTGTTTGAGCAAACAGGGTGTGGGCGATAAAAAATATCGGGAGAATGAATTTTCGCATCATATTTAGTTTTTTAATCTTTAATGTGATAACAACTTTGTTATTTCATGGCAAAGGTACGTTTTAATTCTTCTATTTCTTTCTCTTTTTTGGCTAATGCTTTCTCTTTTTCGGCTTTTTCGGCTTTGAGTTTGGCTTTGAGTTTGGCTCGTTCGGCTTCGCCCTTTTTCAAACCTATCTCTTCGCCCTTTTTCATGCCTATCTCTTCGCCTTTTTTCATGCCTATCTCTTCGCCCTTTTTCAGACCTATCTCTTCGCCTTTTTTCAGACCTTTTATTTCGCCGTCGGTGAAAGCTGTTTTTATCTCGCTGTTGCGGATGCGTGTGTCTTTTATCTCGCGCTCGTACTGTCTCTTTTCGGCTTCGGTGAGGTTGTCGTATGCCAAAAC
>Ga0099364_10001300_pt1 | contig 41584 bp, 35 predicted proteins | sample TergutTh196P3_FD_73070 | JGI IMG/M metagenome (GOLD analysis project Ga0099364, IMG submission 73070) | Microcerotermes parvus P3 segment gut microbial communities from Pointe-Noire, Republic of the Congo - Th196 P3 | ecosystem: Host-associated > Arthropoda: Insects > Digestive system > Gut ...
TACGGTAATCCCTGATATCGCGTACACCGCAAAGGATGATGGAAATTGGAGCTGATTGGGGGCGATTCGCATAGCCTTCGCGTAACTGGCGCAATACCGAGACCAATGTGTCGCCAATCAGCGAGTCGATTTCGTCGATGAAAAGCACAAGGTGTTTGTCAAGTTTAGTGCAGGTACGCGACAGCATAGTAGAAAGCGCTTTTAACGCTCCGTCTTTTTCGAGAATGGACGATACCCATTCATATGGTTCCGGGTCGTTTAGAGTAATCATAAGTTTTTGACCCAGTTCGGAGAGAATAGCCTGCATGCCTTTTTCAACGTCGTTACGCGCCACTTGCGCGGACTCGACGTTGATATAGACACAGTGAAATATACCTTGCTCATTTATCCTCTTTGCCATCGCCAGCAGCGACGTCGTTTTCCCTGTTTGTCTCGGAGCGTGTAATACGAAGTAGGCGCGTTGGTTTATCAGACGGATAACTTCATCGTAATCTATACGCCGCAGGGGATCCAATGTGTAATGTATGTCCATCTGCGCCGGTCCTGCCGTATTAAAAAATTTTTCTATTCCTTGCGCGTACATTTTTTACCTCGCTTTTTAGTGTTTAGAGTAAAGTGAAAGACTGCTTTGTTTGCCAAATTTAGTTGGTTTTTGCTTTCATTAGACTTTCCGCTTTTCCTGCGCATTATTTAATGAACAATGGTTAGCAGTCAGCGTACGCCGTTGGCGCCGAAGTGAACATGGACAAAAACAACTATTATATCCGGCGCCCGCCGGTTTATATTTGCCAAACTGAATTATATCACCAACGTTGATTCCGGGGCGCCGTATCGACTATCCAAGTATCCGGATTTTGGTCATGTCATTACGTTGTCGGTTATTGGTTCGCCGCCGTCGGCAAAGGGGGGCGCTGTAAAAAACCGCTCCACATGTTATTATTACAACAGCCTCACCCTGACCACAAATGCAACAAAACCGTTTCCGCAAGCGGGCTAACGTGGCAGCGGAAACTGCTGCTATATGAGGGTTTACCCAGCGAGGCAAATTTAAAATGCTGTGGTGATTTGATGCTCAATATTGTTTTTCTTGGATTGGTTAGCTTTTTTACAGACCTTAGCACTGAAATGGTTTATCCGCTTATCCCGCTATATCTCACTTCGGTCTTTGGCGCGACGCCCGCGCTTGTAGGCGTGATTGAGGGTATTGCGGAGAGCGTAGCTAGCTTATTGAAGGTTTATAGCGGCTACATAACTGATAGGTTTCAGAAGAAAAAGGCTGTTGCATTTGCGGGTTACGCGCCGGGCGTTTTATACAAGCTGGCGTTACTGTTTGCGGGGTCATGGGTTGGCGTTTTGGGAGCGCGCGCGCTTGACCGTATAGGAAAAGGCGTACGAACCGCGCCGCGTGATGTCCTTGTCAGTGAAAGCGCTGATAAAGACAATATGGGCAAAGCGTTTGGAATACATAAAGCGCTGGATATGTCGGGTTCGGCAATTGGCATATTGATAGCCTATTTCATTCTGCGTGAAATGGGCGACAGTTTTGATTATAAAAGAGTGTTTATACTATCTATTATTCCCGCAATAATAGGGTTGTGTTTGTTTTTTTTCATCAAAGAGAAAAAAGCGCCGCGCGCGGAAAAAAGCAAAGAGCCTTTTTGGAAAAACGTCCGCTCAGTTGACGGTCAATTACGTTTATACTTATTTGTTGTATTTCTGTTTACGCTTGGCAATTCGTCAAACGCTTTCATCATTTTAAAAGCGAAATCCGTTGGGTTTGACGCGGTAGACGTTATTCTTCTATATTTCATCTACAATATGACCGCTTCAGCGCTGTCCGTACCATGCGGAAAACTGTCTGACCGCGTTGGGCGAAAAAAACTTTTGGTCCCGGGATATATTGCGTTTTCGATTTGCTATCTTGGCTTTGCTTTTGTCTCAAACCGGTGGATGTTAGTAGCTGCGTTTGTGATATATGGCGTCTATACCGCTATGATCGCAGGGGTTGAGAGGGCTTTTGTCGCCGAAATATCACCGGCGGAATTGAAAGGCACAATGCTGGGTCTGCATTCCACCGTGACAGGAATTGCGTTGCTTCCCGCGAGTATCGTTGCGGGATTGCTTTGGAACGCTTTTGGCGCGGAAGCTCCGTTCATATTCGGGGCGGGGTTGTCGTTGACAGCTGCGGGAATTCTATTTGTGTTTATGAAAGGCGCGCGTTTTAAGGCGACAGAATAAGAATAGCTGCGGTATCAGTCAATGCGCTCGTCAATACGCTAATCTTGTGGCAAAATACCCAAAGCGATATAATATCGGCAAAGCGCAAGCTCAACAAATTAGTAAGATGACAAGAATATGAATAATAAACGATCTTACTTATTTGGTAGCATAATTAATGAAGTAACAAAGTAGGGGGGGTATAAATGGTTCACAATTTTACTGTGTTGATAGAACAAGGAGAGGATGGCGCATACATTGCTACTGTGCCTGCTTTAAAGAGCTGTTACACGCAAGCGGATTCAATACCGGAATTGCTGGAAAAGATACATGAGGTTATAGAATTATGTTTGGAAGAGAATGAAGCGCCAATAATTGCCAAATTTGTCGGGGTACAGCAAATAGAAATCGCGTTATGAGCAAATTAAAAATCATTTCAAGCTCTCAAATGTGCGCGCTTTTGGAAAACAATGGTTTTTCAAACATACGGCAACGGGGAAGCCATCGTTTTTATAAACATGCAGACGGGCGCACCACCGTAGTTCCAATGCATGCGTCAGATTTGGACAGGACGCTAATACGCAAAATTCTAAAAGATATTGATATGTCCACCAATGAGTATAACAGCAGGGCATAAATATGTTGTATTTCTATATTTAGGGTAAACGTTGTTCAATGTCCAGCATACCGTGTAAGATATGGTGGACTTCGATGATTCTTTCATCTTCTTTAACTTTATAAAACACTATATAATCCTCTACCACCATTCTCCTGAATTGTGGACGACTCTTGAACGCCGCGTACATATATGGATTTTCTTTCGCCAGTTCCATGTTGCTTTTAATTTTTTTAAACAATCTTCTGGCGGCGTCCGGCGAGTAGATATCCAGATAAGCCTTGATTACTTCCCTGTCATATTCGGCTGTTATCAAGTATTTCGCTTTATATTTCATAACGAAGCGTCGGCTTTCGCCCAAAAGTCTTCTTCGTCAATCCATGCTGCGTTAGGATCAGCAGCAATTTTCTCCGATTCGTCAAGTTTCATGTCAATGTAGCGCAGGCGCCTAATTTGCCTGACTGCCTTCCAATCGTTTAGGATTTCTTCAAAACTGTTCTCATTTACTCCGACTGTAATGCCTATGGGCTTGCCATTACTTGTAATGACTATTTTCCCATCGTTGTCGAGTATGTCCTTTATCCCGCTTCCATGCTGTTGTAGCTCCCGGATTGATAAAAACTTCATTTGCTGCATTTGATTCACTCCAACCTGAAATTAATATCATACATTATACATCATAATGACAGCGTTTTGTTAAACATATTCATAGATATTGTTATATATTGATAACATGACTCCTGAAAAATTTACCGTCATCCTGTACAATAAGCGCAACCATTTGTGGTTGGCAAAGGTCACGAAAAAGCTAAACAACCAAATGTATCTTGCTTCCGGCTGGTGTTTTCTCAACTTGCACTTGCTTATCAATCCGTTCGCGCAGCTCGGCGACGTGAGATATTATTCCAATTATTCGGTTTGCTCCTGCCATCTCCGAAAGCGTTCTAATGGCAAGTTCCAATACCTCCGCGTCAAGAGAGCCGAAGCCCTCGTCAATAAACATCGCGTCAAGCCGTATGCCGCCCGCGCTTTGTTGAACGACATCGGATAATCCCAAGGCAAGCGAAAGCGACGCCATAAACGATTCGCCGCCCGATAAACTGTTGGCTGAACGCGCTTTACCGGTATACGAATCCATAACTTCAATTTCCAGTCCAGAGCGTTTGCGTCCGTCGTCGCTATCGGTCTTTCGCAATAGAGCGTAGCGGTTTTGGCTCATCGCTTTTAGCCGAAGATTGGCAGCGCGGAGGACGCGCTCGAAATACGCCATTTGCGCGTAGGTTTCAAAATCAAGTTTTCCGTTTGCTGTGTCGGCTAATTGCTTAATGGCGGCGTGTGTTACTTCTGATTTTTCAAAATCGACGGCGACGCGGCGAAGCTCTTTTAGCGCGCCTTCTGTTTTATTCAATCGCCCGTTAATTTCATCGCGTTTTTCGTTTAGTGTTTTTGATTCGGAGCTTACGATTTCCGATTCAGTTTTCAAAAGCGCTGTGTCTGGCTGTTCTTTATCGGCAGTCTCTTTTTCCAATCGGATAATGTCGCGCGTCAGTTGCGAGCCGCTCTTTTCATAATCCGATACTTGTTTTTTTAACGCGGCAAGTTCGTTTTCGCTTACGAGCGCCATCTTGAAATCCGCATCATTCAAGAATTCGTTATTATGCAGCGCGGCTTCGTATTTTGACTGCGCTTCATCCCGAAGTACCAAAAGCTTTTGCTCGTTTGCGGTTCGTTCGGCGACAAGCGTAGCTGCGGATTGCGCGGCAGTTTCAGCCGTTGCCTTACGTTCAATTGCGCTATCCCAAGTTGAGGCAAGCAAATCAAGTGTTTTTTTATCCGCCTCTTTTCGCGCGGATAGTTCATTCGCTGTTTTTTGCGTTTGAGCGAGAAGCTCGATAAGTTCCGATTCCGACGATTCCCATGTTACGTTTGGAATGTATGCAGAAAAATCGCTTATAAACCTTTTTGTAAGCGTATCTGTTTCTCCTTGAAGCGACGCGATAAATGGAGTTAATTCATTGCGTTTGGTCGTAGATTTTTCAAATTGATCTTTCAACTTGGAAAGCGATTTATCGGCAATTCTTTTTTTATCGCCGATATCTTTAATAGCTGATTTCGTCCTGCTGATGCTTTCCAGTAACAATGCCCCAGCGGTTTCAATTGTTATATCGGAAATCAAAAGCGATATATCGGCGATAAAGCGTTTTGTAAGCGTCTCTGTTTCTGTTAGCAACGCGCCGCGCTCCGACGCTTTCGCCTCGCGATTAGATTGGGCTTTGTCCTTTAGTTCTTTTGCCTTTTTGAGCTTTGATTCGCTTATATCGCCATCGGACAGTTTTGCCGGAGCGGGGTGCTCGGCGGAACCGCAAACCGGACAAGGTTCTCCGTCTATCAGGCTACTTGCGATAATGCCCGCTTGACTGCGAAGAAACGCTTCTTCCAGCGCGCGATGTTTTTCATCGGCGTCGGCAAAATGCGCGTTAATTATTTCAAATTCTGATTGCTCTTTTTCCAGTTCGTCCCGCTTATGGGTAATTACAATATAACTGTCTTGCAGAGCCGATAGCGCAATAAGCCTTTCTTCATTGCTTTTTACTTCGCCCGTTATCTTCTCAAGTTCCGTTTGACAATCGTCAATAGACGGCAGATTGTTTAATAATTCTTGTACGGCGCCAAGTTCTTTCTTCTTTTTGGTTAGCTCATCCTGTTTTTCAGTAATTTCCTTGCGGGTTGTTTGCAAAGTCAGCAATTGTTTCAGGTCTTGCGTCGCAGCTTCCCATTCTTTCAACAAAACGGAGTAAGCTTCCTGCGACTTGGCAAGTGGGGGTAAATCCTCAATGAATTCAACGGCTTCTTGCAATTCCAAAAGGGCGGAGTCTTTTTGCTCCTGCGCGCTTGTCAAATCGGATAACGCGGCGGTGTGATTTATTGTCGCTTTATGCGCTTCATCGAAAAGCGGCTTTACTCTATGCAACGATACTTCGCCACGCGCGGCGCGGATTTTAATATCTTCGGTTTCGTCGGCTTTAGCGTTATGCGTGTTAAGCTCTTGGCGGCATTGGGAAAGGTCGGCAAATTTCTTGTATAATTCTTCGGCAATGGCAAGCGCGGCAGCGAGTTCCTGCTTTCGCTTGTCGCAGTCCACAAGCCGCTTGTCAATCCCGATCAGTTCCGATTTATCGGATTTAATTTGCGATTCCCACTCCGCAAATATTACGTCGCGTTTATAAACGTCAACTCCATGTCGCGCAAAATCGTGAAGAAGCAGCGCGCGGTTATCGCTCTCTCGCTTAACGAGGGATTTTAACCGTTCCTGAAACTGCCTTAACGCTTCCGTTCCAAAAATACGGCGTAATATTTTCAGTCGTTCGTCTGTGTTACTTTGCAAAAACCGGAGGAAATCATTTTGCGCTATCATCACGATTTGGGCGAATTGGTCGCGGTCAAGCCCAATTATTTCCGTAATTTTCGGCTTAATGTTGCGGTCGCCGTTCATGGAAGTTCCGTCGGGCAGAATTAGAACAACATCCTGGCCGGTTTTCTTTATGGCGCGACTAATACTATAATGGTTTGAGCCGGAAACGAAGTCAAGTTCAACAAACGTCTTTGTCCTTTCCGTTGCAAAGTCGGAACGAAGCATGGAATAATCATCTCTGTTCGTGCCGCTTGCTTTGCCGAACAAAGCAAAAGATATCGCGTCAAAAATAGTCGTTTTACCTGAGCCGGTTTCGCCAGTAATGAGATAAATACCAACAGCGCCAAGTTCGGTAAAATCAACCTCCTGTACGTCGGCATAGGAGCCAAACGCGCTCATGGTGAGCTTTAGTGGTTTCATTCCTCATCCGACCTTTCTAAAAGACTGCGTACAATTTCCGCCTGTTTTTCGCTCATGGTTGAGCCTTGTATTTCAAGAAAAAACTCGTGGAATAATTCGTAAGTCGTTAATTTTTCTATTGTTTGCGAATCTGATGTGATGGCTGCAATATCTATGCTTGTCCGCGAGTTTTCAAAGTCGAGGCTCATGATATTGGGGTAAACGCAACGGAGTTTTCCCATTGGGTCGATTATTTCATCTTCGTCCGTAAGAATCACTCGCAGATAATCTTCTTTATCCGCAAGGCTTGATACATCGTCGCTCACCAATTTGTCGAGTTCGCCTTTAATCTCGCGCATATCGTGAAGCGGCGTAAGCGGAAGGGATTTTGCCGTTATGTTCCCCTTATCGCCCATTTCCACAAGCGTTATGGATTTTTCCTGTCGCCATTCCGAGAATGAATACTTAATAGGGGAGCCGCAATAACAGATATGCGCTGAGCCTACGCTTTGCCTGCCGTGCAGGTGTCCGAGCGCTGCATAATCGAAAAGCTCAATAAACCCAGCGTCCACGGCGTCAAGCCCGCCCACGGGATTTAATTCCGACTCGCTCCGCGTGGGCGTAACCCCCGCTTTTGTATAGAACTGATGCGACACAAGCGCGTTGCGGGCTGAATAATCAATGTTTGCCGCTTCTAACGCTGCTTTAACAACATCATTGTAATCTTCCGTTTCTATTTCGCCAAACATGCCGCGAACCATCGTCGGCTTGATAAATGGCATCAGCCAAAAGTTCACCTCGCCATATTCGTCTTGCAATGTTACTTTATGTAACGAGCCGTCAAACGCGCCGTAAATAAATATGCGTTTATCCGTTAATAAACGGCTTGCGTAGTTTATTCTTTCGGGCGAATCGTGGTTGCCGGAGATAAGCAGCATCGCGACATCCTCGCGCGCAAGTTCCGTAAGGAAGTCGTCAAAAACCCGCGCTGCTTCAACGCTCGGAATTGCGCGGTCGTATACGTCGCCCGCTATGACAACGGCGGCTGGTTTCTCTGTCTTTATGTATCCGATTATTTGCTCAAAAGCGCATTTTTGCTCCGCTATCATCCCGAAGCCATTCACGCTTTTACCAATATGCAGGTCGGATAAGTGCAGGAATTTCATGGGTTACCGTCTTCATAAGCGGTGGTAACATTAATATCCTCTATTTCAGAGATTGTCCCCATCATCATATTATAATGGGCTATATGGTTTGTTTTTTGAAATATCTGCTTAAACACATCTAAGAACTTTTGAATCATTGCAGTATCTAACGAGGTATAAAAAGCCTCATCAAATGAACTATGCGAGCCATCGTTTACCCAAGAACAAAGAGCCTTGCATTTCATCTTATCTTCACCGCTAAAATCTTTATAAATCTCGTCCAGTGGAATACCGCCTAAGAGTTTAAAATAGTTTTCAAGGATACGTCGGAGCGTATTTTGGATAGTGGCATTATTTCGGGTATCCTTTCGTACTTCGTCCCAAAGAAGCTCATAGGAAGTTCTTATGGGATTTTCTGATTGACTTTCAACAGTAGAAGCTTTTCCATTCTTTTTGATAAGCCAAAATGTTTCTTCGTTAAGGACTCCTTTATTTCGTTTCCTATTGTAGGCTACCTCTTTGTGGAAGTAGATATTGTGAGTTAATATAAATATCTGTTTAATCGAGCCATTATTATCACGCACAGTTTGAATCAACTCTCTAATCAATGTACTTACAATAAATAACACATCGTTATCAAGACTTGAAATCGGATCATCAATTACAACAATTTTGTCATTGGCTATACCTGTTTCAACCTGACTACCTTTTAGTAAATGATAGAAGTATAGAAAAGTAAAAAAATTCCTTTCTCCTTCGCTCAACGTATTTTTTGCGTCGCTACCATCTTCTCTAACTAACTTATACGTATTTGGCTCATCTCCAAGATCAAGTTTAAAATTCTTAAACCCAAAAACATCAAGTAAATTATTAATATCATTTCTTGTTGAAACTACATTTGTTGTTTGTTTTTCCAATCCCCGTAACGCATTTTCTTTCTCTTCTTTCGCGAGTTTTTTCGTCGATATATGAATATTTAGATTATTGATTGCGCAATCAATGCTGGCTTTTTGACGTTTATATTCGGTTATATCTGTTGCAAGTTCAGAAATAATAAACTTCCAAATTTGAGCAGTTAAGGTTATTTTTTCACTTCGTAAATTATTGACAATCCGGTTATTCTCAGCAATCTTAGTATTGGCAGTTGCAATAAGGTTGGCAATTTTTGTAAGAACATTCTCAAGTGAATCTAAAGTGAAAACTTGGCTACTCTCCTTTTGCTTTTCTTCTAGACGTTGCTTATTTATTATTATGGTGGAATCAAGTAATTGTTTTTCTTTTTTCAGTTTTTCGGCATCTAAAAAATCCGATTGCAAATCAATCAATGCTTGTATTTGATTCTGAAGACGGTAAGTATCGGCAGAATAATTGTCAATTAGCATTTTGATTTCATTGCTATTCTGTATGAAGGTTTCGTCAAAATATTCAGATAAACTATTACGGAAGCCTTCAGTGGTTGCTTGTTGGCAAAACGGGCAAACGCCATTGTTTGTTTCATAAAACGAAAGTCCATGGCGAACCCAGTCGCTATTATTCAGCCTCAAAATCATTGCTGCTATATCAACATCGTCTTTTCCAATAATACGTTTCTGTAATATCGGATTTTTTTCATGTTTATTTATTTCTTCAGTATCAATTTCAGTTAAAAGATTGACGGTTACATGAGTATTTGAAAAAATCGTTTTTGCTTTTTCTTCAAGTTCAACTTGTTTTAATAGGGAAGCCGTATTATTAGTTGATTCTTTCAATACTTTGTCCATAAAACTCTCTTGGCTTCCGATAAAACCTCGCATTCCTTCGCCGGTCTGAGTTCCCGATAGTTTATCGGAATGCTTTTGTTTCATTTTAAAAAATTTCTCTTTATAAAATTTATTGAGGTTTAGTAAATCTGCTTTTTTACCTCCTTTACCATCTGCGCCTTGTAATGTTTTGGTCATAGTCTCAATTTCATCTTGAAGTTCTATAATGTTTTCCTTTATTAAGTCAATTTTGTCTAGTGTTTCTTTTGCTGTTTCGCCCAAAGTGAAAACACCAGGAAGTTTTTGTTGATTGAAATTACGGTCAACAAAATCTTTGTTATACACCATTGTTTCTAACGGTGTTTGGGTTCCCCAAATGACAGAACAGGAAGAATAATCATCAGGGGAATTTATTACCTGACTGATGGCTGTTTTGCCGGTGCCATTTGCACCGAAAAAATAATTGAATTCTTTAAGATTATGAAGGTGCTGTATTTCTTGAAAAGTAGCCACATTATTGATTTCTATTTTGTTAATCATTCGCTTCTTCCTCCTGCATACCTAATACTGCTTGAAAAGCAGAATTAGCTCAGTTTATACTTTAAGTAAATTAGCTTCTCATGATTTGATGAGTTTACCTTTTATATATGACACTTGCGGATTAGGTTCGCCACTTTTGCCACAACAATACTCTCGCTCGGATTTCATTTGCAACCATGCGCGAGCTTATTTGCCAGCACTTCTTCCACGGAAACAAACTTCCAGCCTTGGTTTTCAAGTTTAGGTCGTTCTTCGTCCATGTGCTTGTGCAGTCCGTCTATTCCGCCGTACTTTTCGAGCAGCAATTCACGATTGCGTCTGACCTCAGCGACGATATCAATATCAAAACATGTCATGCTCATTCCTCCGTTTCGTCAATACTCATCAATGCCTCTAGCGTAAGCAAGAGAGGCGTAAGTTTTCCAAAACTCACCACCTTACGTGTAATATAAGCAAAATATGCTTAATGATTGCAATAGAGACTTTTTTCCACCTTTGTCTTCTTTGATTTACCGCATATATCAACTTTATACTTGCCATATTTGTATCAATCAGAGCTTTCAATGTCGTGAAAGCCTTTCAGTCTTTATTAACTTCTCATCGACTTCGGATGGAATTAACCCGCGCATTTGTTCGGATAGAGATTTATTTTGTATCCCTATGCCAACGAGGCGCGCAACTGCTGTACCATTTTTTATGATAACAATTTCCTGCCCCGACGCCAGCTCAAGATATTTTTTAAAATTATTATTAACTTCTGTTGAATTAACAATCATGTTGCACACCACCCCTGTATTTGTAATAGCATAAAGCGGAAAACACGACTTCTCATGCATCATGTTAATTTAGGTAATCTACTTGCAGCAATTATATAGAGCAACTATTGGTCACATCAGGTAGTCATTAGCATTATACAAGTAAGTTTAATTGATTCATTTCATTAATTATGACTGAGACTCATTCCTTTATCCATTTCCTGTATGCTTGAATCTTTATAAAGGACAGGTCTTCTTTGCATATTACGTCCATTGTTTTCTTGTTTTAAAATGTATCTCATCGGTTCAGTTTTATAAGCAGCAGTTTTCATATTTGCATCCGAACTGTCAGCATATTTACTAATGAAACCGTGTACAAATTTTTTTTCATCAATAGTCAATTTGCTTGTATAATTATTCTGTATGTGAGAAATAATTGGTTTTCTTTTGTCGAATGTAGTACTAAAATATATTTTGTCAAATTCTTTAGTGATGTTTTTTAATGTGGGTATCCAAGGTCCTTCTTGCATACGCAAATAAATGCTACCAGACATTGAATTGCCAAACTCTTTATAGTAATTGAAGTCAATTAGGTATAACAATTTTGTTAATTTAAAAAAAGAAATCTTTTTTAGATGCTTAATGATTTCCATGACCATATCAAGTAAGGTATTTTTAACTCCTTCACCAATATTCTCAGTTTTCTTACTTTGGGAAGTATTAATTCCTTTTATTGGGTCAACGATATGTGACAAAGCAAAAAAATCTGCTTTTTGTTCAATGATTCCTCTGTGAATAATAGCTCTTGGTCCCACATGATATAGGGGGAATAAAAATCTGTCATTCCATAACACTTTTTGTGCAACGCTATCCCTCAATAAATAATTATGATACTTGATATACTTTAACGCTTCAAGAGCCTTTACTCCCAGTGTAACAATTATTTCAGGGTTTAAAAGTTCCAATGTCATTTCAAGGTAATAACTGCAATTTGCAATTTCATCTTGTGTAGGGGTGGAGTTATTACCTTTTTCATCTTGTGGGTTGCACAGAATGGCGTTTGTAATGAAAATATCATTTCTTTTCCAACCTATGTTTTTCAATAGCATTTCAAAATTGTCCCCTGTTTTATCGCCATACAATGGAATACCCGTACACTCTGCGCCCAATCTACCCGGAGCTTCAGCAATAAAAACAACCTTAGAGTTTAAGTTTCCGTTATTTATGGATAAAACTTTCTTGCGATTACACATCCTATTACAAAGGTCACAGTGATTCACGGAGGACAACAAATAATTAAAATATTTAATTCGTTCATCTTTTGATATAGTCATCATGGAATAATACTCCTCATTAAGCAAGCTGGATCTGGATTTTTATGTAGAGAAGAGTGATAAAGGTATTTTTGAGCCAAACACCCGGATAAACATAATCCATGGTTTTTACATGAAAGACAAGGTTCAGAGGGTGTTGACAATATTGCATTTCTAACAAGTTCAAAATAATTTGATTGCTTCCAACAATCAGTAAGACAATGGTTCTCTAAATTTGAATATTCATCCCCTGGGGAAATAGTCTCGCACATTATTTGCTTAAAAGCGTCACAAGGATAAATGTTCAAATCGGAAGCAACTATAAGCCTGTCTTGTGCCGCCATACATTTGGGTTTTTCATTTAAAAACAAAACATTAAATGGTGAGCCTGTTCTAATATCGAAACCTTTTACTCGCAAATATTCAATCATTTTTTTAAGTTCTATATTTTGCGATTTATTTAATGTATCATGATTGCTTATTAATAAACCTCGTCCTTGTGGAACAAATCGAAGAACACTTATTCGTTTCACTCCATTTACTCTTGCCAATTCCGCTATGTTTTCAAGTTTCATAAAGTTACTTGCTAAAGCAACGAAGTGAAGTTCTGTGTGTATTTCATAAAATTGTGCAAGTTTTATTGCTTCCAGTGTATTAATAAAGCTACTGTTCTTTCTTGTTACTCTGTTGTGTTCTTTTTCGTCGTCTGAATAAATACTAAAGATTAGAGCATCTGTATCAAACCATGCAAGTTTCGTGATTATATTTTTAATATTATCGGAATTGCCAGATGTATATATATTTACTTTCAAGCCTATCTTTTTTGAATAAGAAACTACTTCTAAAATTCCTTGCCAAGTGAGAGGTTCGCCTCCAGAAAAAGTAATTTCTTTAACACCAATAGATAACGCATCATTTATAATTTCAACACACTTTTCTGTTGACATTGAAATCTGATGCTCTGGATTTGCGTTACTTGAACAGTGTACGCAAGATAAAGGACAGCTATATGTAACCTCTATTTTTATTTCATCAAGTTTATAAGCGTTCAACATTTCACCCCTAAAATTAATTCTGCAATATCTAAAAGTTTTGTTTTATGTTTTGGAATGTCAGCGCAAGAAGAAACGCAGGTCAATGATCCAATTTTCGAATTGGTTTCATATGATATATATTTTATTAAGTTACACAATCCTAAGTAATTACCGTATGCTCTCTCAGTAAAATCATGATTTCTGTACACAGCAAATAGGTTTATTTCTTTATTATCTTTTAGCTCGTCAACATATTCGACTTGAATGGTAACATAACCTAAGCAAGGTGCTCCCATAATTCTATTTAAATCCCTATGTGGATAAGGAGTTATTATATTATAAGATGCACCGTAATTAGTTTGCCGATTTTTTATATTATCTATGATATTACCTAATTGGTCGATATCTCCTGCAGGCGTCGTGTATTTAATCATTCGCTCAAAATATGTACCCCATCCGCTATGAGGCTTTTTTCTTGATGATTTAAAGAATCTCCAATACTTTTTATAAAACCTATCTCTCGAAATGTTCTCCCTATAAAATGTTTGCGGGAAGATTGTGTGAGCTACATGCTTTGGAGTAATTAAATTATGCTCATTCGCAAAACGAACAAGTAACTCGTTGATTTTTTTGTCACTGAAATTTGGGTAATCAATCTGAACAATAAGATTCCATGCTTTCCAATGGTTATCTCTTAACGCTATTATTGCTTTAGCCCAAGCTGTTTGAAAGGAGTCTTCATAAATCATAATCGGTCTGTTCATTTTTTCACCTCAGCTCAATATAGAAGTATTATATAAAATTCTCATTGATATTATAAAACTGCTCAAACGCTGCCTCTATCTACGTAATATTCTGTTGCTACCCTGCAAGTGAAAGGAGCAGGATTTCATATAAACTTCGGACTTTAAGGTGCCGTTATATTAAATACTTCGGTCCCGGTCAACTCCTGTTGCCGCAACAGCACCATAGTCTACAAGTTGAAACAATACACGCCACGAAGTTTTAGCGGCACATTTGATAATTACCGCCGCTTCTGTTGCGTTTATTTTGCCAGAAATACAAGAAACGCGGAATGGAACAATTTCACCTTATCCGTCCGAATAAATTGTGTATATTTGTAGAAATTCCGAACGCCTGATCAATCGCGTTACGTCAAGTATTGATAAATTTTACAATCCCCTCACAATCTCCATAAATCTATCAAGACGCGCGGCGCCTTTTACATTTAGGTCTTTATCGCGGAATATCATGTAATATCGGTAATCTGCTCCTGCCATACTCTGCCACACGCCGCCGATTTCAACCTTTTGACGCGACTCCGTGTTTTCCAAATGGTCGCCTTTAGGTTCAATCATTAGTATTTTACCGCTTACCGTTTGCGCGATAATATCGGGATAGGCGTTTACGTAGCCATTTATATTAAAGCCTGTTCGCGCAATATTGCGATGCCACCACTTAATATTTGGCAGATTTGCAAGCTCCCACGCAACATCATATTCCAAGCCGTTCATTTCTTCTTCCGCTGTGTAGAGGGTTTTAGCCAGCGTAGTTGTTACCTTTAACGGTGAAATTGTTCGTTTCAGACAATATATCGGCTCACAGGTAATTTTACCCTGCTCAACCCATAAATTGAATATACGCGCTCGGTGGGTATCGACAAGGCTTTCTATTTTTTTCTTGATTTTCGCAAGATAAATATGCGGCGACTGTTGTAAATCCTCTAACTGTTCCGGCGTAAGACCGCTGATAATACGGCTGACGTATTCTTCCAAGTCTTTGTCGCTTATAGCGTTCATCTTGGTAAGCTGACCGAGAATGACTTTTTTACAATGAGCTATACGTTTTTCAGGTGGTTGAAAGTTAAAATATTCGCGGAAGAACTGATTATCAGTACCTATTAATTTCCATGCTTTCGGGGTCGCGCCGCTTGCGTCCTCTATATCCACACGAGCAATCTCGCCCTCCACCATGGAGAAGTCAATTACCGTGTCCTTATCGCGCAAGGTAAAACCCTCGGTTAAGGCTTCTTTGGTCAGCAGCGCGGTCTTGTCGTCCGTGAAGAACGACGGCACATTGTTTGGTATTACAAATTGCGGTAATTTAAGTATTTTCGTGTATTCAATGTGTTCTTCATTGACTTGGAATACGTTCATATGTTGCCTCACCTCCTGCGGAGCGGCGTCATACTCCGGATTGTCCGTCTGCGCGGAGGTTTCTTCATATTGCGCTGATTGCCGGATGGCTTGCTTGAGCATTTCATCGGTTACGGCATCTACTACTTCGTGTTTGTCATAGGCTTCAATCACTGTTTTTATCGCATCTGTGTCAATCTCAATTTCATCGGATGACGATTCTGTTGTCTGTGTCTTAATATTTATCTGCTCAGCGTCAGGCACAGAAACAGACGTATGAGAGCATCGGTCTGTTATCTCATCTATCGTGCCAACGCGAAACTCTTTTTCGCTGAATCCGGCGTTATTCAGCCCCGCTACAACCTTATTGAGCGTGTCGCGGAAGTCATTAGATGATGTAATTACATAGGAAATGTTCAAGACGTTGGACGGGTTTTTTTGCGTATACGGCAAGCGAAGGACTCGCCCCAATATCTGCTCAACGTCAACAGATGAACTTCGGTTGGCGATTGTCGCTAAAATATAAGCAAACGGGCAATCCCATCCCTCTTTAAGCGCGTTTATCGTGATGATATAACGAACAGGGCAGTCCTCCTCCAGTAGGTTAATTCCTTTTAACTCGTTTTTTTCGGCGGTTTTTATCTTGATGAAGGAGTCTGGTATGCCCGATTCTATCAGGCTTTTCTTTATTTTATCGAAAGTGGTTGTATCGTTTCCTTTTGATTCAGCTTGGAACAGCACAATAGGGCGGATATACCGACCTGTCTGTCGGCGCTCCTGTATCGCCTGTGTTTCAAGCCTGTTTCGCAGAGTTATCGCATCGGTAAGCACATCATTGTGGTTGCGGCGGTTGTAGACTATGACGGGCAGTTTCACCATACTTTCGCGCTTTAGTTGAAATGCGTCGACGAAGGAAATTATATTGGCGTCCTTTTTGGGTGTAGCGGTTAAATCCAACACGAAGGAAGGGTTGAAGTTGGCGAGCATCTCCTTAGACAGCGTCGTTGTCGCGTGGTGGCTCTCATCCACTATGACCACAGGATAAAGACAGCGGATAACCTGTATCAATGCTGTTTCATCTGTGTCGGCAAGCAGTAAATCGGGATTATTGAAGTATTTAGCGAAAGCTTCAAGGTTGCCATTCTCCTGATATGCCTTGCGACCTTCCTTATTCTTCGTTCGAAATGAATCATAGCTCAGCACGAACAAGGACAGGCTTTCATTCACTGCAGCAGGATTAAAATTCTGCCCGTTCAATAATTGGTTCTTGGAATAAACCTCTACCCGATGGGAGAAGTCGGAGTTGATCCGTTCCCGATATTGGTGTCGCGGATTAGACAAAGTATTAGTCGTTTGTTCCAGTATTGCTTCGGAAGGCACAAGCCAAACAACTGCTTTGGATTTAGTGAATGGTAGCGCGTCAAAAATTGGTTTTAACGCACATGCGGCGATAAATGTTTTCCCTCCCCCGGTGGGTACTTTCAAGCAAACATTAGGAACTCCTGTGATATTATTCTGATAAGGCTCAAAACCACCTAAGCCAACTGGGACTTTCTTCTCCGTCCACAGTTCTGTATACGCCTTTGATATGTTCCCCGTTTCGCCGAGCAAGTCGAGAAAGCGATTTAAGTCTTCTATCACAGCTTTTTGATATTTCTTTAGTTCCACTACTCGTCCCTCCTCTAAAGTTTGGCAATATCACGCGGTATTTTCTTGAACGCTATATTGTATTGACTCAGCGTTTCATCGGGTAGGGCGCATTGGTCGGCGTATATGACATACCGCTCCGCTTTGGTAATTATCGTAGAAAGAAACGCCGCGTCAAGCGTCGTTACTTTTTCTTTTTCGTAGAGAAAATAATACGCTGTGCCGCCTGTAGCGCCCAGCATATATGGGTATGTCAACAAATCTATTTCCTGCGCGGGTTGTTTTGTTTCCATATACCAAACATATTCACGAATTTTTGATGTGTCAGCTGATTCGTTAAGTTTGCCGTCAGCGAACATCAACGGTTCGCCAAGTTCATAGTATTCAAATCCGCCACCTGTACCTTCGACTTCGCCATAACCATCTATAACGCGACGGACACGCTCCGCCGTGATAGTGTCGGCGTAATCCTCCATCTCAACAAGGATAAAACGACGATTGCCGCCGTCGGCTTTGTTCATATTCAATACAGCGTGAGCAGTTGTACCTGAACCAGCAAAGCTGTCGAGGAAGAGGGCATCTTTATCCGGCAATATTTGCATGATTCTTTGTATGAGTCTTGTGGGTTTAGGCGTGTCAAATGTTGATATTCCACTAAAAAGCATAAGCAATTCTTTTTTTGCCTCATCTGTATGACCAGCGTCTGAATATGACCAAAAGTTTGTTACAACTTTACCACCTACATTTTCAAGAAAGGTCTTTCTACGGATTCCTCCTTTTCCCTGTTTGGTAAAGTAAAATTTCGGCCATTGCCCTCTGTCGTAAATCTTCTGCGCTTGTTTGTTTGATTCTTCGAGCGATTTAGATAGAACAATTCCCATAACACCCTGCCTTATTTCACTTTCTGGCACTCCACAGATTTTAGCGCGCTCTTTGGCATCATTTAAATCTCTTAATTCATACTCACACCAACCGAGCATAATATCAAGCATTGTGTCCTGTTGATATCGCCAGCATTGACTATTCTTTGGATAAATCATTGCTCCAGTAAATGGATGTTGGATAGCATATACCATACCTTGGTGAGTGGCTGCACCGGGGGCAAATGGATTATCGCTTGTCCATGGTCGGGTTTCATTATCAGGATTCTTGTAGATTGAATTCATTTTTTCCGAACGAGGTAATTTATCCGGCTGCCAGTTTGGTTGTTTGCTGTATGACAATAAATGCTCAACCTCGGTGACAATTCCCTTTGAATCATTGCGTGTAGAGTATGTCCTTTGCCACGAAATGTCTGCAACAAAGCAATTTGAACCGTATATTTCATCACAAATCAGTTTTAAACTGGCATACTCATTATCATCAATGCTTATAAATATCACCCCATCATCAGCCAGCAATCGTTGTAATAGCCGCAGACGCGGGTACATCATGCACAGCCACTTATCGTGGCGACTTAAATCCTCGCCCTCGCGCCCAACTACTTCACCAAGCCATTTTTGGATTTTGGGGTCGCTGACGTTATCGTTGTATACCCAACCTTCGTTGCCTGTATTGTAAGGCGGGTCAATGTATACGCATTTAATACGCCCCTCATATTGTGGTAAAAGGGCTTTCAGCGCATCTAAATTATCGCCGCGAATTATCATATTTCCGCTGTCTGGCGTTCCAAATGTATATCTACTCTCCAAGACGCGAAAAGGAACATCTTGGTGGTGGTTTATGACTTTGTCTTTGCCAATCCAGTTAAGTGTGGGCATTAAAATCACCTTTTTGTTTTATTGTCAGCATCACAACTTATGTTCGTCCATCTGGCGTTTTTGGCGTTTTTCGTTAGACTCGCTCCTTTGTAACAGGGATAAATGCTTTTAGAATATCTTTTGTTTTAAAGGTTTTGTCCTGTCACTTTTCAGCAATTCTATACCTGTCATATTTGTATCAATCAGAGCTTTCAGTATAATACGAAAACAGTTTCATTGCAAAATTGTTTGAGACGGTTTCCTGCCGATTGTGGAACATTCGACAGGTCGTTCTCTACCGCTTTTATTAACCATGACCATCGCTAAACATAATCGAAGGCGGCGTCCTCGGTCCCGTTGGGGCTTCTGTTGAATTTACAATCATGTTGCACACCACCCATGTATTAATAATAACATAAAGCGGAAAGCAACCAAGATACTTTCAGTATAGAATTGCCGAAGCAGCGATTTTTAACAAAAATATTGTCTTTTTCAGAAACGTTTTTAGAATTGTGGGAAACAGAAGCGTTCTATTGTTAATCCGCAAAAGTAGTATTATGTTGATATGTTTTTCTGGTTATATCCGCAAAATCTTCAACAAATCACAAATATAGTGGTATAATCTCCAAGAGGTAGGTGATTGCGATGATTTATAGGCCAGCATATATTAATAAAATTATGTCCTATGTTGATACGCCGTTTGTTAAAATACTCTCCGGCGTTCGTCGTTGTGGCAAGTCAACTATTCTCAAAATGATAGAAGAAAAACTCCGCGAACGCGGTATTCCCGACAAGCGCATTTTCACGTACAACTTGGATTCGTTGCAATATGAAGGCATGACGGCAAAAACGCTTTATGATGAAGTTAGGGTAAAACTATCCTCAGAAGGAAAGACTTACTTGTTTCTTGACGAGGTTCAAGAAGTCAAGGATTGGGAAAAAGCCGTCAATTCTTTTATGGTCGATTTTGACGTGGACTTGTATGTAACCGGTTCAAATTCGCGTTTGTTGTCAAGCGAGATTTCAACCTACTTAACGGGGCGGTATATTCAATTTCGCATTTTCCCGCTATCTTTCACAGAATATCTGTCTTTTCGCGAAAAACAAATTCAAAATAATCCAGGCGTTCTAAATGGCTCAGGCGATGGAGATGGCGGCGGATACGGTTGCGGAAATATGGCTTTTTCTGAGTTTATAAAACACTTCAAGTATACTGAGTTTGCTCGATATCTGCGTTTTGGCGGTTTCCCGGCGATTCATTTGCAGGATTATTCGATAGACGACGCTTATACGATTGTCAAGGACATTTATAGTTCAACCATATTCACGGATATTGTCAAGCGCAGTCAAATACGTAAGATTGACCAATTAGAACGCATTATTAAATTTGCTTTTGACAATATCGGCAAGACATTCTCGGCGTCGTCGATTTCAAAATATTTGAAATCAGAACGCCGGGTCATTGATAATGAAACTGTATACAGTTATCTCGGCAAATTGGAAAGCGCATTTATTCTGCATCGTTGCTCGCGTTTTGATATACAGGGTAAGGAATTTTTGAAAACGCAGGAAAAGTTTTATGTTTGCGACCCTGCTATAAAGTATAGCGTTTTGGGTTACACGCCGGGCGGAGTTGCGGCAATACTTGAGAATATTGTATATTTAGAACTTCTGCGGCGCGGGTATGACGTTGCCGTTGGACAGCTTGTAGGCGGTGAAATAGATTTTGTGGCGACAAAGCGGGAAAACAGGTTGTATATCCAGATTGCGCAAAGAATAGAACGGGAAGAAACCGAGCGACGGGAATATGACAGGCTTCTCGGCATCGCGGACAATTATCCCAAATACGTTTTACGCGCGGACGAGTTTGCCGACGGCAATTATTTGGGTATTAAGACTATGCATGTTGCCGATTTCCTGTTACTGCCGGAATAAGCGGCAAGGGGATTATGTAAAGGTGTAACCTCCTCTTTGATCATATATGTCTGTCCATCAGGCGGTTTTTGCGTTTTTCGTTAAACTCGTTCCTTTGTCACGGGCAGAAATGCTTTCAGAATATCCTTTGCCGCAAAAACCTTTGTCCCGTCTTTTTTAAGCAGGTTCATGCCGATCAAAGCGTTGACATCCCTTCTAAAAGCCCTCGTTGTCTTATTTTCATATTTCTTTAAAAGCGCGTCGCTCAAGCGCATTCTGAGTTCCGCTGCATTTATCGGTTCTTCCATTTTTGATATTTCCAACAATAGAGTCTTTTGCCTGTTCTTAACAGGACTGGAGTCGCCGCTGAATCTACTATGTACGTAATTTACCCATGTTACTCTTAATTGTTCGTCAAGGATAATCTTAATCTGTCCATCCAATGCATCTACCAAACCTTGAACGGCATACATAATAAACCGCGTTGGCTTGCCTTCTCCTGAAGATGAGGTTTCAGCGAGTCGCGTATAGTATTCGGAGCGAGTTTCGTTATAGTGATTACTTAGGAGGTGAGCGGCATTCATCGGAACGCCGGATGCTATTAGAATTCGAAGTTCCAACGCGCGAGCGGTTCTTCCGTTCCCATCCGCAAAAGGATGTATCCAGGCTAAGTAGAGGTGTCCCATAATAGCCTTGAATATTGCTTCAACGATTGAATTATTTTCGCCAAACCCCCAATCCTCGTTAAGCCATTCGCAAAGACGCATTAACAAATACTCGCAGTCTTCCGCAGGCGCTCCTCTATATCTGTTTACTACTACAGCCTCGGTTCTGACTTCACCCGGAGTTACCAAATCATTATCCAGACCGCTCATTATTGTGGCATGATCTTTCTTAATCTGTTCGGCGCTGATTTCGCAAGAACTATGTTGTCTGATCTGATCCACTATTTTGTTATAAGCGCGCAAAACATTTTTTATTTCCATTTCCTGATACATTTTTGATTTCGGGATATCGGCGTTTCCATCAATAATTTTTTGTATTTCGTCCTCGGACAAAGTATTGCCCTCTATTGCCGTCGTAGCCGCTATTCCCTTACGTAACGAAATAGAAAGCAATTCCTTTTGTTTTTGCGGGTCAATAGGAATACCGGACAAATGCTTGCATTTTGATTGAGCAGCGCCCAGTAATATCCAGGCGGAATAATCCAAATCGCGCGCGTCAAGTTTAAATGAAATCCACGGATGTGTTTCTTTATAATATCGATGTGTCATTATGTCCACCGCCGTTATTGTATTTATATTGTGTTATAGCAATTATTATATACATATCTGTCCAAGAAAACAATAGTTAATGACGGAAATACTGACCGTAAAAATGACCAAGTTGAAAAACATTGATTATTTATCCGCGAAAATATAATTTCATGTACGCACTAAAGTATTAAAAACAACAAAAATGCTTTCAGCATTGAATTACCGAAGCAACGATTATCATTGAAGACGTGGGCAAATCTGTGTTGATCGAAGGCTATGCGGACGCGCGTTTTTTGCCGGAGAGAGCATAGCCGATGGCAGCGCCGCACACGCCTCCGATTATATGCGTTATCTGTGAAATGTTGTCATCCTTAAATAACCCGTCAAGTACTTCCCGTCCCAAATAGAATATAGCCACAAGAATCAGCGTCAACGGAATTGATTTATCGCGCATTCCGGCAAGCGAAGACATGATGATCATCATAAATATAATGCCGGAGGCGCCAAGAAGCGCTTGTCCTGGAAATACCGCCCACTGGATAACCCCTGATATAAAAGCAGTTATTATAATAGCTATGAGTAGCGATTTGCCGCCGTACTTTTCTTCTAACGGCGGAGCGACGATAAGTAAAAGCAGCATATTTTGTATATAGTGTTCGTAACCCGAATGTCCAAGGATATGCAGGAACAAGCGCGGATAGGTTAGCATATCCGACAGAGGCGAGCTGTAAACGCAAAACAGTTTGGTCGTCAATTGACCTCCAGTCAATTTCCCAATGATGAGAACAATCAGGGAGAGTAGGGCAAACGTCAGAACAACCGGCGAATTGTAGTGTATCCTTCGTAGAATCTTCATAATAGCAAACCCGCCTTCAATAGATTATTATTCCCGCGCGATAGCGAACTATATCATAGCTGTCTTGAGGCGACAGGTCAACAGCCCGTATGTATTGAGCGTGGCAAGGAAATAGCGCAGTAGCGCGCGTTCGCCCAAATAATGAGATTATTCCGTATAGCCTCATAATAAAATAACCCTGAAAGAGACATCTCCTTTCTTGTAGTAAAATATCCGAAGCGATATAATAGCGGCAGCAGAGATAAACGATTTCATGCGACATCTAAGTAAGCGCCAATCTGTCGGCTTATTTTCAGGAGGAATACTTTTATGTACGCAATAAAAGCCATATATGACGGAACTAATTTAAGACCTATACAACAGATACCTGTAAACGAAAATTATGAAGTGGTTATTACATTTATCAAGCCTATAAAAAAAGATTCTGTCAGACCGCCCTTTAAATACGGAAGTATGAACGGGAAAATATGGATGTCAGATGATTTCGATGCGCCGCTGGATGATTTTAAGGAGTATATGGAATGAAAAAGTACAATTCGCCGTTTATTGGGTAACAGTATTTGTATTCTACGATTATGAGAATACGGCAAGAACATATCTCAGACTACGCAGAAGTATATGAACTTGTAAAAATATCGTTCGCTACTGCTTCTCATTCAGACGGGGCTGAGCCGGACTATCTGGTCGGGCTTAGAAAGAAGGATGCGTTTATTCCAGAGCTTTCTTTGGTTGCGGAACAAGAAAACGGCGAAATCGTCGGGCAGATAGTATTGTACAAAGCCAATGTCGTTACGCCCACTGAAATAATCACGGAGTTGGTTTTGTCTCCAATATGCGTTCATCCCGCGCGTTTTCGTCAAGGTATTGCGCGAGCCATGATGGAAAAGGCGTTTGAAATTGCGGTAGAATTGGGCTATAAGGCGGTATTTCTATGCGGAGACCCGCAAATCTATCGGAAAATCGGTTTTGTACCTGCCTATGAATATAGTATTTATCATATTACCGATGTAGCAAAAAATGCCGATTGGTGTATGGCGCGAGAAATAGTGAGCGAAGCGCTGAAAAATGTCAGCGGGACTGTAGATATTGTATAAAATGGAAGCCGGTTATAGCGGATTGTCGTCACGACAAATAGAAGAAGAAAAAATCAAGCGGTAAATAATAGGATGTGGCGTTTAAATGTCGGAAAAAATATACCAACCCACTTCGCTTAGCTGTCTTTTGTGCGGAAAGGATAATCCTGTTTCGTTAAAAGTCAAATGGCTTAACAATTATGAGAAAAACCAGGTTGAGACGACGGTCATTATCCCTAACGAGTTTTGTTCCTACAAGGGTACGGCGCATGGAGGGATTATTGCTACTTTGCTTGATGAAACTGCCGGAAGAGCCGTTATGTTAAACAATGATTTTGACCATTTAATGGTGACGATGAAGCTTGAAACTACATATAAAAAACCTACGCCAACCGGCGTACCAATTAAAATTATCGGACGAGTGATCAGAGATTCCGGCGCCCGCGCCACTGTCGAGGGCGAAATTATCCTTCAAGATGGAACGGTTTCCGCAACATGCAATGCGCTGTTATTCAAAATGCCCGATAGTATTATCAAAGGCTGGGACGAGGCTGAAATGAAAGAATGGGATGATACCAAGCCTAACCAAGAACTTGCAGATGCCGAGCGCAATAAATTCTTGCGATAATCGTTCAATATGGAATAAGGAAGATTACTTATGACTGAAAATAAAAGCAAAGAATGGATAATAAGTTTTGATGAAGAAGAAAAGGCTATAGGATGAATATTTTTAACCGTTACGCGCCATTTATTCAGGATTTCATTTATCAGAACAACTGGGAGTCTTTGCGCGCCATTCAGGTTGCAGCCGCAGACGCAGTGTTTAACGCGGACGACAATATTCTGCTTTCCGCTTCCACCGCGTCGGGAAAAACTGAAGCGGCATTTTTTCCTATTTTGACTCTGTTCACCGAAGATATGCCGAAATCCGTTGGCGCAATTTACATAGGTCCGCTAAAAGCGCTGATCAACGACCAATTCATGCGACTGAACGATTTATGCAGGGAAGCGCATATTCCCGTCTGGCATTGGCACGGCGATGTTGCGCAATCGCATAAAAACAAGCTAATAAAGAATCCTTCAGGCATTCTGCAAATAACTCCTGAATCCTTGGAAGCTCTATTGCTGCATAAACATGCCGATATTGCAAGATTGTTCTGCGATCTGCGCTTTATTGTCATTGACGAGGTGCATTCGCTACTGCGCGGAGACCGAGGCGGGCAAACGCTATGCCTGATTGAAAGGCTTTCAAAGCGTGCGGGCGTAAACCCAAGAAGAATTGGTCTTTCCGCCACAATCGGCGACCCGGAAAGCACTGGAAACTTCTTGTCGTCAGGTACCGGCAGAAATACTGTGGTTCCTAAAATCGAAGCCAAAGGCGTCAGGTGGCGGCTCTCGATGGAGCATTTTTATGTTCTGGGAGCGCAGTCAGCCGAAGGGAAGGATATCCCGGAAGCCTTGCCGGTTTTGGGGATAAAAACGGATACTGCGCCCCAAAATGCCGACCCGGGCATGGGATATATCTTTGAGCATACAAGGGGTAGAAAGTGTTTGATTTTCGTGAATTCCAGAGAGGAATGCGAAGCGGTAACCACCACGCTTCGCCAGTATTGCGAAGCGAACCGTGAATCCGATAGATTTTTGATTCACCACGGCAACTTGTCGGCTTCCTACAGAGAAACTGCGGAGGCGGTGATGAAAGACGAAGAACAATATCAGACCACTGTTACCACTGCGACTTTGGAACTGGGAATCGACATTGGCAGGCTTGAGCGCGCCTTTCAAATAGACGCGCCGTTTACAGTTTCCTCGTTTTTGCAGAGAATGGGGCGCACAGGCAGACGGGATATGCCGCCTGAGATGTGGTTCGTCATGCGCGAGGAACAGCCGGAAGCAAGGGCAATGTTGCCGGTGACGATTCCCTGGGTATTGCTTCAAGGCGTGGCGCTCGTCCAACTTTACGCGCAGGAGCGCTGGATTGAGCCGTCTAAGCTGGACAGGCTGCCATATAGCCTTTTGTACCATCAAACTATGTGCATCCTGGCTTCCTGCGGAGAAATGACGCCCGCAAGCCTCGCTTCCAGAGCGCTTTCGCTGAGTTATTTTCACAGAATCACGCAGGATGACTACAAACTTCTGTTACAACACCTCGTATCCATCGAGCATATTCAAAAAACAGAAGAGGGCGGGCTTATAGTGGGTTTAGCGGGGGAGAGGCAGACGAATTCGTTTAAATTCTACGCCGTGTTCAAAGACAACGAAGAGTATACTGTCCGCTGTAAATCGCATGAGCTGGGTACGATAGTGGCGCCGCCGCCCATAGGCGAAAAAATAGCTATTGCGGGGCACGTATGGATTGTTGAAGAAGTTGACCACAAGCGCCGTCTGGTGTATTGCGAGCAGGTCAAGGGCAAGGTTCCCGCATACTTTGGTATGTGTCCCGGCGACGTCAACACAAAAGTCCTTGAGAAAATGAGGGATATACTTCGGGAAAATACGGTTTATCCGTATCTTATGAAAAACGCCGTCGCCAGACTTGGCGAAGCAAGACATACAGCCGTCAATTCAGGTCTAACGGAAGAGCCTATGATATGCTTGGGCGGCGAGATGTGGTGTCTGTTTCCCTGGCTTGGCACGTACGCCTTCCTTGCTCTGGAACGATTTATCAAAATCAAATGCGCGCCACTGCTCGGTTTGTCAGCTCTGGATTCCTCAAGACCATATTTTATACAGTTTAAAATGAGAGCTGGTAAAGAAGAATTTTTCAACGTGTTGAGCGAGATGGAAAAACAGCCGCTCGACCCGATGGAATTAATATATAAAGGGGAAGTTCCCTTGTTTGATAAATATGACGAGTTTCTGCCCGAAGAACTTGTAAAAAAGGGCTTTGCTTACGGAATTCTCGGCATTGAGGAAATGAAGGCTCGCATTCGCTCATGGAGCGCGAATGCGAGCCGCTAATCAACAGCGATGCCTTTGCACCTTCTTATTCTGTAACGTGGCTGTAACAAAAGCGGGATGTCGAGGACGCCATCCCCTACGTATAGTATATACGATTCGGTATAGCTACAATATGTAGTGGTTGGGTTAGTCGTTTTTTCGACTTTTGTTACAGCCCCTTCAGCTCATGATTAATTCCTTATTCCGCGCCTGTTGGTATTGCTGTCTATGTTTTAATTGGGCGTATCGTCTTTTGGATCTTCCTCAGGATCCAACCATTCAAACTCTCCCTTACGCCCGTTTGTTATGTCTCTAATCCCAATTCGTAAAGCCTTACTTGCAGTATCGCGCATTGCTTTTAAAGGATTTTTAAACATCCCTCCAAAACCGCCGGCTTCCGCTCCCTCTGCTGCAACCATCTCGTATTTGCGCCCTGCAACGAACTTGTCGTAAGCGACAGTAATGTCTCTTTGATAATGATATCCGCCCTGTACATTTCTACGATAATCAACGGTGAATGTATGACTGCCCGCTGATATTTCTTTTATAGTCCAGCTCTTGCCGCGACTTGCCTTCCATTCTACTTCGGCGCCATCAAAGTTGCTAACGGTAAGCGTAGCGATTATTTCTATAGTGCAATTCTCTTCAGACGGCTTAGAACTCTCATTTGCGGCGTCAGGCGTCGCGTTTGCGCAATTATTAAATACCAGAACGCAACATATAACGACAAACCATAGACACATGAAAGCTTTATAGATATTATGCGATCTTGCCAAGGTGATATCCCCAATCCTTAAACAGAATGAACAATTACTCTCATAATATTAACTCATGAGAACGATTTTGTCCATTTTGCGTATTGTTTTATTACAATGTAATCAGATGCGCCGGGATTCGAATCTTGACTAAATCATTCGATTTTTATAGAATAATATTGGGCATATTTTATGAAATATATTAAACGTTTTCGGGAGGAAAATTCAATGCTGGTTACTGCTACGGAGTTTAAAAACAACATCGGCAGATATCTTTCCATGGTGGTCGATGAGGATATTTTCATTACAAAAAACGGCAAAAATATAGCGAGGCTATCCAAGACAACACAAGACAAAACCGAGCTCGCAAAGTCGCTTTTTGGTATAATTCAGCCGGACATGACGCTGGCGCAGGCAAAAGAAGAGAGACTATCCCGCTATGAAAGCGCTAATTGACGCAAACGTTATCCTCGATGCGCTGATGAGGCGGGCGCCGTTCAATACTGTTGCGGAGGAGATTATTTTACTATCCGCTGAGGAAAAAATATCTGCCTGCATCATTGCCAGTAGCGTGACAGATATTTATTACATCCTTAAAAAACACATGAAGCAAACGGAACCTGCCCTGCAAGCAATCCTCAAACTGATGGCGATAGTGGATGTACTGGACGTTACAGGTTCAGACTGTGAAAAAGCTTGCGCACTTCAAATGGAGGATTATGAAGATGCGCTAATTGCCTACTGTGCCAAGAAGCATAAAGTCGATTGCATTGTGACTCGCGATTTGAAACACTTTGAGGGGTCGCCGGTTAGAGCGATAACGCCCGACGATTTTTTGAAAACCGTGAAAACTGGCTTAAAGCTATAGCGCTTATCAGATATTGCTAATTCAAATGAAAACGGCGCCATGTGCAAACACAGCGCTTTGGCTTATTATAAAAAGACATAAAGGACGTGGTTTTGTGTCAGAACTGACTAATATGCGGAACATAGGTAAGGAAATTGAAAAGAAACTAAAATCTGTTGAGATTTGTTCAGAGGAAGACTTAAAGAGCGTAGGGAGCAAAGAAGCTTTCTCTCGTCTAAAAACACGCTACTCAAATGTTTGTTTGGTTCATTTGTATACGCTTCAAGGCGCGATTGACGATGTTGAGTATAATCAGCTATCCGAGGCAACCAGGCGAGATTTAAAGGAGTTTAGCGATAAACTGAAATGAACCGTTGTTGCGTTTTAGCGCCGACATTTATTTTTAGCCTATAGGCGGTAATCAGATAAAGAAGCCAGGCAATCAGGATGGCTTGCTGCGTTCGTCGGATGTTTGTTTATGCCGTCAGCGCCTGACTCTCGAAGGAGGAATAAAAGTATTGAAATGTACGTTTCAAGCAGCAAGACTTGACGATATAAATATTCTCAAAGACATTGCCAAGCGCGTCATAATACTAAATTACACTCCTTTTCTGGGAGCGGAAGCAGTGCGGAATTTCATAGAAAGCGGTCAGGCTGATAAAGAGATTGATAATGGAATCCGCAACTGTACAGTTCTTATTGGCGACGGTATGCCAAAAGGATTTGCAATTACAAAAGCGCCTCTGTTGCACCTGATTATGATTGACACCGTTTTCCAACGTTCGGGTTATGGTTCGAGATTGCTTCAGTACGTAGAGAATATGCTGTTCATGAGGCACAACATCATCTATTTGAATTCTTTCAAGGCGAATACTATAGCCAATCAATTCTATTTAAAAAATGACTGGTCAATTGTTCAAAAAGACGGAGAAGACGAAACCGGCGACATGTTGATAAGGTTTGAAAAGAAGCAAAGAGGGCAAACTGTGAACTCCCGAGAAAAAGTAGACTGCGGCTGGTCGCGCGGCAATTGAATTCTTTATTAATGGTCGAGGTGGAACTTATGGAGCGAACGTACCGGGATGAACCTATATTCATAACCGAAGCGCAAATGAAAAACTACACTCCGGTAAGATATCGAAAAATGAGAAGAATAGCGCAAATAAGCGGTATTCGCAACGATTATGATGTAATAGTATTCTATAAACAAGCCAAGTTTATGGAAGATTTTGAGGACGACTTCGACTACCGCGGAGCGTTTACGCGATACTATCCTACTTATCAAAGTTTGGACGACCGGCAACTGCGCGGGTACTTTTCATGGCGAACCAAAGTCCGGCGCGGCATAATTGAAAGAACGAATCTTTCTTTTGCTTTTGTCTATATTTATGAGTTATTGAACCAAATTGGCGCAAAATCGCCGGAAGAAGGTTTTCACATGCTCAAAAATTTCTGGACAGCATACAGGGAAATCGACTTAAGAATCAATAGATACGTTAAGCTATGGCTTAAAGACTACATTGTGTATAACGATCTCGACAAGTCGTTACTAGAAGGCTTTTACGACGTCGACTTCAATAAAAATGTGCATACTTTGTTCAATTACAAAACGTATGGCGCGGACGCCGTGTTTGGAGCGTTAAATTCCCTGTCCCGATATAATCTGGCGAATTCCAGATTCTTTAAACAGCACGCCGAAGATGTTAAAAACGTCGTTTACGACGTTTACTCCACGCTTTCAGATTACTATGAAAAAAACGGCAAAAGCAGCCTTTATGAGAGGTTTTTCGGCAAAATTTACACCAGTTCTTATATCATGTTTAAGTCAGCCGTGTTTTGCCACCGCGTTTTTAGAGACGACTTCGTTTACGAAATCAATGACATTTGTAAATACAGGTGTAAAAGCGGACATTGGACCTGCGAGCGATTCTTTCCGTACAGCGGCAAAAACCGGCTCGTCGGAGGGCTGTTGAAAAGCGTTGATTTTTACATGCGCCGAAAATACAATTTCAAGTCAACGTTAAAAATGGAAAATACGAGAGAGATTTTTCAGGGCGCCATTATCGGGGCGATAGATAGACGCCTTGAGAACAAAAAGAAAGCGGCTTTACCAAAAATTGAAATTGACGTCTCCAAACTACAGGGTATACGAAACGCCGCCTTGGAAATACAAAACAAATTGACCGTTGAAGAAATTGAAGAAGTCGACGAAATAAAAGTTTTCAATGAAAAGTCAAAACAAGAAGCTTACTCAGGCTTAAGCGCCGTTGAACTTGAGTTTTTAAAATATTTGCTATACGATAGAGCATACAACGACTTTGTAAAATCGAATGGTCTAATGCTGTCTTCGCTTATCGACTCAATAAACGAGCATTTCTTTGACATGTTCTCCGACACAGTTATAGCCGTCGACGAAGAGAAGCCTGTATTGATAGAAGATTATGTGGATACGCTGAAAGGATTAATCACGGAATGAAAATACCTAAAAGAATAGCGGCGATTATAATCAATGCGCTAAAAGGCGGAGTTGTGCCAAGAATCGGTCTGCCGTACATCACGGTTGGCAGGGAATCGGAAATCAACGCCCTTTTACACGATGTTGAGATTATTGCCGACGGCGGCGCCTCCTTCCGCTTTATCGTGGGAAAATATGGCAGCGGCAAAAGCTTTCTTTTACAGGCTATTCGAAATTACGTCATGGATAAGAATTTTGTTGTGGCGGACGCCGATCTATCTCCCGAAAGGCGATTGCAAGGAGCTAAAGGGCAAGGGCTAGCGACCTACAAAGAACTTATACAGAATATGTCCACAAAGACCAGACCCGAAGGCGGCGCGCTTACGCTGATCCTCGATAGATGGATAAGCAACGTACAAAACGAAGTTGCGGCTGAAAGCGGTCTTTCTCTTACTGACAACGGTTTAAGCAAGCTTGTGGAAAAGAGAATCTATAAAGTGATATATTCGCTGAACGAAATGGTGCATGGATTTGCTTTTGCAAAACTACTGACTGTTTATTATAAATCCTACATTGACGGCAGCGATGAAAGCAAAGCAAGGGTCGTTAAATGGTTTAGAGGCGAGTATGCAAATAAAACCGAGGCCAAAACAGAACTTGGAGTAAGCGTAATAATTACGGATGACGACTGGTACGAGTACATGAAGCTCTTCGCTTGTTTTCTGCGTAAAGCGGGGTATAGCGGTCTGCTTATACTTATCGACGAGCTTGTCAACATTTACAAAATACCTCACAGCATAACGAGACAGAATAATTACGAAAAAATCCTCACAATGTACAATGATACGCTGCAAGGAAAAGCCAGATATCTTGGCATTATTATGTGCGGCACGCCTCAGTGCTTCGAAGATACGAGACGCGGCGTTTTCAGCTATGAAGCTCTAAGATCCCGTTTAGAAGAGGGACGTTTCAGCCATGATGACCTCAAAGACATGCTGGCGCCGGTAATTAAACTCTTGCCGCTCGCATACGAAGAACTGTTGGTTCTTATCGAAAAGCTTGCCGAAATACACGCGGCGCTTTTTGAATACGAGCAAATCCTAACTCAAGATGACATGATAAGTTTCATAAAAATTGAATTCAGTCGAATAGGCGCCGATACGCATATCACCCCACGCGAGGTCATACGTGATTTTATCGAGGTCTTAAATATCGCGCGGCAAAACCCCGCAATCAACGTTTCCGAGCTGTTGAAACTAGAGAGCTTTGCCTATGCAAAGCCTGAAATGAACGACGAAACGCTTGAAAAAGAGTTTGAGGAGTTTGAGATATAGAATTCAAAATAATATCAAGCATTTCTTTAGTGTGAGGATACTTGTTCCCCGGTTGGATTTACGTGAACCATACAATGTTTGACCTTGGGGAACTGGTTTTCAATAGCGTCATGAACGCGCTGCGCTACGACGTGCGCTTCTTTTAACGTAACCGAAGCGTCGACGCGGATTTCAGCATCCACATAGATTTTATTCCCAAACAGGCGGGTTTTTAACTGGTCAATTCCATCTACCGATTCTTGCGCAAAAATGACCTTGCTTATTTCATCAGTCGTCTCTGCGTCGCAAGCCTTGTCTGTCATTTTCCCAACTGCGTCCCTGAAAATGTCAAGCGCAACTTTTAAGATAAACACGCATATCACAACGCTCGCTATAGGGTCAAGTACGGTAAAGCCAAGTCGCGCGCCAAGAATTCCGACAAAGCTTCCAACAGATGAAAGCGCGTCCGAACGGTGGTGCCACGCTGCAGCCATTAGCGCGCCTGAATCAATTTTCTTTGCGCCCATGCGCGTATACCAATACATAGTTTCTTGCGTGACAATTGAAATAAATGCAGCGGCAAGCGCCAGAAATCCAGGCGTAACAATATCTTCATAATTTCCAGCCATCATTTTTTGTAAACCCGCCCAACCAATTCCGCTGCCTGTCAAAAACAAAATGACCGCTAAAATAATTGCGGCGACGCATTCAAACCGTTCATGTCCGTAGGGATGTTCCATATCCGATTTTTGATTGGCAAGTTTGACTCCGACCATAGCTATGATAGTGCTGAATACGTCGGACATGGAATGTACCGCGTCGGCAACCATCGCGGCTGATTGCGCAAATATCCCGGCGAACAGCTTAAACGCCGCTAGAGTTCCATTAACGATAATACAATTGCGGGCTACCTGCAGAGCGATTTGTTCATTTGACTTTTCCACAAAAGTTACCTCCATATTATTAAGATAACGCTATCGCGAGTCATAATCACTTTCCGCATAAATAAAAAAAGCGCATATGCGGAACAACTGTCCCACAGATACGCTATAGACATCATCTGCTGCCGAATTTCGGCCCGGCCCCACAAGCCCCGCTAAAGGACTTATCGCCTGCTCAGTATTGTTGATTGAATGCTCGTAAAAACAAAATTTAATGCAACGCTAAGAGCTACTAAAATAATGACATATATTTTGCTTACTGTCAAGTTGTGCGCTGACTGTAATAATCACCAAAACGGCTTTCTGAGCGGGGACTTCTTTATTCTATTTTTTCCATTTTTTTTACAATATTAGCCCTTCTTAAAATGGTTTCCTTTGGGACTACATCTTTAAAGCTTGCCGCAAGCGTATTTTCTCGCGCTGAATATGGAAAAATATGAATTTTACTAAAAACCACTTTTTTAATAGTATCAATGGAATTATTAAAAGCCTCCTCGGTTTCACCCGGGAAACCCACAATTAAGTCGGTGCTTATTGGAACCGGACCAATAGTATTTCTTACGCTGTCTATTATCGATAAATACTCGCCGGAAGTATATCCGCGCTTCATGCGGGATAAAACTATATCATCGCCGCTTTGAAGCGGGATATGCAACGGCGGCGAAAATCTGTTTTGTTTCAATAATTTATTCACGACGTTCAAAAAATCTTCGTTTATTGTAAATGGTTCAATAGATCCTAACTGCAACGTAACGCTAATCTTTGAGATTTCTTCAATTAACGAGGATAATCCGCCTTCTTCGCAACTATAGTCTCCAAGATTTGTCCCGGTCAATACAACTTCCTTACATCCATACGCCACAACATTTTGTATTTCATCAATCACTTGATTTAGTGGTCTGCTGATAGGACGACCTCTAAGAAAAGGTACGATACAGTAAGAACAAAAGCGGTTGCATCCGTCTTGCACTTTTATAAACGCGCGGCTTCGCGTTACTGGTTTCATAACAGGAAGGCAGTCCCACGAAATATTTCTTTCACTCCAAACATCGGTCGCATATACAATACTATTTTCACTGCCATATTTCATTTTATCCGAATCGAATAAGCTTTCTAATAGTCCTAAAATCAAATTCTTTTGGCGATTGCCTATCACAATGTCTATTCCAAGCGCTTTAGCTTCTTCTTCTTTTAATTGCTGCGCCCAGCAACCGCACGCAATAATAAATCCGTTTGGAATACTGCGTCTTACCATACGTACGCATTGACGAGATTTTTTGTCGGCAACGGAAGTAACCGAGCATGTAAGAATCACAGCGGCATCGGAATTTTGCGGTTTAGTTTCGATAATAGCGCCGCGTTCTACCAGCCCTGACGCAATAGATTCTTTTTCTGATTGGTTAGTTCTGCATCCAAGAGAGTGGATCCAGATTTTTTTGCCAAATAGGTAATTCATTTTAGTTTTGGACTATGGAGAAACTTGCTCCCCACCATTCGTTTATTGTTAATTCGTCGTTAAGCGTAAGACCGGCTTCATTGGCGTTTAGAATGAAATCGCTGCGTTCGCGCGCTAGTAAGCCGGAAAAAACAGCAATGCCTTTCTTATTTAAGACTCTTACCACATCCGGCAGCATTGAACAAAGCGGTCCAAATAAAATATTCGCCGTAATGACATCTACTTTGGCGTGAAAATCATTTAATAAATCGCCGGTATGAAGCTCCAACGATTCATATGCAAGTCCATTTTCATTCATGTTTCCGCGAACTTCTTGAAATACAGCGGGATCAATATCCCGTGCAAATGCGAACTCTGCGCCCAATTTTATCGCCGCGATAGCCAGAACCCCGCTCCCCGTACCTATGTCGGCTACTTTTTTGCCTTGAATCCTATCAACATTCTTTTCAAGTAAACTAAGCGCTATTTGAGTGCTTTCGTGATATCCTGTGCCAAAGGCCGTAGCGGGATAAATAAAGAGCGGAATCCTGCTAATTGTTTCAGTCCCGCGATGCCACGGCGCTAAAACAACAAATTTATCTCCCACATCAAGAGGAGGGAACGCTTCCTTCCATTCCTTATGCCAGGAGCGATAACCAATTTTTCCGCTCCCCATAATCTTCACAGAATTGAAAGCTGGCAATAAAGATTCGATAACTCCCGTCCAATACTCTAACGGCTTGGAGCTAACATAATACGCTATGGCGTTTCTTTCGGATTTAAAACTTGAGCCGATACTTCCGGAGATGTCAATGATAGACAATAACTCTTCGTCATTATCCGCGCTTAACTCAATTTCCCACCAGTAATCGTTTTCGTTCATAATATTATTCTGCCAGCGGATATAGTTTTGACCCTAATTTAGCAAAGTGTCTTTTATTAAAACTCATGACCCCTATACATTTATCTTTTGCTACTACAGCTATATATGCGTCAGGATAGCTTTGATTACTTTTCCTGGCTAGGAATATTGTTCGTTTAACATAATCCTCATCGAATACATGCATATTCGGTATAGCTAATATGGATTCCAATTTATTTAATATCTCAGCCGATGGGATTTTATATCGGCTATTCAACACCCAAGCAATTTCGAAGAATACGGGGGGACCGCAGAATAGTTCAATTTCTCCAGACTTAGCCTTTAAAAAAACACTTCTTGCTTCAGCTTGCTGTTTTACATCATCAGCCGTAAAAAACCTCAGAAAAACGTTACTGTCAACGAAATATCCTTCCATCTACTCACGCTCCATCATATGCCGCCCCATTTCTGGAGTTAACAAGTCTTCTTCATTGTCGGGAATAGTTCCTAAATGCAAAGTTCCGCCTTGAGAAAAAAAATCAGGCGGTTTTCTTATTGCAAGCTTGTTTTCTGATTCTTCCCAGACAATCCTGTCTCCCGCCTTAATCCCATACTTTTCCCGTATGAAAGCCGGAATAGTTATTTGTCCTTTTGAAGAAACCACTGAAAGTTCCAACATATTTCGCATCACCAAACTTTTTAAGAATGTAACCGAATATCAAAACGCTTGATATACATTCTATATTATTACGAAATCGTCAGTTGTCAACAATTATTTATGCCTTAGACGTGAATAATTGTTGTTGGTAATGGATGGTCTATATGGAAAAGTTATCGGCGGGAGCTCCAGCCGAATTCCATTAACTTAATCATTTTGTTGAAAAGAATTTGTTTCTCGAGAGATGCGAGAGAGCGAGAAAATCGTTATTTTCAGTGTAACATTCTTCACTGCCTTCACAAGCACACTTGTGTTCTGAGCTTTGCATAAAACCCGCTCGGTGGTGTTTATTACACGTCTTCGCGATGAATGGCGTGGCGCTGATTTGAAACGTCTTCGCGAGCCCGAAGGGCGTGGCGATCCAGGCTTTTCGACAAAAACAAAGACAAATGCTGGATTGCCGCGTCGCGCTTACGCGCTCCTCGCAAAGACGTTCTATCAGGCTTCTCTCGTCGATAATACAAGTATTTTTTCAATGTGGCAATATTTTTACATGTATAAAGACGAAAAGAATACGTTTACACATAAAGATTATATTTCACTTGTTAATCAACTTAAGTTATTGACATTGAGCTCAAGCCTTACAAATGTCTCGTGATATTTCCTGTTATATTATTAATTTAATTACCACTTAATGGTAACTACAGGCTTAATCAGATTCGACGGTTTGTCCTTCATAAGCAGGAGAGCTTCTTCGAGCTTATCAAAGCCCTCCAATTTGTGGGTAATGAGCTTAGACGTGTCAAGGCGACCCGTCAAAAGCATTGCAGCAAGCCTTTCCGTTCTATATCTGCCTGCCGGCATGAGACCCGCATTGATAGATTTGTGTCCCATACCAACACCCCATTCGACTCTTGGAATTTTAACGAATTCGCCGCTTCCAAGATAATTGACATTTCCTATGCCGCCGCCTGGTTTAACTATTTTTACCGCTTCGATAAAGGTGTCGCAATTTCCACCGGCAATTATGACCCTGTCAACGCCTTTTCCTTTTGTTTTTTCCATCACCTGATCAACAATCGGACCATTTTTGTAATTGATGATATCGGTTGCGCCATATTCTCTTGCAATTTTCACACAGTCCGGTCTCGAACCCACTCCATATACAAATGACGCTCCTCTGAGAACAGCTCCGGCAAGAGCCATCAAACCGACAGGTCCTATGCCTATTACGCATACTGTGTCAGCAACATGAACATTCGCGAGGTCAGAAGCGTGAAAACCGGTTGGGACCATATCCGACAACATCGTAGCGTCAGCAGGGTCCACGCCATCCGGCAACATTGCTAAATTGCCATCAGCGTCGTTTACATGGAAGAATTCGCTGAAGACGCCGTCTTTGGTATTGGAGAATTTCCATCCTCCGAGCATTCCTCCGGAATGCATTGCAAACCCGGCCTGCGCCTCAAGAGAGTTCCAGTCAGGCGTAATGGCGGGGACAATTACTCTGTCTCCCGGTTTAAACTCCTTTACCATATTTCCAACTTCCACAACTTCTCCGACAGCTTCGTGACCAAGAATTAAGTTACTCCTCTCGCCGATTGCTCCTTCCCAGACGGTGTGAACGTCAGAAGTGCATGGAGCAAGGGCGATTGGGCGCACAATCGCATCCAGCGGACCGCATTGCGGTCTTTCCTTTTCAATCCAGCCAATCTTACCGATACCTAACATTGCTAAACCCTTCATAAAAAAAACCTCCTCATAGTTTGAAAAATTTGTTCATCAAAATATTGCAACTCCTATGCGCAGATATTCTTTCTCTAGCCAGCACTCCATTCCCCTTGAAATTCAAATGTACAAGTTACTACTATACTCAGTAACGTGAAGTTCTTTTATTAATAAAAATACTAATGCGTCTTTTGAAAATATCATACCATGTATTCTCATTTATTATTTTATCATTTTTTTTCACTTTTTCTACAATCAAAACAATTATTAAATAAAGATTCAGACCTGATTACGTATAACCAGAGAAGCAAAAAAAGCGTATACAATAATAAATATTATTGACTGCGTCAGCTTATTATGAAATTTAAGCTTATCCAGAATTGGAAGCAATTATTGTGAAATCAATAACAGATAGTTTGAATGGAGTTTCGTTCGTGAGGTCTATTATAGAAATGATCAACGAATGATGCATAGAAATTGAAGACGCGCGAAAGTTTAGCGCCCGCTGGGGTCGCCCATGATCAATACAATTTGAAGAACAGAGATTACAGAGAGAAAAGTTTTATACCTGCTAACATAAAGCCTTACACTGGTGGTCGAAGACCCCTACTAAACCTTCGCCTGCGCGAACGCAACGAGTGGAGGGTGGTAACGCACAACAACATTATTGCAATAAATCCAACAATGCTTAACCCGGCGGTTGAATTACATCCGCTGCTCTTTTCGCTTTTTTCCTCATCTTTGTCGTTACCATTTTCCTCTTCAGTTTTGCGGACTAATATCCATACCGGATCATATATTATGCCATTCGCGGTACCGTCGCCAACTATTAAATTTCCATCCAGTATAGTAGCAACTCTTTCGTTACTGTCCGCAACATAGTAGTTCAAAGTAAACTGAAGGTTTTCTCCAATCCCTTTTACGGTAATTATTCCAAGCCTTTCAGCTTCCAAAGCTACAGTAGCGTTATTAAACAACGGAACAAAAATATCCCGGCTTACCGCGTCAACTATCTGTTTATGGAAAAAGAACGCGCTGAACAATGGGGTCAAATATTGTTTTGGATTTGCAATCACATCTCCAATTGAATATTGAGGTAAATACTTTTCGAGAATGTTTTCAGTTACCGTCATTTTCAAGGATACAGGCAGGATTGGGGTATACCCTAAAGCTCTATACGCGCTTACGTCCACTATAAATTCAGCGGAACCTATTATAGGTTCCATACTATCAATACTGATCGGTTTTGCCAAACTGATTTCAACCATGGTCGTTTCATCCATTTTCGAGATTATTATGGGATTTTGACCATATGGCGCAAGCGCTTCTTCTTTTGATTTATTAAGCGGAAAACCAAAGCTGACTTCCAAGCCTTCCCGTATTAAAGCAGAGTTCATTTGTTCTATTATATTCTGCAAAGCGCTTGGTATATTCACAAATGCGGGGTCATTTATCACAAGGTCTTCATAAACTGTTACCTCGCATGAAACAGGACCAACTGTGCCATCAATGCCCTTATCGTCCGGATCCGCGTATATATATGCAACTCCCGGATTACGAGCGGAAACAAGACCATTCGAATTCACGGACGCAACTAATAAATTGCTCGAAGACCAATGGATAGTTTGATTTGTCGCATAATACGGCGTCACCCACGCATTAATCTGGATAGATGCCCCCTTGGAAATACTAAGCTTTGTTGGCTCAATATCTATATCGCTAACACGAATAGTTGAAGGCGGAGAAACAACGATTACGGTTGAAAACGCGGACTTGGAAACCGGCGAGTGGGTACCATCATCATTTATGCCCCATCCGTTAAATGTATACGATATATCGGCTTGCCCTTGGTTTATGCCTGTAACTAATCCGTTATCGGATACTACGGCGACTAACCGGTTGCTAGTATCCCAAAAATCGCTTGATATTGTCGCGTTAGCCGGTTCAACAGTTTGCGAGAACTGAACTATTTCATCTTGCGATATTAACGATGTAGTTGATGGAATAACGCTAACTTCCGAGATTTGAATAGGATCTATTACAATTTCACATGATACATCCCGTACAAATGATATATCTTTCCAATGCACAGAAGAAGCGGTCACTGTAACGGGATTTTGCCCCGGAGTGCGATTTGGCGCGGGGAATCCTATTGCGTTAAAAGTAGCTGCCGTTAATGACGTTGGCTCTATGGAAACAACCGAAGGATCCGAAGGAATTGAAGACCATGCAATATCCGCGCTGTCGGCGTCTTCCGGATAATATATAGCGACAACGCCTCCTCTGCCTCCTACCATCACAGGCGAAGGGTTTTGGGTTATGTCTATTGAAAGCACCGGTTTTAACACAGTTACCTCACATGTGGCGTCAAAACTTGTAGGGTCACCTCCTCCAATCGGAATGGCAACGGCAGTATATGTTATTGTGGCTATTCCTTTTTTGTTGGCAAGTACGTTTCCATTACCATCCACGCTTACTACTTCTATATTATCTGTCGACCAGGTGTAACTTATCGGTTCAGCCCCAACCGGCTGATGATCTGTCGTAAGTTGCGCCCGTTCCATAAATCCAAGGTATAGAGCTAAATTGGAAGGTATTATTGATGCTCCCGTCATTCCCGTCTCGAATACCGTTACATCACAAGATGCATAAACTGTTGTTTTATCAATATCATTACTTATTACTTCGCATACAACCACAGCATTTCCTTTTCCAGCGCCGTTTATTCCTACTGTCGAAGTAGTTGCCGAAGTAAGCGTTACCACATCGGGATCAGTTACTGACCAATTATACGTATATCCCGGTTCGTCCGGGAGAGGAGTTGCTGTAATGTAAAACACTGGTTGATTACGCACTATTTGTAAAATGGAATAATCTAATTCTACTATAAATGAAGCGCCCCGAGCCGCATTCGCGTTCAAAACAATTAAAAGACAAAATAAAGAGAATACGAGGATTTTTTTTGCCCTTTTTCTCAGTAACAAAAGAAGAATCAATAAAATATTTCCTCCCACAAAAAGCGAGTTGCATCCATCCGAAGACGATGAGTTTTCCGAGTTTTCGTCATCATTTGTCAAAGCCATAAGCCAAAGCTCGCTTTTCATAAATCCGTTTGATTCTTCGTCCGAAAGAATAAGCTGCCCGTCAACTACAGAATTTGTTTTGCCCATAGCGGCAAACCAACCGTTTAGCGTGAACGTAACGTTTCCTAAATCCTCTTTTACCGAGAGTATTCCCCTGTTTTCTGCTTCTTTCGCGGCTATCCCTTTGGCGCCATTATCAATCAAAACGTTTTCTCCGTTTGCTCCGGTGCAAAAAGCTGCCTTATCGAAAAATTTTTCGGTCGAAAAAGCTGTATTTCCAATTACGCTTGATATCTCTTTTGCCGAAAGCGATATTGAGAGCGCGAACGGAACAATTCCAACTTCGGGGGTCGCGCCGATGGGAACTGAAAATTTCACCGAAGGTTTCATAGCCTTTTTTTCATTTACGCCCCTGATGGCGCCGCTTGACGAAACGCTTGCATTGGAAGGCGCCCCGTCAATGACCAAAGGATATTTTCCAAATTTTTGTAGAAAGCTTTCCGGATCGGAGAAATCTTTTCTGCCGCCTAGAAGATAAAATTGCGCGCCTTCAGGTCCCAAAACGTTTTTATTCAGTGCGTTAAGCATATTGGCAAGTTCCGGCGGAATGTTTGATCTTGTCTCATCCTTGCCGACTTTTACAAAAAATGCTTTGCTGATTTGTTCACCGGTTCTATCGTATCCTGATGAAGTAGCCCTAAGTAATGTTACGCCGCTCCCGACGGAATACACCCTTCCGCCAGGCGTAACCGCTACAACTGAAGAGTCATCGCTTCT
>Ga0099364_10001302_pt1 | contig 41576 bp, 35 predicted proteins | sample TergutTh196P3_FD_73070 | JGI IMG/M metagenome (GOLD analysis project Ga0099364, IMG submission 73070) | Microcerotermes parvus P3 segment gut microbial communities from Pointe-Noire, Republic of the Congo - Th196 P3 | ecosystem: Host-associated > Arthropoda: Insects > Digestive system > Gut ...
GAGTCAAACCCCCAGCCGGTCGGACAGGGGGCGTGACAATGGACGTAGGTGGCGCCTTTGGTGTCGGCGGCTTTCTTAACCTTTCGAATCATGTCGTTGGCGTAGCCGATGGATGTGGTGGCAACATAGGGGGAACCGTGTCCGACCATGATGGCGGGCATATTCTTTTTTCCGGTGTTGTTTCCAAAGGAAACGCTTCCGGCGGGGCTTGTTGAAGTTGATGCACCAAAGGGGGTGCCGCTGCTGCGCTGAACGCCGGTGTTCATGTAGGCTTCGTTGTCAATACAAACATACAAAATGTCATGTCCACGTTCAAATGCACCTGATAGGGCACCGATGCCGATGTCCATTGTTGAGCCGTCGCCGCCGATACCAATTACCTTGGTGTTGCCTTTGCGGCCCATTGCGATCAGTGCGGCTTCTACGCCGGATGCAACGGCGCCGCCGTTTTCAAAGAGAGAGTGAATCCACGGGACGTTCCAAGCACTTTTTGGAAACGGCGTTGTCATCACTTCTAAACATCCGGTCGGGTTGACAACAATACAGTCAGGACCAACAGCCATCAAAACATATTTTGCAGCCAGAGAGTCACAGCATCCGGCACAGCCGTTGTGTCCGGGGGTCAATAAATTGAACGGTTCACTGCTCATAATAACTCCTCCTTCACGTCGTTGAATCGAGACTCAATTGTGATTTTTCCGGTTTTGGCAACCGTCTTTGTCTCTTCGATAATTTCTTCAATGTGTTTGAGACGGATGTCACGGCCACCATGACCGACCATGTAGCCGATGATCGGCACACGGATATCAGTGTTGTAAAGGCCGGCTTTGATTTCCGTAAACAATGCCCCTTCGTTTCGACCGATTGAAATATCTTTTTCGATCACAGCGATGGCTTTTGCATTTTTAAGGGCGTCGTTTATGACTTTTGTCGGGAACGGGCGGAATGCTCGAATCTTTAAGATACCAACTTTTTCGCCTTTTTTGCGGTATTCGTCAACAGTATCCTTGATGGTTCCAAGAACGGAACCAAATGACACAATGACGATTTCAGCATCATCGAGTTGATAGCTGTCAATTAAACCACCGTGATATCTGCCGGTCACTTTTTGGAAATCAAGAGCGGCTTGTTCAATTTTCTCAAGGGCTCTTTCCATTGCTTTTTCCTGCGCATATCTGAATTCGGTGTAAACAGACGGGTCGGCCAGTGTTCCAAAGGACATCGGATTTTTCGGGTCAAGATAATGGTCCGGCTTAAACGGCGGCAAGAAAGTGTCAGCTTCCTTTTGGTCCATCAAAACGACCGGTTCATAAACGTGAGATAAAACAAATCCGTCCATACAAACCATGATCGGTAAAAGGACATCTTTGTCTTCGGCAATCTTGAAGGCTTGGAGAACAGTATCGGCGGCCTCCTGAGTATCTTCGGCATACAATTGGATCCAGCCGGAGTCTCTTTCGGCAATCGAATCTTGTTGGTCATTCCAAATGTTGATCGGGGCGCTGATGGCGCGGTTAACGACGGTCATCACGATCGGAAGTCTCATGCCTGCGGCATTGAACAAGGCTTCATGCATTAAAAAAAGACCCTGTGACGTCGTCGCGGAATAAGTTCTGGCGCCTGTTGCGGAGGCACCGATTAAGGCTGAAATGGCTGAAAATTCGGATTCCACATTAATGTACTCACAGTTTGGAATTTCACCGTCAGCCATGAATTGGGATAAGTCTTCCACAATATGTGTTTGCGGTGTAATCGGGTATGCAGAAATTACGAGCGGGCGAGATACTTTTGCAGCATGCGCCACTGCGTAAGACCCTTCCACCACTTTCATTTTTGCTTTGTCTTTCGGATCGCTGGCCATTATTTTTCCTCCAGAGTCATTGTAATAACATTCTTTGGGCATTCATTGGCACAAATACCGCATCCTTTGCAATAAGTGTAATTGACGGCAAAAACACATTTGCCTTTGTCATTGGCTGTGGTCGGGTCGGGATAAATGCACATGTCCGGACAGACTGTTTCACAAATGCCGCAGCGGATACATTTGCTGTAATCAAAGATCGGCATGAATGTTCTCCAGCCGCCTGTCTTGTTTTCCATGGCTGTTCCCGGGTTACAAACAGCACCGATTGTAATCTTCATGCTGTCATCCCCTTTTTAACAAAATCATAAGCAATTTGAATGGCTTGTGCGTTGTTTTCGCCGACTTTTCCGGCAAATCTTTCTTTCACAGCTTCTTGAATGGATGTGACAGCCACTTCGCCGGTTGCTGCGGCAAATGCGCCCAGCAAAACGGTGTTGACAATTGGGACGCCCATGATGTCCATCGCAATTTTGGTGGCGTCAACAGTCATGATTTTTGCTTTTGTATTCAATTTTTTAAAGGATTCGGGAGGCTCTTTGGTGTTAATGATCAAAGCGCCTGTGTCTTTTAAGCCGCCGACAACGTTTACGACGTCAATAAGGGTTGGGTCTTGAACGATAACGTAATCCGGTTCGTAAATTTGACTTCTTATACGGATGGGTGCACCATCTAAACGCATAAACGCTTGGACTGGAGCACCGCGTCTTTCCACACCAAAAGCCGGAAAGGCCTGGCTGAATTTGCCGTCGCTGAAGGCGGCAATGGAAAGAAGTTCGGCAGCAGTAACGGAACCTTGTCCGCCACGCCCATGTATTCTGATTTCTTTCATTATGGTAACCTCTAAAAGTGATAAATTAGGCAGATTAAAAATGGTTTTTCAGAGACTAAAACAGGTTTTAATTTTAGTATCTAATAATAGTGACAAATCTAATTCCATATTCTTCATATTAAGGTTTTGGTGATGGTAAACACATCACACAAAACACAAAGTTTACATTTCCTTCTGATGATGATTTATATTTACCTGCAAATGAAGAATACGACAAAGGCAATTGATTAATGGCAAGCCGGCAATAAAAAAAAGAAAGCGGAATCCGAAGATTCCGATAAAATCAGTATTTTGCAGTCTTTGCAAATTCTGCGGAGGCCTGCAAGTTTTTGGTCGGTGTTGCTGTCACAATACCGCAGCCGGCTGCAATAATTTTTGAGCCTTCGGCGAAAACTTTTGCACTTTGTTCCTTAATGGCTGCCGGCTCACCTTTCCAGAGGAGTTGGACAGGGTCAAGGTTTCCGACGATGATGGCGGTTTTTGCATTTTCGGTGGCGACTTTGATGTTGACTTTTTGGTCAACGCTGATGGCGTTAACGCCTGCTTTGTCCATAAGAGCAATGCCTTTTGTTGTGTCCCCGCAGATGTGAAGAATCGTCGCAACATTCAATTTTTTCATGGCTTCAACAATTCTCTTGTGGTAGGGCACGGCAAATTTTTCATAGAACATGTCACCAAGGAGTTCATAGCTGGCTGTCGGGTCGATGATAACGATTGTGTCCGCGCCGGCTTTAACCATTTCTTCGGCGTATTGAATACAGAAATTGGTACACATGTTAATTAAAGGTTCAACAACGGGATCTTCTGTCATGAGTCCCATAAACCAGTTGTCACCGTTCAGGTGCTGTGCAAGTGAGAACGGTCCGATCATAGATCCAATAATCGGGAGTTCTTTGCCGTATTTGTCGGCAAGGATTTTTATGGACTTGATGATTCTGTCAACACGCGTGTCACCGCCGAACTTGAAGTTTTCTAATTTTTTAATATCATCGATTGTGGCGACCGTGTGACCGATAACGGAGGGTTGTTGATTGCGCGTACCGGCTTTCAATTTGCAGCCGAAAAATTCTGCTTCTGCCGTGATGTCAAACGGAACACGGACAGCTTCAAAACCGACAATAGTGTGAGCTGCTTCTGCTAATTTTGCAAGCATTTCCGGATTTTCATGGGCTTCGGGCCAGAAAACGCCGATAGCTTCCATTTGTTCGACGGTTGCGGTTTGTGTGAAACAAACGGCAGGCATTCTGTCAACTTCTTGCTTGTTTAAAACGCGGTTTAATCTCTCTTTTGGTGTGTAAGTTGTCATATTTATTTCCCCAAGTATCAATAATCAGAATTATGAAAAACTCATAATTTGATTATCCTATCTTTAAATCGTTTTTATTTACCCGTATATTTTTTAATCAATTTGAAGTGTTTTTGAATTTGAAAAGCAAAAGGTTTTTTCCCAGGTTCTTTACAAGGCTCAAAAACCAAAACGATCGGATAAACTTGTATTCTTGATACTCTTAAAGATTCTTATAATTTATCCTAAATCGAATGATAAATGTTAAAAAAATAATCGAATGAATGTATTTTGAATAAGCCTTTGAAATAAAACAACGTCATGATAACATTAAAATGGCATTGTAAAACACCAATCCCAGAATAAAAAAACATTAAAACAACATTATAAAACATTAACATGAGATTAAAAAATACTAAAATTAGATTAAAAAATACTAAAGCATTAAAAAAAGATCAAAAAACACCAAAAAAAGATTAAGAAACATTAAAAAAAGTAAGGGACACTAAAAAATATTAAGAAATCTAAATTAGATTAAAAAACACTAAAATTAGATTAAGAAACACTAAAATAAGACTTAGAAACACTAGAATTAGATTGAAAAACACTAAAATAAGATTAAAAAATAACATTATTAAAAAACGCTGATTAAAAGATAATAGGGGAAACACAATGTATGCCATTGCTTTGGATCTTGGAACGAGTGGCTTTCGAGCTCAATTAATTGATCGAAAAACAAACAAAACCATTAAAACTGTCATTACAATGGGGCATCCGCTCCCGGGCGGCAATGTTATTGACCATTTGGAATTTGCCATTGTTACCGGGGAAGATGTGGCAAATGAAGTGATGCTTCAAACTGTCAAAAAAATGCTGAATACGCTTGAAATTGATTTAACAAAAGTGGAATACATTGCCATTTGTGGCAACCCGATTCAACTCTCTTTATTCCAAAACATTGAAATTCGTGACTTGGCTTATGCCGGCGAATCCAAACAAAAGAAATTAGGCGTTGAAAATGTTGAACGAGATGCTCGTATTTTTCCGGCTGATGAATTATTCAAAGGGGTTTGTGACTTACCCAACTGCCAAATTATTGTTCCGCCGGCAATCCGCCACGAAATTGGTGCCGACGCTTTGGCAATGATGACTGAAACTGATTTTTACACTCAAGAAAAACCATGCATTGTTACCGATTATGGAACAAATGCGGAAATGGCAATTAAAGTCGGCGACAAAACAATTACAGCCAGTGCTGCCGCCGGTCCGTCTATTGAAGGACAGGGCATTCCGTGCGGTATGCTGGCAGGACCCGGCGCCATTTCAGACATTAACATAGAAGGCGATTACTGGCGTTTATCCGTTCTGGATGACAAAATGCAAATCCGAAAAGGAGATTTGGTAAGTCCCGTGACCGGTGAAATTATTGAAAAAGGGGAAATTGAAGCTGTCGGTATTACCGGAACGGGCGTCATCTCTTGTGTTTCACTTTTGCTAAAAAGTAAATTAATGGTTACCATTCCAAAACTTCCAAATGGTAAAATCATACTCGGGAAAAATATTGAAATTGTCGAAAAAGATGTTGTTGAAATCGGAAAATCAATTGGCGCCATTCGAGCTGCCCAGCTTACATTAATGAATGCTGTCGGCTTAGATTACAATCAATTGGAATTTGCCTACATTTCGGGTGCGACCGGTACATATGTTGATGGCAAGAAAGCGGCTTATTTGGGTTCTGTTCCGGGTTATTCTAAAAACATTGTTCAGTTCGGCAACACATCCATCGGGTTGGCACGAAAATTAGCGATCCATCCTGAAATGTTGGAAGAAATCCGCCAAATGGCTAAGAAAATCAAAGCGGATCACCTTATGATGGCAACATCCGATACATTCAAAAACTTCTATATTTGCGAATTGTCTTATTGGGAACAGGGCATGAGCATGGATATGTATGATCAGATGATTGAAATGTTTGGTCTCAAACCGTTTCCGCACGACGACCCCAACCCAAACATTGAGCGCCGTGTCATTCGTGACATTGATGATGTCGGAGAAAGCATCACAATGGTTGAAAGCATTGGCGTCTTTTTGCAAGCCCAAGCGGTCGGATGTATTTACTGCCATAAATGTGAACAAGTTTGTCCTGAAAATGCCATTACCGTTCATAAATATGGGACGGTAAACAACATTGTTATTGACAGTCAAAAATGTTTAGGCTCCAGTTGCAAAAGATGTATTGCAGGTTGCCCAAAAAATGCTGTCAATCACAAAATCTTAAAAGTTGTTCGTAAATGAAAATAAAAACGAAAAAGTAATGATTATTTCGGGGTTTTCATATCATTTAACAAAAGAGTTTAAAGAGTTCAAATGGCAACAAAATGAAGCCAAAAAAATGATTGAACTAATCGACGCATATTGAAACTCTGGGTCATCTGTGAAATCAATCCCTATCTCGAATGAAGATAGCTTTGTTATTTTTATAGGGCTGTAATTTTTTTAACACTCTGTTATTTTGCAGGTACCCCCTTCATTTTATAAAGAAATTAAACATTTCATTTCGATTTAGTATATATACAAAAAAAATCCAACTAAAAGAGAAGATTGCGATTTATTGTCGTAAATCTTTTGGAACAGGATAAAATGGGGATTTTAGTCTGTTTTAAAAAATTTTTTTGTCGCATACATGCGAAAAAAATGCGTATAATTCGTACGCATTTATTGTATGGAGGAATAAAGAATGTCAGATATTTTTAAAGAATTAGCGGAAGCCGTTACAAAACAAGATGTTAACGGCGCCGTTGCAAAAACAAAAGAAGCCCTTTCAAAAGGAACCCCCGCACTCGACATCGTTCAAAAAGGCCTTTCCGAAGGTATGAAAATCATCGGAGACCGCTTTGAAGCCGGTGAAATCTTTTTACCGCAAATTATGATGTCTGCAAAAGCAATGAACGAAGCAATGGCTATCCTTACACCGGAACTTACCAAAGGTTCAACCAATGTAAGTGCAGGTTTTGCGCTCGCCTTTGTCCAAGAAGGTGACATCCACGACATCGGCAACAGGCTGGTTGCGACAATGCTTGGCGCAAACGGTTTCACCGTCAAAGTCCTTGGTGTTGACGTCGCAAACGAAAAAGTCGTCGAAGAAGCCAAAAAAGCCGAAGCATCCAAAGTCCTTCTTGTCGGCTCTGCTTTAATGACAACGTCCATGCTTGGTCAAAAAGACTTAATGCAATTGATCAACGAAGAAGGCGTTCGCTCCAAAGTGAAATGTATGTTCGGCGGCGCTCCTGTTTCTAAAGAATGGATTAAAGAAATCGGTGCTGACGGAACTGCTGAAAATGCTGCAGAGGCTGTCCTCGTCGCAAAGCAAATTATGGCCTGAGGTGATCAAATGACATTTACAAGATCTGTTGATGCTTATGAGTTCTTCAACCGCGCAAAAACCGGTGAAAAATGCTCTCAAGACGAATGGGACTTAATGAGAATCCCAATGAAAGCAATGGAATTAAAACAAAAATACAAACTCGATTTTAAAAAAGAATTTGTTCCGACTGATGCGGCAATGACTGCCAACCTTTTCAAGGCCGGTTTTGATATGCTTCTTGAAGCCGGTGTCTTTGTGACAGACACGCAAAGAATCGTGAAGTACACGGCTGACGAAATTTGGGATGCCATTAACAACCCGCAAACCGAATTCCAACTCGGCTGGGGCAGAGATGCCGTGACCGTCAGAAGACGAGAGGTGGGAGACAAAAGAGGCCCGATCATTCAAGGCGGTCCGACAGGCGCTCCGGTTGCCGAGAAAAACTTCATTGACGTCCACTTAAGCTATGCTCTTGAAAAAGAAGTTGACACCATTGTCAACGGCGTTCTTGCAACCATCCGCGGTTACCCGGCATCGCCAAAGACACCTTACGAAATCCTTGCTGCCAAAACGGAAGGCCGTCTCATCAAACAGGCAACGGCATTGGCAGGACGCCCGGGCATGGGCATTTAGGGACCCGAAACATCACTTTCCGCACAGGGTAACATCAGTGCAGACTGTGAAGGCGGTATGCAAACATACGACAGCCACGAAGTTTCTCAATTGAACGAATTAAAGATTGACCTTGATGCCATCTCTGTTATTGCGCACTACCACGCCAACAGCGACATCATCATGGACGAACAAATGCCGATTTACGGCGGTTACGCAGGCGGTCTTGAAGAAACAGCAATTGCCAATGTTGCTTCACACATCAACGCATACGTTATGTCCGGCTGCAGCTGGCACCTTGACGGTCCGATCCACATCAGATGGGGTTCCACAAACACCAGAGAAACCCTCATGATTGCAGGATGGACATGCGCCGCAATCACCAACCACACCGATTTCTTGACCGGCAACCAATACTATCCATGTGCAGGCCCGTGTACAGAAATGTGTTTCCTTGAATTGTCCGCACAAGCCATCACCGACTCTGCATCCGGCAGAGAAATCGTCTCCGGTGTTGCTTCTGCAAAGGGTGTTGCTGAAAACAAGACAACCGGCATGGAAGCCCGCATGATGGGAGAAGTCGCAAGAGCAGCAGCAGGCGTTGACATCCCGACAATCAACAAGATTCTTGACAAACTCGTTGGCAGCTACGAAAAGAACTATGCTTCTGCTCCGGCAGGCAAGCCCTTCCAGGACTGTTACGATGTCAAGACATGCAGGCCGACAGATGAACACATCCAAATCTACGAACAAGCCAAGAAGAAACTCGAAAGCTTTGGACTTAACTTCTGATTTTGTTAACAACTGAGCTTATTGAAAAATAAGCTCTTGTTTTCATAATCTGAAGGTCCAATTTATTGAATATTTATAACCGTTTACCTTTCTGTAAAACGGCTCAAAGGAGTTTAGGTTCACGACGGGGATAGTGAATCTAAACTTTTCTTTAAATATTTTTAGGTCAGCAGCATTTGTTGGCTCTATCATTTTTCTCCTTTTTCTTCTCTCTTTTTTTCTTTTTTTTCAGTCTTTTTTTTCTTTTCGCTTTTCAACTCGTCTATTCAGCTCGCTTTTTCAGCTTGTCCATTCGGCTCGCTTTTCAGCTCGTCCATTCGGCTCGCCTTTTCAGCTTGTCCATTCGGCTCGCTTTTCAGCTCGTCCATTCGGCTCGCCTTTTCAGCTTGTCCATTCGGCTCGCTTTTCAGCTCGTCCATTCGGCTCGCTTTTTTAGCTTACCCTTTTCAAAAAAGATAAAAATCGTTACTCTAAATTTGAAATCAAGTTTTCCAATTGGATTCTTTCATTAGATGCGCTTGATAAATTTTTGTCGCATTCTGCGATTTGAATGAGCCGGGCTGCGATTTTTGTTTCATCGCAGTTATCTGAAAGAATCGCTTTTTGGAGTTTTTCTAAAATTTCAGAGCCGGTTAACCCGTCATCTACTAAAAGAGTATCTAATTTTTCACGGGCGGCCATAAAGTCTTTTGCAGTCGTTGCAGCATGATACAGTTCAATGACGCCGTCTTCCTCTTTTAAAGAACAGTATGTTTGAATGAGACTGACGGTCAAATCTGTTTTGATTTCTTGCGTTTCGAGTAAACAAGTTTGAAGAAGCTCTAAAGAAGCTGCCACATTCCCATGGGTTTGGCAGGCAATTTCAATCAAAACATCTTCAGCTACGGCAAATCCTTCTTTTTGAGCGACGTCTTTTAAAAACGGCATCAAGTCTTCTGTTGAGACCGGACTGAAAAAAAGAGTCACGCCTCGAGAACGCAGAGGCGCAATGATTTTTGAAATGCTTTTTGAAGACAAAATAAAGCGGCATGTTTTGGAATATTTTTCCATAATGCGGCGAAGCGCATGTTGGGCGTCAAGTGTCAATGCTTCGGCAGAGTCAATGCAAATGATTTTGTAATCGGCATTCATGGGCGCGACAGCTGCATAATCATTGACAATGTCTTTAAAAATTGAAATCACACTTTTTTGAATTTTTTTCGGATCATCGGTTCCAAGAATCCGATAAAAGCGCGGGTCTCTGGCAAGATAATTTTTGCCTTGCTCAAAAAAGTCAGAGGCATTGAAATATGTAAAATTCAAATCTTTTTCAGCACCATAAAGCTCGTTTGCAAGGGCTGTTGCTGTTGTCATTTTTCCGGAATTTTCAGGACCAAATAAGATTAAATGGGGGAGTGAACCGAAAGCGGTTAAACTTTTCAGTGTTTTTATGGTTTGGCGGTTCCCGAGGATTTCATCCATCGTGTCGGGGCGGTATTTGAGTGTCCAAATATCTTTCATTTTTAACTTCCGATCGCAATTGAATTTGTAAAAAAGAAGGTGAATTTTTCATTCACCTTTTATGTTGCTTTAATGTTTTTGATGGTTTAAAGATTTCTTTAATTTTTTTAAATTTTTAACTCTTTATTCCATCATTCTTTATTCCAATATTTTCTCGTCAATCATTCCTTTTTTCGTCAAAATGTATTTCAAAATGACGGCATAGGCCGGACGCGCAATCAAAACGCCGATGAAAACACCCGAAATCGTTACAATCGCAAATCCTTTCAAGACGCCAAATCCAAGAACTGCAAGGGGTGACATTGCAATGACGGTTGTTGCGGCGGCGCCAAAAATGATCATAAAGGCTTTTCCGATACGTGCGGAATAAATCTTACTGGAGGGCGCTTTTCCCTCATGTACGACTTCTTCTGTAATAATCACCAAGTGGTCAATTCCCGTACCGATTACCGCGATAATACCGGCGATTGCAGCCAAGTCAAGTTGCTGTCTGATTAAAACCGATAATCCCAGAAGCATAATGACTTCACTAAAAGATGTGGCAACCATTGGAAGAGAAATTTCGATTTTTCTGTATCTGTTATAGATAAGCAAAGCCACGATTGTCATTGCAATGAGTGCTGTAATGATGGCACCTTTTAAGAATCCTTGTCCGAGGGTTGCTTCAACTTGTCCTGAGCCAATAATATTGACGTTGACCGGCAAGGCGCCGGCACGCAAGTGAATTTGAAGTTGCCTTGCTTCTTCATAGCCACCGGTTGTGGCTTGCCATTGATAAATTGGCTGAGTTCTTAATCGTGCGGCAGCATCAGGGCTTAGCGGTGCGTTGTAAACCACCACATCATCTAAAATCATCATTAAACGATGAGCTTCCGGATTTGTCGTGGCTCCTGTGTTGATTGCGGCTTGCTGTAAGGCTCTTGCGCCCTCCTCAGTCAAATTAAACGGCACATAATAAGTGCTGTTCGAATTTTGACCAACAACGCTGACGCCTTCGATTGAAGTGCCATATAAAACATTGACACTTTCATCACCTGTTGTCTGAATTCGAATTTCAAATTTGCCGGGGGTTTCTACGAATCCGCGCGCTTCATTTAATTCAACACCGGCAAAATCAACGAGTATGTATTCATCACCGATTGCTCGAATCGGAAGATCTTTAACACCCAAACCGTTGCCAAGTTTGTTGTTGAGCACGTCAATTGTTGTTTGCATTGTTTCTTTTGTCGTTCCGTCACGGTAAGCGATCACTGTTCCGTTCACAGCTGCCATATGATTGTTCAATTCCGTCTGTGTTGTCGACGTTCGGATTTCATATTCTATGGTCTCTCTGGATGCTTGATATGGGACAACTTCCGTGCCGTAAACAAAAGTTAAGTATGAAATGATGTATCCAATTTTCGAATCTTTAATTGTGACTTCCGTCATGCTGCCAACAGCTCGTGTGCTGACATCGGCGCCACTAAACAGATAGTTTAATCTTGTTTGATTTACAGCGCTGCTTGTTTGAAATGTCACAGTGGTGGTTCCGGTTGCATCTGTATTTGCTCCGGTTATATTTATGCCGTCATCATACTCTGTTTTTAAAATGCCTGCAACAATATCTCTTGGTGCGGCATCCACTTGAGCAACGGCGCCGTTTAATTGAAGCTGAATCCAAGAACCGCCTTCAATATCCAGTCCATAGTCGAGCCGCGTGTAAAATCCTTCTTCGGCAGAGTACCATGGTCCGATTGCGACGACAGCAATCAAAAGTGCCAGAATCAAAACAATGACTTTATAATCATTGAGCAAAGATTTCTTTTTCTTCTCTTCCATCATGCGCGCCGACCCCCTTTCTTTGACTTCGGACGAGTCAAATACATTCGAAGAATGCCGGTATTCAAAAACCACGCGTTAAAGATATCTGCGGTTAACCCAATCAAAACGATGAGTGAAATTTGAGACAGCAGCGGAATTGGCGGGACACCCGGTACAATGTAGTGCAGGTATGTTGAAACCAAATACATTGACAAAAATGCGGCAAGCGTTGTTGTGGTCATTAAGAGTCCCGTTTTCATCGCCCCTGAAATTTTGTCGTTGAGATTGCCGCTGCGTTTGAGAACTTTATTTGTGAGCAAAATGTCGCTGTCGACACAGTAGGCAATCAACATCAACAAAGCAGCGACTGTTCCAAGAGTTAATTCAATGCGAAATAAATTCATAACAGCGATCGGAATTAAAATATCGGACGCGGCAACTAAAATAATCGCCAGTGACGGAACAATTTTTCTAAAGAGAACAAAAACACAAATTGCCATGCCTGCAAAAGACAAAGCAACAGCAAGAAGCGCCATTCTTTGCAGTTGCTGGCTGTAAACCGGAGCCACTTGTCTTTCTTCAACGTCTCTGAAAGACGGATTACTGTAAATCATATTTTCAAGAGAGCTCAATTGCTCTCCTTCCATTTGGCTGAATTGAAGAATGGCACGTGTCCCTGAAATTCTGACATTATTAAGGGGATAATCGGAAAATGCATCTTGTATTTGTTTTTCAGTCAATGATGTTGTGACGGTAAATTGAATGCCGCCGATAAAATCCATTCCGAGATATATCGGACTTCCCGTTTTAAGGGTTGTTGCTGCAATAATAATGAGTGCGATTGCCAATATCGCAAGCGGTATTGCAATTAATTTTTTATCATCCGTTTTTTCAACAAAAGGATGTAAAATATTGTAAAGTTCCAATTTCATAGACAATTCCTGCCCTTGTGAATTTTTTCATGAAGACATGCAATTCGATAAATTTGTTTTATTAATTTCAGATAGCTTATATATCTTTGTTCTTATATTGGGATGTATGTCTGAGAGACTTTCAGTAGATGATTATTACGTTGAGATTGCAGCAACGGTTGCAAAGCGCTCAACATGCTTGAGAAACAAAGTCGGTGCCGTGATTGTTCGAGACAATCAAATTTTGTCTACCGGTTACAACGGCGCACCACGCGGCTTAGCACATTGTTTGGATATCGGCTGCATGCGAATAGCTCAAAACATTCCCTCCGGAACAATGCATGAAAAATGCCGCGCCGTTCACGCCGAGCAAAATGCCATCATTCAAGCCGCCGTCCACGGCGTTCAAACACCCGGTGCAACTCTTTACTGCACCCACCAACCCTGCATTTTGTGTACAAAAATGATTATTAACGCCGGCATAAAACACGTCGTTTATGTCAACTCCTATCCTGATGCCGATTCCATTGCTTTTTTTAATGAAGCCGGCGTAACACTTAAACAATATAAGCCTTAATTTTTTGATTTTTGCTTTTTATTATCGTTCCATCATTTTTTTAATGAAATCGGCTAATAATTGAGCCTTCTAATCATCTATTTTTTTGTTTTTTAAAAAAACTTAAACATCACTTCCGTCTCTCAAGCACCAAACAAAATCGCCGCCCGACAAATATTTCTCGACCAACTTTTTATCTTCAAAGGCTTTTAATCTGGGTAAAATTAAAGACGGCGCATGTCCGGTTTCATGACACAAATCTGCAGTGTTCATGTCTTTTTTCAGGAGCCGAAACAGGATATCCAAATCAATTTTATCTTCCGAGAGCTGGGCTGTGTAATGAACAAAGGCGTTCATGAGCTGGTTTTGGCGAACGGACAGTTCTTCTTGTTTTTGTGTTAATTCCTGATGTTCTTCCCAAAGCATTTCAAGTCCCAATCGAATGTTTTGAATCTGTGTTAAGAAATAACTGTCACGGCTTTGGAGGCGACCGGAGTCTTTTTTCTTCTTCGGCTCTTTTTGGGGGAAAATGATTTCCGGTTCGACTATCTTTTCCTTTTTTTCGCTTTCAAGGACGGTGTTTAATTCCTCTTCAAAGAACTTTTTGCCGGCGGCGTCAAATTCGGTTTTGTCATTTTGGGCCGGCAAATACTTTTTTTGCTCCCCGGTTAAATTCAGACGTATCTGATTGACAATCTCAATGATCATTCTCATTTCATTTTCATTCGGATAGGAGGGCGCCAAATGAATGATCGGCTCCGTTTTTGTCTCCGTTGTTTTTTTCCTGCCGCGGCGTCGATTTGTCTTCTCTTCCGGGTCTGAAGAAAGAGATAAAGAATATGTCGGCTCATCCGGGATTTCAATTTTAATATGGTTGATGTGAACGGAATAAGAGTAAGGGGACACTGAAACTTCTAAATGGAAACTTTTTGTGATGCTGTAATATTTTCGCCTTTGTACATCTGTACTGCTTTCGATAAGCCCGATGCTTTCTAAAAGCGTCAGGTGCCCGATGACGGCTTTTGGAGCGACGCCGAGGCGGGTTGAAATTTCACTGACATAATACGGACGCTCGGCTAAGAGAGATAAAATTTTTCGGCGGTTTTCGTTGCCTAATATATCTAAAAACTCGGACGGCTCCATATTGACACTCTTTTCATCAAAAATTTTTGTTTGTTTTTTTATTTGTTTTTTGTTTATTGATCGAACCTTTATCAATTTTTTGAATTATTTTTTGTCTTTTAATTGTCATTGAAACCGTTTTTCATATTGTGACCGAAATTCTTTATCCCGCATCAAGCAGCCTTGTGCTTTTTGGTATGCCGGCTCTTTTTGTATTTTTTTCCAAGCGGTTTGAATCGCTTTTTTGTCGGATTTTATATTTCCGTAAGGAACCGGCACACAAGAGCAAGGCAAAATATTTCCTTCCGGCGTGATGTGAAGCCACTGGCGACCGGCCATGCATCCGAATTCATGAATGACGTGAGGTCCGGAAAAAATTCTTGGTCCTTGCAAATCATTGTTGCATTTTTCAACAAAAGCATGGAATTTTTCATGCTGCTCCGGCGTCAACATGTCATTTTCATGGCTGATCCACCGACCTGTCGGCACAATTTCATAAAACGATAATTCATGGACTTTCCATTCTTTTGCAAGCGCCCAAATCTCTTCCAAATCATTCACATTATGCGGCGCAAGAACAACATACATATTCACAAGAAGTCCGGCGTTGAGTGCATTTTGGATGCCTTCTGTTGCCATTTTAAAAACACCCGTCACACCGCGCATTTCGTCGTGCTTTTCTTCAAACGGGCTGTCAATGCTGACGCTGATTGAATAAAGACCGGACTTTTTCAAAGACATGGCTTTTTCAAGCGTTAATCCGACGCCGGATGTAAAAAGGCAGGCTATGGCTTTTTTTGGATCAACATATGCCACCAAATCTTCCAGTCCGGTGTAGCCGAGAGGCTCTCCGCCATCAAAAATAATGTTTGTGGCACCGGCATGGATGGCTTGATCAATCGCTTCCATGATTTCGTCAGGCGCTAATTTGGAGTGATTGTTTTTGTTTGGCAAAGCACAATGCAAGCAGCGGTTTGGACATTCTTCCGTGATTGAAACGGTGACTTGTTCCGGCCGATATTTTTTTAAAACAGCCGTTTTCATTCGTCCTGCAACCATTCTTTTAAATGCGGGTGACGGAATCGGCGGCATCCACGTTGAATAAATGAGAGCGTTTTTGTATTGCTTGTCATAACTCGCAAAAGAAGGATTGGCGGTTTCTTCCCTTAATTCGGCAATGTATTTTTCCCCGTCAAAAAAGGACATTTCTTGTGAAACCGTTTGTTTTAAGAAGGGAGAAAATATCCCGCCTGCCGCAACTTTTGTCTTTCCGGCATTGGGTTCGATCTCAACGCGAAAAACCGGATTTTTGTAAATCGGATACTTCATTTTATCTTTCATGTCTCTTTTTGGTTTTTCATTTTTTGATTTTTTAATCTTCATTTTTTGATATTTCATCTGTCCTGATTTTTTTATCTCTTTTTTCTTTCATCTGTTTCTGAAGTAAGCGCCGGCTTTTAGGATGGACGACGGTTTTTTCTGAATCATTAAAGACAACACGGAAAGACCTTGGTCGAATGCGTTTCCTTTCACAAGAGATGAGACATCTTCGCCTTCAAAAACTTCGAAGAGTTCATCGATTTCCTCATCATCCATTTTTCGGATCGTTTCAAGACCAATGCGACCAAAAACATGTTCCGTATATAGCGACCTTTTCCAGTTTCTTCTGTATTGGGACAACATGCGTTCGGAATAATCGGCTTTGGCAACAGCTAAGGTGCCGACTTCTCCGGCAATTCGACCGGCATGCATGGCGTATCCGATACCGGATTGACCGGCGGCACCACCAACGACCATTACATTGGATGCATATGTTTTATTCGGAATTGTCACAATCGGATCGCCGGCGGATTTGGATTCTAAAATTTCAAATTCATTATCTTTAATGCCTTTGGCTTTCTTAAAGCGTTCCACCCACGGATTTAAGAAAGCGGAAACATCTTTGCCGTAATGGCGAACATAAATGCCAATTGAAGCTTCATCATTGCCGCGCGGCAAATAACTGGATTTCCATCCAGGAGCGTGGCTGCCGACATAATATTCTGCATATTCGGACACGCCGATTCCCGGGGATTTAATTGTTAATTCCGTTCCCCATGCAATATCTTCGGGGTGTTTTATTGTGTTTAAATCAAGGGCTTTGACATTTTTGGATAAAATTCCGTCCGCAATAATCACAATTTTTGCTTTGATTTTATTTTTTTCTTCAGAGCCGGCAATCGGAGCTGCTTTTAATACAACGCCCGAATCTTTTCGGGACACATCTACAATTTCCGTTCCGGTTTGAACATTTACACCGGCAGCGATTACTTTTTTTTCATAAAACTTGTCAAATTTGGATTTGTCAATAGCATATCCCGGGGTTTTGACTTTAATTGTATGGCCGCATGGAGAGACCAATTTCATGCCTTTAATTTTGTGAACCACATAAGAAGGATCCACCTTTTCACCGGTTAAATTGATCATCCCTTTGAAAAAGGAGTTTGCCGGATGTGCATTTTCGCCAATAACTTCCTTTTTTTCAAACAATGTCACCTTAGCGCCGCCCAAAGCGGCATATCTGGCTGCCATCATGCCGGCAGGCGAAGCCCCGATAACCGCAATATCAGTTTTCTCCATCTTTTTTCTCCCTCTATTTTCCCTTAATTTTTATTTTTTTAATCTGTTTTGTTTTTCTCTTTTCTTCCTTTTTATCTTTTGCTTCTTTTTCTTTTCCTTATTTTCTTTTTTTACCAGATCATTAAATTGAAAATACTCGGATAGCTGTTGATAAATATTGATAATAAAATGTCAATAATCATTGCAGAAAACATTACGCCTCGATAATTTGATCCGTCGATGAAAAGATTGCCGCCAAGCTCAGGCATCGGATTTTTAATAAATCGAAGACATCGCCAAACCATCCAAAAACCCGAAATGAGGGCGATTATAAAGTAAAAAGGTCCAAGTCCTGCCGTCAGACCGATTGCAAGAGACAAGAGTAATCCGGCAATCCAAATCATTAAAATAAATTTGGATGTGAGCGGGATGCCGTACGTCACAGGCAATGTCGGCGCCCCTTTGGCTTTGTCACCTTCAACATCTCGAGAAACACCGGCAAGAGTAAATCCCCAATCTGTCATACAAATCATCAACCCGAATAAAATAGCAGGAATCGGCAAGTTAATGTTTCCCACATTCAATTGCCAATTCGTCAAAAAACCTGCCGGATCAAAAGCCAGCCAAATGCCGATTGGAACCAACCCGTAAGCAATGCCGACAAAGACAAAACTAAACGGTGTGGTTCTTTTGAAAAAAACCGAATAAAGTGTAATAACGCCTAAGGCAATCATTAAAACGCCAAAAGATTCCGGATTCAAATAAAATGAGATAAAAACAGCAATTAACGCCAAAGCGGTTGCGTAGATAAATGCTTGTTTCCAGCTGACAGCTCCTGACGGAATCGGGCGGTTTGGCAAGTTAATCATGTCAATATCGACATCAAAACAATCATTGAAAATATACGAACTTGTAATCGCAAAAAATCCACCGATGACCGCAAGCAAGAATGGCAGCAACAGCGGCAAATCTCCGGCAGCGCAGAATGCGGCAAGCATGGCTGTCGAAGCCGGCAATGTAATGTCCATAAAGGAAATTTCCGGTCTGAGCATTTTTATGTAAGGAATGATTTTACTTTTTATTGACAACTTCTCACCCGAAGCAACGCGCTTTTTGAAACAGTTATTGAAAAGTTAATTTCGTGAAACAATTTAATATTATTTGATGATTTTTTTCGTTTGTTTTTTTTGTTTCACAGCGTCTTTTTTTATTTTCTAATTTTTCTTTTCGTTCATTTTTTTGTTTTTTTGATCTTTGTTTTCCGATTTTTTTTTGTTAGTTTTTTTGTTTTTTCGATTTCTGTTTTCCAATTTTTCTTTTTGTTAGTTTTTTTGTTTGCCTTTTTTGTTTTTTGTCTTTTTTTGACTTGCTTTTTTCTTCTTGTTCGTCCGTTTTTTTGTCACCCAAAATCTCACATTGTTTTTTCAATTCTTCCAATAAATCATTATCCTCCTGTCGAATTTTTCGCCCTTTCAAAAATGTGAATTTGGCTTTTGGATTGAGGCGAATGAGCCTGATTGTGTTTTCCACGGCTGTCTTTAAAGATTCTCGAGAAGGTATATTTTGTACTTCTGCATTAAACGGATAGTTTTCTTCCAGTTCTTCAGGATAAGCACCAAAGGGCGGCTTAAATAAAAGAACAGAATCGAATTTTTTGCCCTTGATATCATTTTTGTTGTATTTGGCCGGTCGAATCAAAATGTCTCCCCTGAGTTCGAATCGATCTAAGCGTTTGGTGTATCTTAAAACTTCTTGGCGCTTTCCTGATTCTGCACTGCATTCCAAGAAAGTAGATTTCACAGCACTGTCGCATTCTTCTAACCAGTCGGCATGTTTGTATAAAGCCTTCAGTGCGTTGAGCATTTGCGGATGAGAGTGGCAGCGCAGTTCAACAAGCTCCATTAATTTCCCATCATTGATGGCTTGTTTAATTTGGCGGATTTCTTCAAATGTGACATATAAGTTGTGGCGTGCCAAAAGTTCTTCTTTGTTTTTTGCTTTTCGAATGCTTTGGACAGTATGAACTGTGCAGACAGGACAGGAACATGGCAAATATTTCAAGCGATCCAATTGGTATGTTCCGTTGACGGTAATGTATCGGTCTCCTTTGGCATACAGTGCGTATGCTGCCGAGTCAAATAAATCACATCCCAAAGCAACAGCCAATGCAAACATCATCGGATGGCCTGCGCCAAAAAGGTGAACCGGAACAGTCGGATCTAAATTTTTCTTAACCGCAGCGATTACATTTACCAAATCTTCGTAGCGGTAAGATTCCATAAGCGGTACAACAGCGCCGATCGGATAAACATCAAAGTCCAAATCCGAAACAAAAGAGGCACTTTCAGCTCTCAAATCCAAATATGCCGCACCTTGAATCGGAGCAGCAATTAACATATCATCGCCGCGTTTTTTTTCAAGACCGGCTTGATCGGTTTGTGTATTTTGACCGGTTTGGGTATTTTGGTCGGCTTGGATATTTTGACCGGCTTGAATATTTTGATCGGCTTGGATATTTTGACCGGCTTGAATATTTTGATCGGTTTGATTGCTTTTTCTTGCTCGGAGGCGTGTTTCTTCTACCAGCCGGCGTGCTTCTGCCAATCTTTTTTTGGTGATGTCCAAATCTTCCCGTGCCTTTTCATAAGTTGCATCGGGGCCGGTTGGAATATCCAGCGGAACGCCAATATCCGTTCCAATGGCTTGTTCAAACGCGATAATTTCATGATTTTCAACATTGACGTCCCCGTAAACAGATAATTGAAAAGAGCCGGAGTCCGTCATAATCGGGCCATCAAAGCCGATCAAAGAATGCAATCCGTCGGTGAGTGCTTTTTCTTTTAATTCAGGTTTGTTGTAGATGATGTATGCGTTTGTAATCAAAATCTCGGCGCCAAAATCTTTCATTTCGGCCGGTTCGATGATTCGAAGATTCGGATTAATGACCGGCATGACTGTCGGCGTTTCAACAACACCGTGCGGCGTTTTTAGTTTTCCGATTCTGCCGGCGGCATCTTTTTCAACGATTTCAAAAATCTTTGACATTTCTTTCCTCTTTTAAAATGAAACGGGTGATTGATATTGGTATTGGTGTTGGTATTGATATTTCTAAAATTTAAAACATTGATTTCGTTTTTTTACTTCAAATTTTTCGATTAAATTGCCGTTATTTTCTTTTTTGTTTCAAAATTTTCAAATTAAAACCATTGATCCAGTGTTGTTTTTTTCTTTGTTTCAAAGGCTGCATTTATTTTTTGCCAGGCATTTGAAACGCGGCTTTCGGAAAAGTCGTGTTTGCGGCATAAGAAATCTGTCATTTCTTCTTTGTCGGGGCGCTCCCATTTAATTGAATAGTCCGATGTTACGGATGGGTTTTTGAAAATCTGTTTTGCGGCTTCAAAGCGCGGGATGTCTTCTGTCAGTCCTTTGGATTCCAAAATGCCTTTGAAATCGCCGTATTCTTTAATCAGTTTCAAGGCGGTTTTTGCACCCACACGCGAAATTCCTTTGTTAAAATCCGTTCCGGTACAAAGGGCAATGTCAATGAATTGATCTTTTGTAATATCCAATCGGGCTAAATTTTTTTCAAGGCTGACTTTTTCAGGCAGCACATCTACATAAATGTTTTTTCCGGGAAGCTTTCGTTTTCCCGATATGGTTAAGTTTCGAACAACCATTTTTGCACCAAAAATAAAAGCGTCATAATCTTGAGACGAAACAAAATCAACATCCCCTCTTTCCGCCATATGGGCGGCTTGAGCCTCGCCTTCCGAAGGACCTTCAATGACCGGAATGCCCATCATTTTGAGAAGCGTTTTTGATTCTTCAACAACAAGGGGGTCGATTCGAACAGAAGCTTGTGCATATTTGAGAATATTTTCTGTATCGCCACTCTCTATTGCCAATTTCCAGCGTTCATGCGCTTTCTCTCGAATTTCCCGTCTTTTTTCGATCGTTTCTGCTTTTAATTCCGGCGGGATGCCGTCAAAAACGAAAACAGGCTTAATGCCGTCTTCCATAAATCCGGAGGTTCGGTATAATATTCCGGATAAATGGGAGGTCATGTTGCCGTTTGCATCAGTCAGCGGTTTTCCGTCTTGTCCGCGGATTGTTGTGATGAATTGATAAATCACATTATAAGCATCAAAAGCGATTATTTTTCCTTTTCGCTCCGTCGGTGTCAATTCTTCGCGTTCCAATAAATCTCCAATATCCGCACCCATGATTGCAGTCTCCTTGTATTATCCGGTCGTTTATTCTACCATTTTTGAATTTTTTCTGCTCAATTCTTATTTTTTCAAATATCAAGTGTTCCGTTCTATAAAAACATTCACAAAATAAGATGAATGCGGCAGTATAAAAAAACGCTATGAGGAGAAATGTTTTTGGAAAATAAAAGAGAAATAAAAAACTTATTCCGTTTTTTTATCTTTTGGGACAGTCATGAATTTTCTATCAAAATCAGGAAAATTGTCGTAATTGATTATTAACTCTTCATAAATTTTTTCATGCCTTGGGCTGATAATAATGATATGTGCCGGAGGGTGAATTTTTTTCAAGTTGCTGATTGCAGCGCCCGGCGGTGTCTCCAATTGAACAAGCGATGCTGCAAAGCATTCGTTTTTGAGTAGAGCGCCCATGACGTTTGTTAAAATATGATCTGCATATTTCGTTGCAATATTTTTAGGATTTTCACTGAATTGCATGTGTCCATACGTTTCTAAATCATGCAATGCTATTTTTACCTTATCGGGGTCATCCGCCCGAATTAAAGCGAAGGATTTCATTTTTATGCACCATTCTAACCATTTTAACCATTTTAACCATTATTGTTTTTTAAATTTGAATATGTTTTGAATATGTTTTGAATATGTTTTGATTAGTTTTAATTATGTTTTGATTATGTTTTGATTGTGTTTTGATTGTGTTTTGATTGTGTTTTGATTGTGTTTTGATTATGTTTTGATTAGTTTTGAATATGTTTTGAATATGTTTTGAATATGTTTTGAATATGTTTTGATTTGTTTTGATTATGTTTTGATTGTGTTTTGATTAGCTTTAATTATGTTTTAACTATTTGTGATTATGGTTTTGATTGTATTTTGATTATGCTTTAACTATTTTGTGATTTTGTTTTGACTATTTTGGCTATTTTTGACTAAATTTTGTCTATGTTATATTTACAATTGATTAATCTTTATTTTTATACATCCATCAGACTATGTTTTATTATTATACTTCTATTTGACAATGTTTTTATTTTATACATTTGACTATGTCTATATTTTTATTTTATATAACGTATTAATCGGTTTATTTATAAACCTTGCTACCACTATTATATTTCCTTTTAATTTAATCTGCTTTATGTATCATTTTGGCATCCAAAGGTATATCTAACTGTTTTTGGATTTTTCTAATGATTTATCTTTAAAATTTAAATTTATTCTTTTGGATGATTTTATGTCAAATCAAATGCGTGAGAAAGCATCAAAAGCTAAGGTTGCTTCAGTCTTATTGTCGAATGTTTCTTCAGAGTCCAAAAATAAGGCTCTTTTAGCTATGGCTGACGCCCTTTCAAAAAACAAATCTGTGATTTTTGAAGCCAACAAAAAAGATTTAGACGCCGCTTCTGCTTCCATTCAAAACAAAACAATGTCTTCGGCTCTTTATGATCGTTTGAAACTCAGCGATTCTAAATTTGATGACATGGTGTCAGGCATTTTGGATGTCGCAAAGCTTGAAGATCCTGTCGGAAAAACCCTTTCAACACTTCTTTTGGACGACGGCTTGACATTGTACCAAATCAGTTGCCCTATCGGCGTTATCGGTGTTATTTTTGAAGCGCGCCCGGATGTTGTTCCTCAAGTCATGTCTCTTTGCTTAAAGAGTGGCAACGCAACAATCTTTAAAGGCGGCAGTGAAGCGAAAAATTCCAATCGCGCCCTTTTTGATGTATTGATTCAAGCCATAACAACTGTTTCCGAAATTCCTGCAGACGCTTTCCATTTGGCTGAAAGCCGCGAAGATGTTTCTGAAATGCTCAAGCTCGACGAATCCATCGATTTGCTCATCCCGCGCGGGTCAAATGAGTTTGTCAAATATATTCAGGATAATTCCCACATCTCGGTTTTAGGTCATACCAGCGGTATTTGTCATGCTTATGTTGATTCTTCGGCGGATTTAGAAATTGCCTGCGCTGTTTGTCTGGATTCTAAAATTCAATATCCTGCCGCCTGCAATTCTATTGAAACATTGTTGGTGCATGAAAAAATTGCCGGCAGTTTTCTTCCCCAAATGGCCGGCATTTATAAGGAATTTGATGTTGAAATGCGATATGATGACGCTTCTTACAAAATTATTGAAAAAGCCGGCTCGCTTCCTTTAAAGAAAGCAGCAGCTGAAGATTGGGATATGGAATACAATGATTTGATTCTGTCCGTTAAAATTGTTCCATCAACAGAAGAAGCAATTTTGCATATCAACAAACATGGTTCTCATCACACGGATGTTATTTTGGCACAAGATCCAAAAGAAATTGACAAATTTTCAGGACTCGTTGACTCTTCCAGTGTCATGGTCAACGCCTCCACACGTTTTGCCGACGGTTTTCGTTATGGGAAAGGTGCGGAAGTCGGCATCAGCACAAACAAAATCCATTCCCGCGGACCTGTCGGAATGGAAGGATTATTGATTTACAAATACATTCTTATCGGAAACGGGCATAAAGTTGCAAATTATACCGGCACGGATGCCAAGAAATATCTCCACAAAAAATTGCAGGAAAAATATTGCCGTTTGCAGTAATGTGATTGAAAATGACAATGAAAAATGAAAAAACCAGCCGCAAGACTGTCTTAAAAGACGTTTCTCGAATCGTTATTAAGATCGGTACCACATCCATTATGAAAAACGAATCGATTGATACTGATTTTTTAGACAGCATTGCAGCTCAAACGGCGGCTTTGCTTGCACAGGGAAAAGAAGTGATTATTGTCACATCCGGTGCGATTGGCATTGGTTTGAAGTTACTGGGCATTCCGACAAAGCCGCATGAAATCCCGATTCGTCAAGCCGCCGCATCCGTCGGGCAAGGCGAATTAATGCGTTATTGGAATCAAGCTTTTATGAAGCATCAAATTTTGACAGCTCAAATTTTACTGTCTTATGATTTTTATTCCGATCGTGTCAAATATTTGAATTTGCGGCACAGCATTATTACACTTCTCGGATACGGTGTCATTCCGATAATTAACGAAAATGACAGCACTTGTACCAGTGAAATTGAAACGGTTTTTGGCGACAATGACCGTTTATCAGCAATGGTTGCCGGCAAAATTGAAGCGGATTTGCTCATTATTCTGTCAGACATCGACGGGCTTTATGATAAAAATCCAAAGATTTCCAATGATGCCAAATTAATTGCGTTTGTTGAAAAAATTACGCCTGAAATCGAAGCATATGGCGGCGATCCGACCAGCACGAAGGGCGTTGGCGGAATGCGTACAAAAATTATTGCGGCAAAAATTACTGAAAAATCAGGCTGCCATATGATTATCGCAAACAGCCAAATCAGCAACGTGATTACGCGTTTAGCCGCAGGCGAAGAAATCGGCACACTTTTTTATGCGGACACTGAGCGCACATCCGACAACAAAACCCGCTGGATTGCGCTTTCCAAATCTCTTGGAACAATTACGGTCGATCGCGGTGCAATGAATGCAATGCTGAAAACAAGCGGCTTGCTTCCGAAGGGAATCATTGCAGTTGAAGGTGATTTTGAGCGCGGCGATGTCGTTGATATTGAGTGCGGCGGTGCCGTTTTCGCAAAAGGTATAACCGATTATGACGCCAAAAAAATTCAATTGATTAAAGGTGCACACACGGATGATATCGAAAAACTCCTCGGGCACAAAGATTACGACAATGTGATTCGAAAAGAAAATTTGTCGTTGTTAGATTGATTTTTATTTATTCATCAATTCGAGAGTAGAAAGAATTATTATTTGTTTATCAATTACGAAAGCAAGAGAAAATTATTATTATTGTTATTCATCAATTCGAAAGCAAGAGGGATTATATGACATTAAAAGAACAAAAAATAGGTTTTTTGGGTGCCGGTAAAATGGCTTCTGCCATCATTAAAGGACTTTTGAAATACGGCATCGCGCAAGATAACATCGCTGCCGGTGAATATTTTGAACCAACAGCCGAAGCTGTCCGCAAGGAATTTGGTATTTATGTAACGAAAGACAACGCCGAAGTCGTCAAACGTTCCGACATTTTAATTATCGCTGTCAAACCCAAAGACATTGAAAAAGCATTGTCAACAGCAGGCAATGTAAAGGATAAGCTTTTCATTTCAATTGCTGCCGGCGTTACAATCAGCAGTTTGGAAAAAATGACCGGAAACAATGCCCGTGTCATTCGTGTGATGCCTAATATCTGTGCAACTGTTCTTCAAAGCGCAACCGGCATCAGTCGCGGCACACGTGCGACCGCTGAAGATGCGGCAATTGCGATGGAAATCTTTTCCGCAATCGGTGTTGCAATGGAAGTAAACGAAAACTTGCTCGATGCTGTTACCGGTCTTTCGGGAAGCGGTCCCGCTTTTATTTTCCAAATCATTGAATCGATGGCTGACGGGGGTGTTTATGCGGGTCTTGACCGCAGCACGGCTCAAAAGCTGGCGGCACAGACTGTTCTTGGTGCCGCCGCCATGGTCATTGAAAGCGGTATGCATCCCGGTGCTTTAAAAGACATGGTTTGCTCCCCCGGAGGAACGACGATTGAAGGCGTTTTTGTTTTGGAGCAAAACGCTGTTCGCTCCGCATTTATGGACGCCGTGATTGCAGCAGCAGGTAAATCAGAGCAGCTTGGAAAAAAATAACAATAGGGCGACTGTCACTGCGTTTTCAATCGTCCATTTGTCAAACCTTTCGGTCAAAAGAAATATTCTTTGTGCTCGAATGTTGTTATCAGACATTTGATCTCTACGATAAACAGCATCGTGTATACAATTGTCCATTTGTCAAACAGCACCATCTTTTGGCTTATGTCTTGAGTTAAAAGGAATAAAGTCATTCCCGCGATTCCAACGAGAATTGCCACAGACAGCCATATGAATTTGCGCTGCTTTTCTTTCTTTGACCACACATTTCTTTTTTTCTGCCTATATGTGCGGATTACTGCCACAATTGCAAATATGATGCTCAAGGCATTTAAAATCAAGTTCATAAGCGCCCATTCTTTTGTATCGTCGGGGTAATCCTGGATTTCGGGCTCCTCATCCGGCTCCTCATCCGGCTCCTCAATTATTTTTGCAACACCATATTCGTTTCTTCCTCCAGGACTGCCACCACCTCCAGTGCTTTTGTTTTCAGTCCATTGTGCATAGACAGTAATGTTGTCGATGATTCTTGTTGTTGACGTAAATACTGTTCCCGAACCGTCAGCTTGCATATTCCAGCTCTTGAAGGTATAGCCGTTTCGCGTCGGGCTTGGCGGCATATTTGAACCAAGAGTGGCTTCTAATGCAGTTACTGTACGTTTTTCATTTTCCGGCAATACTGTTCCGCCATTTCCGTTAAAAGTCACAATATAGATTTCTTGGTTTACGACAAAACAATAGTAATCGGACAGGTCATTGTTAACATAATAATAGACCGTAGAAATGTAGCCGTCGACGGGTTGTTCTACCACGATGTAATCATAGGGATCTCCGTTGCCATCGTATTTTTCAAGCGACGGTATTTGGAGATACCAGCCGTCGGCTTTTGTAATTGTGTAGGTGCCGCAGTGAACCTCAGCACCATTAATATCATATCGGAAAATATCCACTGTTACCATATCCGGCTGGGTTGCAGATACAAGCAGGAGCATAAATCCAAAGACAAAGCCGACGATCAAAATGCTCGATAGTAACACCAACAGATTTTGTTTACGTTCATTTTTCATGAGATTTTTTCCCTTCATTAAAATTATTATTTTAAATCAGCATTAAAGTGGCCGTTCCCACTGAGCGTAAAGTACTATATCGCTGTTTACATTCCTGATAATATACCCGTTATCATAATTGAAACCATACCCGTTAGGCATAGTGTCCCATAAACTAAATACATAATATTGTCTGGTGTAACCTTGATCAGTGACAGTGTAATCATCTCCCGACTTTACATAGTACACTTTAATATCGCCGTCACCTTCGTTGGGGTAATAGGTGATGGTAAAGAATTGTTCTTCCTCCCATACAGCATAGAGCGTTTTGTCCGAGTCCATATAAATCGAGTCATCCGGCTGATATTGTGCGGTTACATCGCCGGAATTTTCACTCCATCCGAGGAAGTCATAATCGGACCTGATAGGCTCAACTAAGCTTATGGTGAGGTCTCCCGGACCGTTTCTTGATTGCGGCGCCGGAATGCTGTTACTGTCACCGCCGTTTGCGTCATAGGTTAACGTATATGTCGGAGATATGGTCGGCGCCCACTGAGCGTAAAGCACGAGACTTTTCAGCATCGTTATCATTTGCCCGTTAGAATAAGAATCGCCTGAACCGTCAGCTTTTGTATTCCATCCTGTGAAACTGTAATCGTTTCTGGTATATCCTTGATCTGTGATGGTATAGTTGCTGTTAATATCTAAAGGCACGACATTTATCAGGCCTGTGCCTCCGTTCGGATTATAAATAACAGCCACTTTTTCGGTGCCGTCCCAAAATTTGTAAATATGTAAAGTGACTGTATCTCCGGACCGTTTTGCACTTTTTTCAATCCCTTGTACATCAGACGCTATAAGATCGCTGCTGTCTATTATGGCAGGGTCAACATCGTATCCGCTCAGTTCAAAAGCATCATCTATATCGTGAATGCTGCCAATGATACCTAAATCTTCGAAAAATGCCGAAGCACTGCCGGCAAAAACCAATGTAGTTAATATAACCAATAAGCTGATAAGCCATACGGTTTCCGAAAACTGATTTTGCATGAATAATCAATCCCCGTTTTTTGTTTTTTGAAAATTTTTTGTTTTTATGAAAGAGCAAATCCAATAATATTATTTTTCCTTTTTACAGTTTATAAATATATATATCATATATCTTTTTCTATTTGTATTTTGTTATACATATAGTTCAAATCAAAGTTTATTTTCCTCTTAAAAACGATGCCATGCTCCGCTTAGGTTGTAACTTTTGCATGCTTTGCGGCTTTCAAAAAATTCGGTTAATTTGAGATTTATTTTTCAAAAATTTAAAACAGATTTTTTGGTGTCATTTCTTTTGCTTCATATGCTTTTTAATGACACCATCATGTTTTTTATTTTTTCTTCATAAAGACAATGTCGCCAAGGGTAGATTCGCTTGGCTTGCTGCTTTTGTATGTTTCGCCGCCTTCAAAGGTTTCGGTCAATTTGATGTTTAATTCTTTTTCAAGTTTTTTTATGACCGATTCTTCCGGATGAATTTCTTTTCTTTCGATTTTTTTAAGCAGCATGGCTTTTTCTTTGATTTTTAAAGCCAATTCTTCCGGTGTCATCCCTTTCGCTTCACGTGCTTTTTTAATGACCACATCATAGTTTTCAACAAGGTCGTTTTCAAGTCCGGCAAAATAATTTTTTTGTTTTGCCGGTGCTTTGTACGGCGCTTTGTACGGCGCTTTTGAAGGTCCGGCTGTGCCGGTTTTAACGACAGGGGTTCGATGTGTCTCTATCGGTGTTCCATGTTTTATACAATCGGGGCAAACTTTAAAAACGGCGCTTTCCACTTTTGTCGGAACTGTCGGGCTTTTTGTTTTTTTGCCGCATATTTCACATTCATAAGAATCCATATTTTTTAATCACACTCTATCATTCTTATTTTTAATTTCAATATGGTTTTAATATTTACTTTCCTATTTCAATTTAATTATTTTTTACCTCATGAATCTTGTTTAATGAAATATTTATTATGAATTAATCATATAATGAAATTTTTAGGCATTATTTGATTACAACCCAAACATTTAAAATAATGAAATTATTTTTCATTTAGGAAATTAATTATATTTTTATTTAGAAGCAATAAAAAATTATAAACAAAAAAAAACAGAACCGTCTTATAAAATCCAAAGTCGTCGGCTGACTGACGGCGAAAGCCGCATTTGAATTGCGGTAAAAAAAGTGAGGTATAAAAAATGGAAAAAATGGTCAAGCCAAAACTCAAATCCGTTTGTTTGAATACATCGGAATCTGCGTTTCTTCCGGAGACGTATGATTCCGAAGTTGATCGACTTCAATCGGAATTGAAAAAGATGGATACACATCTCAAAAGAACAAAAACGATTTCGGCTCAGAGACTTGAAGAAATTAAGACTTTAAAGGAATCTTATTCTTCCGAACTTCAAAATTTGTCTGAACAAATGCAAAAATCAATTTCAGATCATGAAAATCTTCTTGCCGATTATGAAAAAGTAATTAAGGAAAAGACTTCTCTTCAAAACTCACTCCATAAAGCAGCATCTGAAATATGTGATTTGAAAAAAAAAGCGGATGCGTTTCAAAATGAGCTGGTCACAACCCGAAAAGAATTTTTAGCGGCACGTGAGGATTTGATTCATTCTCAAGAAATTCTGCATCGAGTGGAATCTCAAAAGAAATCTGCCGAATATGACAAAATTCATTTTGAGAGAGAAACAAAGCGATTGCGTATGGAAATTGACCGGATGAAGATGCCGCCGCTTTTGATGGGAACTGTTGTTAAAATGATTGACAGCGATCATGTCGTTGTGCGCAGTTCTGCCGGTCCGCAAATGGTGATCAGCGCGCCGTCAGAAATGACAGCGGTACAGCTTGCGCCGGGAACAAATGTGGCTTTAAATCAGCAGACATTTTCAATTGCTGAAATTCTTCCGATTCTGGAAGAGCCGGAAGTCTCCGCTCTTGAATTAATTGAAGCAACAGATATCACTTATGATCAAATCGGTGGTTTGGGCGATCAGCTGCGTGAAATTCGTGAAGTTGTCGAGTTGCCGCTGATTAAGCCGGAAATTTTTGAACGTATCGGCATTGAGCCGCCAAAAGGCGCTTTGCTTTTCGGTCCCCCGGGTACCGGCAAGACCATGATTGCCAAAGCGGTTGCCAATAAGACAAAAGCAACGTTTCTTCGCGTTGTCGGTTCTGAGTTGGTTCAAAAATATATCGGCGACGGTTCCAAAATGGTTCATGAGCTTTTTGAACTGGCTCAAAAAAAGGCGCCCTCTATCATTTTTATTGATGAAGTGGATTCCATTGCATCGCGCCGCACGGATGATACAACCAGCGCAGATCGCGAAATTCACAGAACATTGATGCAGCTGCTTGCGGAGATGGATGGATTTAACCGCCGCTCCAATGTCAAGATCATTGCGGCAACCAACCGCTTGGACATTTTAGATCCGGCCATTTTAAGACCGGGGCGCTTTGACCGTATGGTTTATGTGCCGCTGCCGGACAAAGAAGGTCGAGAGACGATCTTAAAGATTCATGCGGCAAAGATGACCTTATCCGATCAGGTGGACTTTTCCGAACTTGCAAGGCGAACAGACGGCGCCAGCGGGGCAGATTTAAAAGCTATCGTCACAGAAGCCGGCATGTTTGCAGTTCGTGAAGAAAAACTGTCCATTGAAAAAATCGATTTCTTAAACGCAATTGATAAAATCATGGAAGCCAAGAAGAATGATGCTTTCATTCCTATTCCGGAAAATATGTTTTCATAAGCGGGAGATATTTTCCCGTTTATAACTTTTTTGATTTTTTTTAGAAGAATTGGTTTATGAGAAAAAGGGCTTTTATTTTTATATTATTCACAAAAAATCTTTCTTTGAAAATGATTGAGATTTTTAAAAATTATAATTAAAAGTTATGAAATCTTTTAAATCATAGTAATAATTAAATATTTCAGGCAACTAAATCAATTCATTATGCTAAATGATTGATTTATCAAAATTTATCATATTTATTTCCAGTTGTCACGATTCACACTCGGGGCAGCAGTCATTTGACTGAAAGCAATTCAGAGGTTTACACATGAAATCCATCGTAGAAGAAGCATTAGCTCGAAGCGCCCGAGAAGACCGCGACTCTTCTCGCTATTCTGCCAACACCAATCTTCAAGGCGAAAGCGTTGATGAGGAATTACGCGCCTTTTTGGAAGGTTTAAAGACAAACATTAAAGTTATCGGCTGCGGCGGCGGCGGTTCTAACAGCATTCAAAGAATGCTTGAGGAAGGGATTTCCGGCGCAGAATTATATGCTGTTAACACAGACGCACAGCATTTGTTAAAAATCGGTACCAACAAAAAAATTCTGATCGGCAAAAAGAAAACGCGCGGTCTTGGTGCCGGCAGTTTGCCGCAGGTCGGCGAAGATGCTGCCATTGAAAATGTTGATGAAATCCGCAGCGCCGTTGAAGGCGCCGACATGGTTTTTATTACAACCGGTCTTGGCGGCGGTACAGGCACAGGATCCGCACCGGTTATTGCAGAAGCTGCCCGCGCTGCAGGCGCTTTAACAATTGCTGTTGTCACATTGCCCTTTGGCGTGGAAGGAATTGTCAGACGCACAAACGCCGAAGCCGGTCTTGAAAGACTCCGCGATGTTGCTGACACCGTCATTGTTATTCCAAACGACAAACTTATTGAAATGGTTCCAAAACTTCCACTTCAAGCAGCTTTTAAAGTTTGTGATGAAGTTCTCATGCGCGCCGTCAAAGGTATTACAGAATCCATTACAGAAGACGGTCTTGTGAATGTTGACTTTGCAGATATCCGCACGATTATGCAAAACGGTGGTGTTGCAATGATTGGTCTGGGTGAAGCGTCCGGTGAAAACAAAGCGGTCGATTCAATCCAAAAAGCTCTCAGAAGCCCGCTCCTTGATGTTGACATTTCCGATGCGACATCTGCTCTTATTAACGTTATCGGCGGCCCGGACATGACCATTGAAGAAGCACAAACCGTGGTTCAGGAAGTTCACAACCGCATTGACCCCGGTGCCCGTCTTATTTGGGGCGCCCGCGTTGATCCGAAAATTGAAAACAAGATCCGTACCATGATCATTGTGACCGGAGTCAAATCGTCACAAATCTACGGTCACGGCAGCGGTACATCTATTACCGCAAAATACGGAATTGATTTTGTCGAATAAAAAAATTGTTTCAAAATTGCGAAACAATTTTTCCTTTTTTGTTTTTTTGCTTTTTTGTTTTTTGCTTTTTTATTTTTTGTTTTTTTGCTTTTTTATTTGTTTTCTTTCCTCGTTTTATTCCGTATCATCTATAATGGAATCATGCGGCAGTTTTCTTTTTATATTAAAAGGACAAAGTATATTTACTATGAGCGTATTAGACACGATATCTTTTTTGAATTTTTAACTCGGATATCTGTGAGATTCGAAAAATATTCAAATTTAAAAACTTAAACTTATCATTCATTATGTTTTAATTCAGACAACAGTCATTCGGATGTGAAAAATTGGCAGAAGGCAATACGACAGAAAATATCAAGAACGGTATTTCAAACATCGGTCCGACCATTCGTTCTTATTTCAGAATTTTGAAATTGGCCCGCAAACCCTCTCGCAAAGAGTTTATGACAATTGCAAAGGTTGCAGCTGTCGGTATTCTTGCAATCGGTGCGGTCGGGTTTATCTTCTATTTCGCTATGGATTATCTTCCGCAATACTTTATTCCTGCCAGGTAATAAAAATGGTTGAAAACGATAGTAATAACGGTGACTCTAAAATCTTCGTTGTGAAAACGACAGTGAGTCAAGAAAAATCTGTTGCCAAGTCAATGGCATTGGTTGCTAAAAAAGAGCGTTTGGATGTTCGATCTGTTTTGGCTCCGGAAGAGCTGAGAGGATATGTCTTCGTTGAAGCGCCAAGCACCGGCGTTATCGCTACTCTGATTCAAGCCATTCCGCACGCTAAAATGCTGCTGAAAAGTCCGGCTGAATTTGGTGAAATTGAACACTTCTTAAAGCCCAGACCGATTGCAGCCGGCATTACGGAAGGATCGATTATTGAAATTACTTCCGGTCCGTTTAAAGGTGAAAAAGCCAAAGTCAAACGTATCGGCGCCACGCAGCATGACGAAATCACCGTCGAGTTGTTTGATGCGGTTGTTCCGATCCCGATTACAATTCGCGGCGATACGGTTCGCGTCTTGAAGAAGGAAGAAGATTAAAAAAGGAAAGGGAAGAAGATAAAAACATTAAAAAGATCAAATTCGATATTTGGTTTTTTGATTTTTATACATTGTATTAAAAAAGAGTGATTTTCACACGAAATGATGAGAAAGATTTAAATCAAAGAATTCGATTTATTACATCCTTTCAGGATGAAGTGTAATTGAATAATTCTGTTGAATTTGCCGCAGATTTAAAGTTTGCCGGTTCAGCAAATATCTTTTCATACTTATGATCTCAAATTTATTATTTTCGCAAACGGTGATTTAATGGTTAGTAAAGTCGAAGCTTTAGTTCCCGGAGGAAAAGCAACACCCGGTCCGCCGCTTGGTCCGGCGCTTGGTCCTCTCGGCATCAACATCAAATTAGTTATTGATCAAATTAATGAAAAAACAAAAGATTTCAACGGCATGCAGGTTCCGATTACAGTGATCGTTGCTGACGACAAAAGCGTTGAAATCGAAGTCGGTACGCCTCCAACAGCCTCCCTCCTTCTTCAAGAAGCAGGCGTTACAAAAGGCTCCGGCAAACCAAACACTGAAAAAATCGGTAACATTACCGTTCAGCAAGCCGCAAAAATCGCTCGCATGAAAAAGGATGATATTCTCTCTTACGACTTAAAAGCAGCCATTAAAGAAGTCACCGGAACCGGTGTCACTGTCGGCGTTACAGTTGAAGGCATGAATATCAGAGAATTCCAACAAGCCATTGATGCCGGTAAATTTGACGACATTCTTTCACAAGAAGAATGGTAACTTAAAACGGGACGGATCGATGCTATTGCTTCGATATCACCGTTTTTTGCATGTTATTTCATGGTTTTATGATTTCGATCAAAGAATTGATTAAAGAATCGATCAATCAACAAATCATAAAAACCAATAAATTTAAAAATAAATAACATGTTTTATTCACTCTTATAAAAGCCGTTTCAAATTGATCGGTTTTTATGATATTACATCCAAAAGCCGTAGAAAGCCGCAAAGGCTGACGTTAATTCGAATCATCCTGTTTTCTTTATGATGATTTAATTTTCGGGACTACGGGGAGGCCTTAAAATGGCAGATGTTTCAGTAGAACAAATCGTAAAGACATTATTAGAGGAGTCGCCCGCGCGTAACTTTATGGAAAGCGTCGACATTGCGATTAACCTTAAAAACATTGATTTAAATCAACCCAAAAACAGAGTTGATGAAGAAATCGTCCTTCCGGGAGGTCTTGGCAAGGAATTGAAAATCGGTGTTTTTGCAAAAGGAGATATTGCACTGCAGGCAAAACAAGCCGGAGCGAAACACGTTTTTGATGACGCAGATCTTCAAACAATGAAAGATGACAAATCTTTTGCAAAAAACATTGCAGATGAATGTGACTTCTTCATTGCGGAAACACAATTCATGCCGGTTGTCGGTAAAACCATCGGTACCGTTCTTGGTCCGCGCGGTAAAATGCCGGTTCCGCTGTTGCCGGGAAAAACCATCGGCGAAATGATCCAGGCAAAACAAAGCGCTGTTCGTATCAGATCCAAAGACAGAATGACATTTCACGTTTCTGTCGGGCGCCGCAATATGCCGCCTGAAAAGTTGGCTCAAAACATCGAAACGGTCATTTCCAGACTTGAACGCTCTCTTGTCAAAGGCAAGCACAACATCAAATCCATTTATGTGACAACAACAATGGGAAAATCTGCGAGGGTGATGTAATATGACAGAATCACGCGGTGCAGAAAAGACCCCGCAATGGAAAATAGATGAAATTGCCAATGTTAAGGATTTGATCAAATCCTACAGCGTGTTTGGTGTTGTCAGTTTTGCAGACATTTCCGCCAGCCAGCTTCAGACGATGAGGCGCAATTTAAGAGACACATCTGTTTTGAAGGTTCTCCGAAACACTTTAAACGAAAGAGCTCTCAAGGAATGTGACGGCAATGTTGCTGACATGGTTGAATATATTCAAGCGCAGACCGCTTTAATTTTCACAAACGACGATCCTTTCAAATTATACAAAAAATTAGAGCAAACCAAAACACCCGCTCCTATAAAGGCAGGCGCTATTGCTCCGTTTGACATTAAGGTCACCAAAGGTCCGACCGGATTTCCACCAGGTCCGCTTTTGAGTGAATTCCAAGGCGCCGGTATTCCAACAGCCGTTGAAGCCGGAAAAATCGCGATTAAGGAAGACAAAGTTGTTTGTAAAGCCGGCGAAAAAGTTTCCGCAAAACTGGCAGTTGCTTTAAACAAATTAGAAATTTATCCGCTTGAAGTCGGATTAATTTTAAGGGCTGTCTACGAGTCGGGTACAATTTACCTTCCTGACGTTTTGCATGTTGATGAAGCTCAAGTGTTTAACAACTTTATCAAAGCCGCCCAAGAAGCAGTCAACTTATCCGTCAATGCAGCTTACCCGACCAAGGATACAATTGAAATCCTCATTCAGATGGCACACACACAAGCCGTCAATTTGGGTGTTGAAGCTGAAATTGAAGACTCCGAAATTATGGACAAATTAATTGCCAAAGCCAACGCTCAAATGTTATCCGTTGCCAAGCAAGTCGCTTCAAAGAACGGTGAATCCGTTGATGAAGACTTAAAGAATATGATTTAAACAAAATTTACGAATAATTTATTAAAATAAACAACAGGTGAAATACTATGGAATATATCTATGCAGCACTTTTAATCTACAAGAGTGGTAAAGAAGTCACAGAAGAAGCAGTCACAGCCGTCCTCAAAGCAGCCGGTGCCGACGTCAACGAAGCACGCGTCAAAGCCCTCATCTCTGCCCTTGAAGGCGTCAACATTGAAGAAGCCATCGCCAAAGCAGCATTTGCAGCACCCGCAGCCGCCGCAGCACCCGCAGCCGCCGCAGCAGCACCCGCAGCAGCCGCAGCAGCAGCCCCTGCCGCTGAACCGGAAGAAGATCACTCCGAAGAAGAAGGCATGGCTGGTCTTGGTGCACTCTTCGGCTGATTTCAGCTGAAATTTTTGAGACTTAGGGTTCATGGGGAATTTCCTCATGAACCTTTTTTTTGGCTTTTCGTTTGTTTTTGGCTTTTCGTTTGCTTTTTAGCTTTTCGTTTGTTTTTAGCTTTTCGTTTGTTTTTGGCTTTTCGTTTGCTTTTTAGCTTTTCGTTTACTTTTTATTTATTTCATTTCTATAGATAATTTTTTAAAATAAATAAAGCCGCATTATAGCAATTTTTTAATATTATCTAATTCCTATTGCATTTAATTGTTATTAGTTTTTATTTTTAAAAGATATTTTAAACATAATTCAAGAAAGAACAAAAAAAGGAATCAATCAAATGACCCGCTCCACCCGTAAAACACCTCCTTCAAAAATAAATCCGGCGATTCTTTTATCGCTTGCAGTTGTATTGACAATCATAACATTCTCCTTACCCGCATTGGCAGCACCTGCCGGCGATTTTGACATTACCGGCGGCACATCAGGCGTCGATTGGGACTACGCATCCAATACGCTGACGATTTTGCAAGACGGCAATTATACCATTACAATGGCAACGGTTGGTTCTACTACTACCACTGATCGCATTCGGGTTAATTCCGGTCTGACGGCTGTCAATATCACGCTTGATAATGTGAGTATTGATGTGAGTTTGATACCCGAGGCTTGTGCTTTTGACATGACCGGTGCAAAGGTGAATTTGAGGCCGGTTAGGAATAATGTATTGAAAAGCGGAGAGAGTCGTGCGGGGTTGGAGGTTCCTGCCGGTGCGAATTTGACGATTGAGGGTACGGGCAGTTTGACAGCTTATGGCGGCTCCAACAGTAATTATGGCGCCGGCGGCAGTGGCATTGGCGGCGGTATCAGTGGCAGTGGTGGCAACATCACAATTACAAACAGCACTATTAATGCCATTGGCGGCAGCAGCAGCAATTATGGTGCAGGCGGTAGTGGCATTGGCGGCGGTGGCGGCGTTGGTGGCGGCACCGGTGGCAGCGGCGGTAACATCACAATTATAAACAGTAATGTTGATGCCATTGGTAACAGTGGCGGTACAGGCATCGGCGGTGGCGGCAGTAGCGGCGGCGGCACCGGTGGCCGCGGCGGTAACATCACAATTATAAACAGCACCATTGATGCCACCGGCGGCGATGGCGGCAGCGGTATCGGTGGTGGTAGCGGTAGTAATGGTGGCAACGGCGGTGGCGGCGGCAACATTACAATTATAAACAGCACTATTGATGCCACCGGCAACGATGGCGGCAGCGGTATCGGTGGCGGCAGCGGTAACATTGGCGGTCTCGGTGGCGGCGGCGGCAACATTACAATTATAGACAGCATTATTGATGCCACCGGCAGTAACGGCAGCGGCGGTATCGGCGGTGGTGGCGGCGGCGGTGGTGGTGTCGGTGGCAGCGGCGGTAACATACTCATTTATGGTGAAACTTCACTCATAACTGCAAAAGGGGGGTCAGGATCCTACCCCGGAAGTGACATCGGTGCAGGTGGCAATCCCTACGGTACACCCGGCAGCATATTCATCGCTGTACCGGAAGGCAATTTGAAAAATGGATCAAGTCCAACGGACATTATCAGCAACAACATCGTAACATTTACAGCAAATATTGCAAATTCAGCCGACAAAGTCACAGCAACTTTACCTGCGCCGTTTGACACAATCGATCCGATCGGACTGATGACCGGTCTTGATTCTACAGGGAAAAATCTGTCTATTTTTACAACATTTACGACTGAAACCATTGGTTTTGCATTGACCGGATACAGTGTCAGTCCTGCCGCAATAAACGGCAACTATCTTATGGCGCCAAATTCACAAATTGATTTTACAAAGGCTCCTACAGGTTCTTTTTCTGTCACAGGCGGGGTGCAGGGTACTGATTGGAATTATGTGTCTCCCACGCTGACGATTTTGAAAAACGGCGACTATACCATTACAATGGCGGCAGCCGGCTCGACCACCCACACTGATCACATCAAGGTTAATCCCGATTTGGATGTCAACATCACGATTAACAATGTGAAAATCGATGTGAACAGCACGCCTGATGCTTGTGCCTTTGACATGACTGATGCTGTGGTGAACCTGACGCTGGTTGGGGATAATGTACTGAGAAGCGGAATGGATCGTGCGGGTTTGGAAGTTCCCAATGATTCCGAAGTGACGATTGGCGGTACAGGCAGCTTGACAGCCACTGGTGGCGATGGTAATTACGGCAGTGGTGCAGGTATCGGCGGTCGTGGGAATAGTCATGGTGGCACTATTACTATAAACGGTGGAACAATTACAGCCATCGGCGGCGGTAACACCGGCAATATTTACAACGGCGGTGCAGGTATCGGTGGTGGCGGTCGTGGCAATGGTGGTAATATTGCTATAAACGGTGGAACAATTACTGCCAACGGCGGTTTGGGTTATGGCAGCGGCGGTGCGGGTATCGGCGGCGGTTACTCCGGTCACGGCGGCACTATTGCCATTACAGGCGGTGGTGTCAACGTTCAAGGGGGCTACTTCAGCGCAGGTATCGGCGGTGGTCAGGGTGGTCACGGCGGTACTATTACTATCACAGGCGGTGATATCAAGGTTCAGGGGGGTAGTTTCAGCGCGGGTATCGGCGGTGGCTCGAGTGGTCACGGTGGCACTATTACCATCACAGGCGGTGATGTCAACGTTACCGGAAGCAGCTTCGGTGCGGGCATTGGCGGTGGCCAGAGGGGTAACGGCGGCACTATTACCATCACAGGCGGTAATATCAATGTTACCAGCAGTGGCTTCGCCGCGGGCATCGGCGGCGGTCACACCGTTTCCGGCAGTGGCGGTAGTGGCGGCATTATTACAATCACAGGTGGTAATATCAACGCTAAAGGGGGCCGCGGTGCGGGTATCGGTGGCGGTGATGAAGGAGCAGGCGGCATCATTACTATAAGCGGTGGAACAATTACAGCTACCGGAAGTAATGGCAGCGCAGGCATCGGCGGCGGTGAAGGTGGAGCGGGCGGCGACATACTTATATATGGCGAAAATACGTTCATCCACTCAAAAGGCAGTTCGGAAGGGGGCGTGGCAGCACAAAATATTGGTGCAGGCGGCGGCAGTACCCCCGGAGCGCCCGGCAATGTATTTGTCGCTGTACCGGCAGGCAATTTGACAGACGGTTCAGGCGATTTCGGCAATGTGGTGAAATTTATTGCCAATCCGGACTCAGCCGACACGGTAACGGCAACTTTGCCTGCACCGTTTAATACAATCGGTGCGATAGACTTGATAACCGGTCTTACGACCGCCGGAAAAGATCTGTCGATTTTTACGACGTTTACGGGTTCGAATAATAAGAATATTGATTTTGAGTTGACCGATTACACTGTCAATCCTGCTGCAATAGGCGGCAGCTATCTTATGACGGCAAATGCACAGGTCGATTTTACGAAAGCTTCTGCGAATGATTTAGTCATCACAGGCGGAGTTGAGGGTACAGATTGGAGTTATTCCGGCAGCATACTGACGATTTTGAAAGACGGCGATTATACAATCACAATGGCGACAGCCGGCTCGACGACTTACACGGATCGCATCAAGGTGAATCCCGATTTGAACGCTAACATCACGCTTGACAACGTGAAAATTGACAGAAGCGGCATTACCGGTGCAGTAAACTCTCCCATTACTTGTGCTTTTGACATGGCGGCTGATTCAGTGGTGAACTTGACGCTTGTTGGTGATAATGTACTGAGAAGCGGAGAGAACCGCGCGGGTTTGGAGGCTCCGGACGGTACTGAACTAGCGATTGACGGTACAGGCAGTTTGACAGTTGCCGGCGGCGAGAACGGTGCAGGCATCGGCGGTACCGGCTACTACAGAAATTCAGGCGGCAATATTACAATAAACGGCGGAACAATTACAGTCATCGGAGGTTCCGACAGCGCGGGTATCGGCGGCGGTTGGGGCGGCGATGGCGGCAATATTATAATAAACGATGGAACAATTACAGTCACCGGCGGTTCCCACGGCGCGGGCATCGGCGGCGGCTGGTCAGAGAATGGCGGCAATATTACAATATACAATGGAACAATTATTGCCAACGGCGGTTTTCCCTATGGGGCGGGTATCGGCGGCGGCAATTTCGGTAATGGCGGCAACATTACAATATACGATGGAACAATCACAGCTACCGGCAGTTACTCGGGCGCAGGCATCGGCAGCGGTTACGTTACCAGCAGTGGCGGCAATGGCGGCAATATTACAATCATGGGCGGCAATATCAACGCCATCGGAGGTACCAACAGTGCCGGTATCGGCGGCGGCCGCGGTGCCAATGGCGGCAACATACTCATCTATGGAGAAACAACACAAGTGACAGCAGATGGGGGCATCGGCGGTGGCGGCGGCAGTACTCCAGGGGCGCCCGGAAACATTTTTGTCACTGTTTCAGAGGGCAATTTGTCAGATGGCTCATCAAATCTCGGCAATGTGGTGAAATTTACTGCCAATCCGGATTCAATCGACACGGTAACGGCAACATTGCCGGCACCCTTTGCTGCGTTTGGTTCGATTGATTTAATAACCGGTCTTACGGCAGCGGGAACAAACCTGTCGGTCATGACAACATTTACGGCAGAAGAAATTAAATTTGTGCTGACCGACTACACCGTCAGTCCTGCCATGATAACAGGTAGCTATCTTAATACAGCAAATGCACAGATTGATTTTACACAGGCGCCGACAACATACAGCATAACTGTGTCAGATGACGGCAACGGCAGCGGCAGTGCAAGCCCGACAACGGCAGCAGCCGATGCAACAGTTACCCTCTCTGCCACGGCAAACAGCGGCTATCAGTTTAAGGAATGGGAAATCGTATCGGGAACCATAACGCTGAACGACATTGCCGACCTTGATGCAACATTTACAATGCCTGCAAGCAACGTGGAAGTCAAAGCAACATTTGAATTGATTCCACCAACAACATACAGCATAACTGTGTCAGATGACGGCAACGGCAGCGGCAGCGCAAGTCCGACAACGGCAGCAGCCGGTGCAACGGTTACCCTCTCTGCCACGGCAAACAGCGGCTATCAGTTTAAGGAATGGGAAATCGTATCGGGAACCATAACGCTGAACGACATTGCCGACCTTGATGCAACATTTACAATGCCCGCAAGCA
>Ga0099364_10001303_pt1 | contig 41533 bp, 38 predicted proteins | sample TergutTh196P3_FD_73070 | JGI IMG/M metagenome (GOLD analysis project Ga0099364, IMG submission 73070) | Microcerotermes parvus P3 segment gut microbial communities from Pointe-Noire, Republic of the Congo - Th196 P3 | ecosystem: Host-associated > Arthropoda: Insects > Digestive system > Gut ...
GATGGCGGTAAAAGGATAAAAGGAAGAAAACGGCATATCATAGTGGATACCATGGGATTAATCTTAACAGTTGTTGTACACGCCGCCAATATTCATGACAGTCAGGCGGCAATGGAGGTTATTTCTTCTTTGAGGTATCGTTTTAAACGAATGATTAAAATAGTAGCTGACGGCGGTTATAAAGAGGGGCAGTATATTGTCACAATACGCAGCACGGGAACACCCGATTTCTTCGTCTTTGAATGTCCTATTGAAACTATCAGCGAGTTAATTAAACTCCACGAGCCTTACGATGTAGTCAACTGGTTCCCGTATGTCGCCTTAAACTACAACGGAACAGAGTATTATGGCAGGAATAATTCTATCACAGGAAACTTATACAACCTTTCCGGCGACTACAACCGGATAAAGGTAATCAAAAATGAAGGCGCCGACCATTACACGCTCGAATTTGCCGTGACCCTAAACGGCAAACGCCTTGAAGGCAACTACACAGGAACTTTTATTCGTGATTAGTTGTTAATGTTAAAAAATAACCACTATAACGTAGAGCCGTTGCGTGCACCGTTTTTACGGCTTATCTTCTTCCGATTTTGCAATCAACACTGTGCAAACTGTGTCGCCATAAACATTAAGAGTAGTGCGAGCCATGTCGAGAAAGCGATCAACTAATAAAATTAGTCCGATACTTTCGGCAGGAAGACCTATCAGTTGAATTATTACTATCGTCATTACCAAGCTCGCCATAGGAATACCCGCAGAACCAATGCCGACTAACAGAGCCGCAAACACAATAAAGGCTTGTTGTGCAATAGACAAGTCCATACCGTAAACCTGCGCAATAAAAATCACGGCAACGCATTCGTACAGCGAGGTGCCGTTCATATTGACCGTAGCGCCTACGGGCAGCGTAAAGTTGGCAATCTTTTCCGACACGCCGCAACGCGATTTGACGTGCGAAAGCGTTAAGGGCAGGGTGCCATTCGACGAAGCCGTTGAAAACGCCATTAAAAGCACATCGCGCATACGGTGCAAATGTTTGAACGGATTGATACGCCCCATAACGAAAAGCAATACGCTTAACGTAACGAACAGATGAAACGATATTCCAAGTAAAACCGTAAATGCGTACACTCCCTGACTTTCGAGCAATCGTCCTAATTTTTCGGGATTACCTGCTTCGGCGGCAACAACGCCTGCAATAAGTCCGAATATGCCTATTGGCGCGAGTTTGAGAATCAAAAGCGTTAAATTCATAATTACATCTCCAATGCCATCAATGGCTTGCTGTACTTTTCGTGCTCCCTTATGGGTTGATTTTCCAAGAAAAACGCCAAAAAAGATTGCAAACACAATGATTCCAACCATATTCATCGTTGTAAATGCTTGAAATACGTTATCGGGAATGATGTTTATCAAAAAATCGCGGAGCGACATTTGCATAATTGATTCTATAGAGGCGGTTTCCGGCAATGCAATTGTGATGCCCTGCCCGGGTTTTATCAAGTTCACAAAGAACAATCCTGTTAAAATGGCAATAAGACACGTGAACAGATAAAACCCCAGTGTTTTACCGCCTAACCGCAAAAAACCGTCTGTTGCGCTAATATTTGCCACGCCTCCCACCACGCTGCAAAACACTAACGGAACAACTATCATCTTCAATAATCTCATGAAAACCGTACCCAGCCAATCAACATAAGCGATTTGTTCCGTAAAATAAAAACCAAACAATATGCCTAAAACAATTGCTATCAATATTTGCCAATGCAGGGCGAGGTTTCTTTTTTTCATTTTTTAATTTGGTTGACGGAACAAATATAGTAAAATGATGATATTAAGTTGAAAATTTTGTGTATTAAAGTTAATTTTGCCTAAAAAACAGTTGTATTATAAAATATACAATATATATTTGCATTTTTAATAAAAACTTGTTTGTATAACTAATTAACAATAATCAGTATGAATCTAAAAAGAAGCACATTCATTAAATTAGGAGGAATGACGGCTGTCGGCTCTATGGCGGCAATTCCTGCTATGTTAACTTCCTGCGCCAATGCAACCTGTTCAAGCGGCGTTAAATGTTCCGGTCCCGATTTTGACGTAGAACAAAGAATTAAAGATCTTGGACTTGTCTTACCTCCCGCTCCAAGACCGGGATTGTTTAAGCCTGTTCTTGTATCAGGAAATCTGTTGTATGTTTCAGGACAAGGACCCGATAAACCCGAAGGCGGACAGGTTCTCGGAAAAGTAGGAGATGATTTAACTCTTGAAGAAGGAAAACATGCAGCTTATCTGACAGCGCTCACAATGCTTTCCGTAATAAAAGAATATTATGGTGACTTGAACAAAATTTGCAGGTTAATAAAAACGCTGGGTATGGTAAACTGTACGCCCGATTTTTATAGCTCTCCCGCAGTTATTAACGGTTTCAGCGAAGTAATGAGAGATGTATTCGGCGAGGAACATGGCATAGGAGTCAGAAGCGCTGTTGGTATGGTGTCGTTGCCTTCAAATATCGCCGTAGAGGTTGAATGTCATTTTGAATTAAAAGCTTAATTTGGTATTCATTTTAATTGAATATATGCGATAAATGGTTTTTTCATTTGTTTACCCCGGTTTTGCAATATTGTAGAATCGGGGTACTTTTTTACTATCTGTATAAATGAACAAACCCTCTTTGCTCTTCGCTGTCGTAATCAACATCGTCCCAGCCTAAGGCGCGGATTACATAAAAATATACTCCAGGTGTTGCCAGCGCCGAGGTGTTGTTTATTCTTCCGTCCCAGCCTTCCCAAGCTCTGAGAGCTTCTCCCTGACCTGTGAAACTGTAAACCATCATACCGGTTCTGCTGTAAATTTTGACAGAAAGATACCGCAGGGATTGTTTCTGAACCATGAAACGATCATTAATTCCATCGCCATTAGGCGTAAAAACATTAGGTATATCTAATAGCGACCGTTCAACTTCAATCTTGTCAAACCTCATTGAATCAATGCAGCCATGAGGGTCGTTTACAATAGTCAGTTTAACCGAATATTCGCCCGGTCTGTAATAAGTATGCGTTGGATCTTTTAATGTTGAAATACTATCTTTCCCATCGCCAAATTCCCACTTGTAATGCGTTGCCCCGATAGATTTATCGGCAAACGTTACCTCAAGCGGTGCTTCGCCTTTCTGCGGGTAAACGGAAAAATCGGCTTTCACATGAATAGATTCATAATAAAAAGACGATTGGCTTACGCATCCGAAACTGTCGGTCACCTGCAGCATATATGTTACATTTTCGAGAGGAGGCGAAAAAGTCTGAGGTTCAATGTATAAATCGGGATATGGAATAACTGACGAGGGGACGGAAGACCAAAGAAACCGGACCTCGTTAGGAAGCATTATTTCCGCTCCGTTTGCGGGATTACGGTAAGAAAAAGGATCGACAGCCGCCTCGCCGCTAAGAGCCACATAATCGCAAGTTCTGTTCATGAGCGATGCGCTTGAGTGAGGTTTATTTATAAAAACCCAGCCGATAAAATTAGTGTCAATGCCGCCGCTGATTCTTACCTGATATCCGCCTTCTTCGAGATTATTAGCGGTAGATGATAAAACTAAGTTATCGGTTTTTACCGGTTCGCTAAAACTTTTTGTATTGTCGTTCCACTTAAACCATTCAAATTTTGAGGCAGGAGCGTCTGCCGGAAGCGTTGCCGTAATTGTTCCTTGCTGCGTTCCCGAAGCGTTGCAAAATATAAATACAGGATCTTTAACATCAGGCTCTTCAGGGTAATTTGTATATCTCACGGCATTGCTGCCGGGAGCAGTTAGCTGAGCTAAAGCAGTCCCCGTTAAAAACAGAAATAAGATTGACACTATTTGGCGCACAGATAACATAATAATTACCTAAACGGAGTATTTTGTTTTTAAGTACAAAAATAACCAAAAAAATGAAACAAGCGGAAATGATAGGGGAAGATCAGGGGGCAATATATTTAAATTCATTCCGCTTTTTGACGAAATATTTTTTCATTTGGCATACTTTTTGTATATGTTATTATATGACGGCAGTTACAATGTGACTGACGAAGTGTGAGCTGTGGGGTTTTTTTCGCATGTTCAACAAAAGAAAAAAATAATTTTAAACAGCCTCATATTGATAACCGTTACATCTGATTTTTATTTATTTTTGCATGGTAAATTAAAACTAAAATGAAAAGAATTGCAACTCTGTTAATCATAGTATTGATCTTTGTATCATGTTCGTCTGAAAAAGGATATAGAATAAAAGGTAAGATTGAAGGGTCTGACGGCATTACTTTCTATCTGAAAATGAGGCAAGATGAGAACTTTGTTGATATTGACTCTGCCGTTTCCAAAAGAGGCTCTTTTAAGATGAAAGGCGGAGCGGTTGAGTACCCCCAAGCCGCTGTGCTTGCAGCAGGAAACACCAATAAAATGACCTCGTTTTATCTCGAAAACTCAAAAATTACCATTAAAGGCAGCCTCGATTCGTTGTTTATAGCCAACGTAACCGGTTCGAAAACGCACGATGAATACAAATCGTATATTGAATCGAATAAGCCGCTTACTGATGCTTATCAGGAGTTATATTCTGATTTTATGATAGTTGTAAGAAGTAACGATGAAGAACGTCTTGCGGAAATACGCGCAAAAATTGACTCCATTGAGAATGAGATGATTAAAAATCAAAGGGAGTTTGTTGTCAATAATCCTGCCTCATTTGTTACCCCTTCGTTTTTGGTAGGTCTAAGCGGCAATATGGGCGCTGATGAACTTGAATCGTATATTAATAATTTTGACGCGTCAATCTCAAACCTGCCTGTTGTACAAATGCTTAAAGATAAAGTTGCTGCTATGAGGTCTGTTGACATTGGAAAAAAAGCCCCCGATTTTACTTTGGATAACGTTGACGGAACCTCCGTGTCGTTATATTCTAAAGTTGGAGCAAAAGCGTTGCTGATTAATTTTTGGGCGGCATGGAACAGTTCATGCAGAGCGGAAAATCCAAATGTTGTAAAGGTTTACAACGAGTTTCACACGAGAGGTTTTGATATAATTGGAGTGTCGTTGGACAGGCAGCGGGAAGACTGGACAAAAGCTATCGAAGACGATAAACTCACATGGACGCAGGTTTCCGATATTAAATCATGGGATAGCCCTGTTGCCGCTCTTTATGCCGTAAACGTTATTCCCTCCAACTTCCTACTTGACGAAAACGGAGTTATTATAGCCAAAAATCTTCACGGAAACGATCTTTACAATAAGATAAAAGAGGTGTTGGAAGAGGAGTAAAACCCTTCAGCTCCTACAAAATGCCCGCTTCTATGTCAAGCACAATCATCTCTATTTCTGCGTCTTCGCCAAAACGGTCATACTCCGCTTTTAAATTTGAGCCGAATAACCGAGCAATGCCTTGCCAGAAAGCAGCGCTTATTCTACCCCTGTAATCCCGTATCAATTCAAAAGAGGTATTTTGAGTTTCTCTGTCAATCAGTTTTATTAAAATCTTGCCCTGAGTTATTGTCATTTTCATTAAATCTTCTTTAAACTCAGCAAATAAGTTCTTTTCAACATCATTAAGATAAGCCCTTCGTTCCCTTTCGCTTTCCAAAGATTCAAGTTCTCTATTAACATGACTTAGCCGTTCCCTCGCAATAATTGCATAAGGATATACTCTTTTTATATTGTATATGAGTCTTTCGTTTCTTCTGTAATCCCGCGCCGTTGCCGATCTGGAGTTGCCTCCAATTATTGTTACCTCTCTTATTTCAATTTCGGGCATAACAACACCGTTTCGCTCAACCTGTTGAATGAAATAAACCCTGTCGGGCAGCGAGTCGTTATCTTGTTGCTGCCCCAAAATATTGGCGCAAAACAAGCAAAGTAATATTATGAATAATACTTTTCGCATGATACAAAAATATCAAATTTTATGGATTTCTAAAATAACGCAAAAAAATAAAATGAACAAACAGGTATTTTTTAAAATTATTATACTACCTTTGAGTTGTTGATTTATCAAATAAAATATTTACGGGTATTTTATTATGAAAAAACTGTTGGAAAAACTTAACTATAAAGATCCGCAGAGAGTTGCGCTTCTGAATGCAGACGATAAATTCAGAACGCGATTAGCGGCTACGTTGAAATGTGTAACTGTCGATACGGAGATCGATCAGCGTTTTCCATATCATTTTATGATGGTTTTCGTAAAAAACATTGCTGATGTCGATCGGGTTGCCTGCGAGGTTATTCATAATCTTTCGGACGATGGAGTTTTATGGTTTTGCTTTCCGAGAAAAACTTCAAAAAAAATTGAAACCGACCTTTCAAAAGATTTTGGGTGGAAATCGCTCAACGATTCAGGCTTTCACGGAAGACGGCTTATAATTGTTAATAGCAACTGGTCGGCATTGAGGTTTAAACATGAAAAATATATAAAAAAGAACCCGTAAATGCTTATCTCTAACATTGAAACACAATTAGGCGTTATGATTGCAGGCGCGGTTGATGAGGGAATATGTATGTGCGAGTTCAGCGACAGAAATACCCTTGAAGCTGAACTCAACGACCTTAAACGATATTTAAAACAGGAAATAATAGAAGGAGAAAACGACCACATCAAAAATCTTCGTCTTCAATTAAATGAATACTTTGCCGGCACCCTAAAATTTTTCGACATTCCGCTTGTTACGCCCGGAACAGAATTTCAAAAAAAAGTATGGAATGAACTTCTGAATATACCATACGGCGTCACCAGATCGTACAAGCAACAAGCTGCCGCCCTCAATAACCCTCTGTCGATAAGAGCAGTGGCTAATGCCAATGGTATGAACAGAATAGCAATAATAATACCCTGCCACAGAGTTATAGGCTCGGACGGCAGCCTTACAGGATATGCAGGTGGACTGCATAGAAAAAAATGGCTGCTCGATCACGAAAAGAAACACTCAGGCACAACACTCAACAATACTTTGTTTTGATTTTGCGTAAAACTATATTATAAAAACTTACAAATATGACGTCAAGCCGTTTGATTTTTACATTATTATTCTCAGTCATGACCATTTCGCTTCTTACCGGATGCGCTAACAACGAATCGGTAGAGGCTTGCCTTACAGGTCATAAATACGGATTTTTCGGAGGCTTGTGGCATGGTTTTATAGCTCCGTTCGACTTTATCGGCATGTTATTTAGTGAGAATATCACCATGTACGCTCAAAACAATAACGGAGGTCTTTATGCTTTGGGTTTCTTGCTTGGAAGCGGCGGATGGGGATTTTTGGGAAGCAAAGGAAAGCGCGTATTCAAAGTACATCGATTCAACCATCGCACCAACTACCAATCCGATAAATTTGACCGTGCCGAAATAATTGAGTAAACCTTTACAGCAAAATAGCTTATGAGTTTTTATATCAAATTTTGGCTGTAACAAAAAAATCCAATGATGTTTTTAGCGTTGTCAATTATTGCGTACAAGTAGTAACTTTTGAGATAAATTGTAGGTCCAATAGTACGGTTCAGTGTTTTGAGATAAGAGCCGTGGCAAATGCCGCTATCCCCTCTTCGCGTCCGATAAAGCCGAGTTTTTCCGTGGTTGTGGCTTTTATTGATATATTTTCGCGGTCGGTTGACAAAACAGATGCAATGGTTTTTATCATTTCAGGAATGTGAGGCGATATTTTGGGCTTTTCAAGACATACAACGCAATCAATATTCTCAATGCCACATCCTTTCTCTTTTATCAGGTCGTGCGTTTTTTTCAGAAGTACCTTGCTGTCAATGTTTTTATATTCACTTGAAGTGTCGGGAAAGTAAAATCCGATATCTCTTAATCCGGCGGCTCCAAGCAACGAGTCGCATATTGCGTGGATAAGCGCATCGCCGTCTGAATGTGCTACGCAGCCTTTGTCCGATGGTATCGCAATGCCGCCAAGCCAAAACGGAAGACCTTCTTCAAGTCTGTGAAAATCAATTCCATGACCAATTCTTATTTTCATACGTTTGATCTATATCCTACATCGAATGACAGCGAGAATCTTAAAGTTCTGGCTAAAGGGTGGTTCTGTACAACAGGCATGAGGTATGAAAAGTCGAGGGTAAAAGCGTTAAGTTTAAAGCCGGCTCCTAAAGTGAAGTACCTCAGGTTTCCCTTTGTTTCGTGTTGATGAAAATATCCTCCGCGCAAAGCGAAAACATTACTATACCAGTATTCGACTCCTGTTGAGTAAGTTATTTCGCGCATCTCTTCCCTGAAACCGCCCGGGGCATCGTAAAACGACTGGAATATTGCAACCGGAACGGCTACTTTTTCGTTTTTTCCGGCAATAATGCTATCCGGTTTTGCCGCACTTGTTATAGGAGGAGTCGGAACAAGAAGTTTATTCAGATCGAGAGCAAAAGTTATTGAGTTATAACCGTCAATATCAACCTTTAACGCACTTCCAACGCCCATATTCATAGGTATAAAATCAGAGGAGGCTTTTGAATCCGAGTAATTCATTTTTGACCCTATGTTTGAAAATACAAGTCCGACTGCTATATTGGCGTTTTTGCCCATTAGCGAGATGTCGTTGTGCCAAAATCCCGAAATGTCGGCAGCATAAGATACGCCCGGTTTTGTTGCCGTTCCGTCGGAGGAATACATGCCGCCCGATAGGTTTGAATAGATGAATCGGAAAGCGACCGCTCCCGAAATTTTTTCGGAAAAAAGGCGCGTGTATGCCGCATCTATTGCAAATTCGTGTGGTCTGAAATTAAGCTGATAGTTGCCGAGATCGTCATAAAAATGAATATTCCCAAGCGAAGAGTAAAGCAACCGCGAACTAATTACCTGTCGTTGGTCAACACGGGTAAACCCCGTCAACAGGGCTATATTAATATCGTTAACCAGCGTTGTCAGCCACGGCACGTATGAAAGTCCTGCGCCTGAATTATTGTCGACAAAGGCAAGTTTTGCCGCGTTCCAATGCGAGCTGAACACATCGGGCGAAGTAGCTATTCCCGCATCGCCCATTCCGCCCGCTCTTGAATCGGGAGCTATGGTAAGAAACGGAACTACGGTACGGATTACATTTAATCGTTCATGATATGGCTGCTGGGCAAGCAACAACTGTCCACACAGCGCAAAAAAGAGACCTAACAATATGTTTTTCATTGAAAGAATTACTTAAGTTTTCAAGTATAAAACTAATATTTAGTTTAAATATTGCGTTGGGAAGAAAAAAGACCGGTGCAAATAACGCCGTAAAACTGAAAATTTAGGGTTGAATATTTAAAATAGTGGTTAGCTTTATAGCGATTAATGGTTAGCGAATAACCTGTCATGCTGCGAAAATGCCGGCAGAGTCGATATAAAATTCCCCGGGATTTAATATGAGTTCCAGACTCGTAAGCGTCTTCCGTCATAGCTTGTTCTGTAGTTTTTAAGCGGATATCTGCCTGCGCCTTCAACCGGAGTTCCATTGACGGGCAGTCCGTATTTGGTTTTGCATTCGGGACAAACGGCAAATAGAGAACTTGACTTGTCAATTTCGATTCTTACAGCCGAGCCGTTAAGCGCGTAATCGTGGGGGCATGTACGGTCGTATGCAAAAAACTCGTCAATTCCCGAATGAATTAATATGCCGTTTTCCGCAAAGCCTGCCGCCCGAAGACCAAAATTATTGGTAAATTTATTAACCGTAACAGTCTCGCCAATAGAGGTAAGCGATATAAATTCGGGGTCGGCAAGGTTGATTGTAAAATCGACATAGACGTTTGGTATCACGTTATTTTTGCTTTTTTTACAAGAAAATATCATAACAGATAATAATAATACTGTAAATAAAAAAAGAGTTGTTTTGAATTGTTTTTTCATTTTTTGTAGTATTTTCGCAGGCACAAAATTAAAAGAAAATGTTATGCGCAGTATGATTAAGCATATAATTATACTTTTAGCGTTTATTACAATAGACGTTAATGTTGTTAATGCCGGCAACGTTTTGGGTTTCGGTGCAGGCAGTTTTGCAATGGTGCAGCCGCGTGCGGTTAGAAAAGCCCAAAAAGCGCAGGAGAAAAAAGAACGGGACGAGAAAAAGGCGATAGCAAGAAGCAGCAAAGAGACTCAAAAAAGAGCTTATGAAATTCAGTCGCCCGAAGTTAAAAAACGAATGAAAGAGAACAAAAAAGAGATAAAAGCAAGAGAAAAAGCAAGAAGAAGACAGAATAATTCACAAACCAGAATAGGTATAAATAAATATAGATAATTTTTATCGTATTTAGTTTGTTTTTTAAAAAAAGGTTTATACATTTGTGGTGAAGAGTTCCGGCAGGAGTCGGGATTCTTTTTATTTTTTTAAAATTATGAAAAAGACAACAGAAGTAATTTATATGACAGAAGAGGGTCTTCAGAGGCTGAGAGACGAACTTAGCCATCTCAGGACTGTTGAGCGACCAATAATATCAAGGCAGATTGCGGAAGCCAGAGACAAAGGCGATCTTTCGGAAAATGCCGAATATGCAGCCGCAAAAGAGATGCAGGGAATGCTTGAAATGAAAATAAGCAAACTTGAAGATCAGGTTGCGAAGTCGAGAATTATTGATGAAAGCAAAATCGATACATCGGTAGTAAGGATTTTGAACAGAGTTAAGATAAAAAACCTGTCGAATAATGCTGTGAACGAGTACCAGCTGGTGCCGGAAAGCGAAGCAAGCCTCAAACAAGGCAAGATAGCCGTCAGTTCGCCTATTGCTCAAGGCATAATCGGAAAAAAAGTTGGGGACGTTGCGCAGGTAAAAGTGCCTTCGGGGTTAATTTCCTTAGAAATACTTGAAATCTCAATGTGAAAAATATGGCAACAATTTTTACACGAATCATCAACGGCGAAATTCCTTGCTATAAAGTGGCTGAAGACGACCGCTATTTCGCGTTTTTGGATATAAATCCGCTTAAAGCCGGACACACATTGGTAACTCCCAAGAAAGAGACTGATTATCTGTTTGATATTGAAGACGAGTCTCTTGCAGGCATGATAGTTTTTGCAAAGAAAGTAGCGGCGGCTATAAAAGAAGTCTGTCCGTGCAATAGGGTAGCGGTTGCTGTTCTTGGCTTGGAAGTTCCTCACGCTCACATACATCTTATTCCTATGGATAGTATGAATGACGTCAACTTTGCAAACCCCAAGCTCAAATTTACTCAGGAAGAATTTAAGGATATTGCCGATAATATTTGCAAAAGAGTAAGGCTATAGCCCTATCTACAAGCGGGCTTTGTTAATTTTCCATGCTGAATACGGAACTATAAAAATCAATCAGTTTTTTACTTTCGTATTCCCACGAAAGTTCGTTCAAAACTCTGTTGTAGCCATATTCGCCCATCTCTTTGCGGATAGATTCATTATCCAATAAGTAAATAATCTTTTCGGCAAAGTCTTGCGTACTTGTGTTTTCGGCATATAACGAAGCCTTTTGTGCAGAAAAACGCCCTTCTTTTAAATCGTACTGGACAATAGGCTTTTTCAGAGCCATGTATTCCATAATCTTGTTCATTGTCGAAAGATTATTCATCTCGGTCGGTTTATCGGGATTTACGCACACATCAGCCGTATTCAGAATGTCAATCAGCAGTTGGTCGGGAACACGTCCGTAGAAATCAACATAATCGGTAAGCCCCATATCAGCAGACAGTTGTTCCAATGTCTCTAAATACGAACCGCCCCCTACTATGGCTACCTGAATATCATTGCGTTTTTGAATAATATATTTAACGCTTTCGAGCAACAAATCAAGACCTTCCTGTTTTCCAATAACTCCGAGATAGCCAATCAGATATTTTTTCCCTTTTTTAAACTCTGGTTTTGGATCTTGTAATTTCAGCCGGTCTAATTTTGGTCCGCTACGCACAATTTGCACTTTATCGGGATTCATTTTTCCGCGCGAAACGGCAATTTCTTTATACGATTCGTTGGTAGCAATGCTTGCAACCGCATTTTTGAAAGTTTGTTTTTCAAAAAAGAGCATCAACTTGTAAAAGAAATCTTCCCTACCGTATTTTGTAATATATAATTCCGGGGTAATGTCGTGGTGGTCAAAAACATATTTTACGCCTTTTCGTTTGAAAAATTTAGCGGTAAGATAAATCAAGTCGGGTGGGTTGCAGCCGTGGATAACATTAAACGGTTTTTTTTTATAGATTTTATGCGCAAGTTTTATTTCCCAATAAATTGCCGTTCCATACTCCAATAAATAAGCCAACGCGCCACTTGCTTCAAACGGCAACGGGTGGCGGTAGATTTCTATTCCGTCAATAACTTCGTAAGGCGTTAAGTAGCCTTTCATTTGCGGACAAATAATAGAAACTTCGGCGCCATGTTCTTTTAACGTGGTCGCCTCCTGCCAAACCCGCCTGTCGAAAGGGACTGGCAAATTTTCGACAATAATCAAAATGTGTTTCCCTGAAAATTCCATATCGTTTTTATTTTACTATAACGGTATCTTCATTAGAAAAATATGTTCCGTCATTTAAATTTTTGCCCCAATTGATACCTGTGTAATTTTTCAACTGTAGAAATTCATCGCCCAAACGCACAAAATCAATAATGATTTTATCTTTAACCGATTTCAGTTTTTCAATAAATTCCTTTTCTTTTGTATTGACTATCAAGACATCGGAATTTTCGATGACATAATCCAAATCGGGATTTAACAGTTTCGACAGATGCGGAATACGGGCGTCTATATAATCCTTATTTGTTCCGGTCAGCATAGTTGTATTTACGTTTTTGTCGTAAATAATAATATCCGCGCCTTTTCCCAACAACGATTCTATTACCCTCACTGCGGGACTGTTGCGCAAATCGTCCGTTCCCTCTTTAAAACTTAACCCAAGAAAGCCCAATTTTTTGTTCCAATATTTATGAATCATTTTTGTAGCGCGGGCAATCTGATTATCGTTGGTTTTGTCAATACTATCAATAACAGGCACATCTACATACAAATCGTGTGCAAGCGTTTGCAGCCCCTTCAAATCTTTCGGCAAACACGAGCCGCCGTAAGCAAAACCCGGTTTGAAATAATATGAAGAAATATTTAACTGCCTGTCTTTACAGAAAATATTCATAACTTCATGGGAATCAATCCCCAACTCGCTGCAAATATTGCCAATTTCATTAGCAAAAGAAATTTTTAGCGCATGATAGGTATTATTTACATATTTCATAAATTCGGCAACTTTCAGGTCGGTTATGATGATTTCCGCAGGCAGTTGTTCGTAAAGTTGCGCTACTTTTTCAGCAGCTTGTTTGTTGTCCGAACCAATCAAAGTCAATGGCGGATTGTAATAATCTTTCACCGCCGTACCTTCGCGCAAAAATTCAGGATTATCAACAACCGCAAAACCTTCATTGCGTTTTTTGCCCGAAATTTTTTGCAGAATATCGGCAATTTTGTCGCAAGTTCCCGGCATTATCGTAGAACGTACCGCCACAATGTGAAACTCGTCTTTTTGTTTTAACGCCGCGCCGATACGCTCTGCAACATTGAAAATATATTGCAGATTCAAATGTCCTTTTTCAGAACTTGGCGTACCAACGGCAATAATACTGATTTCCGATTGCAAAACAGCCTTGTTTGCATCAGTTGTGGCAGAAATATTACCGGCAGCGTGTTGTTCGGAAGTTATTCTGTCAATTTCTGCCTCAATAATGGTTGGTTTGCCGCCGTTAATCAAATCAACTTTATTCTGATTAACATCAACTCCAATTACCTTGTGTCCGTTTTGCGCCAAGCAGCCCAAACTCACACAGCCTACATAGCCTAAGCCGAAAATACTAATGTTCATTGTTATCTATTTTTATATTTGAAACTAATGTAATGTCTTTATCTATTGTAATTTCGGAAACAATAACGTTTGTCGGACACTTTTGCATAAAAGAACTTGAATACCAGCCAAATATCGGCTTTTCATTTCCATAAATTGTTGAACACAACAGTTTTTTATCCAATTCCAATTTAACTTTTATTCCCGATCCATGATTTAACGTGTAAATTCGCTCTGTTTGAGAGGTTATTGATATTTCGGGATATAAATGAAACGGCAAAGTTATCATATGTTCCTTATTGTCAGAAATTCTTATTTCATCAACAACGGTAAAACAGTTTACTTTTTTATCGAAAACAATTTCTCTAATATGAGAAACTCCTTTGTAGCCATTATGAGCGGCTTTTACAGTTTCCAATTCTTCATTTTGATTTACACTTAAAACCTCGCATTTATAATGTTTTAGCCACATCGTATCGCCGACATGGGCTGCCTGATTTTTCCCGTCAACACAAACTGTGTTGTGAGCCGGTGTGCCGACAAAATATTCACGCCACTGTTTTGAAACATGATAGGAATACGTCCCGGAATCTATAAAGACAGGCGTTCCGTTTACGCTCAAAATGAACGACAAAGCGTCAGCGTGTCCATGAGCCGCAATAGACAAATATCCCAACGGCGCGGCGTCAAAATGTAGGTAAATCTCTTTTTCGTTTTCCTGTTTTCTGAAAATAAAATGTCCTTCCGGCATGTAAAACGAACTGTTTTGAACAGTGTTATTAGCCGGAATCGAATCAAAGATTTTCTCTCCTGCCTCGCCAAATAAAATGCGGTTTTTCAAATCAAAACCCGCCGATTTTGGTTTGAAACGCTCTTCGTTAAAAATAATTGCAGCCGAAGCAAGCAGCGACTTGAAGTTGTTGTAATGCGCATCGTGAGAAAGCAGAATAACCTTTCCGTCATCTTCATCGCCATATTGCGGAAAATTGGTTTTGCAATCGGTAAAAGCAAAAATATATTCAAAAATTTGATACAACGTTTTTTTATATTCGGCAGAAAAACTGTTATTCGTTTTTTCGGCAACTACAAATGCTATCAAGAAAAAATCGGTTATAAGCTGAATGTATTCCGCTGCCTCTTCACGATTTACTCCGTTTGAATGTTGCCTTACAATCTCTTTCTCCAATCCTCTATTTGCATATTTCAACCATTTTTTCGACTCTTGAAAATTCCATTTAGAAGCCGCTATGAACAAACCTGCATATTCGGAAATTAAATGATTATTGGCAGAAGAATATAAAGAAGGATTGAGGTACGAATAAAGGCAATGTTGATAAATACATGGTATCCAACTGTTATTAACGAAAGACCTGAACCACGAAATATCTACATTTTCAACATTCAATATCTCCCAACTTACAAACCAGTTAATCAGTCGAATATTGACTTCGATGTTGCTGTACCAATTGATTCCCAATAGGTAGGGGTTATTTTGTATCCACGATTCGTTTATTTCAACAAATTGCCGCAGGTATTTTTCATCTTTTGTTACGGCATAATTGACGGCAACTTGCGGAAGAAACAATAACCGATTAATTTCCCAAACATTTTTTGCAGAAAGGTCTTTATCGCTGCGAATACTCATAGATTTGGAAAATTTCAAAGGAAAATTTCTGCCGGAAAAAATATCTTTGTGCCAGTCTATCTCTTTCACGGAATAATCAAACGTTCTGCCGAAAACATTTATCGTTGGCTCAAAAAGCAGTTGTTCTTTTTCAATTTCCACAACAGGCAAACACGCTTTTGTTTCATAATTGGAAACAAAAGCACATTTTCCAGCCTGCCGTTTTTCCTGTTGTTTACGAATCTGCTGAAAGAATCTGTAGGGCAACTCCCGCAGGGACATTGTGCGTAATCTGTTTATGTACCAAGATAATGCCATTAGGTATTTAAATGATTTTTTTCGTATTGCGCCAAGAACAAATTTCTGTTTCGTTTCGGACACTTTCTCGAAGTCCGCCATAAATCAAATACGATTTTGTTTTTTCGTTCAGTTTTTTGTAGAAATTCAATCCTTTGAAAAAGTCAGAAGACACTGTTGATGAAGATTTTATCTCTATGTTTTTTATTTGTATTTCTTCGTCTATCAGACAATCAATTTCATTGCCCGTGTTATCGCGCCAGAAGTACAACGGCGGTGTTTCGGCTCGGTTGAAATAGTTTTTCATTAAATCGGCAGTCACCATATTTTCAAACAACGCACCTTTTGCCCAATGCGCTTCCAAATCTTCCAGCTTTTTTATGCCCAGTAAACTGCAAGCCAAGCCTGTGTCGTAAAAATAAAGTTTTGGAGTTTTAACCAAACGTTTGGAAAAATTTTGATGATGCGGTTGCAAAAAAAACACTACGAAACTTGTTTCCAGTATTGAAAACCACGATTGAACTGTTTTCAAATCAACGCCAAGTTCGTTTGCAATATTGCTGTAATTAAGCAATTGCCCTATCCGTCCTGCTGCAAGGCGCATAAATTTTTGAAACAGAAACAGATTGGATACATTTACTATTTGTCTTATATCCCGTTCCACATAAGTCTGAATATACGAAGGATAGAACATGTGCGGCTCAATATCATGGTCGTAAATACGAGGATAAAATCCTTTGAATAAATGAGTTTCATAAGTATCCGAGAGTAAATTTGCTTCTTGCAATTCTGCAATGCTCAACGGCAATAAATGCGTTACAAACACTCTTCCTGCAAGGCTTTGCGAAATTTTAGCCGACAGTAAAAAGTTTTGTGAACCCGTCAAGATGAATTCTCCCGGACGATTGCGATTGTCGCTTATGGTTTGAATATACGAAAATAATTCGGGAAACAACTGAATTTCATCAATGATAAGCCCTTCTTTGAAGTTTGTAAGGAATGAGCGGGGATCGGTTTTTGCCTCTTCAAGCGTATCCGGATTTTCGAGATTCATATAGTCGTAATGAGGAAAACAGATTGTAGCAAGGGTTGTTTTCCCCGACTGACGCGGTCCGGTAATGGAAATAACAGGCATTTTGCCTGCCATTTGCCGTATCTTCTCTATGATACTTCTATAAATCATACTGTAGAGACATGTTTTTACAAATTTAGAATTTAACTCCGGATTTGTAAAATAATTTAATGTTATTAGCGCTTTAAAAGGGAGACAGTCAGATTAAACTTATTTATTATGTTGTATATTACTTGATTATTGCAAATAAGGTCTACTTCTTTTACAAAAGATTTTTGTATTTAACCGTTTCTCTAATGAATTAAAATTTCGTTATATATATTTTCAAGTTGCAAAATCACGCTGTCGGGCAAATATTTTTCTGCCATTTTTGCGGAAACATTACCAAACTTTTCTATATCCTGCGGATTTTCAATAAAATGTTTCATAGATTTTTCTATTTGCTCGAAATTGCCCGGACTTATTAAAAATCCATTCTCACTATTTTTGACGATTTCCGGTATTCCGCCGACATCGGTTGAAATTATCGGTTTTCCGTATGACATCGCTTCTAAAATTGAGATAGGAAGCCCTTCATTGTAAGAAGGTAAAATGTAAATATCCGAGTTTTGTAGATATTGTACTTTTGTATCATTTTGAACCCACCCCACAAGTTTCACAATATTGCCAATCTTATATTTTTCAATAAGTTTCTGTAATTTAGCGCCTTCGCCATTCCCGCCAACAATCAACTCAATGTTATTGTCAAACAATTCAATATTATTTTTTATTACTTCGATAACATCAAATATTCCTTTATTGTTACCAATAAGTCCTAAAAACAAAAAACCTATTTTCCCTTTTTTATTGTTCTTCTCTTTAATAATCGGATAATCAATGATATTAGGCAATATTTCTATTTTTTCAGGATTAAAATTTTCTTCAAAGAACAGTTTCCATGATTCTGAAAGACAAATAAGTAAATCGCCACCGTTAATAAACTTTTGAATTGCCTTTTTAATTATTTTATTTGATTTTGTAAAATATAAATGATACCTACCGCTGTGAACATGGTTAATGACCTTTTTTCTAAACAGATATTTAGAAACTGTAAAACAAATAAATTTTCGGTAAAAACTACTGCCTATTGAACTGTGTATATGTACAATTTTAATATTTCTGTTTCGTAACAAAGTATACAGTATTCTTAATAAACCTGTTAAAAACACATACGTTTTATATAACGCTGAACCCACTTTATGTGTGGGTATAAAATTAAATTCCTCAAAATTCTTACTGTAAATATCAATAACGGCTCCTATTCCGCCTCGGTGATTGCGATAATCGGGACCTATGGTAAGAATTTTTTCGGATATTTGTTTGTCTATGCTCATTGCAATAACTTTCTTGTAATCACATAATTGCCCTCGGTAGCTTGAAAATACACAAGATTGTTATCGTTTCTGACCGTCTGCGTTTGGGACGATCGAGGTCCCGTTATTTCCCAATCCCCTTTTACAAGGTCGGTAATCAGCACCTTGAATGTTCCGGAACCTCTGATATTCAAGTTGACGGGAAGATTTTCAATATTGCCGTTTTTGGAAAATAAAACAATCCTGTCGCCGATTTTTACGCCCGTCTGTCGCTCGGTTTCTACTTGCTCTACCGCCAACAGGCGGTTATTTCCGGCATCGGTTACCTGCATTACATTCAAAAAAACATCCGTTTCAGACGGCGTTTTGGGCGACAGTTCGATGCGCCATACAGCTCCATCATTAGAATTGTTTCTGTTTGATAACTGCTGCGGATAATTTCTGCCGGCAACGCTGAACTCGTTGCCTGCGCCGCCAACTTTTGTCAAAAGCGTATTTTCCGGAGCCGGAAGCAAAACGGTGTTTACCAGTTTTCCGTTATATCCTCTTTCATTACGCGTTACGGTACAGACATTTCCATTGAAAACAGGTTCCTGCACACAATGCAATAGCCATGTTTTCTTGAAATCCCTGTTCGATGAAACAACATAATCGTAAACAATCATGGCGGCAGGCACTTGCGAGCTGTTGAGATTCAAAAACACAAACGCCCGTTGATGATTCCTTACCTTATTGGTATAAGCCTGCGTGATGTCGCCTTTTAAATATGAGTATTCGGGCGTTGCGGTATTTGGACCGAAATCATACGCAACAACCTCGCCTGTTTTAAATTCATTGCTCATCACTTGAGTAATCGCAGAAGGTTCGGTACCGCCACTAACAAATCGCTGTCCTCCATCGTTGGAATAATTTGTGCTGCCATACCGGAACGTTTCGGTTGGATTGTACACCAACATACAGTTGTGGGCAATTGTGCGCTGATAATAATTCATAAAGTGAGAACTGCCATATCCGCCCTGAGTTCCTTCGTAAATACCGGAATTAACGGCAAGCGGACCTTTATAATAGATTTGAAAATTTCCGGCGTCAAAATGTTGGTGATTGTTAAATTGCCGCTCTTTAATTCTCATTTCCGCCACCACCGTATTTGATGTCAAAGAAACATCTGTATTCCATCCTGTGCGCGCAACCATACCCCCCAAAGGTGACGGAAAATATCTTGTGAGCGGCAACGCTGCAAGGTTATTGTCGGCTGACACAGCCGGATCGATAAGCAACAGGTCGTATATCGGGTCGTCTCCAATATTTTTTTGTCTGATTGCCTCGCCCATCAACAGCGGGTCTTTATAATAGCTTGCCACGTAAGCAAAACCGGAATAAGACCAGTATTGTCCGAAATCGTTGGAATTTTCCTTAAAATCGTCTCCGTCTCGAAACAGTTGACCGTCCGGGCGGCGCGTATAAATCCAGTAGTAAGGCATTTTACCCTGAAATTCACTTGTAATGTTCGGATAGCCCATACGGTCGAAAATAAGCGTGGTATAAACTTCCCACAGATAGCGATATGGACCGTAAGCGCTGCCCTGATGATGATGACCCGAAAGATATGCGTAATTTTGAGCAGGAATAAATTCGGCAAAGATACGCCCCGCAACACGTTGGTATATTTCCGGTTTTTCATCGTAAACCGCAATGCCGAAGGAGAGAATATCTCTTGCCAGCTGTGCCTCCGTGCCATGCCCCACAACAGACCCTTGAACCAGCCGAGGCCATCTTACTTCCATGTCGGCTGCCAAACTTTCCATGATTGCTATCAACGAGTTTTTCTCTGCAAGGGGAATCAAATCGTAACACCAGTCATATACTGCGGCGGTGGCAAGTATGATTCGTCCGATGTCGCGAAATACATTTCCGCTTTGAGGATTGATTATCAATGTATTATGCATATTGAAAATGTAATTAACGGCTTCGTTGCCTATATTCTTGTCGCCGGTAACGGCATACATAAAAGCTCTCGCTTCGATAACGTTAATCGTCTGCAAATCGTAATTGTGGCTGACACCCTGTCTTAATTTTCCGTCTGTCGGAAATATTGAGTTCAATCTTACCCTGCTCCATAAATCCTGCAACAATGGATTCTCCGCATTCTTTTTTATTGTTTCTATATCGGATTTACGAAAAAACAGACGCGGATGTTCCGGAGGCGGTACGGGAAGCGTTAAATTCACTCCTTCGCGGTCGGTCAACGCGGGATAGTCGATTTCTTTAAACCGCGCAGGGTCAATCTGGCGAAAAGTCTGTATATCGACATCAAAACAAGCTGTCGCAAGCGAGGCGGCAATAAAAAATATAAATATCATACTCTTTTTCATTTTACTGTTATTTTTATTTATTTAGTAAGGATTTATATAAGTCCCTGTATTTTTTGCACATTATTGAAATATCGAATCCCTTAACGTATTCGTAAGCGTCTTGTGTCATACGCTCCATTTCTTCTTTATGATAATATAACCACGAGATTTTTTCAGCCAAATCAAGAGAGTTTTCACTCTCAAACAGCAATCCGTTTTTTCCATGTTCAATTAATTCATTGGAACCCGAAATGTTGCTCGCAATAACGGGAAGCCTTGCCGCCATTGCCTCCAGCAAAGAGATGGGCAACCCCTCAAATCGAGACGGCAGAATGAATAAATCGGAACGGGCTAACAATTCGGGCACATCTTCTCTGTTGCCTAAAAAATTAATATCTTCCGAAAGATTTAAATCTTCAATCAGTTTTTTCAGATATTCAAAAGAGTTAGTATCATATCCATATACCCCGCCGACAAAATTGCAGATAAATTTCATGCCTTTGTCTTTACATTCTTTTAAGGCTTTAATAAGAATATCCTGCCCTTTTACCTGATGAGTAATTCTCCCTACATTGATGATGGTGAACGTGCCGTCATTGTCAAGGCGCTGTTTCCATTTTTCGGTATCAATTCCGTTATATATTTTCACTGCTTTCAAGTTATTTTGAACACAGTCATTTAAAACAGCCTCCGATATTGCTATATTCATATCCATAAAAGTTCTGTTGAGGAAAAGATTTTTTATATCCCAATTTTTGACAATGACAGAACTGTGAATTGTATAAACGAGCTTCAATTTGGGTTTTATAATTTTGCACAGTATTGACCACATCCTGCTGCCCGAATTGTGCGAATGAACAATATCAATACGGTTTTCTTTGATGATTTTTAATAATTGAAACAGGTATTTGGGGTGTTTGTGTTCTTCTTTTCTGTTTAAAAAATATGCTTTACAACCTGTTTTTAAGAGTTCTTCTTTGAGGTTTTCATCTATCAAATTATTCATTATCACAACAGTAACATCTTCCTTGCTCGCCTTTACAAATTCGATAAGCAGTTTTTCCAAGCCGCCAACTTCGAGTGACGATAATAACTGCAATACATTTATTTTTTTATTGTTTATGCCCATATATGCTTATTTTAGCGGTTTAACGCTTTTGTGCATTACCTCAAGAAAATACAACAGCCGACAATAACCCTTATGCAGCAAATAAAAGTGTAGCGTTTGTTTCCACGGCAACTCCTTATAGGGATATGAAGAGGCTATTTCCCGCCAAAAATGGTAATCGGATACCTCTTTCAACCATCGCATCTTTTCCCTCTTTGCAAGCGATGAGCGAATATATTGACGTATACTGTTTCTTGAATACATGATAAACAATCTTGTAGCCCTTAAATAACCTTCCGTTCCAAAATTATTCATTTTTAGCATCTCCAAAAGATTTTGGTAGAAAAAATGATTTTTGATAATTCTGTCCGATCTTACCGTGCGGGATAGAGACACCGCATTCATCCTGTAGTTGTAATAAGCGTCCGGGATCGTTATCACATGGGAAGAATGTAAAAGATAATCCAGGTTAAACATCATATCCTCGCTAATAAACTCTCTTTCGCTTTTAAATCTGAGTCCGTGCCTCTTAATCACTTCAGTACTGTACAAGGCGCAACACGAAGAACATTGAATAACCAAGTCTGATTTTGCTTTTGGCGGGGCGGCAATCATATCAAGCATGAACCCCCGTATCTCTGCCTCCGTATGATACCGTTTTTCCTTACGAACAGCGAGTTCCCTCCATGTATTTCCCTGATCGTTAAATTGTTGAAATGTAAAATACACAACGTCTGTTTTTGTATCGGCTGCCAAATTATACAGATTTTGGTACGTGTTAGGTTCAACGTAATCATCGGAATCCACAAAGGCGATGTATTCTCCTGAGGCTATTTCGAGACCCGAATTTCGCGCATAGCCCAATCCCTCGTTTTTTTTGTGGATTACCTTTACTCTGAGATCTTGTTTTGCATATTCATCGCACATTGCAGGGCAATTATCGGGAGAGCCATCGTCCACTAAAATAATTTCAATATCCGTCAATGTTTGATTCAGCAACGAATCCATACAGCATTGCAAATACTTTTCAACGTTGTACACCGGAACTATAATCGACACTTTTGGAGTATTCATTTTTTCAATTTATCGTTACATTTTCCAGATGAAATAATGGGGATTAAGAGAATCATTAAAATGATGCCAGAAAAAATCTGCCTTCGGATTAAGAAGTATGAAACGCCCCCAATATCTCACTAAATCCGCTATAATAAATATTATTCCCACCGGGAAAAGTTTTTTAAACAGAACTGCATGATGGTTTTCCGGTTGTTGGCAATCCTTAAAATAGACGTAAAAGATATATCCCACAGGAACAAAATAAAACATTTGCAAAGTCATTACCATTCGATTCAATATTTCATAATAAACCGCCGCATGATATATGACACAGCCCGCTACCACCACATTAAATATATAAACAATATTTTTATCGTTTCTAATTTTCAATGCCAAATATCCCAAACAGAAGATGGAAATATTAAATAGCGAAGAAAAAATTAAAGCAAATCTGCCCGGCGTGTATATTTCGTTTATCGCATCTTCTCCAAACCACACTTCGCTGTTGTCTATATAACTCTGAAACTTTCCGCCCAAGCTCACATATTTTTCTAATAAATCTGCAAGAAATGCGGTATTATTCACATCATATATAAGTGTAAAAAATAAAAAAAGCGGTATTGAAACGGCATAATGTACAGGTCTTTTCAACAGGAAAAAAGAGCATAGTAATATTCCGAAAGTTATCATTGTAGCAGAATGTATGTAATATGCTATTAATGTTACTATAATCATATATATCCATTTCTTGTTTTGCAAAAAGACCAACGCTAACAGTACAAAAGCCGTCCCCACTCCCTGACGTATTGTATTGGTAGAAATAAATAATACGGCAGGCACCAAAAAGCAGTACATATAGGTTGATTGAGACCCGAATGAACGTATAAAAACAAAAGTGCAGACAATAAATATGGAGGCATATACCATAAATCCTCCCACATAGTTAAGCCCGATATTGTTTAAAAACTGATTCAACCATTTAAAAACAGCCTGATCTGTTATCATCCAAGTATTCTCAAATTGAACTCTGTACCATAAGTAATCATTGCCCCATCCATAGCGCGAACCGGTAATAAATACAAACAGCAATATGGGAACGAGAGCTGCCGTCCAAAATTCCCTGTCGCTTTTATTCGCATTATAATTGCCCCAGAAGGAGTAAACGCCGAAGAGTAACGAAAATAGTATTATGTGTTCAATGATGGACATTACTTCAATTGTGTTTTCTCTTAATGTAGCGATAAAGACGTCTCAGATTTTTGTAAAATAATCTGAATAACTTGTAGTACGGCTTATAACCGTTCGGAAATATTTTCAATATCAGCAAGTCGAGATTTAAAATAAAGAGCATAGCCCCTACCCTCAAAGATAAAGAAAACGTGTTAAGTTTTTCAACTTGCTCTTTGTAAGCATTATCCGGAAAACATTGCGGATTATCAATCATGTCCCATAAAGAAAATATGCCGTGTAGCGCCGCTGTTTTTTTGAGTGGTCGCAACATGCCGTGATATTCCGTATGCTGTTTCACAAAAAGATAACGTTCATAGTGAGCATTGCCTCGGCAATAATCCCTGTACATTTTTCTCTGATCGTTCAGCGAATTAACTTCACTGCCGGGTCTTTGATAATAATAGTAAAACACGTCATGCAAATATACGGTTTGCGAAGCATGGTGAAACAGAGTATGAATAGTTGCCAAATCACCGAATATTTCCTCTTTTGTCGGAGATACATAATGATCAAACAGGCTCTTTTTGAAGATATTTTGCCACCAGTACGTTTGCCATTTTTTATTCTCCAAAAGTAATAATACGCTTTCTTCGCGCCCGACAGTTTCAAAATCAACTGTCTCATGGGTAATATTACGATGTTCAATTCGTCCGTCCGGATATGCGAAACAAAATTCGCATCGGGCAATATCGGAATTGGTGGAAAGCATTGCCGACATCATTTTGGCGTACATGTTCGGGGCTATCCAGTCGTCATGATCAAGAATATGAATATATTCCCCTGTTGTCGCTTTCATGACCGGTGTATCAATATCAACAGGCGCCTTAAAGTGAATTACTTTAATACGATTGTCCTTTTGTTCCCATTCGTCACAATATAATCCTGTTGTATCATCAGTACTTGCATTATTTACAAGAATTATCTCCAAATTGGTATATGTTTGCCGTACCGCAGACGAAACACACCTGTTCAGTAACTCCTTTTCAATATTGTAAGCAAATACAATAACCGAAAGCAACGGTAATTCCTGTTGATTTGTCTGCCTGTTCATCTCGTTAAATGGTTAAACGGTGTGGTTATAATCTTTCCTCCGGGCATTTTACCCAGAAACTGTAATGCTATCTGTTTTACTTCTCTGTAATCGGGCTGTTTCATCATTTCATATATCCACATAGTTAAGCCGATTCCGGCGCCGACTTGCAAAATAACGGTACACCAACTGTTCCACTCTAAAAAAGTGATGCACCAAACAAGCCCCGACACGCAAATCGAAACCAATAAGAAAGGCAAAATATCCATGATTTGTTCTTTTGTGGGATAACTAATCAAATTGGCAGAATAATAACTGTTTAACAGGTAAGCAATGAGAGATAAAATAATATCGCCAATCAACAACGCTATGACGCCCCAATAAATTCCTGTAAATATGAGCGGAATCAACAACACTTTTTTGATGATTTCCAGCTTGAGAAATAAGTCGGAACGTCCCTTTACCATGATAACATTCAGATTCATGGCATGTAACGGATACAACATGCTTGAGAGACACATAAGTTGCAAATAGGGAACACAAGGCAACCACTTCTCCCCTATCAAAATCAGAATCATTGGTTTGGCAACAGCGGCTAATCCCAACATACACGCAAATGTAACGAGCATCGTGCCTTTTATCATTTTCCTGTATCCCGATTTCAACTTTTCCGGATCGTCCTGAAGAGATGACAATACCGGAAAAGTAACCCGTTGAATATTACTTGTCAAAGTCGAGGAAAAAAGATTTGAAAATTGTGAGGCTCTCGTATACTGCCCCAATGTGGCAGGAGAGAAATTTTTCCCGATAATCGGGTAAAATATGTTGTTGGATATTGTATCAATCAACCCCGATAATGCCATCTTATATCCGAAGCCGAACAGTTCCCTGAAACTTTTGACAGAAAAAATCATGCTCGGACGCCAATCATTTAAAATCCAAAGTAGTGCAGATGTAAAAAAATGTCCCAAAAGCGTTCTCCAAACCAAACTCCATACGCCAAACCCCTTATACGCCAAAACAATGGCGATAATTCCCGCAAGTATGTTTGAACTTATCGTTATCTTTGCTTTGGTCTTAAAATCAATACGTTTTGTTAAAATAGTCAGTTGTATGCTCCCCAGCGCATTAATAATCAGAGAGAGTCCGCCGACCTGCAAAATAAGAGCAAAACCGGGTACTTCAAAAAATGATTCGGCAAGCGGAGCCAAAAACACTAACAAAAGGTACAATAATACTCCTATCGTCAGATTAAAATAAAATACGGTGCTGTAATCGGTTGATGTACAGTTATTTTTACGAACTAAAGCTGTTGTGAAACCGCAATCAACAAATGTGGTTAAAATTGCAACGAAAAAGATGATGTAGGCAATAACGCCAAATTCGGTGGGAGCAATTAAACGAGCCAATACAACCCCGACAACAAAGGATATGAACTGACCGATAAAATTGTCAATAAAGCTCCAACTCAATCCGCGTAAGGTTTTCTCTTTTAATGAATTGTTCATTTATCTTTGCTAACTTTCGTTCTGCTTCTTCTTTCCAGTTGTTCCGGTTCCAACATCAATTGGTCGCCGCGCAACAATCCTGCCATGCCGTCCGATTTCCGAACATTTTTATACATTTCGTACTGATATTCATTTTTATAGTCAGCAGGTTGCGTATAAGTGGTAATAACGCCCTCAAAATTTCGCAACACAACCCTTTCAGGGCTTTGCGAAATAAGATATTGAGGCATCACCGGAATTTTCCCGCCGCCGCCGGGCGCATCTACCACAAAAGTAGGTATGGCAAAACCGCTGATATGACCGCGCAAATTCTCAATGATTTCAATACCTTTGGAAACCGGAGTGCGAAAATGTTCCAGCCCCAGCGACAAATCGCATTGATAAAGATAATAGGGATGGACGCGAATTTTTACCATATCGTACAATAACTGTTTCATTATCTGAGGACAATCGTTGATACCACGCAACAAAACCGACTGATTGGAAAGACATATTCCGGCATCGACCAGTTTTTCGCAGGCGGCGGCTGATTCGGGCGTAATCTCGTTGGAGTGATTAAATTGAACGCTTGCCCATATGGGGTGATAATTTTTTAACATATTGACCAAATCTTCGGTTATCCGTTGCGGACAAACCACCGGCGTGCGTGTATGCAGACGAATAATTTCTACGTGCGGTATAGCACGCAAGCGCTGAAGTATCGATTCGAGCGTTTTGTCGCTCACTAACAGAGCATCGCCGCCCGAAACTACCACATCTCGTATTTGCGGAGTACGGGCGATATAATCAATTGCCTGGTCGATGTGCCCCGAAGGCAAAGTCGCATCGCGCTGACCGGCAAAACGGCGGCGCGTACAATGCCGACAATACATAGAACATTGATCGGTAATCAGAAACAGCGCCCTGTCGGGATAACGATGAGTTAAACCGGGAGCAGGTGAGTATTCGTCTTCGCCTAAAGGATCCAGCAAATCAGCCTCCGACCGATGCAATTCGGCAATGGTGGGTACGGATTGCTTGCGAATAGGGCAACCGGGGTTATCCAAATCAATCAAACTGAGAAAGTATGGAGTTATAGCCATACGCAGGGTTTTCAAAGAGACTTTAATGCCCTCTTCTTCTTCGGAAGTCAGTTGAATGATTTTTTTGAGATCATCCAAGTTCTCTATTCGATTTTTTATCTGCCATTTCCAGTCGTCCCATTGAGCATCAGGCACACCCGGAAACATTGCTTCACGATTATTTTTTTTGTTCATATTTTTGAAATATATCTGTTTTCTTATCTTCTTTTTAAATACGCCAAGAACTGTTAAAGAGACCGTCTATGTATCTCCTGCGCCACAAACGAAGCTACATCATCGGCATAGGTGTTCATTCCGAAACCGGCATCGTAGCCTAATTCCTTAGCCAATTCGTGCGAGATGCGCGGACCGCCGCAAACTAAAATTATTTTGCTGCGCAAGCCTTCCGCTTCGAGCATTTCCACTAATTCTACCATATTTTTTACATGTACGTCTTTTTGTGTTACCGTTTGCGAAACCAACAAGGCATCGGCATTTACCTCTATGGCTTTCTTGATAAAATCTTCATTCGGCACCTGACTGCCTAAATTGTAGGCGTCAATCATTTCGTAACGCTCCAATCCGTAGCGACCGGCATAGCCTTTCATGTTCATGATTGCATCAATGCCTGTCGTATGAGCGTCTGTACCGGTGCTGGCGCCTACAATGACGATTTTTCGTCCGATTTCGCGTTTGATGAAATAGTCGGTTTCAGTCATTGTCCAAGTGGCGCTTTCCACTTTCGGCACGGATATTTTTGTAAAATCTACTGTGTGAGAGCAACTTCCGTAACAGTTGAAAAAGGTATATCCCTCGGTCAATTCCTTGAAGAACACCACTTGCGGATTGTCAAGCCCCATTTTGTACATCATTTGTTTTGCCGCCTCCACAGCCTCGTCTCCGACAGGCACAGGCAGCGTGAAACTCAGTTGCATCTTGCCATCGTTCAACGTATCGCCGTAAGGTCTGATTTTGGTGAAGTCCAATGTCTGGTCGAAATCCTTGACCGCTGTCGAATATAATCCTGAACTCATATCTGTTTCATTAATTTAACAAACGGATTGATATAGTTTTGACCTTTTTCTACAATGCCGTTCAACCCTTTTCCTCCGTTTTTGGCACGTTTGATATTCGCAAAAATACCGTTTTCCAATGCTGAAAATAATCCCTCTTTTTCTATTTGTTCCAACAGTATCAAGGCATTACTCAACACTTCGCGGGCGCGGTTTTGAATAACGCCACCGGCTTTAAATTCCACTTCGTCTCCGATGCCGTTCATGTTATTGAAAATATATTTGACGTTTTCAATTGCCAAAAAACGGTCTGACATAAACGGAGTGTGTATCGCTTCGGTCAACATACCGAGCAATTGAATGCCCTGCCCCGTCCAGATGGCTATTTCATTGAAAAGAGCATTTTGTATGTGTCCGCGAAAAACATTACCTGTCATGTGTTTTGTCGGAGGCATATACTTTAACGGCGCTTTCGGAAAAATTTCGCGCGTCATTTGCGCTTGCGCCAATTCGTATAAAAATCCGTTTTTCAAATCGGGATCCATTTCAAAGGCATGACCCAATCCCATTTGTTCTTCGGGAATACCCGCCAACAAAGCCAACTGTTCGTTGATAAAATTTGAAGCCAGCACCGTGTGCGCTTCTTCATAGGCATCGGCGGTGGTAAGGTAATTGTCTTCGCCGGTATTGATGATTACGCCTGCAAATCCGTTGAGTACGCGCGAAAAATACTGGTCAATCAGCGTACGCTGCATATTAATATCGCGAAAAAGAATACCGTACAGCGCGTCATTCAGCATCACGTCCAAACCTTCCATAGCACCCATGGCAGCTATTTCGGGCATGCACAAGCCGGAACAGTAGTTGCACAGACGAATGTATCGCCCCACTTCCAAACTCACCTCATTCAAGGCTTTACGCATGATGCGAAAGTTTTCCTGCGTGGCGAAAGTTCCCCCGAATCCTTCAGTGGTAGCGCCATAAGGCACATAATCCAACAAACTTTGCCCCGTGGTACGAATAACGGCAATAATGTCGGCGCCCTGCCGCGCGGCAGCCTGTGCCTGAACGGCGTCTTCATAAATATTTCCGGTCGCTACAATCACATATATATACGGCTTGGCTCCCTCGCCCAGACGGACAATCATTTTCTCTCTATATCTTCTGTTTTGTTGAATACGCGCAATACTTGCATCAACAAAAGGTTTCAATGTTTCTTCGACCTCTTCGTTTGAATGTTGCGGGTATGTGGAAACATCTATTTCGCCGTTTGCCGTTTTTTGCGCAATTTCCTGCGGTGAAAGCCCTGTTTCAATCATTGCATTTCCCATGACGGTAAGCGCTCCATCAGATAAACGCCCTTGCTCCTTGATGGTATCAACCAAGATGTTGGGAAGCGGCGCCAAATTTTCGTCCGTACCGTCAATACCTATCAGGCGACATAATGTGCGTTCCACCGATACTGTGGTATAGTCGTCAACAAATGCCTGTACGTCTCCGGCAATACGTTGCGCGCATTTTCTTGCCCGCTCCGCTTTTGAAAAATCAAGCCCGAGTTTACTGTTTTGCATCATTTTATTTTTCTATCAACATTATATCATATACCGGAATTTGCAATGCTTGCCGCATTTCCTCGCGCAGCATGACGGCATTGAGACGTACGCCTTCGGGCGATACGGGATTAGTGCATACCGCTATTAATTTTGTTTTGTGCAATACCTGCAATTTTCCGCCGCAACGGATAAATCGGTCATAAGTTATCGGTTGGATAAACAGTTTTGAAAAATCGTGAACAATTAATGTTATCCCCTCCATTTTATTGATACACAATGCTTTCAAAAACGAGTCGGTAACTGCACCGCTTACATAAACGACTTCATTTTTTTTCAGAATTTTTACCGCTTCATCGTTGAGCGCAAAAACAGACGATGCTATTTTGCTTTCCGTTCCGGATTCGTCCAACAACCAAACGCCATTGTCCAAAGAAAACAACTTTTCACGAAGCGATTCGGGCGCTTGTTCGGAATTGATAAGTCGGCAACAGAATTTGGTTCTTCTTATTAATTCGGGAAGTTGCGCGGAACAAGCCGCTCCGGTACACAGAATTACGGCTTCTGTAACCGCAGGCGATGCTGAACTCATGCGCGAAAGAGCGCCGTCAACCAATGTCAGTGACACGCCCAGCGAAGGCATTTCCGCAACCATTTTTCTCATCCACGCCGAGTCGGAAGGTCCGGAAAGTATTACTTTCCCCGAGTCGAGCGCCCGCGCCGTAATCAACCGTCCGAGCGGCGTGGAACGTTTGGAAACAGCCAGTGTTTCCGCCGGAAATTCCTTGTCGGCATAGTGCTGCTCGGAGGTAATAAAAATTGTACCTTTGTAAAGCGTGATACGCGGTTTTGGCGTATCGTAAAGCGCATCGCGCTCTTCGCCGTCAACGCCGATAGAAGTAACGGCAATAGGCTTTTGCTTTTCCCCAAAATGACGGATAATAAAGTTCAAGCATGTGGTTTTTCCGGTATTCTTTGCCATACCGACAACCGACACACTCGCATGATTTTCTATATTCTCAATCAGAGACATTTATTGTTTCCAACTTTTCCTTTTATCGGATTGGTAAATTAAATAGCCGCTTCGATCATAAGAATTTTGCATTTCATTTAATTCTTCATTGTAAATTTCAGCAGTTATTATTTCCGGATCATTTTCTTTGTTTTCGATAACTTTTTTTAACCATTCGGTTTCTTTGCCTAAAAAATAAATTCCCGAGCATTTATTTTCAGTTAGGACAGGTTTTTCAAATTTTCCAAACGCTATGTTTATTGTCGCTTTTACGAAATCATATCCGGTAGATAATTTAACCATTGTTTCGGTAGCATCTCCCCCCATTCGTGCATTTACTTCAATTATCTTAACCATGCCTTCTTCATTGATTTTCATTTCCACATCACAAGGTCCATATTTAAAATTTAAAGCATCTAATGCTTTTTTAGCTTCTGCGATTACCTTGGCTTTTTCTTCGGCATCCAATTGAGCCGGTTGATGGTATGCTATCTTCGAATAATAAGGCGCTCCTGTTGTTTCCGTTTCCGTAATGGCAATGATATAATGTTCACCTTCCCAACAAATACATTCGGCGCATACCTCCTTTCCCGATACATATTCTTCAACAACTGCCTGCTGAGTGAATGATTTTTGTTGAGCACGCTGTATTGCTACCGCCAAATCTTCTTCTTTTTCCACTTTCATAACGCCCACGCTAGCGCCGCGATCTGTTGGTTTTACCATCAGAGGATAATCTAACCTTGAATAATCTGCATTTTCTTCGGCAAAAACAAAACGGGGAGAGTTCACCCCATGTTTAAAAAATGCTTGACGTTGATGAAGTTTATTAATTGCAATCCCGGAATCTTCATATTTATTCCCGATAAATCCCATTTTTTCTGCAACAAACCAAACCGTTGGGAAACAAATATCAGACGCTATTGATGTAATACCGTCAATTTTAATTTTCTTGCATACATCCAGTATCTCTTCCTTTTCAAAAATTGAAATCGGATAAAAAAAATCGGCAAATTCTTTACAAAGAGCATCTTTGTCCCATGCAAAACAATGTGTTTCTATTCCCATTTCTTTTGCCTTTAAATAAAGGGATTTTTGCCCAAAACTTGCGCCAATTATTGCTAATTTCTTCTTCATTTTACTTATATTTTTTTAATGTTTATAATTAATTATACCATCTTTTATGATATTTTGAAGTTGCGATTGTGTCATACTAATTCATATTGTTTCAACAACTCATTAGTTTCATCCACCGAATTGAACATTAAGACATCCAATATGGATAGCCATGAAACAAACGGATTATTAAACTGTTTATATTCTACCGGTTGTGTTTTTAAAAAACTTAATTTTATATTACACTCCGCAAAACGTTCTTTTGAATATAATTCCATTCCTCCTATGGCATTGATATAATGTGTTGCTCCCATAATCGAACAAAGATTAAGAACCCTATTCTGAGCCTTTAACGAAGTGTCCAATCCCGTAAGGTCGGATAAATAAATAAATTTCGTGTTGAGTTGAAGATAATTGGCAATTTGAATTATACTGTTGCCAACATAACTTGCTAAATTTTTGTCTTCGTAACAGAGTATGTTTTCTATTAATGGAAAAATAGTGGAGAAAAAGGGGGCTCTTCTGTAATTTATCTCTATCGTTTTTAACAGATAACATTGATCATCTGCCACTGTAATCTCATTGATCATCTTATTTGGACTGGCTCCTAATAGCTTCAAATGAAACATATAACTTTTCCCATTCAGTAAGAGATAGTTTCTATTTATCCATCCCTTCTTGATATACTGTATATTATCGCCTATCACGTATTTATCAACGGCTTTAATCAATTGAAAAAATCCGATATATGGTAAAAAATACGGTTGATTTGCTCCTAATTTCATCTCTATGTGTTTTATTGGTTAAGTTCTCTTTTATCATTTATCATCGTGAGGGAAAATAATCCATTTTCCTTGCCTTTTTCCTCCTTCTCTCGCTATTTTGTTTTCTTTTTTCAAAATTTGGATATGACGTTGAACCGTTCGAAATGGAACATTCAGATTTTTCGCTATTTCAGCTGTTGTAATAACCGGATTGTCGTTTATCAATAATAAAATTTCTTTTACGCCATCTTTTACGCCATCTTTTACGCCATTTCCCGGATACCCGCTTTCTATTGCATTCATCATCGTGGGGGAAATAATCCATTTCCCTTGCCTTTTTCCTCCTTCTCTCGCTATTTTATTTTCTTTTTTAAAACTTTGGATATGACGTTGAACCGTTCGAAATGGAACATTCAGATTTTTCGCTATTTCAGCTGTTGTAATAACCGGATTATCGTTTATCAATAATAAAATTTCTTTTACGCCATCTTTTACGCCATCTTTTACGCCATCTTTTACGCCATCTTTTACGCCATCCTCAGAAACCATTCTTGGAAACCGTACCATAACACCTCCCATAAATTCCTTAAAATCAGGTTCCGGATATCTGCCTTCTCTTGCAATGCTTATAATATTTAGTGTTCCACGCCCCCAACTTTCTATTGCCCCTGACCGATAAAAGATATCAGCAATTTTTCGGTTGCGCAAGCGCGATAGATGGTCGGTTTTTAATGATTCTATCGTTAATGGCTCTAACAATTCGCCTTCATTCCAAATTTCGAGCGAATTATCAAATATTTTTATCGTCAAAAACGAATTTCCGTTATAATTTCTATGCACCACCGCATTGAGTATTGCTTCGCGTAACGCAAGTTCAGGATATTCCAATGTTTCAATGCGTTGCAAACCCTTGTATGTGAAGTTTTTTTGCAGATATTTGGCTATCAACAGTTCCATAATTCTATCGGGCATCAAAAATAACGGACATTCAATTACATCATCAGTTATCAAATCAACAGAACTTTCGGCACGGAAACGCCCGACTTTACAAACTGCCATAAAAACATAGTGCGTTGGTTTGCGAGAAAACAATAATGTTGCGGCGCGTGTCAATTGTCCTTTACGGCTCAACTCCAATTTTTCAAACAACTCATGAATGTTGTTTTGGTCAATATTGGCAGGTAAACGATTGGCTATGATTGCTCTGCGAACAAAAATATTTACACTGTCCCTGTCAATATCTTCCCATGTCATTTCGGAACAAATGACTTCGTCCCAAGTCATATTTTGTGCCGAAAGCAAAAACTGTTGTAACGAATTGCCTTTTAGCTCCTGCGTAGTACTCCCGTTTCGAGTATAAAATCTGCCGTGATATGAAACAGGAAATTGAGTTTTATATATCTGAATTTCAATATATTGTAAATTATTTTGTTCTTTTGCATATATTCCAACGTGAATGTCAAGCAGATTTAGAATTTTGTTAGGTAAAATTTCCAATAAATTATCTGTATTTTCAATACCATACACCAATCCATCATCGCCGATACCGATAAATAGTGTTCCTCCCTCAGTATTAGCAAACGCCGCAATTGTTTTCAGATAATCATCATGCCAACTTCTTTTATACTCTATCTTCTGCGACTCCATTTGATATGTATCATCCTATTTACAGTTCTTTACAATCAAATCTATAATTCCGTTCACCTGTTCATCTCTCAATTCATGGTGCATCGGCAGGCAAATCACCTGTGAAGCAACTAAGTTTGCAACAGGAAGATTTTCCGGTTGCGCCGATGGCAATCCCCGATATGTAGGGAAATTACTGATTAACGGATAAAAATAACGCCGCCCGTAAATATTGTGCCGCTGCATTGTTTCATAAAGCGCATCGCGAGACATGCCGTATTCTCTTTCGTCCACTAATATCGGAAAATATGCGTAATTGTGTTGTATGTCAGGAAATTCCGGCAAAAACCTGATTCCCTTAATGTTTGCCAACTCTTTACGGTATATTTCCGCAACCTTTTTGCGTTTTTCTATGGCGTCATCAACTATTTTAAGCGAAAGCAGTCCGAAAGTCGACTGTATTTCGTTCAATTTGGCATTTATCCCCGGAGCCACAACGGTGGTTTCTCCGGCAAAACCGAAATTTTTAAGAAAATCTATCCGTTGCTTCACTTTTTCATCGTGGCAAACTATGGCGCCTCCCTCAACGGTTGAAAATACCTTTGTTGCATGAAAACTGAGAACGGATAAATCGCCGAAATTAACAACCGGCATTCCGTTTTGTTTCACGCCGAAAGCATGTGCGGCGTCATAAATCACGCGCAAACCGTAAATATCGGCTATTCGTTCAATCTCTTTTACATTGCATGGCGTTCCGTAAACATGTACGGGCATTATGGCAGTTGTGGCGGGAGTTATTGCCGCTTCAATTCTTTTCGGGTCAATATTGAACGTTTCAGGCTCAATGTCCACAAACACAGGCTTGATGTTGTTCCACCACAGCGAATGAGTTGTAGCAACAAAACTGTAGGGAGTTGTGATTACTTCGCCCGAAATGCGCAAAGCCTGCAAAGCGGTAATTAATGCCAATGTTCCGTTTGAAAAGAGATTTAAATGTTTTACATCTAAATATTTACACAACTCCAATTCGAGTTCTTCATGAAAATCTCCCTGATTGGTCAGCCATTTGTTTTGCCATATTTTCTCCAAATATGGTATAAAGTCTTTTAAATTCGGAAGTAACGGAGATGTTACCAATATTTGTTCCTGCTTGCTCATTATTGTTTGATTATCAGTTTTTTTTACCGTTACTTTAAAATCTGAATAACCTTTTGAACGACATAATAGCATTTTCGTCTTTTCTAAGATAATATGCGTTGTATCTGTTCGATTTGACTTCAGCAACAGAGCCGTTCAAAACAAGATGCATGTTTTTGAATTTTCCCTCTTGGAATATATTCTTTATATCGGGCAGTTTGCGTCTGTCCGTAACTTTTTCGCGAACCACAAATAACGAGATGTCGGCATGTTGGGCAATTAAGATTGAGTCCACTACAGGATATGTGGGGGGGCTGTCAATAAATATGTAATCGTATGAGGTTTTCAGTTTTTCTATAAGTTTTGCCAGCCCGTCTCCCATTAACAGTTCGGCGGGATTTAACGGCTCGGAACCTACGGGTATTATGTCAAAACCCGAATAAAAACAATCTTTTTTAATAACAGAACTTTTATCTTTCTCCGTCTCGTTCAGCATGTTGGCTATACCCCTCTCCGGATTGTCAATTAAAGAACTCAATGTTGCCATTCTTAAATCCATATCCAAAAGCGCTACTTTTTTACCGGTAACGGCAAAACTCATGGCTAAATTTAAAGCCATAAAAGTTTTCCCCGCATTCGGGTCCATGGACGTAATTTGAATCACTTTTGTATCTTTTGAGCCGGCAAACCTCAAGTTGGTGCGAAGGATACGAAACGATTCATTAATAGCCCCTCTTCCGTGATCTTCCACCATGAGCATTTTTTTCTCGTCTTCCATTTTTACATCGGGGATAACTCCCAATAATGGAACAGGTAAAAAGGCAAGGTCTTTTTTATCGCGAATCGCTACATCAATTAAATCATTACCGAGAATAACGCCGCCGGGAATGGCTATCCCCACCGTTATGGCTATCAGCAATACTAACATTTTATTTGGTTTAACAGGAAGTTTGCTTCCCGAAGGCAAACTGATAACCTGTGAGTTTGTAGCGGTTACAATAAGCGCCATCTCATTCTCTTCGCGCTGTTGCAGCAGGTAGAGATAAAGAGTCTCCTTGATTTTTTGTTCCCGTTCAATAGATGTCAAATGTTGTTCCTGTCCGGGATTAGATGCAATATTGCTGGTCATTCTCGTCTGCTGCGTGCTGAGACCCGATAACGACAGATTAAGCGAAGTTATCAGGTTGTCAACAGTATTGATGATTGATTGCCGCAAAGCGTGCAAAGCTCTGTTCCTTTCAATAATCATCGGATTCAGCTCGCTGCTGTTGGCAAATAATCTGTTTCTGTCGGCAAGCATGGTATTGTACTGGCTGATGGCTGTCTCAAGAGCCGGATTATTGAGACCCGGGGTATTTGGCAATAATTCAAATAGTTTGGTGTTGTCGGTCAGATATTCATGTATGAATATGGCAATGCTGATTTGGTCGTTTACTTCCTGTATCCTCCTCGAATATTCCATGGACTGGCTCATTTGCAACGATGCCGCGCCGCGAACGTCCGTAACCAGATTTCTCCTCTTATACAACTCCAGCCTGTTGTCTATTTCAGTCAATTCCTGCTCGGCAACAGCGATTCGTTCATCGAGAAAAGATAAAGTAGAGTGGGTTGCCTTGTTCTTTTCTGTCACCCAGTTTTCTCTGTAAACGTTTATTATGGTATTCAAAACATCTTCAGCCTTTTGAATGGACGCATCTTCCATTTCCAGACTTACTACCGTGTTTAACTTGTCGGTAAGAAAAACTTTCACTTTCTTTGCAAGCAGCCTTAAAGCAATTTCGTCAATGTCGCCCTTTGACACATCAATGGGATTGTAGTGTCTTTCGTGAGAATAATAGAGTGACGGTGAAATCATTACAGCTCCAATGGGGGTTACCGTCTCTCTGTTAAACCGTGTTTTGATGCTTTGTTTCAGCTTCTTCTTGTCTTGAACAAAGTTCGATAGAACTATCACACTGTCCGGCAATAATTCCACTTCAAAGAAAAAGGTTTCAGTTTCATGAGAATTGGGAAATACCGCAATTATGGGCGACAGAGTGTACAAATCAACACTCCTCAACCCCTCTTTTGTAACATAGCTGACATCCAGTCTCAAACGCCTCACCACCTCTTCCATCAATTGCGGCGACATGAATGCCTCAATCTCATTGTTTACGTTGGCTATGGTTCTGAACGGATTACTACGGTCGCCAAAAGCCGCCGTTATGTCCCTGTCTTCCTCTTTGATAAGCACGGCGGCGGTTCGTTTATATTGCTTTGGCGCTGATTTTACATACAAAACGGCAATGCAGCAGCACAATATGACAGACGCCGCAAACCACTGCCAATAGCTTAAATATTTCTCCAGTAGCTGAACTATCTGAAAATCTTCGCTCTTTGTATTAAGTTGATTTTCCATGATTTAAAAATATTAAAAATTATTTTACGAATAAAATTGACAGTGAAGTTAAAAAAGAGGCTAACGAAATCCATACGCCCAAAGACCTGTTTTCATTGATCCGCGAGCGCGCAACCATGGTATTATTAGGCTCAACATATACAACATCATTCTGTTGCAGAAAATATGCGGGAGAAGTAAGAAACGCTTCGGTGCGTAAATCTACGCGGTAGAAAACAACCCTCCCTTCCGTTTCGCGGCGAACAAGAACATTATCGCGCCTGCCGTATATGGTCAGATCGCTAGCTCTGCCGAGAGCCTCAAGCAGGGTAATCCTGTCGTCAGAAACGCTGAATGTTCCGGGATTATTAACTTCGCCCAAAACGGAAACCTTGAAATTCATGAAATCAACCGTAACTATGGCGTCTCTTATCAAATCTTCCTGCAATCGTGCCTTGATCATCGCAGAGAGCCTTTCGCGTGTCAAGCCCGCTACTCTCAGTCTGCCCAGTACGGGAAAATCAATATACCCCTCCAAATCAACCTGATAACCAAGTTGACGGTAGTTATAAGCCGAACTTGCTTCGGTGCTTCCGGCATAATACTGCTGCAAAGGAAGATTAAATCCCGTAGCCAATTCGGGATTTCTGCTGGAAACAACTATTGACAATACGTCTTTGGGCTGAACCGTAATGCCAGCATTGGAGCTTGTCTCTTTAGGCAAACCGGCAACGGCGTCCTGCATATAGACCACTTTTTGCGATGTTTTGCACGAAAACAAAACACAGCATGATAAGATTACAAAATTAACTAATTTCTTCATTTTCATATATATAACTCATTAGTACTATCACAGCTTCGCTACCGTCAGTCACATTCCGAATATGGCTGATATATGTTTTGTTTAACAGATAAACTGTTTACTTTAAGTGCTGAAACAATATTTGCTATTATTTCACAATACAAATATAAATTATTAATATCAAACAAAACAAATATTATTTGACAAAAATCTTTTTTACGTTGACAAAATACAAAATGACGGACTAATTTACCCAATTAATCGCGCCGTCTGCATTATAAGCGACCATGCTTCCCGAACGTGGCTGAAAGCAACTTTTGTTTGCGCCGTAACCATTCTCAGCGTATAAATTCCATTAAGCATTGTGTGTGTCAGATAAATCTTTCCCGAGTCGTTCAGCGCATGATTCAATTTTTCGTTCAAACGGTTTAGGGCGGCTTCGTCATGTCCGGCGGGCTTATAGCGGAAACAAACCGTGCCTGCAATTACCGGAGCAAGCAGTTCAAAATCAGGCTCGTCGGCAATCATATCGGCAAGCCGCTTTGCAATATTTATATGCTCTCTTATCATCTCCTGCAATCCTTCAACGCCGTAGCATCTTATTACGCTCCAAAGTTTCAACGCCCTGAATCTTCTGCCCAGCGGAACGCCCCAGTCGCGGTAATCATTAACCTGTCCGCGCGTTCTTGTCTTCAGATATTCGGGGAGTATCTCAAACGTTTTTATAAGCGCCGCCGCGTCTCTCACAAAATAGGTGGAACAGTCGAAATTGGTAAACATCCATTTATGCGCGTTAAACACAAGAGAATCAATATATTCCTTGCCGTCTATCATCCATCTGAATTCGGGCAGAAGCAAAGCCGTTCCCAGCATGGCGGCATCAACATGAAAGTGGATTCCATGTTTTCGGCATATTTCGCCAATGGAACGCACCGAATCAACCGCCGTTGTTCCCGTAGCGCCAAGAGCCGCAACAACGCATATCGGCTTAAAGCCCTGTTTAATGTCGTTGGCGACAGCTTCTTCGAGCTTTGCGGTATCCATCGAAAAATCGCTCTTTACAGGAATTTTTACCAGATTTTTTCTGCCTATTCCGCATATTTTCACTGCTTTTTCCACAGAAGAATGGGCTTGATTTGAGCAATAAACTCTCAAAGTTGATGACTGAACGCCGTTTTCGTTAGTGTCGAAATCTGTTGCTTTTTCTCTCGCCGTTAATATTGCCGCAAGGGTGGAGTTTGACGCACTGTCCTGAATAACTCCTTCAAACTCAGCGGGAAGTCCTATCATATCGCGGAGCCATATCATCATTTTTTCTTCAAGCTCGGCGGCGGCAGGCGAGGTTTCCCATATCATGCACTGCGCCCCAAGGGCGGCGGTAATCATCTCGGCAAGTATCGAAGGTGGACTTGCATTGGACGGAAAGTAAGCGTAAAAATTGGGACTTTGCCAGTGCGAAATGCCGGGCATGATTATCGTGTCCAAATCTTTCATCAGCCGGTCGAAAGGTTCGGATTTAAGCGGCGGCTCATCGGGAATTTTTGAAAATATATCGCCCGGAGCTGCCTGCGATTTTACCGGAAACTCCTCAACATGTTCCATATACGAAGCCATCCATTCGACTACTTCATGGGCATGTTTTCTAAAACTGTCGGGTGTCATGTTTATTATTTTTTTTACCCCGCAAAAATAATCTTTTTCCCCAAAACCCAAAAAAACGCCAATTTCCCCCCATTTCACATTAAAAACCGTAAAAACAAACTATTTTCATGTTTTTCGTCAAAAAAAATGAAAAAAGAGATTTAATGTTATTGTTATGTTGTAGTTTTAGCTGTTATAGCAAAACTTTTTTATTGATAAGCCGCTCTTGAGATGTCGTTCTAAAATCGCAAGAAAAGAATTTTTGGTCATGGGGGTTCTCATACAATATCTTTTGAAAACTAAGAACAAAAAACAAACAAAAAGCTAAAAGAGGTAATTGAGCGGGGGATTACAATCATGCCAACCCGAAACAATATTGCAACAAAATGCGGAACGGTGATTTCAAACCTTATTTTTATTATTCCCCGCCTCTGAATTTTTTAAGGTCAATTGCTTGGGGAACAAAGGCAGAAGCATCGCCGCCGCTTTTAATAATATCTCTTACGATAGTGGAATTTACATGGCTGTGTTCGGGAACTGTCAATAGGAAAACCGATTCTATGTTTGGGTTTAAAACCCTGTTTGTTTGAGCAATGGCTCTTTCAAACTCAAAGTCGGCAGATGTTCTGAGACCTCTTATAAGATATTCGGCTCCGACAGTTTTGCAATAATTCACTGTAAGTCCTTCATAATGCGACACTTTAACGCGAGGATCGCCTTTAAAAACCAACCCTATCATTTCTTTTCTGACATCGAGAGAATAATAACTCTTTTTCAGAGCGTTAGCTCCTATGGCAATTATAATTTCGTCAAACAGGTTAAACGCTCTTCGCACAATTGCCTCATGACCAATTGTAAAAGGGTCGAACGAACCGGGGAAAACAGCAACTTTTTTCATTCAAAAGAAATATTTTTGGGATTCCTGACTTTTTCTTTAAGCAACGCTATATCAAGTGCTTCCATAATTGAATCAACATAATGAAACGTCAGTCCTT